>ERZ809296.1692-NODE-1692-length-24355-cov-6.212263_pt1 | contig 24355 bp, 20 predicted proteins | sample MGYA00520511_ERZ809296 | MGnify/ENA primary metagenome ERZ809296 (study PRJEB31576, sample SAMEA3212662) | Homo sapiens | biome: human-gut; feature: human gut; material: fecal | place: Sweden | collected 2012 ... | reverse complement strand
GGCAAAGCCGAACTCCTCCGCCCCCAGCATGCAGGCGATGGCCACGTCCCGGCCGCTCATCAGCTTGCCGTCGGTCTCTACGATGACCCGGGAGCGCAGGCCGTTCATGATCAGGGTCTGGTGGGTCTCGGCCACCCCCAGCTCCCAAGGCACACCGGCAGAATGGATGGAACTGCGGGGGGCGGCACCGGTGCCCCCGTCATAGCCGCAGATCAGTACTACCTGGGCCCCGGCCTTGGCCACGCCGGAGGCGATGGTGCCAACTCCCGGCTCGGCGCACAGCTTCACAGAGATGCGGGCTTGCCGGTTGGCATTCTTCAGGTCGTAGATCAGCTGGGCCAGATCCTCGATGGAGTAGATGTCGTGGTGAGGCGGCGGGGATATCAAGGTGACGCCCGGTGTGGAATGGCGGGTCCTGGCCACCTCCGGCGTGATCTTCTTCCCCGGCAGGTGGCCGCCCTCGCCGGGCTTGGCCCCCTGAGCCATCTTGATCTGGAGATCTTGGGCTGACACCAGATACTCGCTGGTCACGCCGAAGCGGCCGGAGGCCACCTGCTTGATGGCGGAATTTTTCAGGGTACCGAAGCGGGCGGGGTCTTCGCCGCCCTCCCCGCAGTTGGATTTGCCCCCCAGGGTGTTCATGGCCACCGCCATGCACTCGTGGGCCTCAGCGGAGATGGAGCCGAAGGACATAGCCCCGGTCTTAAACCTCTTAACGATGGAGTCCACGCTCTCCACCTCGTCCAAGGGAATCGGGGTGTCCAGATACTGCATCTCCATCAGGCCGCGGAGGGTGTGGGGCTTGGAGGCGTCGTCCACCAGGGCCGTGTACTCCTTGAAGAGTTTGTAGTCCCCCCTGCGGGTGGCCTCCTGGAGGAGATGGATGACCTGGGGGCTGTACATGTGGTCCTCCTGACCAGCGCGGGCCTTGTGCTCGCCCCGGCTGTCCAGGGTAGGGTCGCCGCCCAGGCCCAGGGGGTCGAAGGCCCGGCTGTGGTGGTCATCCACCAGTTGAGCGATCTCCTTCAGACCCACGCCCCCCACCCGGCTGAGGGTACCAGTGAAATACTCGTCCACCACCACCCGGTCAATGCCCACTGCCTCGAAGATCTGGGCAGACTGGTAGGACTGGATGGTGGAGATACCCATCTTGGAGGCGATCTTCACGATGCCGCTGAGGATGGCCTGGTTATAGTCCTTCACCGCGGTGTGGTAATCCTTGTCCAGCAGACCTTGGTCAATGAGGGAGCCGATGGCCGCATGGGCCAGATAGGGGTTCACCGCCCGGGCACCGTAGCCCAGCAGCGTGGCGAAGTGGTTCACGTCCCGGGGTTCCGCTGACTCCAGTACGATGGACACGGCGGTGCACTTCTTGGTGCGGATCAGGTATCGCTCCACGGCTGAGACAGCCAGCAGGGACGGGATGGCCACATGGTTCTCGTCCACCCCCCGGTCGGAGAGGATGACGATGTTAGCCCCGTTGCGGTAGGCCCGGTCCACCGCAACGAACAGGTGGTCCAGCGCCCGCTTCAGAGGGGTGTTCTTGTAGTATAGGATGGAGACGGTCTCCACCTGGAAGCCGGGCTGCTTCATGCCCCGGATCTTCATCAGGTCTACCGAGGTGAGGATAGGGTTGCCCACCTGAAGGGCGTGAGCGTTGTCCGCCCGCTCCTCCAGCAGGTTGCCGTCGTTGCCCAGATAGACGGTAGTGTCGGTGACCACCTCCTCCCGGATGGCGTCGATGGGGGGATTGGTCACCTGGGCGAAGAGCTGCTTGAAGTAGTTGAACAGGGGCTGTTCGTGGTCGGAGAGGACCGCCAGGGGGATGTCCACCCCCATGGCGGCGGTGGGCTCCGCCCCGGTGCGTGCCATAGGGAGGATGGTGTTTTTCACATCCTCATAGGTATAACCGAAGGCCTTCTCCAGCCGGGTCAGCTCCTCCTGGGAGTAGCCGGGCACCTTTTTGTTAGGGACCGGCAGGTCCTTCAGCCGGATGAGGCCCCGGTCCAGCCACTCGCCGTAGGGCTGGCGGGCGGCGTAGGTCTCCTTCAGCTCCGCGTCATCAATGATACGCCCCTGGACTGTATCCACCAGCAGCATCTTCCCCGGCTCCAGCCGGGATTTCTTCACGATCTTCCTGGGGTCCAGGTCCAGGGCACCGACCTCGGAGGAGAGGATCAGCTTACCATCGTCAGTGATATAGTACCGGGAGGGGCGCAGCCCGTTCCGGTCCAGCACCGCTCCCATGGCGTCGCCGTCGGAGAACAGGATGGAGGCCGGACCATCCCAGGGCTCCATCATGATGGCGTAATACTGGTACAGGTCCCGCTTGGCCCGGCTGATACTGCCGTCCTTGGTCCAGGGCTCCGGGATGGTGACCATCACCGCGAGGGGCAGGTCCATGCCGCTCATGACCAGGAACTCCAGGGTGTTGTCCAGCATGGCCGAGTCGGACCCGGCCCCGTTGACCACAGGGTAGATCTTGTCCAGGGCGTCGTCGATCACCGGGTTGGACATGGTCTCCTCCCGGGCCAGCATCCGGTCTGCGTTGCCCCGGATGGTGTTGATCTCGCCGTTGTGGAGGATCAGGCGGTTAGGGTGGGCCCGCTCCCAGGAGGGATTGGTGTTGGTGGAGAAGCGGGAGTGAACGCATGCGATGGCGCTGTGGTAGTCCCGACTCTGCAGGTCCAGGTAGAACTTCCGCAGTTCCCCCACCAGGAACATCCCCTTATATACCACTGTCCGGCTGGACAGGGAGGGGACATAGGTGTTGTCGTTGGACTGCTCAAAGACTCGGCGGGCCACATACAGCCTGCGGTCGAACTCCAGTCCCCGGGCCGCATCCCCCGGCCGCTTCACGAAGGCCTGCTGGATGTTGGGCATCTTGGACAGTGCCTTCTGGCCCAGCACCTCTGGGCAGACAGGCACCTTCCGCCAGCCCAGAAATTCCATGCCTTCCTTGGCCACAATGACCTCGAACATCTTCTTAGCCTGATTGCGCCTGAGAGTGTCCTGGGGAAAGAAAAACATACCTACGCCATAGTCCCGCGCCTCCCCCAGCTGGATGCCGCACTCCGTGGCCGCCTTCTGAAAAAACTGGTGGGAGATCTGGAGGAGGATGCCCACGCCGTCACCGGTCTTTCCCTCAGCGTCCTTTCCCGCTCGATGCTCCAGCTTCTCCACGATTTTCAGCGCACTGTCCACCGTCTCATAGCTCTGGCGGCCCTTGATGTCCACCACGGCTCCGATGCCGCAGGCATCGTGCTCAAACGCCGGGTCATACAAGCCGCGCTGCTGATAGTCTTCTCTGTTCATCTCGATTTCCCCTTTCCAGGTCAGCTTACAAAAATACGGCAGTCAAACTCCCGGACTGCCGCCGCGAGACTGCGCTGTCTCTCCCATATGCACATAGCCGTCTTTCACCGCAGGGCTCCCGTCCCAAGCCTAGTCATTTTGCAGGAACCTCACCTCCTTCTTTCAAGTTTAGGCATCTCGAAATTATGTCTCTATCAGAGACATGAGGCCCTCTGTTTTCAGCTATGGGCGAAAGTATAGTACACTACTTCGTGAAAGTCAATATTTTTTGAAATTATATTTTATCTTTATTGCAAATATATGGCTAATTCCAGGAGAACCGTCCTATTTTATGCAATTTTTACATTCTGCTTTTTCTTTTCTATTTTTTGAGAAACGCTTCTCTCTCCTTCTGACTCTGGCACGCAAAAAATTTGTTGAACTTAGAAAAGAGGGTCTGCCTTGTCTCCCCGCGTTTTGATTGGGTCCCACAAACTTTCTTCCTGCATCTTGACAGGAGAGAACCGGAGGTATAAACTCACACTCAAGCAAAGGCGCTGTCGGGATCAGACCCGGCGGCGCCTGCTTCTTTTGCTGCAGCAGAGGAACCAAAATCAAACGCACAAGGGCGTGCGGGACGGCGAAGGTGCCGGACCGCACGCCCTTGTGTAAAAAGGAGCGAGAGAAGATGGATTTATCGGTATGGTATCTCATGGGCGCAATCCTGGTCTTTTTCATGCAGTGCGGATTCGCAATGGTTGAAACAGGATTTACCCGGGCAAAAAACGCAGGCAACATCATCATGAAGAACCTAATGGATTTCTGCATCGGAACGGTGGTCTTCATCCTGCTGGGCTACGGCATCATGAACAGTGAGAACTATTTCTTCGGCCTGATCGGCATGCCGGAGTATCAGATGTTTACGAACTTCTATGCCTTCGACTGGTCTAACTTCTTTTTCCAGCTGGTGTTCTGCGCCACAGCGGCCACCATCGTCTCCGGCGCCATGGCGGAGCGCACCAAATTCCTGGCCTACTGCGTGTACTCCGGCGTTATCAGCGCGGTGGTCTACCCCATCGAGGCCGGGTGGGTCTGGAACAGCCAGGGCTGGCTGGTCCAGTTCGGCTATGTGGACTTCGCCGGCTCCTCTGTGATCCACATGGTGGGCGGACTGGCTGCCCTTATCGGCGCGTGGATGCTGGGCCCCCGGATCGGTAAGTACACCCGGGAAAAGGACGGCCGCATCCAGGTCAACGCCATCCCCGGGCACTCCCTGACCATGGGCGCGCTGGGGTGCTTCATTCTCTGGTTCTGCTGGTACGGCTTCAACGGCGCCGCCGCCGCAGATGCCGCCCAGCTAGCCCAGATCCTGGGCAACACCACCCTTGCCCCCGCCGTGGCCACCTTCACCTGCATGGTCTTCACCTGGGTGCGCAGCGGCAAGCCGGACGTCTCCATGTGTCTGAACGCCTCTCTGGCTGGCCTGGTGGGCATCACCGCCCCCTGTGCCACGGTAGACGCCTTGGGCGCGATCCTCATCGGCGCAGTCGATGGCATCCTGGTGGTGCTGGTGGTGGAGCTGCTGGACTTCAAGCTCCACGTGGACGACCCGGTGGGTGCTGTAGCGGTCCACTGTGCCAACGGCATCTGGGGCACCCTGGCGGACGGCCTGTTCAACACCTCCAGCGGGCTGCTCTACGGCGGCGGTCTCTACCACCTGGGGGTGCAGTGCATGGGTGTAGCTGCCATCGCCGCCTATGCCTCTGTATCCATGTTCCTGGTGTTCAAGTTCATCGACAAGACCATCGGTCTGCGGGTATCCGCCGAGGATGAGATCATCGGCCTGGACATCACAGAGCACGCCCTGGCCTCCGCCTACGCCGACTTCCGCCCCGCAGCCCCCAGCGCCCTAGGCGGAGAAGGGGCCGGCGGGCCGGTGGACCTCTCCGGACTTGTGCCGGCCGCGCTGGAATCCCGGCCTGCGCCTGACCCCTCCGGCCGGAAGCTGACCAAGGTGACCATCATCTGTCGGGAGGAGCGCTTCTCCATCCTGAAGGACACCATGGCGGCCATCGGCGTCACCGGCATGACGGTGAGCAACGTGATGGGGTGCGGCACCCAGCTGGGCAAGGTGGGGCAGTACAGGGGCGTCAAAATAAGCATGAACCTGCTTCCTAAGATTCAGGTGGACATCGTGGTGTCCAGGGTGGACCCCGCCCTGGTGGTGGCTGCGGCGGAAAAAGCCCTCCGCACTGGCAATCAGGGGGACGGAAAGATCTTCCTGTACAACGTAGAAAACGTGGTCAAGGTCCGGACCGGTGAGACGGACTACGATGCCCTCCAGGACGACAACTGAACGGCTCCTCCCCGCCGGAGCAGGCACCGCTATTCTCATAGGGCGGCTTCCAGCGGCTCCCTCTCAAGCCGGCTGATCCGCTGATCAGCATAAAAGAGCCGTTCCCCTATCTCAGGGGGACGGCTCTTTTTATCATACAAGAAAACGGGCAGGGTGGCCCCCCCTCCGCTCTCACAGCCGGCTGAAGAGGTACTGCCGCTCCCCCTTCGCCGTCTCCACGCTGTGGGCCCGGACCTGGAATACCTTCTCCAGCACGCCGGAGGCGTAGATCTCCTCCGGCGCACCCACCCGCCGCAGCTGTCCCTCCTCCAGCACCGCCACCCGGTGTGCGCAGCTCAGGGCCAGGTTCAGGTCATGGAGGACCATGACCACCGCTTTTCCCTCCTCCGCCAACGTCCGGGCGGTCTCCGCCAGCTCCAGCTGGTGGGCGATATCCAGAAAGGTGGTGGGCTCGTCCAGCAGCAGCACCGGGGTGTCCTGGGCCAGCGCCATGGCCAGATAAACCTTCTGTCTCTGTCCACCGGAGAGGTGGGCCATGGGCACCCCCTCCAGCCCGGCCACACCGGTGCGCTCCATGGCTTGGCGGGCCGCCTCCCGGTCCTCCCTGGAGTAGCGGCGGGGATAGCCCAGATAGGGGAAGCGCCCGTGGAGGACCAGGCTCCCCGCCGTGATGCCGGGCAGCGGCCGGCTCTGGGGAAGCAGCGCCGCCAACCGGGCAAACTGCTTGGCGGAGAGCCGGGACACGTCCTGCCCCTCTATCCTTACCTCTCCCCGTTCCGGTGCCATCAGCCGGGCCGCCACCCGCAGGAGAGTGGATTTTCCACAGCCATTAGGCCCGGCCAGGACGGTGACCTTCCCCGGCTCAAAGACCAGGGATACGTCCCTCAGTACCGGCGGGCCGCCGTAGCCCGCCGTGATATGGCATAGCTCCATCATGTCCGCCGCCCTCCCCTCTGCCGGAACAGCAGCCACAGAAAGAAGGGGCCGCCCATCAGGGAGAGCAGGATGCCCACTGGCAGCTCAAAAGGGACGAACAGCACCCGGGCCGCCAGGTCACACACTGTCACCAGCGCCGCCCCCAGGAACAGGGAGGCAGCCAGCAGGTACTTGTGTTCCCCCCCTACCAGGAAGCGGGCCGCGTGGGGCACCAGCAGGCCCACGAAGCCCACCAGCCCGGCAAAGCTCACCGCCGCGCCGCACAGCACCGCCGCCAGGGTAAGCAGGAGGTTCCGGGCCGCCCGGGCAGACAGCCCCAGGGACTGGGCCACCTCATCCCCCAGGGTGAGCAGGTCCAGCTCATAGCTCATGGCAAAGGCCCCCGCCCCGGCCAGGAGGGAGAGCAGGGCCGGCACCTTCAGGGCGGCCACTGTCACCCCAGACAGCCGGCCCACCATAAAGCTGCCTGCCCCCAGGGCGGCCTCCGGGAACAGGATGGAGACCGCGTCGATGGCGGCGGAGAGCATGCTGCTGATGGCCACCCCGGCCAGCACCAGGGTGATGCGGCTGGCCCCGGTCCTCCGGGCCAGGGTGTACACCAGCATACACGCCCCCAGCGCCCCCAGGAAAGCTGCCACCGGGACCGCCGTCATAGAGGTCGGAATCAGGGCGGCGCAGAGGACTGCCCCCAGGCCTGCGCCGGCATTCACCCCGATGATATTGGGCCCCGCCAGGGGGTTGCCCAGCACTCCCTGGATGATGACCCCGCCCACCGCCAGGGCACTGCCGCACAGCAGGGCCGCCAGGGTGCGGGGCAGGCGGGCATAGACCACGATATTGTATGCCTGGGTCTCACCGCCCATCAAGGCGGTCAGGATCTCTGAAAACGGGACTTGGGTGGAGCCGAAGCTCATGCTCAGCAGAGCCGCCCCCAGACTGGCCAGAGCCAGCAGGAGGATGATCCCCCACTTACGCGCCGCCGTATAGGATGTCGGCAAGGACTTCATAGCTCTCTCCCCATCGCGCATTAGGCTTGTAGTGGAACAGGGCCTTGTCCAGGATATGGACCCGCCCCTCTTTCACCGCCGCAAGGGACTCCCAAGCCGGATCGCTGTGGAACAGCTCCGTCAGGCTGTCCAGCGCCTTCTCCGTGCTGGAGCCCATGGTGGTCACGAAGATATGGTCCGGGTCCGCCGCCAGGATGGACTCCATCTGGATCTCCTCCAGCAGTCCGCTGTCGCTGTCCGCGATGTTGATACAGCCCAGATCCTTCAGCATCACGCCGGTGATATTGTCGCTGTTCTTGGCCCGGACGCCGGTGGAGTAGGCCCGCAGCAGCAGGACCGTGGGGTGCTCCCCCTCCGGGACACGGGCAAGCACCCGGTCGATCTCTGCCTGGATATCCAGCCCGTTGGCCTGATACAGGTCGTCCCGCCCCGTCAGACGGGTGCAGATCTCCAGCATGGAGAGGTAGTCGGAGAAGGACTCCACCTTGAACCAAGCGGCGGGAATGCCGGCCGCAGCCAGGGGCTCCGCCAGCGCCAGTTGGCCGTCCAAATCGGGAGTCAGGAGCACCAGGTCAGGCTGGGCAGCGAAAAGCGCCTCCAGCTCCGGGGTCTGGTTGGAGCCCACGTTGGTCACATCCTCCCCCAGCTCCAGCCCCCGCTCATCGTAGGCGTCCTGGGTCACCGCTGCCAGCGTGTCCTCCCCTCCTGCCAGGACCCAGGTCTCCGCGTAGCTGCCGATCAGGGCTGCCACCCGCTGGGGCGCTTCCTCCAGGGTAATGGTACTGCCCAAGCTGTCCGTGAAGCTCACAGAGCTCCCCATCTCCCCGTCCGCCGACGCGGGGGACACCGCCCTTCCGCCAGGAGCGGCGCAGGCGCAGAGGGACAGCAGACAGAGTGCGGTGACCAGGGATATGGATCGTTTCATCATCATCTGGGATTTCCTTTCTTTTCAGAAGCCTGGGTCCGGAGCCCCAGACCGAATGACCGGCCCCATTTTACCACAAGATCTCCCCGGATGCCACAAAAATCTTTTCTTTCCACGGCCTGAAAGGACTTTTCTCCCCCATGCTCCCGGGATGCGGGTCCGGCTGCCTCAATGCTGTGCGCCCGCCGCGGCCTGGAGCCGCGGCGGGCGCTGTCTCTCTCTTTTCGATCAGGATACGAATCTGACGGGCCGGGAGCTCATACCGGCTCCAGGGGCAGGGCCATCAGCTGGGCCATCTTCTCCCTGGCCGCTCCGTCCAGGGGCCGGAAGGGGGCGCGGCAGAAGCCGCAGTCCACCCCCCGCAGGGTCCAGCCGTATTTCATGGCGTTGAAAATGCCCAGCTTCACCGTCTCCTCCACCCGGAGATTGATGGCGTGCTGCCAGCGGTAGGCCTGGGCCATGTCCCCCCGGTCAAAGGCGTCCCGCACCCGGTGGAACAGGGGGGCAAACAGGTTGACCGTGGTACCGATGGTGGCGCAGGAGCCCATAGCCAGAGCTCCCAGCAGCTGCTCGTCAAAGCCGTTGATCAGGGCCTTGCCAGGGAATGCCTGCCCCATCCGCTCCAGGCTGTACAGGTTGGTGGAGGTGTGCTTGATGCCTACGATGTTCTCGTTGGACAGCAGCCGTCCCGCGTTTTCCTTGCTGAACTCCACTCCGGTGAACTGGGGAATGTTATAGACGATGGCGGGCACATCGGGGATGGCCCGGATCACGTCCTCGTAGTAGCCCATGATCTCGTCCATGGAAAACTTATAGTAGTAGGGCGGGATCATGGACACCGCCAGGGCCCCGGCGGACATGGCGTGCCGCGCCAGGTCCACCACATCCCGGGTGCGGATGGCGCCTACATGGGAGATAACGGGCACCCGCCCGTCCGCCGCCTTGAGCACGTGCTCCAGCACCTGCTTGCGCTCCTCCAGGGTGAGCAGCAGCCCCTCCCCCGAGGACCCGCAGCAGTAGAAGCCCTCCGCGCCGTCCTGGATCTGGAGCTCCACGATGCGCTCCAGGGCCTCATAATTGACGCTCTCGTCCTCGTTGGTGGGGGTGATGAGGGCCGACCAGATCTTTTGGAACTGCTCCGGCTTCACGTTTACCATGCTGTCCAGCCCCCGTCGATCACCAGATTGGAACCCGTCATAAAGGAGGACGCCTGGGAGGCCAGGAAGATCAGGGCGCCGTTGTACTCATTCTCCTGAGACATGCGGCCCATGGGCATCCGGGCGCAGAAGTTGGCCTGGAATATCTCGTCCTGGGTGTCCCGCCACACGCCGGCGGGGGTGAGGGTGTTGACCCGGATGCCCTGCTTGCCCCAGTAGGTGGCCAGGTAGCGGGTCAGGTTGTAGATGCCGGACTTGGCGGCAGAGTAGGCCACCGGCTTGATGAAGGGGACGCCGGTCATCTCCTTCTTATAGGCATAGATGTCCTGGATGGGAGAGAGCATGCCATAGATGGAGCCCACATTGATGATGGAGCCGCCCTTGCCCGCCTTGACCATCCGGGCGCCCACCGCCTGGCAGGCCAGGAAGGTGCCTACCAGGTTCACATCCACTACCTCCCGGAAAATCTCCTCCGGGAAGTTCTCAAAGGGACCGGACACCTCCGGAGGCGCAGAGGGCTGAGTGTCGATGCCGGCGTTGTTCACCAGCACGTCAGGGGCGTCCCCCCAGACCTCTTCCATGTCGTCAAGGGCGGCGTTCATCTCCTCCTTCTTAGTGATGTCCACAGAGTAAAAACGCAGAGCGGAGGTCTTCAGGGCCTCCTCCCCCAGGGTCTTGGCGATGCGCTCGTCGTTGACGGTGCGGCCCCACACGGCCACCCTGGCGCCCCGCTTCCAGAGCTCCTGGACGAAATTCTTGCCGATCTGCCCCAGGCCGCCGGTGACGATGCAGATCTTATTTTCTACGCTGAACAGTTGATCGCTCATGATGTGATGTACTCCTCTCTAACAATTGGATGATTTGGAACAGGGGACGTTCTCAGCTCAGCAGGGCGTTTGGCAGGGCCGTAACGATCCCCGGTATATAGGTTACCAGAATCAGCGTTAAAATCAAGGGGACCAGGAAGGGCAGGATGGATCGATACAGCCGTTCCAGCTTCAGCTTGTTTACGTCGGAGATGACGAACAGGCACACGCCGAAGGGCGGGGTCACCTGACCGATCATCAGGTTGAGCACCACCATAACGCCGAAGTGGACCAGGTCCAGCCCCAGGCCGTTGGCAATGGGCAGCAGCACAGGGAGCATCAGGGTCAGGATGGCGCCGGGCTCCATCACCATGCCCAGGACGAGCAGCAGGACGTTGATGACCAGCAGGACCACGTTGGGATTGCTGCTGATGCCCAGGATCACATCAGCGAACTGGCGGGAGATGCCCTCCATTGCCATGACGTAGGTGAACAGGGTAGAGGTGCCGATGATGAACAGGGTGTTGGCAGAGGAGATGGCGGAGTCCTTCAGGCACTTCTTGAAGCTCTTCCAGTCCAGGGTCCGGTAGAGGAAGAGGGCGATCAGCAGGGAGTAGATAACCGCAATGGAAGACGCCTCTGTAGGGGTGAACCAGCCCACCACGAAGCCACACAGGATGATGACCGGGGTGATGAGGGCGGGGATGGAGCCCAGGAACTGGCGGATCAGGGCCCGCAGGCGGAAGGGGTGGCGCTCATACCTGCGCACGATGGCGAAGTAAAGGACCATCACCATGAGCAGTACGCCCATCAGCAGGCCGGGCACCACGCCGCCCATGAACAGCTGGTCCACACTGACGCTGGCTACACTTCCGTAGATGATCAGGGGGATGGAGGGCGGGAAGATGGGTCCGATGACGGAGGAGGCCGCGGTGACGGCGCCGGCGAAGTCCTCGTCATAGCCGTTCTTTTTCATGGCCTCCATCTCAATGGCGCCCAAGCCGCCGGCGTCGGCCACAGCGGAGCCGGACATGCCGGCGAAAATGATGCTGGCCACCACGTTGGCATGGCCCAGGCCGCCGGGGATCCAGCCCACCAGCTCTTTGGCCGTATCAAAGATCTTCTCCGTGATCTTGCCTGCATTCATCAGGTTGCCCGCCAGAATGAACAGGGGCACTGCGATCAGCAGGAAAGAGTCGATGCCGCTGACCATCTTCTGGCCGATGACCACCAAGGGATACCCCAGAGACAGGCACCCCAGCACGGCGGAGGCGCCGATGGAGATGCTGATAGGGACACCAATGACCAGAAGGAGCACAAACGCTATCAGAAAAATTACCATATCCGTGTCCCTCCCTTATACCTGCGCCCGGCTGCCCCGGGCCTTTTCTGCCACGTGCTCCGCCATCTGCCGCAGAGACTCCAGCGCCATATAGGCTCCAGCCAGGCACATGGGGAAATACTGCACCGTATAGGGCACCGGGATAGGGAAGGTGGAATAGGTGCGGGTGCTGACATAGGGATACTGGGCGGCGAAGGCGACGACCATCACCACGCCCAGCAGCAGGCTGAACAGCTTGTTGGCGAAGTACAGCACCTCGTACACCGGGCCCTTGGTGCGGGCGACAAGGAAGTCCAGGCGCATCAGGCCGCTGTCCCGGTACAGGGGGATCAGGCCGATAAAGGCCATCCACAGGAAGAGGATGCCGCACAGCTGCACGTTCCCGCCAAAGGACTGGCCCAGGAAGTTACGGCGGAGCAGCTCCACCACGATGACCAGCACCAGGGCCGCAATGGTGAGCATGCAGATCACTTCCGCGCCCTTGGCCACCCCTTTGGAGATCTTGTTACACAATTTCATACGATTTCTCCCCTCTACAAAGGACAGCTGCATAGGCAGGGGCCTATGCAGCTGTCAGCGCAGATTTTGTTTGGATCAGCGCACCTCCGCCAGGATGGCGTCCAGCAGCTCCTGGTCGTACCAGCTCTCATCCTTATACTGATCATAGTAGGCGTCGCCGCCCAGCGCGTCCTTGAAGGACTGGACATCAGGCTCGAAGTCGAACTCCACGCCGGCGTCCTGCAGAGTCTTGGTGGCGGTCTCGTTGTCGGCGGCGATGGTGTCAAAGCTGTACTTGGCAGCTGCCTTGGCCTGTTCCTTCAGGATCTCCTGTACGGCGGGGTCCAGGCCGTTCCAGGTGTTGGCGTTGGCGGCCATGGTGCAGCCCATCCACATGTAGTTGATGTTGGAGAAGTATTTGATGTCGTCATAAGTGGCGTTGGCGACCAGGTGATAGGTGGCATTATCCTGGGCCTCGGCGGTGCCATTGGACAGGGCCAGGGCCAGCTCAGGCAGAGCCAGGGCCACGGGGGTGGCGCCCAGAGCCTGCCACACGTCCAGGTACAGCTGGCTCTCAGGCACGCGGATCTTCAGGCCCTGCACGTCGGCGGCGGTGTGGACGGGCCGGTTGGTGGTGGAGATGTGGCGCATGCCGTTATCGCCCTCGGACAGGAAGACCAGGCCGAACTCCTCGAGGCCGGAGAAGATCTGCTCACCGATCTCGCTGTTGGTCACCTCATAAGCCTGCTCCGCGCTGTCAAACAGGAAGGGCAGGTCCAGCACCTTGGCTTTCTCATAGAAGGAGGTAAAACCAGAGGTGCCGGCAAAGATCAGGTCGATGGTGCCCATGCGGGTGGACTCGATAGATTCGGCGTCGCTGCCCAGCTCGTTGGAGTGGTGGACATCCAGGGTGATGGCGCCGTCAGAGGCCTCGTTCACCAGACGGGCGTACTCAATGATTGTCTTAGTGGGGACGGAGTTCTCGTTGCCGGGGGAATAGATGGTCAGCTCAATGGGCTCGATGCCGCCGGAGGCGGGAGTGCTGGCGGCTGGAGTGCTGGTGCCGGCATTGGCGGAGCTGCCGCCGGCTGGAGTGCTGTTGTTTCCGCAGGCAGCCAGGGAAAAGGCCATGGCGCCGGCCAGCACAAGGGAAGCAAGTTTTTTCATTACAGGATCCTCCTTATCGTTGTGTCCGAAGCTACATACCACCGTCCTCCCTTTCGTCAGACGGACGATTGTATGACATCTGACTATAGTATATTAAGACTGTATTAAGATGTCAATGGAAAAAGCCGACAAAATTCCTCTCTCATTTTTGTGCTAATTTCCGCTCTGCTCTCTCTTTTTCTCAAATTTCTCAACATATTGTACAAAGCCGGTTTTCCCCTGGACCCCGCCCGTCTTCCTGGCACGTCCAAAACACCGCTGCCTGAGCCGGACCGTGTCCTCTTCTCTGCCGGGACACAGAAGAAATCCCCCAGCCGCACCGGTACGGCTGGGGGTCTCAAACTGCCGGGCTGGGCAGTTCCGATTATTTTGTCTCGTGTCCCGGGGCATGGATGTTCTGGGTCAGATCCTCCTGGACCTTGTCCAGATGGGCCCGCATCTCCCGCTCCGCCTGGGCGGCATCCCGGGCCAGGATGGCGTTCATAATATTGCTGTGGGGCATGACCGCGTTCTTCACGTTCTGCTCCACCTGGAAGGTCTTGCTGCGGAAGGTCTGCATTCCCTGGCACACATGGCTGTTGATCTCGATCATCAGTGCGTTCCCGCTGCTCTCCACAATGGCGCTGTGGAACTGCTCGTCCAGGCGGCCGATCATAGCCGCGTCCCCCTCCTGAATGGCGCTTAGGAAGCTGCGGTGGATGTTCTCCAGGCGGCGGATATCCTCGGTGTTGCACCGCTCCGCCATCCGCCGGGCCGCCATAGGCTCCAGCGCCGTGCGGATCTCGATGGAGTCCCGCAGCTCCCGCTCGTTCTCCACCAGCCAGTCGATGGCCCCGATATCCCGCTCTGCAGGGTTCTCCGCCACAAAGGCCCCCCGTCCCGGCTTGATCTCCACCACACCCTTGGCCTGGAGCAGCCGGAATGCCTCCCGCACAGTGCCACGGCCCACTCCCAGGCGCTGGCACAGCTCCATCTCCGGCGGCAGCTTTTTCCCAGGCTGATACTGCTCCTCCTGGATCAGCTCTCTGATCCTCTCCTCTACCTGCTGGACAATGGGGACCCTGGAAATGGGTTCCATATGCCTCACCTCCGCCTGTCTTTTGGGCATGTCATTGTTTTTATTCTACAACCCGATACCCTATACGTCAAGGATTTCTTTCTTTTGTATGACAATTATTGTTCTTTGTATGACATTTTTCTCTTTTCATCTCCCATCCCCAGCTCTTGCCAAGGCCGGAAAAAGCGTCTACAATAGAAAAAAGACACCTGCCGCCGGGTCCCGGTCCGGCCCGCTCAGAAAGGAGCCCGCCATGAAACCCAGAGCCTACTATCAGCCCTATCAGTCCGGCCTGCTGCTGGCCCAGGCCTTCTCCCCCTCCAAGACGCCCCTGCTCCGCATGGAGCACCTGCGCCAGCTGGACTTCCCCATCAGCCGGGAGATCTCCTACGAGCGTACCGTGGATGAATTCCTCCTCCAGCTGGCGGTAAATGATGCCCTGCGGGCCCTGCGCAGCCGGAAGGACATGGTGATCCTCCTCAACGAGGAGGGCGCCCTCATCCGGGAGGATTGGCACTGGTCCCTGCTCTTCACCCCCAACCGCAGCGAGAAGCGGACCCTGGGTGACTCCTCCGACCTCTATCAGGTCCTGTGCAGCCTGGCTCAGCGCCGGCAGGACGGTGAGGTCTGCCGGGTGGCGGTGCCCGACCGGAGCCTGAAGACCCTGGTCTCCGGTTCCGACCCCTTCTGCATCCTGGACGAGTTCTGCAAATCTCAGCCCGGGGGCTATCTGGCAGTGGCCCAGAACATCGTGCTGGAGGGGACGGACCACCTGTTCCGCCATGTCCCCGTCTGCCGCTACCGGGTTCTGTCTACGGTAGACCTGGGGGAGATCGAGAACTACCACGCCATCAAGACCCTGCTGGACGAGTACATCTATGCATATGACCACCGGGACGCAGGGGAGGACGCCCCCAAGCCAATCTCCATCGCCGTCTTCGGACCTCCTGGCTCCGGCAAGTCCTTCGGCGTCAAGCAGATCGCCCTGAGCCGGGGCAGGTTCCGCATCACCTCCCTGAACCTGTCCCAGTACGACTCGGTCCCCCAGCTCTTCCACGCCCTCCATCAGGCTCTGCGCTATGAAGACGGGCTGATCCCCCTGATCTTCTTCGACGAGTTTGACTCCGAGCTGGGCGGGGTCTCCCGGGGCTGGCTGAAGTATTTCCTGGCCCCCATGCAGGACGGGGAATACACCCTGGACGGCAGCCCCCTGCCCATCCCGGGGGCGGTCTTTGTCTTTGCGGGTGCCACCGCCTCCTCCTTCTCGGAATTTCTTCCCCAGGCCCCGGAGGACGTGCACCGCTTCCAGGCCATCAAGGGCCCCGATTTCGTCAGCCGCCTCAAAGGCATCCTGGACATCAAGGGCCCCAACCCCACCTGCGTTACCGACAAAAAGCACATCATCCGCCGTGCTATGCTGCTGCGCAGCCTGATCCTGAAAAACGTGAAGGGTATCTGCCACCCGGATACTGGACGGGTGGACATCTCCCGGGGCCTGCTGTGCGCTCTGCTGAGGGTGTCGGAGTACCGCCATGGGGCCCGGTCCATTGAATTTATCCTGGGTATGAGCCGGCTGGCTGGCGCAAGCCGGTACACCCCCTCCTGCCTTCCCCTGGCTGCCCAGCTGGACATCCATGTGGATGTCCAGGACTTTATGCGCAAGCTGTCCTTTGAGCAGATGATGGGGGAGGCGGTGGAACAGTACGCCTTCACTGCCCACGAGAAGTACCGCCAGAAGCACCTGGCCGACGCCCAGGCCCGGGGTGCCACCCCCAAGGAGCTCTCCCTGGTGCGGCAGGAACCGGAGATGGCGGACTGGAGCGACCTGGACGAGTTCTACAAGGAGGGCCACCGCTCCCAGATCCGCTATCTGGGGGAGCGGCTGGAGTCTTTCAACATGAGCATCGGCCTGCGCCCCGTCCTTCCCGGGGCCGCGGACACCATCATGGATCTCTACGGCCCAGTGTTGGAACAGCTCTCTGAGCTGGAGCACGAGCGCTGGATGAAGGACAAGCGGGCTGACGGCTGGCGCTACGGCAAGCGGGACAGCGAGCTGAAACTCCACCCAGACATGCGGCCCTATCAGGAGCTGGATGAGTCCACCAAGGAGTTCATCCGGATGTCCGTCCGCAACGTCCCCGACTACCTGAAAGAGATCGGCTACGAGCTGTACCGGAAGTCCTTCTGAGTTTTTTTTGCAGTTCGGCTGTTTTTCTGGTATGGATCTCTTTTCCCAGGCAATACTACTGCTGAGGTGAGATTTTATGCCTAAGAACAGCCAGCAGGACCAAAAGCAGGCCCGGCAGAAGAAGAACAGCAAGGGCGCCCAGGCCCAGGGCACGCAGTGCCGGGACCGGGATCAGCGCCAGTCCTCCGACCCCGCGATGTGAAAAACCGGCGGCTGCCCATAGGCAGCCGCCGGTTTCCGCTTTTCAGCGCCTCTCCTGGTATCCTTTCCCTCCAGGTCCGGCCTGTGCTCCTTTCGGCCAGCTTCCCCTCCCCTTTCCCGGAAAAAGGGTGCGGTCACGCCTGTCACCCCTCTCCCGTCCCCGGAATAGGATAGGGCAGCCCAAACCGAAAGGAGGAAAGCCGAGCTTGTTCGGCTCTTCATATGGAATCCTTCCACTGCTTCTCTTCCGAACCCTTCTCCCCCGACGCCGCCCAGTCCCGTGCCTCCAGCGGCCAGACCCCTGTGATCCCCCTGCCTGACCCCGGAGAGGGCGGTCCTGTGGCGCCCGACATCGGGGGTACTCCGGTGATCCCTCTCCCAAATCCGGGAGAGGGCGGTCCCGTGGCCCCAGGAGGCGGCATCGGCATGGTCCCCGGCTGGCCCCGTTGGAGCAGCATCCGCTTTCTCAACGCGGCCCGCTCCTATCCCCCCTTCCGCATCTTCATCGGCAGCACGCTGGCGGTTCGCTCTCTGGAGTTCACCGCAGTCTCCTCTTACCGCCGGATGGCTTCCGGATACCGGTCCGTCACCGTGTCGGGCCAGGACGGCTACATCTACCTGCAAAAGACCCTGCCCTTCCAGGACAACGCCCCTGTCACCGTAGCAGTGGTCCAGACCGCCGGCGGCCTGGACCTGGTCCCCATCTCCGATGTGTGCTGCCCCCCCACCGGCGCTCTGTCCAACTTCCGGATGAGCAACCTGGCCTACAACAGCCAGCCCCTGGACCTCCTTCTGGCCGACGGCCGGGTGGTCTATACCGACGTGCAATTCAAGGAGACCACCTATTTCAAGCAGATCCGCCCCGGGACCTACCAGTTCTATCTGGCGGAGACCAACCTTCTCCCCATGCCCAGCTACCTGGACATCGAAACCATGGACTCCGCCTTCATCGGGGTGGCACCCCCCTTCTCTGCCTTGGCCTCCCTCCAGCTGGAGGCGGCGCCCAGGTCCACCTACACCCTGTATGTCCTCAGCGGGGGCTCCGGCTCCAACGAGATCCAGACCCTGGTGGTGACAGACCGCTGACTCTCCCGGCAGACAAAGGTCCTGCCTTTCCAGTAAAGGCCCCGCGGGCGGATGCTATCCGCCCGCGGGGCCTTTGGCCTCAACAGCGCCCGCTGGGGGCGGTCTCCTATTTCTTGATCTCCTCCCAGTAGCGCCGGGCGGCCTGCTCTGTCTTGTTGTCCCCGTACTGATAATATTTTCTGTCTTTCAGCTCATTGGGCAGGTACTGCTGCCGCACCCAGTGGCCCGGGAAGTTATGGGGGTAGAGGTAGCCCTGCTCCCGCTCCATCCCCGCCGAGTCGGCATGGACATTCTGGAGCTCCCGTGGGATGTCCCCCGCCAGTCCTGCCTTCACGTCGGCCATAGCCGCGTCAATGGCCATGCAGGCCGTGTTGGACTTGGGAGCGGTTGCCAGAAGGATGGCCGCCTGGGCCAGCGGCAGCCTTGCCTCAGGCAGCCCCAGCTGAAGGGCGCTGTCCACGCAGGCCTTTACGATGGGCACCGCCTGGGGATAGGCCAGGCCGATGTCCTCACTGGCAGAGCAGAGGATGCGGCGGATGGCCGTGATCAGGTCCCCCGCCTCCAGCAGCCGGGCCAGATAATGGACCGCCGCATCCGGGTCTGAACCTCGCATAGATTTCATCAGGGCGGAGGCAATATCAAAGTGATTGTCCCCCTCCCGATCATACCGCATAGCGGACTTCTGGGCCGCCGTCTGGGCGTCCGACAAAGTGACAAGGAATTTTCCTTGCTCCCTTTTCGCCGCCGAGGCCAGCAGCTCCAGGGCGTTCATGGCCTTTCGGATGTCACCGCCGCAGGAGGCAGCAATGTGCTCCCGCACCCCCTCCTCCAGCACCAATCCGCCCCCCAGGCGCCCCTCCAGGATGGACACCCCCCGGTCGATGGCGGGCAGGGCGTCCTCCGCGGTGATGGGCTTGAACTCGAACACGGTGGACCGGGAGAGCACTGCCCCGAACACGTAGAAAAAGGGGTTCTCCGTGGTGGAGGCAATGAGGGTGATCTTGCCGTTCTCCATGAACTCCAGCAGGGACTGCTGCTGCTTCTTGTTGAAATACTGGATCTCATCCAGGTAAAGGAGAACTCCTTCCGGGGCCATCAGGGTCCCGATGTCTGCGATGATCTCTTTGATGTCACTGATGGACGCGGTAGTGGCGTTCAGCCGGTGCAGGGGCCGGTTGGTCCGCCGGGCGATGATGTTGGCCACCGTGGTCTTTCCGGTACCCGAGGGACCGTAAAAGATCAGGTTGGGGATGTCACCCCCCTCGATGATCCGGCGGAGCAGGCCCTCCCTGCCTAAAATATGCTTCTGCCCCACCACTTCATCCAGGGTCTGGGGCCGTATCTCATCTGCCAATGGCCGGTAAGCCATTCCAACACTCCCTTTCCCTCCAGGGGCGCCCGCCCCTGGACCCGCCGCTCACAGCAGCTCCTTTTCCATGCACAGGGTGTCCTTGTTGTCCGCAAAGATGGTGAGAGTCTCGATCTCCCGGTATCCCATTTTTCTGTAAAGGGATATCGCTTCCGGAATATCCCGGCCTATCTCCATCACCATGCGGCCAAAGCCCTGAAACAGGGCCTGGAGCTCCAACACCTCCACCACCTGCCTGGCACACCCCCGGCGGCGGTGTTCTGGACGGACATAGACCCGATTCAGTTCCGCTGTGCCCTCCTCCATCGCCCGGAAGGCGCCGCAGGCCACCACCTGCCCGTCCCGCAGGAGCAGGCAGGCCTGCCGGATGTCATCCAGGCCGTGGCAGCTCCGGCACTTCAGGGCCGCTGCCCCAAACCGCTCCCCATACTCCCGGTCCATCGCCCGGACCAGCTCCCGGAAGCGCGGGTCCCCGCCGTGGGTCAGCCGGGCCTCTGATCCTTTTCCGCTCATTTCTTGTCCTCCCGTTTATGCTACGCCGGCCAGCCGGCACATGCCCGCTTTGGTCCAATGGTTTACCAGGGCGATCACCCGCCCAACCCCCACCATGGCCAGCAGAGTGCCCAGGCCGATCCCCACGATCCGCCCGGTCAGCAGCAGGCCCAGGCACACCGTTGCTGCCACGCAGCCCAAATCAAACACGTTCTTGGCAAAGCCCTGATCCCGGCCCATCCTCTGGGCCACCGCCTGGACGATGCCGTCCCCCGGGTTGGGGACCAGCCGCATGTTGACGGTGAGGGCCACCCCCACCCCCGTCAGCACGATGGCCAGGGCCAGCACCGCCAGATTTTCCGGCAGGCTGTGGGCCGCCGCCTGATAGGGGATGCAGGCGCTGCACAGATTCAGCAGCCGGCTGAACACCAGGCTCAGGGGAAATCGCAGCAGTGTGGCCAGCCGCTCCCGCCGCTCCCGGAGAAACAGCTGCACCACCACAAAGATCCCGTAGAGCACAAAGGTCATGTCGCCGAAATTCAGCTCAAAGATCTGGGACACACAGTAGGCCACTGAGATGATGGGAGATACCCCCAGCCCCGTCTTTGTGTTCAGGGTGATCCCCGCCGCCAGGACCACCATTCCCAGAATATAAAAGATCCAGCGATTCACTTTTTCCACTGGTCCGCTTCTCCCCTCATTCGGTCTCTCCACTCATGTGCGGCGGAACCCCTGAAAGCGGGTGCCCTGGAAGGTCAGCCGCCCCCGGTCCCCCTCCACCAGAAGGCCGTACTCCATGTCGGGCACTTCCAGCTCCATCCGGTCCCCGCTCTCCACCTGAAAAGTGGCGTAGTAATAGGTCCGGCTGGAGGCATGTCTCCTGCTGTGCTCAGTCCCCCCGTGGCGGTAGGTGCGCACGTCCATGCGCTTGGCCGCCACCTCCGCCTCCACTGTCAGCACCGGGGCGTCGTTGTTCCGCTTCCACTGGGCGGCCCCACGGACCGCTTGGACTGCAATGCCCGCCAGGATCAGCACGAAGACAACCCCGATAAAAATGGGGACAATGGTGAACATGGCGTTGGCCATGCCGAATCCGCCGTATCCAATCATGCTGGCTCTCTCCCTTCTGTCCCCCGGGCTGTCTGCCCGCTCTTTGCGAAGTGGTCACACCAGGGCCGCAGGACGCAGCTCTGGCACTGGGGACGGCGTGCGATGCACACAGCACGCCCGTGGAGGACCAGCCGGTGGCAGAAGTCGTTGGACTCCTCCGGCGGCAGGATGGCCCGCAGCTGCTGCTCCACCTTTCCCGGGTCCTTGGTGCCGTCGGTCAGGCCCAGAAGGCCGGAAATGCGGATGCAGTGAGTATCCGCCACCACCACCCCCGGGGTGTGGTACACGTCCCCCAGGATCAGGTTGGCCGTCTTCCGGCCCACCCCGGGCAGCTTCAGCAGCTCCTCCATGGTGTCCGGCACCCGCCCTCCGTAGTCCCGCAGAAGCATCTGGGAGGCCAGCACGATGTCCTTCGCCTTGGCCCGGAAAAAGCCGGTGGAGTGGATGTACCTCTCCACCTCCGCGATGTCCGCCTCCGCCAGCGCCTCCAGGGTAGGGAAGCGGGCATAGAGGGCCGGTGTCACCTTGTTCACCCGCTCATCGGTGCACTGAGCCGCCAGACGCACCGAGAACAGCAGCTCATAGTCCTTTCTGTAATCCAGAGAGCAGACCCCATCCGGGTAGAGCTCCTTCAGCCCATTGACAATGCTCCAGATCTCTTCTATGGTTTTCATCCTGTCTCACACCTTTCGGACCGCTCCGCCCTTTAGGCGAGGCCTGTCCTGTCATATCCGGGGCCTGCGCCCCTCACTCCCGCTCCCAGTCAGAGGGGCCAAAGGTCAGGACGGCCTCTCCCCTGCTGGTCTTTACATCGGGGCTTCTTCCCCCATATCTTACACCAGCACCCCGGTCCTTGTAAAGCAAGCTCTCCCTTTCTTCCCTATTTTCATTGTAATTTCCGCCCCATCTGCTATAATAGGGAAGACGGCCCCGGCCCCGCCGGGCATCAACTGACAAAGGAGTGTTCCCATTGGTCCAGGAAGCCATGGATTTCATCACCGCCGCCGACCCCGAGGTCGGCAGGGCAATTCAGGCGGAATATGACCGCCAGCAGCAGAACATCGAACTCATCGCCTCGGAGAACGTGGTCAGCTCCGCCGTTCTGGCCGCTGCCGGTACGGTGCTCACCAACAAATACGCGGAGGGCTACCCCGGAAAACGGTATTACGGCGGCTGCCAGTGCGTAGATGTAGTGGAGGACATCGCCATCCAGCGGGCCAGGCAGCTCTTCGGCGCCGGCTTTGCCAATGTACAGCCCCATTCCGGCGCACAGGCAAACTACGCTGTCTACCAAGCCCTCTGCCAGTATGGCGACACCGTCTTGGGCATGAGCCTGGACAATGGCGGCCACCTGACCCACGGCTCCCCCGTCAACTTCTCCGGGAAGCAGTACAAAATGGTGGCCTACGGCGTAGACCCCGTGACCCACCGCATCGACTATGACCAGGTTCGAGATCTGGCCAGACGTCACCGCCCCAAAATGATCATCGCCGGTGCCTCCGCTTATCCCCGTATCATTGACTTCCAGTGCTTCGCGGAGATCGCCCACGAGGTGGGGGCCTACCTGTTCGTGGACATGGCTCACATCGCCGGCCTGGTGGCCGCCGGGCTCCATCCATCCCCTATCCCCTACGCCGACGTGGTCTCCACCACCACCCACAAGACCCTCCGCGGACCCAGGGGCGGCATGTTGCTGTGCAACGATCCGGAGATCGCCAAAAAGCTGAACTCCGCCATCTTCCCCGGCTCCCAGGGCGGCCCCCTGGAGCACATCATCGCCGCCAAGGCGGTGGCGCTGGGCGAAGCACTCCGGCCGGAATTTAAGGCCTATCAGCAGCAGATCGTCAAAAACGCTGCCGTCCTGGCAGAGTCCATTATGGAGGGCGGCCTGGACCTGGTCTCCGGCGGCACGGACAACCACCTGATGCTGGTAGACCTGCGCCCTGCCCATCTCACCGGCAAGGAGATGGAGCACCGTCTGGATGAGGTATATATCACTGTCAATAAAAACGCCATCCCCAACGACCCGGAAAAGCCCTTCGTCACCTCCGGCATCCGGGTGGGCACCCCCGCCGTTACCTCCCGCGGCTTCCGGGAGGAAGAGATGCGGACCGTGGGCCGGCTGATCTGTCAGGCCGCCCAGGCCGATTTTGAGGACAAGATCGACAGCCTGCGGGCCCAAGTCAAGGAGCTGACCGGGAAATATCCGCTCTATCAGGGGCAGTAAGGCCGGACATACAGCGGTCTATCAGAAAACAGTACCGCGGCGGAAAAGGCCGCCGCGGTACTGCTTTTTCTTTATCGGTCCTCCGCCAGCACCTTGCCGCCGTCCTGCGGCGCCAGATCCCGGGGCCCGGCGATGGGCCGAAACTTCGGCTCCTGCTCCAGGTGCAGTTTGGTCCCCACGCAGCGGTTGATGGGCGTCCCCAAATCATGGAACTTCTCCTCATAATCCGTCATAATCCCGCAGACCCCGTTCCCATGCAGGTCCCGGGTCACCTCAGACAGCTCATAGCCCGCTTTGGGGAATTGGAACAGGGAGTACTCAAACAGCTCCCGGTTGTCCGTCTTGAAGTGGATCTGTCCCCCGTCCCGCAGGACCCCCCGGTACAGCACCAAGAAGTTCTCGTGGGTGAGCCGCCGCCGGGCGTGCTTGTTGGAGGGCCATGGGTCGCAGAAATTGATGTAGATCCGGTCGGCCTCCCCCGGGGAAAAATAGTCCCGCAGGCGAGCCGCATCCCCGTCCACAAAAAAGACATTGGACAGCCCTTTCTCCACCACCCGCTCCATCGCCACGATCATGGCATCCGGCACCCGCTCCACCGCCACGAACAGGACATCCGGCTCCAGCCCTGCGGTCTCTGCGGTAAAGCGTCCCTTCCCGCATCCCAGCTCTACCCGCAGTTCCCGCGCCTGGGGCATCAGGTCCCGCCAGTGTCCCCGCAGCTCCACCGGATCTGGGATCATCCGGTCCCGGCATCGGTCCATCCGTGGGATCAGATTGGGCTTTTTTCTCATTCTCACAGCTCAGTCACCTCATGTCGGAAGTCGTCCCCTATCTTAACATAAGAAAAGAATACTTGCAATCTTTTCTCGTTTATATTATACTATGAAACAGAAGCAGTCTTTATCTGCAGAGCACCGACTCCATACAGGAAAATCAAATTATCCGGGTGTAGCGCAGTTGGTAGCGCGCTTGCTTTGGGAGCAAGATGCCGGGAGTTCGAGTCTCCCCACTCGGACCAAACAATGATAATCCGAACTACATTATCCAAGTGGGTAATGTGTTCGGATTTATCATTTCTATTGAGAATATTTTGTAAAAGCAAGGGTGGGAATGAAAAATCCTGCCCTTGCTTTTTAG
>ERZ809296.1660-NODE-1660-length-24649-cov-6.530007_pt1 | contig 24649 bp, 22 predicted proteins | sample MGYA00520511_ERZ809296 | MGnify/ENA primary metagenome ERZ809296 (study PRJEB31576, sample SAMEA3212662) | Homo sapiens | biome: human-gut; feature: human gut; material: fecal | place: Sweden | collected 2012 ... | reverse complement strand
GGGACGATGAAATCGAATTCTAACGAATTACCGATTTCTGTCCCACTCTCTTTTTATAGTGTTTGACGTGCAAATAAATTAACCTAACGAAAACTATCTTTTTAAAATCAATTATTTTAAGGGTCTTTTTTATATGATAAATTGCAAGAATAAGTGCAACATTTACTTGAACTCATCCTCTAGAGCTTCACAAGCAGTTCTGTAAGCTAAACATTTTCGTGGTCGGTGATTGAATCCTTGTTCAAATCCTCATCAGAGATAACGGCTAAATCTGTTTTCTTTGAGAAATATTCTTTTAGTAAGCCATTTGCGTTTTCATTGCTTCCTCTCTGCCAGGAAGAATAGGCGTCCGCAAAGAAAAAGGGAATTCCTAAGTTCTCCACCAGAGGATAGCAGGCAAACTCTTTTCCCCTGTCTGAAGTGAAGGTTTTAAGAGCCTCTTTTGGAAATAGCCTACAAAGTTGTTCGATAGCTGAAAACATGGCTTGGGCTGTTCTATCTGGTATCTTGAAAGCTAAGTAAAAACGAGTTTTTCGCTCTAGAAAGGTCGCTAAACAGCCCTTACTTTTGCCTCTGGAAGACACCACAGTATCGAGCTCCCAGTGGCCAAAAGTCTCACGATTCCTGACCTCTTTAGGACGTTTGGCAATCGACGTGCCAATCCTAAATGTCCCACGTGTTTCTTTGGGCTGTCGACTTTTTCCCTTTCGGCGCAGGACGCTTAAATCCAGATCAATCAAACCAGCATAGAGCCAGTTATAGATGGTTTTAAAAGCTACCATTGGCTTTTGTTCAAGCTGATAGCGACCACAAATCTGTTCAGGTGACCAAGAGGCTTTTAACCCCTTCTCAATTTCCTTTTTCAACTTTGGTGTCAAACAAGACTTCCGACCCTTTTGCTTAGTCCTGTGGTCGTACTGTTCCTGTGCTAAGACGGCGGAGTAACCATTTTGGAATCGTCTTAACTCTCTTGAAATGGTAGACTTATGAAAGCCAAGTTTACTTGCAATTTGGCAAGATTTCAAACCTAAATCCAAGTAAGTTTCTATCTTTATTCGGTCGGTTATGGTAAGATGGGAGTAGCTCATAGTTTTTCCTCGGGTTCTGTTTGTGTGGTTACTTACAGTTTACACCAATGAAACGCTATGAGTTTTTTTGTTGCACTATATTTTACAATTTATCATTTGATAAAATCTCAATAAAAAAGACTTAGAATCATGTTAACAATAACATTAATTCCAAATCCTTTTATTATTTATCTTCTAACTATATTTAAGATAGATACTTAAATTATATTACTGTTTTTCAAAAGTTCCGTCTGCTACACGAAAATCACTGTTAACAGTTTCAATTGAATTAAATTGAATCTTTAAATATTTTACTTCTTTTTCATCTTTTCCAGGTAATTCAGCTTTAGCACTCGCTGCACTAGAAACCTTTAATTTGACATATTTTCCAGCGATTTTCCAAGTTCCATCTCTAGATTCGTCTTTATTATTTGTTACTTCTAGTGTTTTATCGCTATTGAAAACGATAGTTGAATCGTGTTTACTATCATACCAAGTACCAATAATTTGCTTCTCTGGTCCTGAATTTTGATTCAAGAAAAAGAATACCCCACCGGCAACCGCAAGTACTAAAACAACTAAAGCAATAATTTTTTTCATTATTTTTCCTCCTATAAATATCTAAAGATATTAATTATTTTTTTCATATACCTAGTTTCACTAAAATCATTAGTAAAAAATCAAATTTTGAATGATAAACTTTTATTCATTACTACAATAAGAAATACTTACCAGCTTTTATTAATCACGCTGTTTCCGTGATACTGAAATACCAAAACTACAAAGAACAATTCCCATTGCAAACACTAACCAATTCTCAATTGAACCTGTATTAGGCAAGGCTCTATTTGCAGCATATTTAGCTTGATTTCCAGCATAGCTATATACTTGTTCGTTAGAAATATTTTCTGATATACTCTTTTCTAACGCAGGATTAAGAGAAATCATCTTGTGATCTACTTTATCGTTAAAGACTTCGCTTTGTCTTGTACGAGTATTTAAATAGGCTTCCCTAACAGCTTCATATTGTGCAGTTGCATCCAATTGATCTTGTAGAAGTGTTTTAAGTTTAGCTTCCTCTCTTGCTACATTCTCAAGTGCTAAACGGTGCTCTTCAACTGCATTGTCATATGCTTCTTTTGCTTTTTTCAAATATACATCAGCATTTTCAAGATGATCTAAAAGTGTTTCTAAAGCACCTAAGTGAGTATTTAATTTAGAAATTTCATCCTTAATTTGACTTTCTTTAGCTTTTAACTCTTCAACTTTATTCTGACGGTTTCTGAGTTCTGCTTCATCCGTAGCTTTTTCAGCTTTAAGATCTGAAAGTACTTTAAGTTCTTTATCCAATTCTGCACGCGCATCTGCTAAAACTTTTTGTTTTGTTTGAATATCTGCATTTAGATTTTCAACTGCTGATTGTGCTTTTGCATAACGAGTCTTGGCAGCAACTAATTGTTTAGAAGCTTCATCTAGATTCTTTTGTGCAAGAGGTGTCTTATCAGAGATTGAGTTTAATCTTGCAATCGTTTGACGTGTAGTATTTAAGGCTGCCAAATGTTTTTCATGAATTTTAGTTACTTCATCTAAATTGTTTCTTGCTGTCTTATCTGCTGCTATTGCTTTTTCAAGCTCCTCTTTTGCAGTTTCTAATGCTTTTTGCTTAACTTGAAGGTCTGAATTTAAGTTATCCAGAGCTGTTTGAGCTTTGATATATCTTGTTTCAGCTTCTTCTTTTAGTTGTTTCGCATTGTCGTATTTCTTCTGTGCACCTGGAGTTTGATCAGGAACTGACATCAATTCTGCTACTAGTTTTTGAGTTTGTTTCAGATTTTGATTTGCATTTTGATTTTCTACTTTTGCTTTTTCAAGATCAGATTTAGCTTTTACTTCTGCTGTTGTGGCCTGGTCTAAATTATCATTTGCATTTGCTAAAGCTTGACGCTTGCTTTGAATATCAGCATTTAATTGATCAAGTGCATCTTGAGCCTTATTAAATTGGATTTGTGCTTCATTATAATTTTGCGTAGCGTTTTCCAATTTAGTAGTAGCTGCAGGTGTTTGATCAGGAGTAGCTTTCAGAGCATCTAATTTTGCTGTCGTTTCTTTGAGAGCATTTGTACTTAAATCGTTTTCTGATTTAGCTTTTACCAAACGTTTCTGTGCAGAATCATTTGCCGTATTTGCTGTAGTCTGCTTAGCTTTAGCAGCTGTTAATTCATCTTCCATTTTTGAAGTATCAAATGGAGTAGCTAGAGGTTTGGCAATTCCTTTATCATAATAGTCGTCAATGAACTTAGAGTGATACTCACCTGTTTGTTCATCTTTAATGTAATCGAAATGGCTAGTTTGACCTTTGAATTTAATAAAATGCATTCGACCAACGCCACTAGGTGTTAGGCTATTTGCTACCCCGACTGCTTGTATATTTGAAGGAGCTTTCTCTCCAATCATTAATCTCATATGTCCAAAATATGCATGTACATCATTTGCCATAAAGCTAATTACAGCATCATATACCTCGCGATACAATTGAGACATTGTAGCTTTTCGTGTTTCTTTTGCTTCTGAATAATAAGCACTAAAACCTAGTAATGTATTATTGAAGCTCATATTTTCGCCAGCCCAAGCGATTGAATCCAGTCCATCTTTTGCAAGAGCTGTCACACTATGACTTGTACCAAATGGTTTATTTTCTTCAGCATAGGCTTTTGCGATATTTTTAACACCTTGAACAGATTCTTTAGTAACTATAAAATCATGGCTTCCCCAGACTTGGTCTTGCAGATTATTTGCGAGAAGCACATAATATTGACTCAAAGCTTCAATCTGTTTATCTGTAAGATTATCCAAATCGACTTCAGAGTCATCGATAGGCAAAACAATATCCTTATTTGGCCAACCTTTGATAACAATATTTTGGTGTTCAGGAGAATATTCCGTCTCTGGAGTACCAAAATCATACTTACTACCTGTGAACCATTTTTGAATAACATCGTTTAAGGCATTTTTATTTGCATCTGAGTTATCGGCAAGATAAGCCTTGTAAGCATCAATGACATCTTGAGGCAATTGAGGAATAGTGAGATTTTTAATTGCTGCAATTTGTTGATTCAGCATTTCAACTGCTTGATCAGCTTTCTCTTTATTCTCTTTTGCTTCCTGAGCTGCTGATGTAGCAATCGCTAGCTCATTTGAAGTTTCATTTACTTTTGCCTCTTCTTGGTTTTTCTTAGTAGTTAAAGCTGAAATTTCTGAAGCTTTCTTCGCATCATTTTCCTTAGCTGTTTTGAGCTCTTCTTCTGCACTTATCTTACTATTTTGTTTATTCGCTAAATCATTTGCTTTGCTATCACGATTTGCGATTGTTGGGGCAAGTTGCGATTCAGAAGCATCAAGATTACTTTGCGCTGAAACCTTATTTTCTTGAGCTTTCTTTAGATTCTCTTGTGCTTGTTTTTGTTTTTCTTCAGCAGAGGACAAGTTTGCTGCCGTTTCTTGACTTTTCTTTATTTGATCCGCTTCAACAGACTTTGAATTTTTTAGTGCAGTAGCTTTTTTATCATCCGCTTCTTTGGCACGATCAAGTTCTTGTTTCGCTGTATTTTCAGTTGCTGTTTTAGCATCTAAATTTTTCTTAGCAGCATCACGTTCTGCTACTATTTCTTCGACGCCTGTACCATCTAAAACCTTCTGAGCAGTTTCTTTCTCTTTTTGAGCCTTCACTAATGCACTCGCTGCTTCTTCTGCAACCTTTTTAGCATCTGCTAATTGTTTAGCAGAAACTTGACTAGCACTAAGTTGCGTTTTTTCATCAGCAGAAGCTTTACTGAGTTCTTCTGCTTTATTTTTGTCTTCGTTAATGGCAGTTTCCAAAGCTTTTTTCGCTGCTTCTTCTGCTGATTCTTTTTCAGCTACATCACTTTTTGCTTTGTCTCTTTCAGCAATGATTTCCGATGCCCCAGTACCATCAAGATTTTTTTGTGCAGTTGCTACTGCTTCCTCAGCTGTCGAAACTTTCTTCTCTTGTTCTGAAATTTTATCTTGATCTTTTTTAATAACCGATGATTGCTGATTATGTTCTTTCTCAGCTTCTAGAACTTTATCAGATGCATCTTTTAGTGATGTTTCCTTTTTATCAATATCAGCTTTTACTTCTGATATTTCATTCTTCGTTTTTTCAATTTTTTCAGGCGTAGCTGATTCTTTATTTTCCTCAGCATTTTTTAAGTCAACATTTGCCTCGGAAACTTTTGATGCAGCGACTGCTTCTGAAGTCTTAGCGTTTTCTAAAGCACTTTCTTGATTTGAAACCGATTGATCCGTTTCTTCCTTGATCGTTCTTGCTTCTTCTATAACTTCAGAAGTTGGCGTTTTCGTTACAGTTGCAACCCCGTTATTAACAAATACTCCGTCTACTTGTTTTATATTTGTAGACGAAGTAGACGTCGATTCAACACTTAATGTTGACTCATTTGGCTGAGTTGCGGTTACTTCATCCGCTTGTACAACAGAAATTCCCGCAAAAGCTGTAGCTATTGATACAGCGGATACAGTTGTTTTGATCGTTTTCTTTTTCATAATTCCCACCTTTATGATAGATTATTGAGCAAATTATCACTATATAATTATAAACACCCTAATTATACTATATTTTAGCAACTTTGTAAAGTTGTAACCAACCTTTTGAGAACTAGAACCTAACCTTATAAGGCTGTAAAATAGTCTTAAGAGGTGAGCAATGTCAGAATTACAAAAGTATATAAGCAAACGAATACGGATTCTGCGGACCCAGTCAGGAATGACTCAGGAACAATTAGAAGAAAAAGCAGATCTTGGTACCAATTACGCGTATAAGTTAGAAAATTTAGAGCCCAATATAAAAATTAGTACGCTTGAGAAAATTATAGATGCGTTGAATGTTGATCTACAAACTTTTTTTGATTTAACACTTAAAGAAGAAAGTACTGACTTAGCACAGCTTATCGACACTATCAAATCTTTACCAGAGTATAAACAAAATAAAGTCATTTCAGCTATTAATACAATTATTAACGAGACAAAATAAAAAGAGTGGAAAAGGATAAGTATAAAACTATTCCTTTCCCACTTTTTTTGTGCCTAAAAATATGGCTATCAGCTATTAGAGCCTACGATTCTTGGGTAACCAAACGTCATATCGAGTTTATCCTCTTCGTAATTCTTGATCAGTTCCCAGAAATCTGCAACTGATAACGCTGCAACTGATTCATGCCAATTTAATCTAAAAAACAAATCAAAGAGAAAATTAATTACAAGATGGATTTTAGCTGTTTGTTCTACAGTATTAAATGTAATCAAAATTTTCTCACACAACGGATCAATTAATTCAATTTCAATGCTATCATTTACAAAATTGAATGACACTTCTTGATCTTGGTCATTCAAGATTGAGATATACTGATCCTCTTCAAATGTTGAATAAAACATTCTAATATTGACTTCTTCATTGTGATTAATTAACTCTGTAAGATATTGTTGAGTTAAATTAATCACATGGTTTTTATACGTTTTCATTTTGTTTTACTCCGATTATTATTAAAAAAAGATTTTTCATTCGTGAATTTTCACGGTGGCCTTACTCTCTTTAATATTATTAAACGATTGTTCTTGAGCATCTGCTACCCCCTTTTTTAAGGAACAAAAAAAGACAGTTCAGCACTGCCTTTTTTTATCTATACTATTATTATGCCATTTTTTTGTAAAAATAAAAACAACATTTCCATTCCTAAAATAACGATGTTTTTCTTTTATCTTTATTTTTATAAAAATATGGCATACTATTATTATAAATTAAATTGAATTGAATAAGTAGAGCCATTAGTCATATGGGAGAAAGTTTGTTACTGGGCACGGTTAACGTACTTATTTCTCATATGCTAGTCATTGCAAAGGAAAAAACTAAGAAAAAAAGAAAGAAAATCTAAATGGTTATTCTCTACTGAATAACATGAAGTAAAGAATAACCATTTAGTAGATAAAAAAGTAAAGAAAAACGTGTTTAAAGTAAAATAAAAAAGGTAAAAATGAAAGTAAAAACTAAAAAAATAACTAGTTTAACAAAGTAAAAAAATAATGTAATAAAAAAGTAAAATATAAAAGTTTTATAAGCTCGAACAAGCAATGACATCTTTATGATCCTTCCAAACATAGATCACGGTGAGTACTGAAAATCTATCGCAAACATTAAACTTCAAGAGTTAGCCTCGATGGGAAGAATCAAAAGCATACCCAGCTTTTAAAAAAAGGGTGGGAGGCAGTTTAACAATACTATGTAATTATTTTAAATAGAAAGGAATGTATAATGCCAAGAAAAAGAAATTCCCTCAAGCACGATTTATTTATCGCAGCTTCAAAAAATATCACAAACAATCGAACGAGGACAAGCTATAAAAGAGCAATTACTCGCTTCACAAAGTGGGCTAAAGAACACAATATTAAGAAAAAATCAGATATTACTGAAGAAGTAATTCAACTATACCAACTAGATCTAAATGATGATCCAAAACAATACTCTGTTGCTACCATCCATACTTATTTAGCACCTATTTGCAAAGCAGTTGATATCAACATGAATAGAATTAGAAAAGACAAGCGTTCCAGTGACAAAATTATCCGAGGTCGTGTAAAATCAAAAAACTCACAAGGTAAGCATCAAGAAACAGACTCTCGCTTCTCTCGGCTGGTTAATTTTCAGCGGGCAGTTGGGATTCGTAGATCCGAATTAAAAAAATTAAAAGGAAAAGATATTCGAAAAGATAATAATGGAAATTACTATGTTTTAGTTCAGCGTGGAAAGGGAGGAAAATTTCAACCTCAACTTATTCTTCCTCAAGATGTTCCAGTCGTCCTCGACACCTTTAAAAATAAACAAGAGGATGATTATATCTTTACAGATGTAGAAATGAATAATCTAATCAATCTACATGGGATGAGAGCCCAACATGCAAGAGAGTGTTATTACTTCTACTTGAAGAAACTCCAAGATAATCCTAATTTCAAGGTGAATTTAAAAAATTTTTTAATAGAACGTTGGGAGGTTGGCCACCAAAATTTAAGGGATAAATCATTAAAGAAATTTGAGAAACAAAAGAAAAACTTCATTAATGAACTAAGAGATGAACCTTATAAAATTCGTGGATCAAACTATAAAAAAGCCTTAAATTCAGCACTGCCTACAAAATATAATCGTTTAGCCTTGATGGCTGTCTCGGTCTTCCATCTTTCCCACTGGCGTCTATCCGTCACAGTGACTAACTATATTCTTTAAAGTATCTCATTTTCGACTAAAAAATGAAAAATGAAGAAAAAAAAACGGAAAAAAACAATTTTGGAACGTTTTTGCGGCATACTATTATTATCCAATATTATTCAAATTTATTAGTGATATTTTATGAAAAAAAGAAAGGAAATTTAAAAATATGATTCACAATAAAAGTTCATCCATACAAAAACTAGAAAAAGAAGCAAAAATGTTGGAAAATGAGAAAGAAATTAAAAAGTGTTTTTCAAAAAAATCTAACTTTTGGGGAATCGACAAATGTGAATTATCTCTCATTGATTTCAACATTGACATTCTCAACTTTACTACTATTAATAGTAAAAAAGATACAAAAGTATTCTACAACTCTAACCACAAACTTCTTCAAATAGAAATTAAATCTGAAAAATTTGGTAAACTTACTATTTCTTTTGATGAATCGGGATATAAGAAAGAATATGCTAGGATAGAATTAATTAATCCGACATTAAATTTCGGAACAGTCGGTATTCACGGAATAAAGCAAAGGTTAGCAAATGCAATCCTATTGATTAAAAATGAATATGGAATTAGTATTACGTACAAAGATGCTATCTTCAAATTAATCGAACTAGCATTTACTGTTTCATTTGAGAAGAAGCCACATTTACAGGTAAGACGATTTTTAATAGAATGTCTATCTTTAGGAAGGAGCCCGAATTTTATTCAGCATAAGAATAAAAAAAATAATAGTGAGTACTCAATTCTCACTTGCAAAAGTAGAAAAGACGCATCATATGTACTTTACAACAAAATTGAAAAAGCTAAGGTTAATCGTCAGATCAGAAGAAAAAATTCTAGTTTAGAGAACGTCGATGTTCAAAGATTTGAATTAACACTAAAAAATCAAAAGATCAAACAGGAATTGGGTCTAAATACAATCAATGATCTAACAGATCAAAAAATAATAGAATATTTAGAGAATCACTTAATGTTGGCTTCTTTGCAATATATCAAAGCTATTAAAAGTTCAATAAAAGAATGTGAAAAAAAACTGCACGACACTTTTTCAAACTATAGTTCTCAAAGATATATTCCTCAATTTATTCTCGAGTTAGAAAATTATAGTAGTGAGGAATTAAAACCACTGATGATCGATGAAGAAATTATAACTTTCATGAATCCAACTTTTATTAAAAATAAAGCTAGAACAAAAAGAACGTTATTAAAAACATTTCAAAAAGAAAACTGTCAATCACCCCCAATGGTTTCGTGGCAAGTTCTAGATATTATTAATTTAATGTTTATAAGCTTAGAAGACGCTCGTAATACTGGTCTAGGTTTTCATACCAATTCTACGTCAGTTATTTTCCATAAAATAAGATTTAAGAACTTTTCTAAGAAAGAAAAACTTAAAACTTTTGAAAAAACAATTAAAAAAATGAAAAGAAATATTGAATATCAAGTTGATTGTAAACTTAAAGAGAGATTTTCAAAGAAAAAATTTATCGCTATTTTAGATAATTAAAATAGAGTAGATAATCCCAAAAACGCCTGCATTTCAGCAAGCATTTAAAAATATGTACACAAAGGTGGTGTACATAAGGAGGAAAAAAATGAATCAGCGGAAAATAAAAAGGTTATCAATTCTAGCGTCCAAACCAACATTGATAACCCCAAAAATCAACAAAAATAGCACAACTATTTCTGTTGTTGCTATTATCTCACAATATTAAAGATTACTCAAGAAAGGTGAGCAATATGCAAGTTATCCTACCCGATGAACAAATTCATCAAATTAAACGGTTGATAGGCAATCTAATTGAACAAGAAATTAAAAACAAATTGCACAATAGTCATTTTGACAGCCCTTTTTTAAATAAGAAACAAACCTGTGACTATCTAGGAATTTCAAACAATACACTGGATTCTTGGATAAAAAAGGGATTACCCGTTATTCGAGTTGGAAAAACCGTTCGATTTGATAAAACAGAAATCAATCGCTGGTTACAAAATCAGTAGCATTATAACCGTGGTTTGATATAATTAAGCCACGGTATTTTTCTAGCTCAATTCAAAAAAAGGAGAATACTATGTCAATTTCAAAAACTAAAAATGGAACTTATCGCTTACGTATCTACATTCCTGAAGAAGTCAAATCTTCTCTTGGAATTGATAAAAAAGTGATAGAAAAACGATTCAAACAAAGGAGCGATGCTAAAAAATACGAACTCGAATTACAAAATAAGATTGATAGAATCCTAAATGGTGAATCAGCTTTGTTAGAAAACAACGGTTCAATGCTATTTTCAGAATTCTACCAAAACATTTGGTGGGAATCTTACAAGGCAGGCCAAACAACCTCAACTACAAAACCACCATCACAAGCAACAATTGACGGAACAGAAATTGTTTTTAGAAAACATATCTTACCTATGCTTGGCAATTATTCCATTGACTTTCTCAACAATAACAAACAAGTCGTATTGAACCTATTAACCCAAAAAGCCGAAGAATATGCAAACTTTAAATTGATTAGAAGCTATGTTAATTCTATCTTTGATTGGGCTGAGGAATTAGAATACATCGAAACTAACCGCTTATCTAAAACAATAAGCCGTATTAAAGCCACTAAAAAGATTAAACTACAAGAAGCTAAAAACGATGAAGACTTATATTTGTCTCAACAAGAACTTCGAGACTGGTTCACTGCTTTTGAAGAAGATTTACAAAACAACAAACTCTCATTTAAAGACTATGTCTTATTCTACACCACTTTCTTCCTTGGAGATCGAAAATCTGAAAGTTATGCTTTGCAGTGGAAACATATTGATTTCAAAAATCAACAAATTCAATTAGTTCAAGCCTTAGATCGATATAAAGAGCGAAAGTCAACAAAAGGGAATAAAAAGACGATTTTTTCGATTCCACAAGAACTTACCGACTTATTAAATTCTTGGAAGAAGCAACAAAAATTTGAACTGGCTAAATTCAATATTATCCAAACTCCTGATCAGTATGTATTTACATATATTGATACAACGGGGAATGTAAACAGTTGTCTCCATGCTGATTATCTTAACAACAAAATGAAATCTGTTAAGCGTCGTCATCCAGAACTTGCACATGCAACCCCTCATAAATTACGACATACAGGAGCCACACTCGCTAAACAGGCTGGAACCTCTATGGAAGCTATTTCTGAAGCACTCACTCATAGTGATACGATTACAACTAAGACTTATGTCAACACATCAAATGTGATTCCAATGGCGGTTGGAGAGATCGCTTATCGCTCCCTAAAGAAATAATGGTGTGAATTTGGTGTGAAAAGTGGTGTGAATTTTGCTAAAAATCATCAAAAAAACACTCCATGGTGTGAACCATGAAGTGTTTCGAAACGTTGATGTAATCGTTTTGATTAACGTTTTGAGAATTGTGATGCTTTACAAGCTTTTTTGCAGGCAGATAGACATGAATTTGTCTTGGTCTTTCATTGGTAGCATTTGTATAGTCCTCTAAAAGATTATGATTTAGTTCTTTTAACAAACTCCTCTTTTGGAATGAACTCTCTTAGTAGTCCATTGAAGTTCTCATTTTAATTTTCATAACAAAACACCCCAAAAGATAGATTATAACATCTATCTTTTGGGGTGCTGTTTATTATTAATTTGATCCTGAGTCTTTTTCTACGATTCTTAATCCGATTGGAAAATCATCTTTTCCCAATTTTAATTTCTGTTTCTCAATCAACTTAGCATTCTTGAGACTATATTGTAATAAATGTCGACCAGTAGCTAGATACAACATATTTTCATTTGAAATTGTAAGAGAATTTATTTCTTCTAGTGTTTCACCTGAATCGTCATCCAACACAATGGCTTTTATAGTTTCATTTTGTAAATCAAGAACAGATAAAATATTCTTTCCTTCTACCTCGTGCTTGACGACAAGGTAATGATTATCTGGACTTGGATAAAGCATATTAGGATAAGGATTGGGTAAGGTAAATAATTTCCTTTCTCCAGTGTGCAAATCGATTGACAACAATTGGTTTCCTGCCACCTTCTCAAAAGTATCTGTATCACGAATTGCAGAGATACTTACGAATGCCCTATCTTTGACAATTGCCAAGCCTTCTAACATTTCAACCTTTTTACCATCTGAAGTTAATCGAATTCTATCTTTTTCTTTCCAATGCTCTTTTTCATTTAGTACTATTAAATCTGAATCCAACACGCCTTCTGGACGATTTCGTTTTGGATCTTGATAAGCAATCTCAGCATATACGTTAGAATTATTTGCAACAATCTGACTCGAAATTGCTGTCATTTGGTTAAATTTTTTCTGAAAAACTTGCTTTCCATTAAGAGAAAAGACTGTTAATATTCCTGAGTTTGCATCTGTTTGAGCAGTATAAAAGTAATTAGAAGAGATACCTGATCCCATCATTGCATAATTCTTAGTATGATTTTTCCTCATCTCACCTTTAGAAAAATCAATTGAAATGATATTTTGATGATCTATTGGTGCAAAATCATCACCTTCAGTTACGATCATCTTATCACCACTGTTTAAACACGAAAACCAGAGATTAACATACGTTGCTACATCAATTTTTTCTACTCGATGTAACTCAAGCTTATTCTCTTTCTTAGTATATGATTGAATACTTTTTGAGGTGACCAAGTAAAGATTCGATTCTGGATCAACTTGAAACATTGGTGTTTGGGCCTTAGAACAAGAAAGCAAAAGGAAGAATAGAAATAAAATCCCAAAAAGATAAGAGCGTTTCATATATCATTCCTACTATCTATTTCTGTATACAATAGTTGTTTTAGAATTTTTAACAAATTCACCCGGATGAATTGCAATTGCTGAGCCAATATCATTGTCACTTTTATTCAAATCGATTCCTGATGTGTAGTAATACGCAGCCCATACAAGTTGAGAACAATAAAAACTATTTGTTTGTCGAGCATTCCAAAAATTTAAATTATAGGGTTTTCCTACCTGCTCACCTGCCCAATGACCGGCATTCCAATCTTGTTGAATAGTTGTTGTCTTTACTCCTACTTGCCAAACAGTTCCTTGAGTCCACTTTCCTTTTCTTAATCTTACAGGACTATTACTATTAGCTGCCTCTGCAACAGAGTAATTTTTTTGTGGCGCAATTATTCCAGCATGCCAAGTATTAAAGGGGCCTACCCCAAAACCTTGATCTGTTACACAAATTAGACCGTCTCGCCAGCTCCACGAACCAACACTTGTCCGTTCCATTGTTTTTAAATCACCTAATACAGGAGCATTTAGACCGTACTCTTTATATTCTATTTCTTTATTTGGAATATCATTTAGAATACTTTGTTTTTTATCGCTACTTTCGGTATTACTAATTGTATCTACATTCACAATTTTTATATTTTGAAAACTAAGAATGAATACCATCGACATTATGATTATTCTTGTAAATTTTCTCATTTTTTTCACCTAATGAAGCATAATCTTTTAACTGATTTGCGGAATACATAATTCATCTTTTCTAATTCACGAATTTAATTTTGATACAATCTTAATATTATATTATCAACTCTTATTTCTTGAAATTTAAATCACCTCTATCCATTTCACGACTTACTTTTTCACCAAGCATAATTTTTCTCACCACACGTAGCCATGGCTGCTAACAGCTCCTCTGGTGTCAGTTTCTTCAACCCTCCATAGGTTGGATCCTGTACATGTGTATCGGGATCTAGATAATAGATTGCTGAGATGTCCTTACCATCTGCTGTCAATTCATAGCCAACTCCAACAACATTATGTTCCCCACTTTTTCCAGGATAGATTTGTGCCACATTGAAGGTGTAATAGAGAGGATACCCATCATCGATATCTTTGCGCACGCGTTCTTTAAAGATTCGGATATCTTCAGAATCTGGACGAGCATCTGTTACAGTAACCAATCGATAGCCTGCTTGATTTCCACTTGGTTCCGGATAGCCAAATAGATTCTGATTCAAGACGCGAATGGCATCTCGATTATGAGTCCCATAGGGGTTATAAGTCCCCATTTCCTTAGCTAATTGATGTTGAGAGACGCTAACCCCTCGACTAGCCAGCATCATATGGACTGTCGCCGGTGCACAGAAATACCATTCTTCTTGAAGATTTAGAGGAATAGGCAATAGTTTTCGGATCCCTTGATTCACTTTACTAGATGATTCTTGCTCGGGCGATTGAGAAGGTTGCGTATTCTCTTTCATTGAAGCTTGTTCCTGTTTTGAAGATGGCAAAGTTTGCTGAGTTCCGGCTTCCGTACTGCCTTCCTTAATTTTTAATCGCTCTGCTACCTCTGCTGGCATTGGTGGATAAGGACTTGTTTGGCTTTCTTTTTGTGTCTCTGTACAGCCAGATAAACCAAGCAAAGTCAGAAGTACAAGGAATAAATGAACTTTTCTCATGATTTTTCTCCTTTCTACCATACCTATTTATCTACAATAAAAAGATAACGAACGATTTTAAAATTGAAATCTATTTTTTCTTTCTAGAATAATAATACACAAAATAAAAAAGCAAATGTCAAATTGTCTCTTATATACACATTTTATGTTTAGATAAATGAGCTCAAAATATTTTCCCCAGTATTTAGTGGTTCAAACTATGTTATCAAAGTCTTCTGAACGGAAATCTCTTTATTCGATAATTGAAAATTATTGTATTTCATATTAAAAAAAACCAAAATGTTAGACGAATTCTAACATTTTGGGTGCAATTTAAAATTATTATTTATTAAATTAAATGATCATTCTTTCTATTGCTTAACTAGCTGATCTAATGGGATAATGTATAGATTTCTATCCCTTACCCAATATCCATTGAGCATGCACAGAATAACATGTTGATTATGTCTTCAAACTGTTTTATGACTAAATCCATTTAGAAACTCATTCCTTGAAAAAACGATTCACATCTGACTGACATGCTTCCAATAGTGTTTGTTCATCCGTTAATTCGAGTAGTTGCAATCCTTCATCGACCAACTTTTTATCCGTTAAACAAATTCCTAGTGTCACTTTAGCATTTCCTAGAAAATCATATCGCTTACTTTTTTTTGCCGTATCTAACAATAGATAACTGATACTCGTACACTTCTCCATCAAACCATTCCACAGAAAAATACTAACTAAATTAGAGAGTAATTTATACTTGGTGGGAAGAATCTCTGTATAATCAGAGTAATCGTTCAGTCTATCTATCACTTCATCACAGATAGAAATCACTGTTTCTAGTGGAAGTGTAAATAAAATAACGACAATTAATTTTAGGTCACTATGATACCAGACATCCTGATTTTTGATTTCGTTCCAAGCTTCCGTTGCCATTATTCTTACCTTTTCATTTGGACCAGTTTCTCGTAAACAAAGAATGACCTCTACTCTCTTTAGTATATTTAACACAGGAATATCATTAGGATGTTTTTTTAAATAAGATACACTCTTATTCTTCAGTTCCAATAATTTATCATTTGATTGGTAGGCATTGTTATCTTCTGCCAATAAGATAATTTCTTCTCTATCGGAGTGGTGGTAAGAATGGCATATATATCGAAATTCTTCGAAATCTAGGCCGACTTGCTTTAGAAGATGCTCCATCGACTCAAAACTCGGTACCACTTGGTTCGATTCAATACGCGATAAGTGCGCTCTTGAAATGTAACCCTGACAAACTTCCTCCTGGCTAATATGTTTTGATTTCCGTATTTTTTTATAGATCGTACCGTAATCCCAACGCATAACAACTCACCTCTAATTATGTGTATATATGTGACATTTTTACATTTCGATATGTGTTTAGTATATCATATATATTAAAGAAAGAGGTGAAAAACGTGAAAAAAATCACTATTTATTTATTTTTTGTAGCATCACTCCCACTCTTCAACTTGTTAGATATTTGGAGATGGTGGGGATTCCATTAATAGAAATGAGATTAGAATTGTAAGATAATATATAATTTTAGCATAAATATTTTTGATAGCCCTTATGTATAAATTGTTGAGAATTTCATGGATAGTAATATGAAAGGAGGTCCCAGATTAAGTAATTTAAAACAAATAAGTTATAAAATTATAAATATAGGTTTAGGAGGTATTTAATAATGAAATTTTATAAGATATTTTTAACTTCTTTAACTATTGTTATTAGTTGTTGTTTAATTTGTCCGGTTTTTGCAGATTGGGTTTCTGGTGGTGTATGGAGTTATGGTGCTAATCACGATCCAAATAACTGGGGTGCATTTTCAAACTATTACCATGATTACAAATATCACTGGTCAAGCGTAACTCGTGCAAGAGATAGTAAATCAAAATATGGTTCCGCTCCTGCTCATCAGACCTCAAAAGCTTTTATAAATACAAATTTGGGTGAAACAGCATATTTTAATTACGGATTTTAAAAAAATTCATAGCTCATAGAAAAGATTATATTACTATCCATGAAAGTTTTAGAAAGTGAGTAAAGTATGAAGCGCTTCTTTGTTATCCTTTCAAATATCTTTATAACAAGTTTTCTACTTTGGATTTGTTTTTCAACCTCAAATCTGGTTATTCACAATAGTTTTCCAGCTATTGGCATTCTTTCCCAGAACAAAGAGGTATCAAAAGATCAGGTAAAATACAGTTTAGATCAATTAGCAAATGAAACAGACAGTGTGATTGGTCAACAAATTGAAAAAATAGATGATAAAGGTAAGGTTCATTTTTCCTATGCAATATATGGATCTGGCCATATCCCAAATGGCCTTGTTAAAGCTAGTAAAGAAGATTTTTACAATAGTAGCTTATTTGTCAATTATTATATTTTATCTGGAAATCTCACTCTAGATAGATTAAATCATGAACTTCAATCATTGGGTTTCACACAAACATTTGTTTCATATCCAAATATTTTTCTTAGCTTATTTACGTTTATGGGAAATGGTACTCAATTACTCGTTTTGGTCACTTTTCTACTAACTTTTATAGCCTTAATGATTATTCAAAAAACCAAGGAAATGCGAACAGTTGGGATTCGATATATTTCTGGATTGCACCTAACTCAGATATTTGGAAACTCAATTATTAGTGATTGTGGAGATTTACTTTTAGGGGTAATTGCAGGGATTTTTCTTGGAATCTGTGGTGTAAGTCTATTCCATATCACACCATTTTCTATTCCAGTTATTTTTTCAGCTAACATAACTTATAATTTGTTACTTTTGTTACTTTCTATACTCTTTAGCTTTCTTTATGTTTTAAGTATTAAAGCGGTACATTTGGTTTCTTTGCTCAAAGGAAAGTTACCTTTAAAACAGATTAGGGGTATTCTTTACTTGGGGCAATTGGTCGCTTTTCTTTTAATAGTACTTACCATTCATAGAACAAGTATCTATTCAACTATTTGGCAATTGCATCAGGCTGGAGATACAGCATGGTCAAATCAAAAAGATTGGGTATTGCTTTCAACAAATAGGGAGTTTGGGGCAGAGGCTGGAAATCAGGATAGTAGAAAAATGTTGGAAGAACAATGGAAAAACTTCATAGAAACTGGCATTCAGAATGGAGGAATGCTTGTTCAGCATCCATTTGCATCATTCGATCTAAAAGGTCTGTCTTCACATCCCTTAACGGGAGAAAAAATGTCGATAAATGACTACAATCCGTATGCTAATAGCTTATATGTGACTCCTAATTATCTAGATGTTCAGAATGTAGAATTAAATGAAGAAGATAAGAAGAACATTAATAGCCTTGGAGAAGGAGAATTTGGACTACTATTGCCTGAAAAATTAAAAGATCAAGAAGATAAATTGCGTCAAATTTATGAAGATTTCCTAGCGATTCGAAACGATAAGGGAAATAAAATTCAACAGGCTATGAAAGCTCGTGTTTTCTATATTTCAAACAATAAGAAGCGTTTCGTATATAATTCTACACCAATCTCATATCAACAATTTCTAAGTGATCCTATACTTATTGTCCTTAAACCAAGCTCTTTTGGAAAAAATCAAAATGCTTTCTTCACTTATCCATCTGATTATCTGTATTTTAAAGGTTTGGATGCCACTAAAAAACTAGTTGAACAAGGTGGAATAAAGAGATATATCAGTCAGTATGATCTTGCCTATTATGTTTATCGTGGTATGAGTCACAACATTCAAGTTGAAATATTGACAATCATTGCTGGTGGTTTTCTCGGTATTGCTACCTCAATTCTACTCTTTAATACAATGACAATCCTCTACTTTGAAGAATTTCGTAAAACTATTCTTATTAAGAAAATATCAGGATTAAATTTTTTTGAGTTACACCAGAAATTTTTTATTTGGCAAATAGTTATCTTCATTTTGGGAGGGGCTATTGGTCTTTTGCTAACAAATAAACTTTGGGTAGTCTTTCTAACCTCTTGCGTCTTTGGTTTGAATTCTATTTTAATACTAATGCATCGTTCTCGTAAGGAAGATAGGATGGCTAGTATTATATTGAAAGGAGCATAGAAATGATTAAAATCCATCAACTAACAAAAACCTTTGGGGACCGGACGGTATTTAGTGATTTGAACTTAAATTTTGATGCAGGTAAAGTCTATGCTCTTATCGGAAATAGTGGTTGTGGCAAAACAACCTTACTAAATATGGTAGCCAAGCTAGAACCTTATGATCAGGGAAGTATTCAATATAAAGGAAACGATTTACGAAAGATTAAACCAACAAACTATTTCAGAAATGAACTCGGTTATCTCTTCCAGAATTTTGGACTAATCGATAATAAAACTGTTTCAGAAAATTTAGATTTGGGATTAATTGGTCATAAATTAGACAAACAAAAAAAGAGAGAGACTAAAGAAGAAGTATTAGATAGAGTAGGACTATCTTATATTCAACTAGATCAAAAAGTATATGAGCTTTCTGGAGGAGAAGCACAACGTGTAGCCTTGGCAAAGATCATTTTAAAAGATCCTCCTCTAATTTTGGCAGATGAATTAACTGCCGCTCTTGATCCTGAAACCTCACAGGAGATTATGGACTTACTCCTAACATTAAAAAATAAGGAACGTCTGATCATTATTGCAACACATAATCCAACCATTTGGAAACAAGCTGATCAAGTGGTAAGCCTAAAAATTAGTCAATGAAGAATAGGGTAATAGCACAGATTTTCATTACGTTACATATTCATTTCCTAACAAAACATCCCGAAAGTTAAGTGCACCCAAATAGTTAGATTAATAATTTATCCAAAGGATTTAGTTCTGTATTGCACAGGACTGAGTCCTTTTCTACTATTTGTATAGAAGTGTATACATTTTTAATCTATAGTCGTAGAGATTTAGTAAAACTACAGCGCAAACTTCCTCTTGACTAATATGTTTTGATTTCCGTATTTTTTTATAGATCGTACCGTAAACCCAACGCATAACAGCTCCACCTCTAATTATGTGTATATATGTGACATTTTTACATCTCGATATATGTTTAGTATATCATATATATTAAAGAAAGATGTAGAAAACGTGAAAAAAATCACTATTTATTCTTTATAGCATCACTCCCACTCTTCAACTTGTTAGATAGTTGGCGATGGTGGGGATTCCATTCATTGAAGGGATGTGTCCATAGATGAATAAAAGAAGCTTCAAAAAAATGTTTCCAATATTTATTTTAGGTATCATTGTAGGTCTATTCTTAATCCCATTACTTAGACCACTTATAGTTGATTGGCTAAAAACTATATTTGGTTAATAGTAACGATAACCTTATTTAACAAAAAAGTTTTCCCTTACCAACAGTTTATTCAGAAGAATAAACAATTTGAGATTCGAGTGCAATCACAAAAAAAGTCCAATGGTCTTGATGTTGGGAAGGCTGATTAATTTCGTATTACTTTAAAATTCAACTATTTAGAGAAAGGTATTCTGATGAGAGCTTGTAACAATACCAGATAGATATAAGAATGGAGATGTTTGATAAAATGCTTTCATAGCTAATCAACTGTTGAAAATTATGAGTTACAAAATCTAAAGTATTTAAGATTGGTTTATAAAATTAGGTCTCTGTCTGTAGAAAGGAACGTGCAGTTAGAAAGGAGGAAAAAATAGGATACTATAATTCAGACTGAGATTCCTAATTAAAATGTGTAGTTGCATTTCGCTCATTTTCATAATATTTCATTCAGAGGAGTAATAATATGTTAAAAATTAGAACAGTAGTTGCATCATCCCTTGCCGTTTTGGCATTTAGTTTGGCTTCTCCTGTTTTGGCAATTTCTCTCCGTGGTGGCGAGTGGACCTATGGAGGCCATCATGATCCAATTAATTGGGGAGCATTTTCGAATTATTATCATGGTTCACGGTTTCACTGGGCCTATGTTGGAAGTATTCGACGTGACAATCAAAAACTAGTTTATGCAGGAGCACGTGGTGAGGCCTATGCGTTTGTTAATACATATTTTGGGGAGCAAGTTACATTTGATGCGGGATGGTAAAGAATAATTGAAGAAGATTCTTTTATCAATAGTTTAGTAAGCTTGTTAGTTTATAGGGGGCAGGGGTATTTCTGCCCTCTATTTTAGAATAAGGAATGCACTATGAAAAAATTATTTATACTCATATCCAACCTGCTTGCTAGTTTGTTCTTTGTTTGGGTATTTACCATTTGGACTGATACATATGTCTCCCATTATTACCCCAACGTTGTTGTACGTGATTCTTCCCCTGAAACAACTTTTCAGCATGTTGCTACACGCTTGGAAAAACTAGCAAAAGAAACGGATAGCTTTATTGCGATTCAACACCAAGATATTAACTCAGAAGGTACTACAGTTTTTTCTTATACGACCTTTGGGGACGGAAAGTTGCCTGATGGGCTTCAGGAAAAAAATCTAGAAGATGCTCAAAGTAGTAGTGTTGAAACAAACTATTTTGTATTCGATGGACACCTAGATATTCACTTGCTAAGGGAGGAGCTAAGTCAACTTGGCTTGACTAACATGCACCTGACAATTCCATCTAAACTATCTACGTTAATGGCTATCTTTAGTAACGGATTTCAGTTAATCAGTCTATTGATTTTCATCTTAACCTTTGCAGCACTGACTTTAATTAGTCAAATTAGCCAATTACGGTCGTCGGGCATTCGCCTCATTTCAGGAGAGAAACGGTGGTCCATTTTCCTTAGACCAGTTGGTGAGGATTTGAAAGGGATAGCTGTTGGTTTCAGTTTAGCTGGCGTGCTCGCCATTCTTATGCAAAAAATTCTGTCGCTTCCAACGCAATCCCTAATGACCATAGGAGAAGGCTTGCTCAGTTATAATCTCATCTTGTTGTCGATCTCCCTGTTTTTCGCTCAACTCTTCGCAGTTGGGATAAAAAAGATACACCTGATGCAGATTATAAAAGGGCAAGTGCCTGTCAGAGGAATCATTAGTTTGATTTTAATCGGTCAACTATTAGCGATTATTATTGTAACGCTGGGAATAGGGAGTAGCTTAAAGTATTCCCAAGCCTGGCAACAGCATCGGATTGGACAAGAGGTTTGGAGTCAGGAAAGGCAACTGATTATCCTATCAATCAGCCGTGAAGGAACGAGTCCTGGTTTTGATGAACAAGCTCAAAGGAAACTCAGAACTTGGTATCAATTGATGGATCTGGCTGTTTCAGAACAAAAGGCTTTCTTATCTAGACACCAGTTAATTGACCGTACTTTGCAAAATGGCATGGCTTCCTCCAAAAACTTGACAACCTCTACAGAATGGCACGATTACAGCCCGAATGGCAATGTCCTTATCGTCACACCGCAATACTTGAAGCGTCAAAACATTCCTGTAGATACAACTATTGAGCAAAAGATGAATCACCTTGATGTAGGGGAGTTTGTCTTATTGCTGCCTGAACACCTCCGTTCAGAGGAAGAACATTATAAATCTGTTTTTGAAGACGACTTAACCAGTCGCATGTCTAGTCAAGATGAACGACAGCAAATGACTGCTACGGTGGGTTATTTGGAATCAGGTCAGGATCGATTTGTGTATAATACGACCCCTATTTCTTACCAGCAGTTTTTGAAAGATCCAATCATCATTGTTATAACACCCCAATCAACTGGTCCACAGTCCATTTTCTTTTGGGTAGACGCAGTACAGAACTACGTTCTCTTTAATCAATTGTCTGATGCCCAGGAGCTTATCCAGAGACAAGGCATTGAAAATTGGGTCTCAGAAATGCAAACAGGTTACCACAACTACATCACATTATTGGATAATATCCAGAGGGAACTTTGGGTAATGCTAGCAGGAGCTGTGCTTGGGATTGCAACTTCAATCTTGTTGTTTAACACTATGAATAGGCTCTACTTCGAAGAATTTAGACGTGCCATTTTTATCAAACGCATTGCAGGTCTCAGGTTCTTAGAAATCCATCGCACTTATCTCTTTGCTCAACTGGGTGTGTTTTTACTGGGATTTGTTGCGAGTGTATTTCTTCAGGTAGAGATAGTAGTTGCTTTCTTAGTCTTGTTACTCTTTACTGGTCTATCTCTTTTACAGTTACATGTCCAAATGCAGAAAGAAAACAAGATGTCCATGCTTGTTTTGAAGGGAGGTTAATATGATTGAACTTAAACAGGTGAGTAAATCTTTTGGAGAACGAGAGTTATTTTCGAATCTTTCAATGACATTTGAGGCTGGAAAAGTCTATGCCTTAATTGGTTCAAGTGGTAGCGGAAAAACAACCTTGATGAACATGATTGGGAAATTAGAATCTTATGATGGGACGATTTTTTACCGAGGTAAAGACTTGGCCAAATATAAATCGAGTGATTTTTTCCGTCACGAATTGGGCTACCTCTTCCAGAACTTTGGCTTAATTGAAAACCAAAGTATTGAAGAAAACCTTAAGCTAGGTCTCATTGGTCAAAAGTTGAGTCGGTCGGAACAGCGGTTGAGGCAGAAGCAGGCTTTAGAACAGGTCGGCCTGGCTTATCTTGACTTAGATAAGCGCATCTTTGAGTTATCGGGCGGAGAATCGCAACGGGTTGCCTTGGCAAAAGTTATCTTAAAGAATCCACCCCTTATTCTGGCAGATGAGCCAACAGCTTCAATAGACCCAGCAAACTCTCAGTTGATTATGGAGATTTTGCTATCTCTTCGAGATGATAATAGGCTAATCATTATCGCAACACATAATCCGGCAATTTGGGAGATGGCTGATGAAGTGATCACGATGGATCGTTTGAAATAAAAATCCTTGTTTTTAATTGCACGATGAGTTACTGAAATATTATCATGAATCAATAATTGGAGTTAATTTAGAATTGTACTTTATTAATATTGAGCTCACTTTTTCTTGATAAAGGAAGAAATAGTGGAGAGGAAGTTAGAATGAAAAAATTCGACAATTATATTATTGAGAAGCCTTGCGATTCTAATTCAGATAAATTGCAAAAAATCTTAATAATTGAAAGTTTGGTAGATAAGATTTTGCAATTTTCTCTCAGAATCAATAATAGTGTAGGAGAGATTTTCCTCCTACAACCGTTTCATAAGTATTAATCTATACGCTTACATATATCTTTTGGTCTCTATCCTTTAGGTGAAAATACCGATTTTATGGTATAATAAGGATAACTCTATATAAGGAGGTGTGCCATGACTCTTGATGTAAATAAAGAAGAATTAACAATTTTAGGGATTCCCTTTGATAACTTTTCGGATTTTGATACTGTCTGGTATGCTATTGGGTCATCGATGATTGAAAATTATGAACCTACTGTTCAAGATGTGATTGATTTAAAAACTTATGTTATCAACAGACGAAAGGAATTGAATATTGGTTAAAAATCAATACGAAGGCTATGAGTACATTGACCCCAATCACCAATATACCTATCCAAATTCTACAGTCTTAATCAACAAACAAAATATTACAAATATTGAAGAAGCCTACCGGAATGAGCATTTATTCGTTACTAGAAGGCTTGCAGACTTGCGCTTGAAAACCATAGAAGTCTACTCCATTAGTGATATTTTAGCCATTCATAAATATTTATTTCAAGATGTCTATGCTTGGGCGGGACAATTTCGCAAGGTGAATATCTCAAAAAATGGGAATCCTTTTATGTCAATACAATCTTTCAGTACTGCCCAAGCATATATAAACCGCCTTATTCATACCTATTATCAAGCTGCTAATTCAAAAGATGAGATTATTAAACAATTAGCAAAAATTCTTGATAATCTTAATTATTTCCATCCCTTTCGAGAAGGGAATGG
>ERZ809296.1659-NODE-1659-length-24659-cov-65.901845_pt1 | contig 24659 bp, 16 predicted proteins | sample MGYA00520511_ERZ809296 | MGnify/ENA primary metagenome ERZ809296 (study PRJEB31576, sample SAMEA3212662) | Homo sapiens | biome: human-gut; feature: human gut; material: fecal | place: Sweden | collected 2012 ... | reverse complement strand
GGTCAAGGGACAGCGTCCCTTGTGGGGTTTGGGGCAACGCCCCAACTGTTTCTCGTCAAGCCTACTCAAAGGAAGAAGTCAACAAGGCGCAGGCAGCGAAGCGTCCCTGCCAGTAACTTCGCGCTCCCGCAGGAGCGCCCCCAAGCTGCTCTACCAACCACTTGCACATTGTCGCGCCAAATGGGCGCGACCGAATTGCTTGACTTCCGTTTCTGTCTGTTTTCCCCGAACATCCTCTTCAATCCATCACCAAAAACAGACCAGCACGGCATCACGCCATGCTGGTCTGTTCTTTATTCTGCTTACTTTTCCGGCGCATCCGGGGTGGTCGGCGTGGGCGGCACCGGGGCTTTGCCCTGAATGTACACCGGGTATGCCGCGCTCACCCGCTGACCGTCATTCACCGTCGCGGTGACGAGGACAATTTGTGTTTCCGCGTTTGCGGACACGCGCAGCTTCCCGTCGCCAGAAATCGTCGCGACGCTCGCGGGGCAGTTGACCGCCCACGTCACGCGCTTCACCGTGGCGTTCGCGGGCTGCACCGTCGCCATCAGCCGGAGCGTCGCACCCGCGCGGACGATGCGGTTGCCCGTAATCACCACGCCCGTCGCCGGAATGCCGACCGTCACGCGCAACGACGCGCGCTTGTTCGAGCCGTCGGTCGTGCGGACGGTAATCGTCGCTGTGCCTGCCTTCAGGCCGCGCACAACGCCGTTTGCATCCACCGTCGCAACGCGGGTGTTGCTGCTGCGCCAGCGGACAGGCATCTGCGCCGTTTCGGGTGTTGCCGATACATGCAGCTGCACCGACGCGCCAACGTTAATCCAGCTGCTGGCTGCCGTCAAGGTGAGTTTCGTCGTCTTGGGGTAAATGACAAGCGTCCACGTTGCGGAAATTGTGCTGTTTTCCGCGCTGACAGCGTTCACCGTTACTGTCGTGATTTCTGTCACGTTCTTCGTGGTCAGCACGCCGCTGGTCGAAATGGTCGCGACGCTCGCGGGGCAGTTGAGCGAGTAGATAACCTTCTGATTCGCGGCATCCTTGGGCAGAATCGTCGCCTTGATGGTCGTGGACTGCCCGCCGCCGAGTTTTTCCGCGCCGCTGATGGTCAGCGACTTGACCGTTTTCTGTACCTTGACGGTGAACTTCGCGCGGACACCCGTGCCGTCCGTCGCCGTCGCGGTAATCGTCACTGTGCCCGCCTTGAGCGCGGTCACAACGCCATTTGCATCCACCGTCGCAATGCGCTTGTTGCTGGTCGACCAAGTGACGCTCTGCGCGGCATCTTCCGGCAAAACGCGCGCCGTCAGCTGAAGCGTCTTGTCCTCGCCGTCCACATCAATGTAGTTTCTCGGCGCGGAAATAGCAACCGTCGTTACCGGAGGCAGAATCTGGACGGTGCGCGTCGCCGTAATCGCGCTGTTCTCCGCGCTGACCGCCGTTACCTTGATGGTCACAGGCGCGGTGAGCCCCTTGCCAGCCTTCAAGCGCCCATGCCGGTCAATGGTCGCGATGTCTTTGCCGCAATCCACCGACCAGATAACCTTCTGGTTCGTCGCCGTAGCGGGGGTGATGACGGCGTTCAGCGTGATGGTTTTTCCCTGCGCGACGGCACTTGCGCCGCGGATTTCCAGCGTGCCAACCGCGCTGCCGACCGTCAGGGTGATTTTCGCCGAGCGGCCCGAACCGTCCGTCGCCTTGGCGGTAATCGTCACCTTGCCGACCTTCTTCGCCGTCACCAGACCGTTTGCATCCACCGTCGCAATGCGCTTGTTGCTGGTCGACCAAGCCACCTGCTGGGAGGCATCCTCCGGGATGCATTTTGCCGTCAGCTGAAGCGTCGGGGACGCGAGGTCAATCGTCAGGCGCGGCGCGGAAATCGCAAGTCCCGTCGTCACCGGGCGAATCGTGACCGTGTGGGTGGCGCGAATCGCGCTGTTCTGCTTGGACACCGCCGTCACGGTAATGGTCGTAATCGCGCTGATTTTCTTGGTCGTCAGCTTGCCGCTCTGGCTGATGCTGGCGATGCTCTTGTCGCAGTCCACCGACCAGACGACGCCCTTTTCCGTCGCATCCGCCGGCATCATCACTGCCTTGAGCGTGATGGACTTGCCCGCCGCGACGCTGCCTGCGCCCTCGATGGTCAGCCCCGTCACGCCGCTGACGACGCGCAGGGTGATGCGTCCCTTGACCTTGCTGCCGTCCTTCGCCGTGGCAGTGATGGTCACTTTGCCGGTTTTGCGCGCCGTCACCAGGCCGCTTGCATCCACCGTCGCGATTTTGCTGCTGCTGGTCGACCATGTGACATCAGCGATCGCGTCCTCCGGGTCGCACGTCGCTTTCAGCTGCAAAGTTTTGCTGCCGCTCAAATCAACATACGTCGTGGGCGCGCTGACGGTGATTTTTTTCACGCCCGGCGCAATGCACAGGCGGAAGTTCGCATAGCGCGACGGGTCGCTTTTCAGCGCCGCCGATACCTGCACATAGTGCGTGTATGCCACACGTTTGGTGGTAATAACGCCGCTTTTGATGGTCGCCAGCGAAGCATCCGCCGGGTACAGCGTCCATTCTAAATCGCTGTTCGGGACGGTTTTTCCGTCGATGGTGACGGAGAACGTCAGCTTCTCGCCGCCACGAACCGTCTTTGCGCCGGAAATAACGACTTCGCCTTTCGCGGGCGGCGTAGGCAGCGGCGGCGCGGGCGGCAGATCACTGCCCGTGGTGATATCCGACGGCGTTGTGACCGCCAGCGCTGTATTGCTCCATTGCGGCACAAGCAGCACCGCCAGCGCCAGCATCAGCACCAACGCCGCCTTTTTCATGCTTTGCTTCATGGTTCTTTCCTCCTACCAATTTCCGAAAAAGGGGTTCCGCATTCTTCATTGTAGCGCAGAGCGCAGCCCTGCGTCAAGCAAATTTCGCCTGTGGGTGAAGAATTTACAAGTCACCGCCTTGCAAAGGCGTAAATCCCAATCGCCGCGGCAATGGACAGATTCAGCGAATCCACCTTATTGCTGCTTGGAATGCGCACAGGCTGCCCCAGACGGCTGAACTCCGGCGGCAGACCGCTGCCCTCGTTGCCGAAAATCAGCGTCCATCGGTCAGGAATGTCGCCTAACACATCCGGCAGGGACTTCGACCCGTCGAGCATGAACGGATAGAGCGCGTGTTCCGGGAACTGCGCCTGATACTGCGAAAAATCATCATAGACATGCAGCCGCAGCTGGAAGATGCTGCCCATGCTGGCGCGGACGGTCTTGGGGTCGAACACATCCACGCATGGGCGGATGACGGCGATATCCTGCACATCAAAGCCAAGCGCCGTGCGGAAAATCGTGCCGACATTGCCGCTGTCCGACGGGTGATGCAGGACGATATGCGGCTTGTCAGGGCGCAGGTCATCCTCGAACTTGCTGAACACCGCCGCCGCGAAGCAGTTATCCTTCCCCGAAATGCGGGAAAGCGCCTTGTCCGCCTCTTCCACGCGGATATGGTGCTTTTCCGCTTCCTCGCGAAGCCGCTGTGCGCCCTCAGTTCCGGCGCTTCGGCTATGCAGCAGCACACGGCGGCAGCTTTCCGGGCGGTGCAGCAGGCATTCCATCGCTGGGAACATCCCCGGTGCGTAGGCATAATCCAGCTCCGCCGAATAGGTTGATAAAGACGGCATAATTGCCCTCCTATATTTCTGCTATTCCATTGTAAATGGCATTCATCACGCAGGGGATTTCGCCTCTGCGGAGGCGAGGAGGGGGCTTTCCGCTCGCCCCCTCCACCCCTTCGGCGCCGGCACTTTTGGGGGAACCCATGTTGTCAGCAGCCGTAGCATTCGTTTGAATATCTTTATCCAACAATCATCAGAACAAAGCTTCCACAAAGTCCTTAGCATTGAAGGGCTGCAAGTCGTCGATGCCCTCGCCTACCCCGATGTACCACACCGGCACTTCCAGCTCCTGCCGGATGGCAAGCGCAATGCCGCCCTTCGCCGTGCCGTCGAGTTTGGTCAGGATGATGCCGCCGATTTCGCAGACTTCCTTGAACGCGCGCGCCTGCGCCAGACCGTTCTGACCCGTCGTCGCGTCCAGCACGAGCATACAGCGCACATCCGCTTCCGGGAACTCGCGGTCAATCACGCGGCGCATCTTGTTCAGCTCATCCATCAGGTTCTTCTTGTTGTGCAGGCGGCCGGCGGTATCGACAATCAGCAGATCCGCGCCCTGTGCCTTGGCGGACTGGATGCCGTCATAGACGACCGCCGCGGGGTCAGCGCCCTCAGCGTGCTTGACAATCGGCACACGCGCGCGTTCCGCCCAGACGGTCAGCTGGTCAGCCGCCGCCGCACGGAAAGTATCCGCCGCGCAGAGGATAATCCGGCGGCCAATGTTCTGAAAGCGCAGGGCGAGCTTGCCGATGGTGGTCGTTTTGCCCGCGCCATTCACGCCGACAACGAGCATGACCATCGGCCAGCGCAGCGGCGGACGCGGGATGTCCATCTGCTCAATCATGATATCTTTGAGCATCTGCTTGGCGGTATCGGCGTCCTTGACCTTGTTTTCGCTCACGCGGCGGCGCAGTTCATCCATAATGGCGGTTGTCGCCTTCATGCCGCAGTCGGACATGAGCAGAATATCTTCGAGTTCCTCATAGAAATCCTCGTCAATCTTCCTTGTTTCCTTCACCAGCGTATCGACGCGCCCCATCAGCGAATCACGCGTCTTGGTTAATCCTTCACGCAGTTTTGCGAACAGTCCCATTGTCATTCCTTCTTTCTAAGGGGCACTGCCCCTTGACCCTTTCGCGCGATTGAGTTGCGCGCTTCTTCATATTTCTTCCGCGTAGTTAGCAGGGGTTTCGCCTCTGCGGAGGCGACCAAAGGGCTTTCCGATCGCCCTTTGGAAACCTTCGGTGCCCTCTTGCATAGTAGGTTTTTATCGTTGCTCCAATTAGTTTGTATACCCTTCGTTCTTTCAAGCAGCAATACAAACCAAGCTGCATGGGAGTGTCCGCGCCGAAGGAGTCAAGGGGGCGATCGGAAAGCCCCCTTGTCGCGCCCGCAGGCGCGATTCCCCCTGCAACAATCAAAATCAATTTACACGGAAGCAATCAGCCCCAGCTTGCGCAAGCATCAAGCCTTATGCTTCTCCAAGAACACCATCAGCACCGCCACATCCGCGGGCGACACTCCCGGAATCCGGCTCGCCGCCGCAAGCGACCGCGGACGCTGCTTCATCAGCTTCTGGCGCGCTTCAATCCGAAGCCCGGTCACTTCCTCATACGGCAAATCCTCCGGCAGCAGCGTCTCTTCCATCTGCCGCGCGTGGCGAATCAGCGTCTCCTGTCGCTCCAAATAGCCCTCGTACTTCACCGAGATTTCCGCCTGCTCCTGCGCAGGCTTGCCGAATTGCCTAATCTCCGGCGAAAGCTCCGTCAGCGCTGACAGCGTGATTTCCGGGCGCTTCAGCAGTTCCACCGCGCTTAGCCCGTTCTGCGCTTCCGGCTGATGATGCTCCTCCAGCCAGTCGTTCAGCGTGACGCCGGGCGTGTACTTCGCCTTGCGGAGTTCGCCCAGCAGCTGCGCGGTTTCCGATGCCTTGCGTTCCGTGCGCTCCATGCGCTCCCGCGTCGCCAGACCCGCCTCGTAGGCGATGCGCGTCAGGCGCAAATCCGCATTGTCCTGCCGCAGGGATAAGCGGTGCTCGGCGCGGCTCGTCATCATGCGGTACGGCTCGTCCGTGCCTTTCGTCGTCAGGTCGTCGGTCAGCACGCCGATGTACGCCTGATCGCGCGTGAGCACAATCGGCGGCTTGCCCTGCGCCGTCAAAGCGGCATTCATGCCCGCCAGCAAGCCCTGCGCGGCGGCTTCCTCGTACCCGGATGTGCCGTTGATCTGCCCCGCAAAAAACAGCCCCCGCACATCCAGACTTTCCAGCGTCGGGCGCAATTGCCGGCTGTCGATGCAGTCGTACTCAATCGCATACGCCAGCCGCGTCAGCTCGCACCGCCGCAAACCCGGCACGGAGCGGTACATCTCCCACTGTACATCCTCCGGCAGCGACGTGGACATGCCCTGCACATACCATTCGCGGCTTTGCATTCCTTCCGGCTCAAGGAACACCTGATGGCGCTCCTTGTCGGCAAACTTGACGATTTTATCCTCAATCGACGGACAGTAGCGCGGCCCGATGCCGTGGATTTTGCCGGAATACAGCGGCGCACGGTGGAGATTTCGGCGGATGATGTCGTGCGTTTCCGGCGTCGTCCATGTCAAATAGCATGCGTAGGTATTGTGCAGCGCGCGGTCGGTCATAAACGAGAACGGCGTCACTGGCTCGTCACCGGGCTGCGGCGTCATTTCGTCAAAATCAATCGTCCGCACGTCGATGCGCGCGGGCGTCCCCGTCTTGAACCGCCGGAGCGGAAAGCCGATGCGCGTCAAGCTGCCGCTGAGGTTCGGCGCGCTCATCAGCCCCTGCGGCCCGCCCGGCGTGATGCTCTCCCCGATGATAATCTGGCTGCGGAGGTACACGCCGCACGCGACAACCGCGACTTTACAGGAGATATGCTGCCCCGTTGTTGTCGTCACGCCGGTGACATGCCCGTTCTCGACGTCAATCGCGGCAACTTCTCCCTGCCGGACGGTCAGGTTGTCCTGCGTCATCAGCGCGGTACGCATCCGGTTCTGGTACTGCTGCTTGTCCGCCTGTGCGCGCAGGGCGTGAACCGCCGGGCCTTTGGACATATTGAGCATTCGGCTTTGCAGGAACGTATCGTCGATGGCGCGCCCCATTTCGCCGCCCATTGCGTCCAGTTCCCGCACAAGATGCCCCTTTGCGCTGCCGCCGATAACGGGATTGCACGCCATGAGGGCAATCCCGTCCATATTCAGCGTCAGCAGGAGGGTATCAAGCCCCATGCGCGCCCCTGCGAGGGCGGCTTCACAACCCGCGTGTCCGCCGCCGATGACTACCAGATCCTTCATCATACGCCTTCTGCTCCTCGGAAATAGGATTCCAGTATGATTATACCATAGGGAGGGGGAAAAGGAAAGAGGGAGAGGCGAAATTAGGGCGGGAGGAATGCGGATAACCGCGCAGAAGGGGCAAGGGAAAAGTGAACAGCCCCATCACGCCGGATGGGCGCAGCTTTCTATCTCCCCATCTCAAGCAAAATCAAGCGAAATCAAATGAAATCAAGCCAATTCAAGTGAAATCAAATTTTCTTGCCAATTGCGGGCATCCGTGCTATCATGCGCATATAGCGAACGCAAGTTCCTATATTTCGCGGCGTACCTGCCCGCGCCGCCGTACCCATCACACAAGGAGGAGCGAAATTGACTGACATTACCACTACTCTCACTTATACCGCTGACCTCACCCGTCCCCTGCGCCGCATGAACATCCCCGCGCTGTTCATCACCGATGCGCGCCGGGCGCACCGAATCACCGTCACGGTTCTCCGCGCGGGAAATCCCGTTGACCTCGGCGGCGCCGCCGTCTCCGGCACGGTCAAGCACCTGCGCACCGGCACAACTATCCCGCTTAGCGGCAGCGCGCAGGGCAGCATTGCGTCCGTCACCCTGCCGCCCGCCGCCTACGCCCAGCCCGGCGACATCGAAATCTATGTCACCCTGACCAGCGGCGACGTGCAGAACTGCATTTTCGCCGCAACGGGCTGCGTTTTCCCCTCTTCCACCGACCGCGTGGCGGATGTTCCCGGTTTTTACTCGCTTGCGGCGCTGCAGGAGCAGTTTTCGTCGCTGGATGCGCGCCTTCGTGCGCTGGAGGAAATCGGCATCCCCGTCACGACCGCCGACCAGTTTGTTTCCGCTGTTCCGCTGGATTCGTGGAAGTTCAACCTCGTATCCGCGACGGCGAACACGGCGTATTCCTCGACCGCCGAAGCGGCAGCGGGGTTTGACGACGCAAGCTGGCGGACGGTCAGCGTGCCGCATGACTGGTCTATTGCGCTGGAATTCAATTCGTCCAGTCCGGCGACGTATGAGGGCGGGTATCTGGATGGCGGCGACGCGTGGTATCGCACGACCGTCAGCGTGGACAAGCAGAACGGGCGGCGGTATGTGCTGTGCTTTGACGGCGTGTACATGGAATCGACGGTGTACGTCAACGGGCAGCAGGTACACAAGAATTATTACGGCTACAACCCGTTCGCGGTGGATGCGACGGAACAGATGGTCAGCGGCGTGAACACGATTGCGGTTTTCGTGCGCAATGAGCAGCCGTCGTCGCGCTGGTACTCCGGCAGCGGGCTGATTCGCCCGGTGGAGCTGGTGACGCTGCTGGATGACCAGATTCGCATGGAGAACATTCGCGTAACGACCCCGAAGCTGGACAGCGACCTGACCAACGGCGAAACGGTTGTCGCGTTTGACGCGGTGAACAGGACGGGTGCGGAAGCGTCCGTGACGTTCACGGTGGATTTGTACGACCCGGACGGCGCGAAAGTCGGCACGGCGGATGCGTCGGCGGTGATTGCGGCAGGAGAAACGCAGAACGTCAGCGCGACGGTAACGTACCGCAGCCCGAAGCTATGGCACATCAGCGACGCGCAGCAGCGGGATTTGATGGAGAACGGGAAAAGCGTGTCGGCATCGGGCAATCCGCTGACGTGCGAGAACGCGCTGCCGGGGAAACCGCTGGGGGCGCTGCATGTGTACGGCAAAAGCACGCAGGACGGCGTGCCACTCCCGACTGCGCCCGTGCCGATTGTCAGCGCGGGTGACAGCGGAACGGTGGTGGTCACGGTGTCGGACGGCGCGAACAAGTCGCAGACGCTGACGCTGCAAACGCCGAATGCGCTGCCGGGCATCCCGGTTTCCTCCGGCGGGAACTACACGGATGAAAACGGGCAGCAGTGGGTGTGCGATGAGGTGGATTTTGCGCGCGGGGTGTATGTGCAGCGAATCACCAAAATCAAGGTTACATCGTCGCTTAGCTGGCAAACAACGGGAAATGCGGTTGACCGTTACTTTGCGTGGTTCAGCGGCATTTACACGTCCAACGTGCTCTGCACGCACTTTTCCACCGCTCTTGGCTCTGAAACGGTCGGCGGGGCGATTGCCAATCAGAATAACCTTGTCGGCTTTGCATTCGCCGAAAAAGGCACGACGACCCTCGATGACTTTAAGCAGTTTTTGGACGAGAATGACGTTTTTATTTGGGCTGCGCTTGCTACACCGGTGGAAACCGCCCTTTCCGCCGCTGAAATCAGCGCGTACAAGGCGCTGACCACCTACGCCCCGACGACCGTCATCAGCGCAAGCGGCGGGGCGGGGCTGGCGGCAAGCTATCAGCAAAGCATTCTGCCCAGCAATGCGCCGGCTGCGCTTTGGACGGCCTCCCCGGCGAACCTCTACGAAGCCCAAATCAGCGCGAAGGTCGGCAATCGGGTTCAGCGGTCAAAGCGCGTGACCTACGGCTACCGCAGCATCCGATTCGACAAGGACACGGGCTTCTATCTCAACGGCATCCACACGAAGCTCAAAGGCGTGTGCGTCCACCACGACGGCGGGTGCATCGGCGCGGCGGAGAGCCGCAGCGCCATTGAGCGGCAGGTGAATATACTGACCAACATGGGCTGCAACGCGATTCGCCTGACGCACAACCCGTTCGGCGCGGAATACCTCGACGTATGCCAGCGCAAGGGCGTGCTGCTGGTGGAAGAGCTATTCGACGGCTGGACGAAGAGCAAGAAGCAGAAGGATTTCGGGCGATATTTCGCCGACCACTACGCCGAAGTCGTGACCAGCACGATTCGCCGCGACTGGAACAATCCGGCGGTCATCATGTGGTCGCTGGGCAACGAAGTGCGCACGAATTTGACGCTCGGCGACTATTCATCCAGCGAGATTGTGAACGTCTGCACGATGGTGAACAACGCGGTGAAAGCCCTCGACAGCACCCGCCCGACGACGATGGGCAACAACGCCCCCGGCGGCAATCTATCTGCGCTGATGGCTATCGTCGATGTCGTGGGCATCAACTACAACAGCAACAACCAGACCTACCAGACCGACCGCCCGATTTACGGCAGCGAAACGACCTCGGCGCTTTCCAGCCGCGGCGTATACGCGACGGACAGCGCGAACATGGCGTATCCGTCCTACGACAACAAGGCGGTTTCGTGGGGCAACACGGCTGCGGAAACGGTGAACGCCTACTTAAGCAGCGCTCGTTCCTGCGGTCATTTCGTCTGGACGGGCTTTGACTACCTCGGCGAACCGACCGAATGGAACAAGTATCCGGCGAAGAGCAGCTATTTCGGCATCGTGGACACCTGCGGATTCCCGAAGGACATCTACTTCATGTACCAGTCCATGTGGGACAGCCGCCCGATGATTCACATGCTGCCGCACTGGACGCACGAATCCGGCAATATCGACGTATGGCTGTACTCGAACTGCGCATCCATCGAGCTATTCTTGAACGGCGTGTCGCTGGGCAAGAAGGCGCTTGCGCAGCGCGGGACGAAGAATCAGTACGCCTACACGGTGGCATACGCAGCGGGAACCATCGTCGCGAATGGTTACGACGCTTCCGGCAACCTGATTGCGCAGGACATTCAATACACGGCGGGAGTGCCCGCGAAACTGGCGCTTTCCAGCGACAAGACAGCGGTCAGCACCGCGTCGGATGATTTGGTCTACATCACCTGCGACGTACTGGACAAGAACGGCACGCTCTGTCCGAGTGCTGACAACAGCGTGGTCTTCACGGTCGTGGGCGGAACGATTATCGGCACAGACAACGGTCACGGCGCGAATGTGGAAAAGCTCTCCGGCAGCCGTCACAGCGCGTTCAGCGGCAAGTGCCTTTGCGTGGTGAAGCACGACGGCGCTTCCGGCGCAATGAAGATTACGGCGACGGCGAACGGCTTGACGGCGGGGACAATCAGCGTGGTGAAGGGCGAAACCACCATCGCGGCAACCGCTCCGGCAGCGTCTTTTGTGGACGCGACGAATCCGCCGATGCGCGACGTGAGCGAACCAGCAGAAGCCGCGCCGACGATTTCCGCCATCAGCGCGGACAAAACGACGGCGGCGCTGAACGAGGAAATCACCTTCACCCTGACCGTGGCAAACACGACGAGCATCCGCGTGTACATCGACGGCAGCGTGAACCGCTACATCTACGACGTAACGGACGGGACGATGACCTACAAGCTGTCCTTCACGGACGCGGGCAGCGGCACGCGCACGGTTGCGTTTGAGCCTTGCAGGGGCGACGTGGTGGGCGCGAAAACGGCGGGGATGGTGATTACGCTGGCGAACAGCTGATGCTATTAAGGCAATACCGCACAAATGAGTTGGTGCGATGGCGAATGCATTTTTTGTCAGATGCGATTGCAGAAATCGAAGGTTTACTGGAGGTAAATCGAGATTTCTGCAAGAAGCAGATGGCAGAAAAGGCATCGCCAGCGCTGCCGACGAATTGTGCGGTAGTGCCTTAACCCAATCGAAAAGGGAGCAGCTCATGCGGGCTGCTCCCCCTTTTCTTTGATTTCGATTTCTGGTATAATGACTTACGCAAGATGCCGCGCAAGCACATTCTGCACCAGCGCGCCGTCTGCCTTGCCCTTCACGCGCGGCATGAGCGTTTTCATGATAAGCCCCTTCTGCTTCGCGGTCGGCGCATCCAGCCCCAGTTCCGCCAGCACAGCGGTCACTTCCGCCTCCACCTCGTCCTCGGACATCATCTTCGGCGCGAACTCCTGATATACCTTCATGCGCAGCGTGTTTTCCGCGATAATATCCTCACGGCCGTTCGCCTGCTCAATGGATTCCTGACACTGCTTGATTTCGCGCAGGACGACGGCGTTCTCTTCGTCCTCCGTGAGGTCGGCGCGCTTGTCAATCGCCTTGTTTTTCAGCGCGGACAGCAGCAGCGACAGCGCTTCCTTGCGCTCCTTGTCGTGATCCTTCATTGCCTGCATCATCGCAGCGCGGACGGTTTCGATTCGAGACATATTCCTCATCCTTTCCTGATGGATTTCAGGCATATTGTACACCCCTTTGACCTATTTGTCCAGCATATCAAGGAGGATTTTGCGATGCTTTCCAAGCGCGAAAAGCTGTTTGCCGCCGTTTCTGACCTGCACGGGCTGATTTGCCCTGTCTGCCGCCAGCTGCTTTCCCGGCAGGGCGACAATTTGATTTGCGCGGGCGGTCACGCCATAAATGTGAATCGGCGCGGGTGCGTTAATCTGCTTTCGGCGCAGGCGGATACATTCTATGACGCGGCGCTGTTTGCCGCCCGTGAGCGCGTGTTCGCGGCGGGGTGCTATCAGCCGGTCGCGGACGCCATCGACGCGCTGCTGCCGGATGCGCCCCAAAAGCTGCTGGACGCGGGCTGCGGCGAAGGCTGGTACCTGAACGCCCTGCTGACACGCCGAACCGACAGCATCGGTGCGGGCATCGACATCAGTCGGGACGCGATTCTGCAAGCAACCAATCAGCCCTGCCAAGCCGTCTGGTGCGTGGGAGATTTGCGCCGCCTGCCTTTTGCGGACGGCACGTTTTCCGCCGTGCTGGATGTGCTGACCCCCGCGAATTACGACGAGTTCCGCCGCGTATTATCCCCGGACGGCATGCTGGTGAAGGTCTATCCGGGGCAGGACTATTTGCGGGAGATTCGCGCGGCGCGGGGCATGTCAGCCTACGAGGAAGGGCAGGTGGATGCGTACCTGCGGGAGAAGGCGCAGCTGGCAAAATCGGTGCGGGTGCATGAGACACTGCCCGTCTCGCCAGAATTATGGGGCGATTTCGTGCGCATGACGCCGCTGAATCACGACTTGTCGGCAGCGGAGAAGGATGCGCTGGCGCAAAAAGCGGATGCGCATGTGACGGTGGATTTGCACGTTGCGCTGTGCAAATTCAGATAAAGAAACGACAGCCTTCCCGCGATTTGGGGAGAGCTGCCGTTTTGATTATTTCCGCTTCCACGCAACGAGCGTCAGTTCAGGGCCAACATAAGTGCCAATCAGGCACCCGATTTTGACGCAGCGAATGTCCTGAATACCGAGATTCGCCGCTTCAATCTGCGACTTGATGAGCGCAACCGTCTCCGGGCAGTCCGCGCCGCCGATATAGACCGGGACGTCCGGGTCGGGCGGGCACTCCTTCAGCTGCTCGATGTACCACGCGCGCCCCTTCGCCATTCCGTGCACCATGCCCGCCTTGCTGACGATGCCGTCCTCAATTTTCAGCGTCGGCTTGATGCTCAGGCGGTTGCCCAGCTTGCCCACCAAAGGCGAAAGCCGTCCGCCCATGACGAGATATTTGAGGTCAGCCGCCATGCCGATGATTTTGTAGTGCGCCATCACATCGCGCAGCTTCGCCAGCATGGTCTGCATGTCGCTGACACCCTCGCGGCGATAGCGCAGCGCCTGATCGACGAGCATGTACTCCGCACACGTCGCGTTGAGCGAATCCAGCACCGTCACGCGCGCCGGGTCGTGACACGCCTCCCGCGCAATGCACGCCGACTGGTAGCACCCGGACAGCTTCGACGAGCCGGTTATCACCAGCACTTCGTCCTCCGGATTCTCCAGCAGACGGTTGAAGCACTTGCGGTAATGTTCCACCGGCACCTGGCTGGTCTTGGGCAGTTCCTTGGCGACCCGCAGGCGCGCATAAAAATCATCCTGCGTCAGGGATACGCCGTCATCCCAGTATTCCTCCATGCCGAAGCGAATCGGCAGCGGCATCACGATGAGATCAGCGGCCTTGGCTTCCTCCTGCGTAAAATCGGACATGGATTCGGTGACGATGCGAATCATGCTTTCCTCCCATAATGCGGCAAAACGCCGGGAATATCAACAAATACGAAGCATAGCATAAAACCTTGACCGTGTCAAGCATTCAGCAGAAAGATAAACGAGCGTTGAAAATTCATTCTCTCTCCGCGGCGCGCAAATGTAAAAACAGCGCCCTTTGCTTGCAATATCCGCCGAAAACGGGTATACTGATGGAGGAATCAACAAAGAGGAGGCGCAGTATGCAGCCGCGGCAAATGATTCAAAGGCTGATGAACAATATCAGCACCGTTATCGTGGGCAAGCAGGAAGTTATCGAATATGCGCTGATTGCGCTGTTGTGCCGGGGGCATGTGCTGATTGAGGACGTGCCGGGCGTGGGCAAGACGACGCTCGCCAGCGCCCTGGCGAAATCGCTGGACTGCACGTTCCGGCGCATTCAGTTCACCCCCGACCTGATGCCCTCCGACGTGACAGGCTACACGCTGGTCAACTTCAAGACCGGCGAAACGGAATACCGCGAAGGCTCGGTGATGAGTCAGGTGGTGCTGGCGGACGAAATCAACCGCACCAGCCCGAAAACGCAGTCCGCCCTGCTGGAAGTGATGGAAGAGCAGCAGGTGACGGTGGATGGCGTGACGCACCCCGTGCCGCAGCCCTTTATCGTGCTGGCGACGCAGAATCCGGGCGAATTTGTGGGCACATATCCCCTGCCGGAAGCGCAGATGGATCGCTTTTTCCTGCGCCTGTCCATCGGCTATCCGACGATTGAGCAGGAGATGGACGTGCTGGAGCGCTATTCCGGCGTGGTGAAGCCGATGGCGACGCTGTCCCCCGTCTGCTCGGCGGCGGACGTTATCGCCATGCAGGAAATGGTCACGCAGATTTACTGCTCGCCGGAGGTTCGCTCGTATGTGGCGACCATCGCCGCCGCCACCCGTCAGGATGCCGCCTTGCAGCTGGGCGCATCCACCCGCGCCGCCATTGCCCTCATCCACGGGGCGCAGGCGTGCGCGCTGCTCGCCGGGCGCGACTACATCGTGCCGGAGGACGTGCAGCACATGGCGGTGCAAGTGCTTGCGCACCGCCTCGTGCTCAGCCCCGAAGCACGCATGAAGGGCGTGACGCCGGAAAGTGTCGTCCGGCGCATCGTTCAGAATACGCCCGTGCCGGTGAAGCTGTGAGCGCCATGAAGCAGGCAGAGAACCGTTCGGCGCGGCAGGTGACGCTGCATTTGACGCTGCCCATTCTCGTCACGCTGACACTGCTGACGGCGGCGTTCTCCACCGGCAGTCCCGTTTTCCTGATGCCCGCGCTGCTGATTGCGCTGCTGTGCCTGAGCGGGATTTACGGCGTGTTCCGCGCATCCGCCACGCTGGAGGTATCCTCCCGCGCCTCCACCGAGCGGGTGCAGCGCGGCGAGGATGTGACGCTGAACGTGCAGGTCAAGCGGCGCGGGTGGATTCCGCTTGCCCCGATGTGGCTGGAACTCTCCGGCGTCAATGGCGCGAACAGCACTGCCAGCGGTACGCAGATGATGCAGCTCCGTCCAGGGCGGTCACAGGCGCTGGAGCTTACCTTCCATGCCGCGCACGTCGGCGCGATTCACCCCGGCGTGCAGAGCGTGATGCTGTCGGACTTCTTTGGCGTATGCACGATTCGCCAGAAGCCGAATATGGACGGCGGGGAACTGCTCGTGCTGCCGCAGCTGTTCGACATCGCGCCGCTCCGCCTGTCCTCCGGCGAAATGGGCACGGAAGCGATGGCGCGCGCCTCCGAGGACGTGACGAATCCCACCGACGTGCGCACCTATCAGCCCGGCGACCCGATGAAGAAAATCCACTGGAAGTTATCCGCCCGCAAGCAGGAGGCGCTCGTCCGCCGCTTTGAAGACCCCGTTCAGCCGGACGCGCTCGTCCTGCTGGACTGCGCTGAACCGCCGAAGCAGGCTGATTCGGAGGAAGACGCCGACCTGCGCGACGCGCTGATTGAAACCGCCGCGTCGGTGATGGTACAGGCAGCGAAAGCCGAACATCCGGCGCGCCTGCCGCTTCCCGGCGCGCACCCGGTGGAGCTGGACAAGGACATGGGGCTGAAAATGCTGCTGGAAAACCTTGCGTGCGCGGATTTCAGCAATCCGGAGCCTTTCGCGAAGGTGCTGCTGCTGGAAATGCGGCGGATGCGGAAGGTGGGGTGTACGGTGGTGATTACGGCGCGCTTGGATAGTCAGATGGTGGATGTGATGCTGTCGATGCGGAGGATGGGGCCGAATGTGCGGCTGTATCTGGTAACGCAGACGCCGGAGGACGCGCGGCTGATGCCGATGATTTTGAAGCTGCAGGAAGTTGGGGTAGAGGTGGGGTATGTGAAGCCCCTGCCGCTGTAAGGATAGGGAAAAGCCGCTTAACCCAAAGCGTAGGGAAAAGCGCTCAAGCAGGGCGGCAAAAAAAGGGTCAAGGGGGAATCCCCCTTGCGGGGTCAAGGGGCGGAGCTCCCTTGTGGGGTTTGGGGCAACGCCCCAACTGTTGGTCGGGTGACCATTTCAAAGGAATCCGCCAACAAAGGCGCAGGCAGCGAAGCGTCCCTGCCAGTAACTTTGCGCTCCCGCAGGAGCGCCCCCCAAGCCGCTCTTTCCAACATCTATGCTGTGTCGCGCCAGATGGGCGCGACCGGATTGCCTGTCTTCCAGACATAGCTTGTCTTTCTCGCAAGCAGGAGATTTCGCGGCTGCGGGCGCGACAAGGGGGCAATGGAAACAGACGAAGTCTGCGGTCGCCCCCTTGACCCCTTCGGGTCGCCACTAACGAAGTTGATTTTTTTCGAATCATCAATAAAAGTATTAACTTTCCGTTCATCAGGAGATTTTCGCCATGCAATACTGTACCTTGGAAAAAGAGGGCTTTCTGGGGACATTCTACGAGAGCGAAACGCTGTCGGAGAAGGCCGTCATCCTCGTGGGCGGAAGCGGCGAGGGGCGCACCGTCAAGGTTTTGCAGCCTTGCGCGCGGAAAATCGGCATGACCGAGCTGTCCCTCGGCGCGGCGTATACGCTGCTGTGCGCGGATGGAAAAATCACCCGAAGTGACGCAGCATCTGCTGGCGAAAATGATGACGATGGAAGCAAAATACCCAAAGGACTCCAACCGTGCCTGTGCGGACAGTTGGACGAAGCTGGTTGATTTTTTCCAAACAAACATGGTGAGGAGGTGTCTGCTCTGCCAAAGGAATTGCGCAGCGCGGTTTCGCGCGGGATTCTGGCACTTTTGATGGCGTCGGGACTCATCCTGACGCTTTTGTGCGTCACGGGCGAATCGTCGCTCTGGGCGCTTGCGCTGGGGACAAGCCTGCCGGTGATTGCGCTGCTGTCCATCCTGCGGACGCGCCCCCGCGGAAAAGTGCTCGCGGCGGGCATCACCGCAGCGGGCGTGATTGTATGGCTGATTGCAGGCGGCGCGGCGGACGCGGTTGAGGTCGTTCGGGCACTGCTGCTGCATTTTTCGGGGCTGACGGCGGCGCTTCCGCTTGTCGCACGACCTTTTGCGGCGATTCTCGGCGTAACTTGCGGTTTCATTGGCTATGGGCTGACCAGCCGCCGCGTGGGCGCATATCCGGCACTGGCGACGGTGCTGCTGATGGCGCTGCTGCTCTGGCTGGGCAATCGCCCGGACGCGCTGTGGGGCTTGCTGCCCGCCATCATCCCGTGCGTTGCGCTGCTGATGGTGTCCGGGTACGACGAAATTTCCGTCACGCGCGTGCTGCCGCTGACGCTTGTTGTCGTTCTGCTGAGCTTCACAGGCGTTGCCATCGGCGGCATCACCGTTCAGCCAATGAAGGAAGCGGCGGATGCCCTGCGCCAGAAAATTTATGACTACCTTTTCTTCACCAGCGCGCGCGACGTGTTTTCCATTGCCTCACAGGGGTACTATCCTCAAGGGCCGACGCAGCTTGGCGGCGCGGCGACCCCCAGCGAACGCCCCGTTCTTCGCGTGAGCGGCAGCGGGCGAATTTACCTGCGTGCCGTAACCAAAAGTTCATACACAGGCAGCATGTGGATTGACGAAACAGGCGGGCGGCGCTACCTGTGGAGCAGCCCGCGCTGGCAGAATCTGCGATCCCAGACATTCGACCTGACGCTGCCGGACGAGACACTCGCGGCGAATCTGCCGACAAAGACCGTCACCGTCACCATGCTGTCGGACAGCGCAAGCAGCCTGTTTGTGCCGCAGCGCATCCGCGAATTGTCCGTGGGCAGCGGCATCGTGCCGTATTTCAACGCGGGCAGCGAGATTTTCGCGACGCGGAATTTAACCTCCGGCGACACATGGACAGCAACGTATGTTGATTTGACCGCCGGACAGAGCGGCTTGGCGGAGCTGATTGATGCGGGCGCACAGCTGACCGACGCCCAGTACGAGGACATCCGCAAGCTGTACACCGGGCTGCCCGGTCACCTCGAACAGCGCCTGTTCGACTTCGCGCGCAATGCCGCTGGAAGCACCGATTCACCCTACGAAATGGCGCGCAGCATCCAGTCGTATTTGCAGGCGTACTGCCGCTATTCGCTGGATATTCCCGAACAGGCGTCGAACCTCGATTTCGTATCGACTTTCCTGCTGATGACGCGCGAGGGCTACTGCACGCACTTCGCGTCCGCCATGACGGTGCTGTGCCGCATGGTCGGGCTGCCCGCGCGGTATGTGGAAGGCTTCGTGGCGGATGTGGACGCATCAGGGCAGACGGTCGTGACCGGCACAAGCGCCCACGCGTGGACGGAAATCTACTTTCGGGGCGTGGGCTGGGTGACGTTCGACGCAACGCCGTGGACATCGACGCAGAACGCTTCGTCCGCGCCCAACCAGCCGGATGATCTGCCGACGCCCTCGGTTTCGCCGTCTCCATCGCCCTCCCCGTCACCATCGCCAACACCCTCGCCTTCGCCGGAGATGGACGACTCATCGGCTTCACACGAACCGACCAGCACGCCATCCCCCGCACCGTCGCCCTCGCCGGAAGCGAATCTGCCGACGTATACCCCTGAACCCGCACCGGCGCCGCCGGACAATCCACCGCCGGACGTGCCGTGGCTGCCGCTGATTCTGCTTGCGCTGATGGCGGCGGCTGGCGGGCGCATTTGGTGGACATTGCCGACCACGCGCGACAAGCAGGCGAAGGATGAAAGCACGCGCTGCATGGTATGGATGCAGGCGACGCACGATGCCCTGCGGATGGCAGGCTTGCGGCGCGGACGCAGCGAAACGCCGCAGCAGTTCTTCCAGCGCGCGGACGAAGCCGTTCACGCACAGGGTGCGCTGGCCGTCGTCGGGGAAATTGAGACGCTGGCATTCTATGCCCGCGCGGACTTGCTGCCCAGCGACGCGCAGGCGCTTCGGCAGGCGTATCAGACGCTCTGGCAGGGCATGAAGCCGCTCCGCAAAGTGCGGCTGACGCTCTACCGGGCAGTTGTGCCGATGAAAATGCGCAACTTCACACAAAGCTAATACCAAAAACAGGGCTGCCTCGAGCGTGAAGCAGTCCTGTTTGTATTTACCTGATAGTTACGAAATTGTCTGGTCGAAGAACACGTTTTCGTCGCCCGTCGTGGTGATTCTCATCTGCACATGGACGCCCTGTTCCGTATTTTCCACCGTCAGCGTGTCTTCCTCCACCATCTCCGGCTCGAATATTTTCAGCGTCAGCCGACCGTCCTTCATCCCCCATGCACCCAGCGCCGGCGTATCGGTTTTGTCGCGTGTGAAGAAGGGTTCGCAGTGCACAGCACGGTAAATCGTGTGCCACTGTCCGCGCCCGGCAGTGACAAGCAGCTGCCCCTGCGTATTCCGCATTGTCAGCATATCGCCATCCAGCGTCAGGCGCATCCAGACGTTCGGCGCATCCAAGTTCAGGTATTCCGGCGGAATCGGGCTGCCGTCGTCCTCCGGCAAATCGCGTTCGTAGCGCAGGTTTGCCGTCTTTTGGCGCAGTTGCTCCGTAACCTCTGGTTCATCCACCACAGCATCCGATTCGTACTTCATCAGCACTTCGTCGAAGTACGCATTCAGCACGCCGCCCATGTTCTGCGTAAGGCAGTTTGTGACCAGAATGGTGTCCGTCGCCGGATGCACGACGCAGAACTGCCCGTACATGCCGTCCGCGCGGAACGCCCCGTGCCGGCACTGCCAAATCTGGTAGCCGTAGCCCTGCGCCCAGTCGCTGTTCGGGTCGTCGCCGTTGCCAATTTGCCGCCTCGTCGCCTCGCGGACGTACCATTCCGGCACAAGCTGTTGCCCGTTCCAGCGCCCGGATTGCATCAGCAGAATGCCGAGTTTAGCAATATCCTCCGGGTGCAGGGAGAAGCCGAAGCCGCCCGTGCAGATGCCGTTCGGGTCGCGAATCCACCGCGTGCCGGTGATGCCCATCGGCGTAAGCAGTTTCTCGCGCAGGTACTCTTCAAGGTCGATGCCGCGCTGTTTGAGGGCGGCAGACAGCATATACGTCGCGCCCGTATTGTAACGGAAAGTTTCACCGGGTGCATCCGCGAACGGTTCACGCAGGAACGCCGAAATCGCGTCATCCCACGCATTTTCCTGATGGAATGGCTCGTTCCCCTGCCCCGTCGACATCATCAGCAGATGCCGAATCGTGAGCATTTGCAGCTGCGGCGAATCGGGCGTGTTCTTCGCCTGCTCCGGGAACAAATCGACAATGCGCTCATCCAGGCGGATTTTCCCCTCGCCCGCCGCGATGCCAATCGCCATCGCCGTGAACGTTTTGCTCAAGGAATAGACAGTGCGCAGCTGCTCCTGCGTGTAGGGCGGCCAATACGCTTCGTACAGCACCTGATTATGGCGCAGCAGCATCATGCTGACAACGCTGATGTTCTCTTTTCCCAGCCGCTCCAGCAGCTTCAGGATGTTCCGGCTGTGCAGCCCCATTTCTTCCGGGGTTGTCCGCATCAGCTGATTCATGGTTTCCGCCTCCTTCAAATCGCGAAAGAACCCAAAATCGAGGGTGAGCGACATGTTTTTCTCCACGATTTCCGGCACGCGCAGCACCCCGAACCGCCACAGCAGCGGATACACATAGCTCACGCCGCGGATATCCCCCAGCGCCTTCGGGCGGTCGGCATACCCAATTTCCCGTGCGCGCCGGAACGCCAGACAGACACTGCTCCACGAGAGCGTCTTGCTCTTCTCGCGCCGGTCGATGAGCAGTTCGCGGTTCGGCTGCCCATTCTGCCCGATTTTCAGGCAGTAGGTGAACGGCAGCCCCGTCGCGGTGCGAAACGGCAGCCCCTGACATGCCACCACCGCGCGCCAGAGCGCCTCTTCCGCGTTCTCCGACGCCCCTTGCAGCGCCTGAATCGCTGCTTCGGCTTCGTTTGTCATGCGCATTTTCCTTTCGCTTCTTTTTCCCATCATAGCACATTTTCCCGTTCCGCGCAAGTTCCTTCTACTATATGCCGAAAATCAATGGGGAGAATAGCCAAAAAACAATACAAAAACAGCAAAAAGGGCTTGACAAGCGCGCAAATTGCGTGTATGATTGTCGCATAAACCGGTGACGGAGAAGAGTACCTGCTTCTCAGTCCGGCACAGGGAGTCGCTGATAGTGGGACGGCGGCGCGGACGGCAGCAGCGAATGGGCTCCAGAGGGTTTGCCCCAAGGTGGGGAGTTGGGGAAGCAAGGGCGCGCGTGGAAACATGCGGATGCGATTGCTTTCCATCAGCCGCATCGTAGGGCAGAACGGGAATCTGCACCCGTTATCATGGCAGCGCATATCAAGTGTATGCGGATGAGTGCGCTTTTCGTACAGAAAAGCGAAGCTGAGTGGCACCGCGGGAATACCGCCTCAGTCGGAAACGACTGGGGCGTTTTTTGTTCCAATAAAAAACGACGACTTAGGAAAGGAAGGTACCCCATTATGATGAAGAAGCTGACTGCCCTGCTGACTGCCCTGTTTCTCCTGCTGAGCGCGACCGCCCTTGCGGACGAGGTGATTCACATCGGCATCATCCAGTTCGCCGAACACGGATCGCTCGACAACTGCCGCATCGGTTTCATCGAAGGTCTTGCCGAAGAAGGCTTCGTCGAAGGCGAAAACGTTGTGTTTGACGTTCAGAACGCGCAGGCGGACACCGCCATTTCTGCCCAGATTGCCGACGTGATGGCTGGCAAGTACGACATGATTTGCGCGATTGCGACCCCGGCGGCGATGGCTGCCTTCAACGCCGCGGAGGATGCGGGCATCCCGGTCATCTACACTGCCGTATCCGACCCGGTCAGCGCCATGCTCGCCGGCGCCGACGGCAAGAACCCCGGCAACATCACCGGCACGAGCGACGCGCTGCCTGTGGAAGCCCAGCTCAAGCTCATCCGCGCGTTGATGCCCGATGCAACGAAGATTGGTATCCTGCATACGACGAGCGAAACCAACAGCGACGCGACCCTCGCCCTCTACAAGGAACTTGCCCCGAACTACGGCTTTGAAATCATCGACAAGGGCATTTCCACCGGTGCCGACCTCCCGATGGCGCTTGACGCGCTGCTCCCGCAGGTGGACTGCACCACGAACCTGACCGACAACACCGTCGTCAGCTACCTTGCCGTTGTGCTGGAGAAGTCCGAAGAATACGGCAAGCCCGTGTTCGGCAGCGAAATCGAGCAGGTCATCAACGGCTGCGTCGCGTCCGAAGGTATTGAGTATACCGAACTTGGTCGTCAGACCGGCCGCATGGCGGCGCGCGTCCTGCGCGGCGAAAGCGCCGAGGATATCCCCTACGAGACCATCAGCAATTCCTACCTGTACGTCAACCCCGATGCGCTGGCGGCATACGGTCTAACCGTCCCCGCGGAACTGTCCGAACGCGCCATCGACGTGACGGCAGAGTAAACAAGCCATTTCCTCTTCTTTCCTTCCGGCTGCCTTCCCGCAGCCGGAAGGGTCTTGCATGTCCGGGCTTCCTTCCTATTATTATGTAGCTTCTTTCCCCGCAAACATCCACACAACGAGGTGACTGATTATGACGCTGAACATGCTCATCGGCATTCTGGAGCAAGGGCTCATCTATGGCATTATGGCAATGGGGCTTCTCATCACCTACCGCATTCTGGATTTCCCCGACCTGACCGTCGATAGCTCCTTCCCGCTGGGCGCGGCGGTCTCCGCCACGCTGACCCTCCAAGGCGTTGCGCCGTGGCTGACGCTGCTCATCGGCTGCGCGGCGGGCGGCATCGCCGGGCTGATTACCGGGCTGATTCACGTCAAGTGCCGCGTCCGCGATTTGCTCAGCGGCATCATCACCATGACTGGGCTGTACTCCATCAACCTGCATATCGCCCAGAACAAGGCGAATCTCCCCCTCTTTGGCGGCGATACGCTCTTCCGCAACGCCTTCACGAAGTCGCTGCCCAAGGCGATTTCCCCCTACACCACGCTCATCATCATCTTCCTGATTGCGCTGATTGCGAAAATTCTCCTTGACCTCTTCCTGCGGACGAAGTGCGGCTACCTCCTGCGCGCGGCGGGCGACAACCCGTCCGTCGTCACAACGCTCAGCCGCGACCAGGGCACGGTCAAAATCCTTGGTCTGATTATTGCGAATGCGCTGGTTGCGCTCGCGGGCGCGGTCATGTGCCAGCAGCAGCGTTTCTTCGACATTTCGATGGGCACAGGCACGATGGTCGCCGGGCTTGCGTCCGTCATCATCGGCACAAACCTCTTCCGCCACGCCTCCTTCCTCCGCACCACCACCATGGTGCTGATTGGTTCGATTCTCTACAAGGCGTGTGTTTCGATTGCGATTTCGTTCGGTCTTGACGCGCAGGACATGAAGCTCATCACGGCAGTGCTGTTCCTCGCAATTCTTGTGCTGTCCAATACGCGGAAAAAGAAGGTGCGCATTCATGCTTGAAATGAAGAATATCACCAAAATTTACAACCCCGGCACGGTGCAGGAGACCTGCCTGTTCCGCGATTTCTCCCTCACGATTAACAAGGGCAGCTTTGTCAGCGTCGTCGGCAGCAATGGTTCGGGCAAAACGAGTATGCTCAACCTGCTCTGCGGGTCGATTCCGGTGGATGCGGGGCAAATCCTCATGGACGGGCAGGACATCACCCGCGTGAAGGAGTTCCGCCGCTACCGTCGGATGGGGCGCGTCTACCAGAATCCGGCAATGGGAACGTGCGGGACAATGACGATTCTGCAAAACCTATCGATGGCGGACAACAAAGGCAAACCATTCGGACTGACCCCCGGCACGAACCGCAAGAAGCTCGAAGCGTATCGAGCGATGCTGGCGCCGCTGGGTCTGGGCTTGGAGGACAAGATGGATGTGCCCGTCGGATCGCTTTCCGGCGGGCAGCGGCAGACGCTGGCACTGCTGATGGCGACAATGACGCCCATTGATTTCCTGATTCTGGACGAACATACCGCCGCGCTCGATCCCAAGACTGCGGAAATCGTGATGCAGCTGACGAACAAGGTGGTGCAGGAGAAGCATCTGACGACGCTGATGGTGACGCACAACCTGCGCCACGCGGTAGAGTACGGCGATCGCCTGCTGATGATGCACCAAGGGCACGTCATCATGGACAAGGCGGGCGACGAGAAGCGCGCGCTGAAGGTGGACGATTTGCTGGACGTGTTTACTTCCATTAGTATCGAATGCGGTAATTAAACGGGGGCAATGCCCCTGTTTTTTTCTTGCAGCTTTACGTTTCTTATTGTTATTTTGCAAATTCCGCGTGCCGCTCCGCTGTGCGCCCGCGTCTCCCTTCCCCCCCGCAGCCATGTTGAGTCGCGGGGGATTTTCTCTTTTCCCCAAAACGACAAAAAAACGCCCTTGACTCTCGCGAATCAAGGGCTAATAGGAATCCGGCAGCGACTTATCCT
>ERZ809296.1641-NODE-1641-length-24966-cov-3.240255_pt1 | contig 24966 bp, 21 predicted proteins | sample MGYA00520511_ERZ809296 | MGnify/ENA primary metagenome ERZ809296 (study PRJEB31576, sample SAMEA3212662) | Homo sapiens | biome: human-gut; feature: human gut; material: fecal | place: Sweden | collected 2012 ... | reverse complement strand
GCTCTTCCGATCTTTCATAAACAAGGCCTCCTTCACGGTTTGCTCGATTGTACCGTGAAGGGGCCGTCTTGGCTGCGAAAAAATAGATTGACACTTTGTAGTTCTTCTGTTATACTGCTCTTATAAACTACAAACTATCAACGAAAGGAGCCGCCTATGATTTCTATTTCCGAATCCGAGTGGCAGGTGATGCAGGCTGTGTGGTCCGGCCCGCCCAAGACCTTGCCGGAAATCCTTTCCAGCCTGCAGGCCACCGGCTGGAGCAAAACCACCATCCAAACCTACCTGGCCCGGCTGGTGAAGAAAGGCGCCCTCACCACCCAGCGTCAGGGCAAGGGGTATCTCTACTATCCCGCCCTGTCCCAGAGCCAGTGCCAGCTGGAGGAGAGCAAGAGCTTCCTCCACCGGGTCTACGGCGGTTCCCTGTCCAAGATGGTGCTGGGCTTTGTGGAGAGCGGCACGCTCTCCCCCCAAGAGCTGGAGGAGCTGAAAACCTTGGTCAACCAGCAGGAGCAGCGCCATGATTCTCACTGAGCTGTTCTTTCTGGTGGTGTACCTGTCCCTGGTGGGCGGGCTGTTCGGCGTGGTGAGCCTGCTTCTCAGCCGGGTGCTGAAACGGGCCCTGCCCCTGTGGTTCTCCCTCTGCGGCCTGGCCCTCTATGGGATTCCGGTGCTGTCCCCCCAGGTGCGGCTGTTTTCCCCCGAGCCGGAGCAGCGCCTGCCGGCCTTCCACATGGCCGCGCTGGTGTGGGCGATGGGGTGCGTCCTGTTCCTGGCCTATCGGGTGACACGGCTGCTGCTGGCGGGAAAATCCCTGCGCCGCCGCCCGCCTTGTCAGAACCAGCGGCTCTTGGGCCTCGCCGCCCAGTGCGCCCAATCCCTGGGAAGGAAGCGCACCCCACCCCTGTTGGAAACGCCCCTGGACGCGCCCATCTCTATGGCGGGGGCGCTGCGGCCGGTGCTGCTGGTGGATGCCGCCACCCTTTCCCTGCTGACAGACGCCCAGCTTCAAGCCGTCCTCACCCACGAGCTCACCCACATCCGGCGCCACCATTTGCTGCTCCAGCGGGTGTACGATGTGGTCTGCGCCGTCCACTGGTTCAACCCCCTGGCCTGGCTGTGCCGGGAGGACTTCGCCCTCCACTGCGAGACCGACTGCGACGCCCACGCCCTTCGCTCCTTGACCGGCAGCGTCACCAGCGGGGAGTACGCCCGGGCCATCCTCCGCTTACTGGAGCTGTCCGCCTGTAGAGAGGCTAAAACCGCCCAGGGGCTGGGGGCCTTGACCTTCCTCCACACCAAGCGCAGGCTGGGCCGCATTCTGACAAAGCCCGCCCCGTGGCGGGAGCGCCTGCTGGCGGCGGGGTTGGCGGGTTTGTTGGTGCTGGCCTTGGTCTTTTCCGCGGAGTTCAGCCGCCAGCACTTCTATCCCTACCCCGCCTATTCCGTGGGCACAGAGTCCGGGGCACAGTAGCCCCGCTCTCTTTTACCTGATAAATCTACAAATGTAGTTATAAGGAGGCTGTTATGGAACCGAACATTGTCTTTTCCCACGTCACCAAAACCTACAAAGGGGGCGTCACCGCCTTGGAAGACGTGTCCTTTTCCGTGGGCAGCGGCGTCTTTGGGCTGCTGGGCCACAACGGGGCGGGCAAGTCCACCTTGATGAAAGCCCTTGTCACCGTGGAGCCGCCCACCTCCGGCGCCGTCCAAGTCTGCGGCTTCGACACTGTCCGCCAGGGGAGGGAGGTCCGCCAGCGCCTGGGCTACCTGCCCCAGGAGCTGCCCATGTACCCCAGCCTTTCCGTGAGGGATTTCCTCCGCTATATGGGGGAGCTGAAAGGCGTTCGGGACAAAACTCAGGTGGAGCAAGTCTTTCTCCAGGTGGAGATGCAGGACTTTGCCCGGCGGAAAATCGGCCAGCTCTCCGGGGGCATGCGGCGCCGGGTGGGCATCGCCCAGGCCCTGCTGGGGGAGCCGCCCATCCTGGTAGTGGATGAGCCCACCGCCGGCCTGGACCCAGAGGAGCGGGTGCGGTTCCGCGGAGTGCTGTCCCGCTACGCCCGCCAGGGGAGGACCGTGCTGCTCTCCACCCACATTGTAGAGGACGTGCACCAGCTGTGCCAGCACCTGGCCGTGCTGCGGAAGGGCCGCCTTTTCTACGCCGGGCCCTCCCAGGAGCTGCTCCACCAGGTGGAGGGCCGGGTGAAAGTCCTGCCCCTGGGGGACGACAAAGAGCTGGCGGCCTTGCAGCGCCAGGCGGTGGTGCTCTCCACCACCTACGAACAAAACGCCATCCTGGCCCGGGTGGTGGACGAGAGCGGCCGCTTCCCCCAGCCGCCTGTCCCCGCCACCTTGGAGGACGCCTACGTCTACTGCATGGGAGGGAAAAGCCATGCGTAAAACAGTGTCCATCTTCCACTACGAGCTGAAGATGCAGGCAAAGCGCCCGGCGGTGTGGGGCGTGTTCCTGGCCGCCGCCGCCATGGCCCAGCTGGACTGCTTCCCCTCCGCCCAAAACCTGGCCCGGCTGGAGTTTCTCAACCAGCCCGCCTGCTTTGTCCACCGCGTCATGACGCTGGACGCCCTGTTGCTGCTGTTCGGCCTGGCCATCCTTCTGGCCAACCGCTTCCCCGCCGATAGGAAAAACGCCATGGGCCACCTGTTCCTCTCCTACCCCTTGGAGAGACGCCAGTACATCCTGGGCAAGCTGCTGGGGGGCTTCTGCCTGGCCTACCTGCTGACGGCCCTGTTCCTCCTGTGCAACACCGCCGTCTATGTGCTGGCCGCGCCCTTTGCCATTGCCCCGTGGGAGTGGCTGGTTCCTTTAGGCAAGGCCCTGGCGCTGTGTGCCTTTCCCGCCAGTTGGTTCACCGGCTTAGCGGCGGTGGCGCTGCCCGGCCTGGTGGACATCCGCCTGTTTTACGCGGCGGCGGCCCTGTTCTTTGGGTGGAACGCCGCCACGGTGGGCTCGGCGGAGAGCATGCCCTTCTGCCTGCTCACCGCCGGGGACTTGTCCCGCCTGCTGTGGGTACACCCTAAGTGGCCCGGGCTGGCGTGGGGAAGTGTGCTGGCAAACGCCGCGTTCCTCCTGGGCGGGGGCGTGCTGTGCGCCTGCCTGCCCTTCTGGAAGCTCTCCTTCTGGAGGCGCCGCCTATGAGACGCCTTCTGCTGGAATTGAAAATCGCCGGGATAAACTTCCCGTTGGTGACAGCCGCCCTCTCTTTGGCCCTGGTGCTCTTTGCCGCCCTGGCCGGAGAGCTGCTGGACTTTGCCCCCATCGCCTTTGAGGTGGTGTTCCCCCTGTACGCCGCCATCGCCGTGGGGGAGTGGGCCCGCTTCCGCAGCGATGTCGCCTTTGAGGCCATCGCCGCCCAAAGCCCCGCTTTGTTCCCCTGGATGCTTTGGCGTTTCTTCGCTGTCTTCGCCGCGGTGAGTCTCTTTGCCCTGGCCACCATGCTGGCCGCCGCCTGGGTCCGCCCGGGGCTGGCCTGGGGGGAGATGCTTCTGCTCTACCTTCCCACGGCGTTTTTCTTGGCGTCGGTGGCGGCGCTGGTGGGCGGCCTTTCTCCCCAAGAGCACCTGCCCACCCTGGTGTGCGGCCTGCTGTGGCTGGTGGCGCTGCTCACCCGCAGCCTGCTGCGCCTGCCCGGGGTGGAGTATGTCTACCCCTTCCTGCGCTTTGCCGGGGACCAGCACGGCGTCTGTCTGTGGAGCAAGGTGGCGCTGGCGGGGATAGGGCTGCTGCTGTGGGCGGCCCTTGGGCTGCTCGCGGAAAAATCGCCCCAAGCGTGCCCAGCCCTCACAACCCCCTTACACAAACCGGGGAAAGTGTAGTATACTACTTTTATCTATCCACGTTGCTGGGGGAAGCGTCATGTTGTATGCGGTCATCGCGGATATTCACGGGAACTATCCCGCCCTACGGGCTGTCCTGGAAGACGCCCGGGAAGCGGGGGCGCAGCAGTATCTGCTCTTAGGGGATTTCCTCACGGATTGGCCCTTCACCCGGGAGGTCCTGGAAACGCTGGCCAGCCTGGAAAACGCCGTGTTTGTGTCAGGGAACCGGGAGTGGTACCTGGATACTTTACACCCGGCGCACCGCCACCGGGAGCAATTCGCGGCGCTGTTCCTGACCCGGGAAGCCATGGGGGAGAGGGCCCTTTCCTGGGTGAGGAGCTTGCCTAAGTCCACTCGCCTCTCCACGCCCGATGGGGTGGGCAGCCTGTTCTTGGAGCACATCCCTCCCGTGGGCGTGGGGGAGAGCGGCGGGAAAAGTCCGGCTTCCGGGGAACTGAATGAGCGCTTCCCCACCCGGGACGCGTCCCACCAGGAAGTGGCCCAGTATGTGAGGGAGAGCTTTTTGAAGCTGCCCCATCTCCCAGAGGTTCTCCAGCGCGTGAACGCCCCGGTCTACCTTCACGGCCACAGCCACCTCCAGTACGCCGTGGAAGTGGGCGGGACGCTGTTTCTCAATCCCGGCTCCTGCGGCCTGCCGCTGGACCATCAGCCTGGGGCGCCCTATACCCTTTTGCGGTTTGAGTCCGGCCGTTTTCAAGTGGAGGAACGCCGCGTGCCCTACGATGTGGAGGAAACCATCGCGGCGGCCCGGAACTCCCCAGCCTATCAACAGGCGGCCGGGTGGTACCAGCTGAACAGCTGGCAGCTCCGCACAGCCAGGGATTGCAACCGGGTGTTTTTCCGCTTTTTGCAGGAGGAGCAGCGGCGCTCCTCCCCGCAAACCGACCAGGAGCACAACCTGGCGTTCCACAAAGCTTTGGCCCTTGCCCAGGCCGCTTGCCGGCAGCGGAAACCCGCCGGGGATTTGCCGCGAACCACATAACCCAGCAGCGCAAACAGAAAACGCCCCCGCCAGCCAATAGGGCCAACGGGGCGTTTTTCATTTTCTATCCTGTTCTTCCTGCGGGAACTCCACCCACACGGTCAGCGTGCCGCCGTGAAGCGCCGCGCCGATAGAGCCGTCCATGCGCTGGGTCAGCTCCTTGGCGATGGAAAGCCCCAGCCCCGTGGAGTTCCTGGCCGCCTCCACGGTGTAGAACCGGTCGAACAGCCGTCCCGCTGTCACCGGGTCCAGCCCCGGCGCGGCGTTGGAAAAGGTCAGCCGGCCCCTTTCCTCCAAAGTGACCTCCAAATCCCCGGCGCTGTACTTCAGGGCGTTGGTGAGGATGTTCCCCAGAACCCGGGAGAGGGCCGCCGGGTCCAGCAGGCGCTCTACCTTTTCCTCCGGCAGGCGCACCTGGGGTTCAATCCCCCGGCCCTCCAAGGCGCCGTAGAAGGAGAGCAGCGCCTCCTCCACTGCCCGGCACAGGTCCACCGGCTCCCGGGCCAGTTTCTCCTCGGAAACCACCACCGAGTACCTGAACAGCTCCTCGGTCAGCCGTTTCATGGCCTGGGCCCTGCCGCCAATCTGCTCCAGATACCTCCGGGTGTCCGGGGGCAGGTCCTGGCCTTGCAGCAGCTGCAAGTACCCGGAGATGGCCGTCAAAGGCGTGCGCAGGTCGTGGGAGATGTTCACCACCGCCTCTTTCAGTTCCTTGTCCCCCTGCTGGTACCGCAGCCGCTCTTGCCGCAAGGCCCGCAGCTCCTGGTTTAAAGCGCTGGCCAGCTTCCGCAGCTCCCTGTCCCGGCAGGGCAGGGACAGCAGCGTGTTGGTGTCCTGCCCCCGGCGCTCCACCAGGTCCTGCCGAAGGGCTTTTATTCCGTGGCGCAGCAGGGCCACTTTTATTCCCAGCCCCAGCGCCACCAGGGCCAAACCAGCCGCCAACACCCAAACCATAGCCATCCTCCTATCTGCGCCGGCGCCCCAGCAGCCGGACTCCCACGGCCAGCGCCAGCAGCAGCCCCATCACCGCCCCGCCGCAAAGCCATTCCATGGCCCTATTTTACATCCTTCCGCTGGAAGATGGCAAGGCCGATACCCGTGGTCAGGGCGGTGAACAGGCCAGCGTACACCGGCAGATGCCAGGGCGTCTCCGCACCCATGTTTGCGATTTGGAAGCACTGCCCACCAGGGGTCAGCTCGTACAGGAACTGATACACCTGCCGCTTGAACCCAGAGATATAGCTGGGGTTGGGAGCGGGGTCGGCCATTTGAAAGGTTCCGTCCGGCCCCCAAACCAGGCCTCCCTGGAGCAATTCCGGCTGGGAAAGTCCGATGGTCAAAAACTGACCCAAAAAGTAAAGGCCAAAGGCAAGCACAATGCACAGTGCCGCGGCTACCGCCCGATTTGCCACAATCATTGCCGCCATCGTGAATAGGGAGACGCAGGCCCAGGTGGTTATCAGGGAGAACAGCCCGTACATGACCAAAGTGGAAGGCTCTGTTTCGCCAAAGCCCTTCAGCATCGGCATGCCCACACAAAGGCCTGTCAAAATTCCCAGCACCGTCGCCGTTGCGCCGTACAGCCCATTGACTGTCAAATTTCCCAGATAAATCTGGGTTCTGTTTCGTCCCACAATCAGCTTGTTGCGCAAAACACCGTCACTGTACTCGTGACTCAAAAACAGGGGGCAAAATACGCCGCAAGAGATTAAATTGAGAAGCACATATTGAAAAAAGAGGGAGTTGAGAGGATAGAAGGGCGCCGGCTCCTCAAATTCCACGGTAACGTATCCCTCCTCGTGGGTGACCGCCTCCGTGGGTGAGACGTCCAGCGACACCGTTTGGGGGATAGCCTGTATATAACACAGGGTCAGCGTCGCTACAAGCAGCCCCAGAAGAATGTAAAACAGTTTGGAGTATTTCAGCCGGTACACCCCGGCGGAAAGCAGGTTACCCATGCCGCTCACCTCCCACCAGGTTGATGTAGTAGCTCTCCAGGCTCTCGTCCCGCTCCTTCACCGAGAGCAGGCTGCAGCCCTCTTTGCGCAGCGCGTCCACCAGGGCGGTGATGTTCAGCTCCCCGTAGATGTCCGCCGCGGCGCCGTCCACCACGCTGTATTCCAGCTGCCAGCCGTCCAGCACCCTGCACAAGGCGGGGACGCTGGTCACCTCCACCCGAGCGCATTTGCGGCAGGCTGCCTCCAGCTCCTGGGCGCTGACCTCCTTCACCATCCGCCCGCCGTCGATAAACCCGTAGTGGGTGGCCAGCTTGGAAAGCTCGTCCAGAATGTGGGAGGAAATCAGCACGGTGATTTGCCGCTCCCGGTTCAGCTTTAAAATCAGCTCCCGCATCTCCACAATGCCCTGGGGGTCCAGGCCGTTGATGGGCTCGTCCAGCACCAGGAAGTCCGGGTCCCCGCACAGGGCGATGGCAATGCCCAGCCGCTGCTTCATCCCCAAAGAGAAGTGCCCGGCCTTTTTCCTGCCTGTGTTCGAGAGCCCCACCAGCTCCAAAAGCTCCGGGATGCCCCCGTCGTCCGGCAGCCCCAGCACCCGGTATTGCAGCTTGAGGTTTTGCTCCGCCGTCATGTCCGGGTACAGGGAGGGCGTCTCCACCACCGCGCCCATGCGCCGGCGAGTCCGGTTCAGCCGGGGCTCTCCCAGTCCTGCCCCATACAGGGAGTAGCTCCCTGCTGTGGGGGCCTGCAAGCCGCATATCACTCGGATCAGGGTGGTCTTGCCCGCGCCGTTTTTCCCCACCAGGCCGTAGATAGCGCCCTTGGGCACCTCCATGTCCAGCCCGTCCAGGGCCTGAAAGCGCCGGTAGTGCTTGCACAGGCCCTGGGTTCGCAATACAGTTTCCATTTTCAGATACCTCCTTTTCGGTATGGGAGTATCCTACCGGAGAAATGTCAAGAAAGCGGTCAAGAAAAGGGTAAAGATTCCGTCAAGATTTTCCCGCGCCCTCCGCGTTCAGCCGGAACCCAATGCCCCACACCGCCTGGATGTACTCCTGGCCCCCGGCCTCCCGCAGCTTTTTCCGCAGGTTGCTCACGTGCTGCTTCAGGGAGTATTCCGTGCAGTCCGGCGTGTCCAGGCTGATGCGCTCCAAAATCACGGACTTTGCCACCGCCTGCCCGGGATTTTGCAGCAGCAGCTTCAAAATGGCGTATTCCGTCTTGGTCAGGTGGACTGCCGCGCCACTTACGGTGACTTGGCGGCTGGCGGTGTCCAGCTCTACGTCCCCGGCCCGCAGCACAGGGGAGAGGGGAGCGCTCCCCTTCCGCAGCTGCACCTGGATGCGGGCCAGCAGCTCGGGCAGCTCAAAGGGCTTGGTGAGGTAGTCCGCCGCCCCGCCCAGCAGCAGCTTCACCTTGTCGTCCACGCCCACCTTGGCGCTGACCACAATCACCGGCACCCCAGCAAGGTGGGGCAGCACCTCCTCCCCGGAGAGGCCGGGCAGCATCAAATCCAGCAAGGCCAAGTCGGGCCGCTGCTGAGACAGCAGGTACACCGCCTCTGTCCCGGAGTAGGCCCGCTCCACCTGGTAGCCCTCCTTTTGCAGTACTTCCTCCAGCAAATCCCCAATAGTCTGGTCGTCCTCAATGATGGCAATGGTTTTCACAGCGGCACCCCTTTCGCAGGTTTCTTTTTCCAGAGTAGCCTATCTGCGAGCACTTGTCAAGGTGGGCCGCCACAGCGTGCCGAACAGCTTTGGGATAAGTCATATTCGTAAAAGAGATTTGCGTCTCTCGAAGCGGCCCTAGTGTCCGTAGCCGGTATCTTGTTCGCTGCTGCAGCAGGGGACAGTTGCAACAGGTTGCCTGGTGGCCTACCATACCAGCCTTGCAGGGCACGGCACGCACCCTGCTGGCTTTATCCATGCCGCGCAGGAAAAAACCAGGTGCCGCCAACACGGTACCTGGTTTTGGGCATGGGACCGCTGTCCCATGCAAACTTCTCCTGCCGGAAAGGAGCACGGTTATGGAACAATCCCCAAGAGAAAAAAAGAAGCCCAGTGCTTCGGGTGGCACTGGACTCCTCAAAAGGATTGGAATCAAGGTTTAGGCGATTTTATTCCGCAACACCCTGGTTGGCGCTGGCGATGGCGCTGTTGGTACTCTCCACGGCCTGGGCCACGGCGCTTTCCACATCAGAGCCGTTGAACACGGCCTCCAAAGCGGTCTGCAAATCGGTGCGCAGCTGGGGCAGCTGGGAGAGCAGGGGACCAGCGGTGATGGAGTTAACATTGGAGTTCAGAAGCTGGTCCGCGGCCACCTGCAGCTGCGGCATTTCTTCGTAGCTGGTCTTTAAGGTGTCGGTGTCATAGGCGCCGTTACAGATGGGGAAGTAGCCGGTGCTCACCGCCCAAGTGGCCTGCACTTCGGGAGAGGTCGCATAGGTGAAGAATTCCATTACCCCGGCTTCCACTTCCTCGCTCAGGCCGGTGGCCACGCACAGGGCGCCGCCGCCGCCATACACGCCTTCGGGCTCGGTCCCTTCGGGGACGGGCAGGTTGGCTACGCCTACCTCAAAGTCGGTGGCGCTGTCGATAACATTCCGGCAGCTGGCAGAGCTGGCGATGAACATGCCCACCTGCTGCTGGGTGAAACCGCTGATGGTGTTGGTGCCATCGGAACCGTAGTTTAAAAGCAGGCCCTGGTCCTGCAAGTCCTTGATCCAGTTGTAAATTTGGATAATCTGGTCTTGATAGGCGACCTCGGTGGCCCGGTCAGCGCGGCCGTTCTCGTTGTTGATTACGTACCCGCCCATGTTGATGACCATCTGGTCCAGGGCGTAGCCGTAGGCGTACATGCCCACCGGGGTGATGCTGGAGTTGCTCTCGGCCACCTGCTGCGCCGCTTCGGTAATGCCCTCAAAGGTGGTGGGGAACTCCGTAACGCCAGCGGCGTCAAACACGGTCTTGTTGTAATAGACAACCGGGGTGGAGCAGTTAAAGGGCATGGCCCACATATCCTCGTCCACGGTGTAGAAGTTCACTTCCTGCTCCAGCAAATCACTGTCGTCAAAGCTGTGCTTCTCAATAAGGTCGCTGACAGAGGCGATCATGCCGGAGTCGATCATGGATTGCAGGTTCTGCTCGCCAATCTGGATGATATGGGCGCTGCCGTCCCCGTTGGCCATGTTGAAAAACTTGCCGGTGGATTCATCGTAGGAGCCCTGGTTGGTGGCTACCACTTCATACTGGTCCTGGCTCTCGTTGAACCCGGCTACCAGGGTGTCCAAGGCCTCCTGGGTGTTGCCGCTCATCGAGTGCCAGAATTGAATTTGCACCTTGCCGCTGTCGGCAGAGGAACTCCCAGACTGCGTGGTGCCGCTGGCAGTGCAGCCTGCAAAAGACGCGACCAATGTCATGGCGCTTACAGCAAGGGCAGCAATTCGTTTTCCAAAGTGTTTCATACGCTTCATTCTCCTATAGTTTCTTTTTTTATAGCCACGCGCCAAAAAGGCACATAACCTTGTGGAAATAGCAGGCGCCAACAGGCATCTATTATTTAATAGCGCCTTTCGTCATGCCCTCCTGCAGCCGCTTCTGTCCGAAGAAGATGAGCAGTAGGGTGGGCAGAGAGGTGACCATGGCCCCGGCTGCCATCATGCCGTAATCGCTTACTGCCTCGGTGTTCTTCAGCTGCCGTAGGCCGATCTGCACGGTGCGCACCGTGTCCTCGGTGGTAGACAAAAGGGGCCACATGTAGGAATTCCAGCTAACCAGGAAGAAGTAAATGGCCAACGTCACCACGGTATTCACTACCATGGGGGCAACGATCTTCCAGAAGAACCCAAACTCCGATACACCTGCCACCGTAGAGGCCTCTTTCAGCTCCAGAGGGATTTGCAGCATGTTTTGCCGGAACAGGAAGATGCCAAAGGTAGAGGCCAGGCCCGGCAGAATCAAGCCCTGATAGGTGTTCAGCATATCCCAAGACCGGATGGTCTGGAAGTTGGTGATAACCAGCACCTCCCCGGGAATCATCATGGTGGCCATCATAAGGAGAAACACCACTTTCTTTGCCCGGAAGGGGATAAACACAATGGCATAGGCTGCCAGCAGCGCGAACACGATCTCCAGCGCCGTGGAGAGTACGCCTACAATCGCGGAGTTGAGCATGTAGTGGAGCAAGGGCTGGGTTTGAAAGGCGTTGATGTAGTTTGTGAAGTTGAGTGAATCGGGGATGTAATCCCCGGCCAGAATGTCGTTTAAATCCGAGAAGCTCAGTGCCAGGGAAAATAACACGGGAAAACACATCACGGCGGCAGCCAGGATGAGCACCCCGTATGTAACAGCGGTAGAGACCTTTTTCACTGGTAGGTCACCAGCCTTTCGGTAAGTTTCGTCTGAAGCTGAGAGATGAGCAGGATGAGCACAAACAGCACAATGCCCTGTGCAGAGGCCGACCCAAACCGGTAGTTCACAAAGGCGTCCTGATACAGCTTATATACCATCAGGTTCGTGGTGTTGTTGGGGCCGCCGGAAGTGAGCATATCGATGAGGCCGAAGGATTGAAAGGCGTTGATCAGCGAGGTGGTGAACACGAAGAACAGGGAAGGGGAAACCAAGGGGATGGTCACCTTGCGAAGCCGGTAGAAAAAGCCGCCGCCCACAATTTCCACGCTTTCGTAGTGGGAGTCATCAATGTTCTTAATGCCACCCATCAGCACCAGGTAGGAAAAGCCAATGTTCATCCAGATGGACACGGCAGAAATGGCGAAGATGGCGTAGTGGGTGTCGGTCAGCCAGCCAATGGGTTTGCCCCCAAAGGCGGTAACAATCTGGTTCAGCAGCCCGGCGGTGGGGTGGAACAGCAGGTTCCAAAACACAGAGCCCGCTGCAACGGAGATACCCATGGTGGAAGAAAAAATGGTGCGGAAAACACCCATCCCAGGCAGGTTGCTGGCGGAGAGCACAGCCAGCAGCAGGGAGATGATTACCGTCAGGGGCACCGTGAGCAAGGTGTAGAGGAAGGTGGTGCCCAGAGACTGCAGGTAATTGGCGTTGGTAAACAGGTCTATGTAGTTCTGTACCCCAACAAACTTGGTCATTGCCCCTGTGGTGGAGGTGGCGAAAAAGCTGGTGATAAAGGTCTTTACAAAGGGGTAAATCGTGAACAGCAAAAAGATGAGCAGGGAGGGAAGAAGGTAAATCACCCACACTGGCAGCTTTCGCTTGGCTTTTAGTTCGGTCTGTTCCACTGCCACGCTGGCAGCCGCTTTGCTATAGGTCATGGTGCTGCCTCCTTATGCCGTTTGGGCGGTAAAGCCCTTGATGTGGAGGGCAGGACGGATGAGCGTGCCCTTCTCCCCATCGAAGAAATGGAAGTCGTCGGCGGAGAGCGTGACGTTTAGGTGCTGCCCAGCGTCGATGATGTACTGGCCGGTCCAGCGGGCGGTAAACAGGGTCTCGCCCACGTTGAAGAGCACCTGTGTCTCGTTGCCCATCATTTCGGTGCTCTGTGTATAGACCAGGCAGGTGCCCTCTTCCCCGGGAGAGGCTGGCTCAATCTGCTCGGCCCGCACGCCTATCTGCCACTGGCTGCCCTGGGGAAGGTGGGCGCGTTCCTCCTGGGTCAGGGGCACCACCAGGTCGTTGTTCAGTACCAGGCCCTTCTCCGTCAGCTGGGCCTTGGCAAGGTTCATCTGGGGAGAACCGATAAACCCAGCCACAAAGGTGTTGGCAGGCTGGTTGTACAGCTCCAAGGGGGTGCCCATCTGCTGGATTTTTCCCCCATGGAGCACCAGGATGTGGTCGCCCATGGTCATGGCCTCCACCTGGTCGTGGGTGACGTAGATAACGGTCAGGCCCAGTTTTTTCTGCAGGCGGCGTATTTCGTTGCGCATCTGCCCGCGGAGTTTGGCGTCCAAGTTGGAAAGGGGCTCGTCCATCAGGCAGATGGGGGACTGGCTACATACGCTGCGGGCCAAAGCCACCCGCTGCCGCTGGCCGCCGGAGAGCTCCCGGGGCTTGCGCTTCAGGTATTGGGTGAGGCCCAGCATTTCGGCTGCTTCGTCCAGGCGGCGCTTCTGCTCGCTTTTGGGCACCTTTTTCACATCCAACCCAAAAAGGATGTTGTCTTTCACCGTCATGTGGGGGTAAAGCGCATAGTTCTGGAACACCATAGAAAGGTTCCTGTCTTTTGGGGGCATGTTGTTGGCAACCTTGCCATCGATTTTCAGCGTGCCGTCGGTAATCTTTTCCAGCCCCGCAATGATACGCAGCAGGGTAGATTTGCCGCATCCTGAGGGGCCTACCAGCACATAGAACTCCCCTTCTTCCACATCCAGGCTAATCTTTTCCAGGATGTTGGTTTTCCCGTCGTAGGATTTCGTCAAATCCCGAATCTCAATTTTGCTCATACCTTACAGTCCTTTCCACGCGCCGAAAAAGTGCATCACGTTTAGGTCTTCCTCTAAATCCGAGCCGTGGGCCCCGTGGCCGTTTTCGTTGGTGTGGATGCCGTGGTCCGTGGCCCACACCACCAGAGAGTCCTCTGTATCCCAGCTCTCCTCTGCGGCGGTGCACAGCCGGTCGAAGGCGGCGATGTGGTTCTTCAGCGCCTGGAGAGATTCCTCCGATTCGGGGAAAGTGCGGTGCATCACATCATCGTACTCCTGATTGTAGACCACCACAACTTCGTAGCTGCCCTCTTGGATAAGCGCAACAGCCTTGTCGGTTACTTCACCATCATAGGGCAGAATGTAATAGTCGATCCCCTCCCGCTCTTGGAACAGCACCGCCATGCTGGAGTCGGCTACAGCCACCAGGGCGGTCTTTTTCCCGGCGGCGGCCAGGCAATCGAACAGCGATTCCTGTTTTAGCAGGTGTTTTTCATATTTCTGAATGCCGTGCACGGCGGGTTCCACGCCGGTGTACATGGTTCCAAAGCACACCGGGGTCACAGAGGGCATTACAGTGCGGATCGGCACCCCCAGCTGGGTGTGCCGAAGTACAGGAGCAAACCAGGTGGTGTACTTTTGGAATAGCCACATGCCCACTGCGTCCGGGTTGTAGATGAGCACCCGCTTGGCAGTGGAAAGGCCCTGGTGCTTCATGGTTTCCCCCAGCATGGAAAAGGGAGCCCCCCCGGCTTTCGGGGCGGGGATGCCCATGCTGGCTGCCATGGTAGCCGCGAACTGTGTCATGGAGATAGCGTTGTTCAAAAGGTTCCCTACTTTCGTATCCAAATTTGGTCTTCACATGAACCTTTTTCACTTTAACCAAATTGTGTTAAAACGTTTACCTTGTCTGTGTTAAGCTATCGTAAGAATGTGATAAATTTAGGAAAGATTCGCGAATTTTCCCCCTATGCGGCCCTTTTCCCTCTTTCTTTCCCGCCTTTTACTGGGGGATCCGGCAGCACTCCCTGCAGCTTGTACGGTTTCGGCCAAGGAGCACTCTTATCCGAAACAAGGGGCATAGCAGGCAAAAACTGCCCTTCCAAAGCAGTTGCCTGGAAGGGCATGCAGAATATGTTTGGAAAGGTGTCAGAGCGGCAATAGAAGCGACGTACACAGCCTTGCCGGATGTCTGCAGGTACCTTCCGGCCGGAGTGCGCTTTGTTAAAGGCAAAAAGAAAAGGCCCCCGAAAGAGGGCCTTTCCCGTATGACGTTTTAGTTGAGTTCTGTCCAGTTCTCACCGGAGGAGGGCTTGGTGTAGTCGTGGTCGTTGGTGGCCTCCACAATGTGGTAGTAGCCCCAATGGCTGACCACCAAGTCGGAGAAGTGGTTCAGCTCGTCGTAGTGCTCGGTGACGAAGTCCACGTCCGCCTCACGGCCCAGCATGTTGTTCACAATGGCAGTGACCTCCACACGGGTGATGGGGTTGTTGGGACGGAAGGTACCGTCGCCGTAGCCGTGAATCCAGCCGTACTGGGTGGAGTTCACCACAGCGCGGTAGAACCAGTCGGTGGACTTCACGTCGGAGAAAATGTTGGTGCCGCCGGTCTTGCCCTCGGCGAACTTCATGGCGATGGAGGTGAACTCTGCCCGGGTGATGGAGCGCTCGGGCTCAAAGTCGCCGTTGCCCACGCCGGACACAACGCCCAGGCTGGCCAAAGTGTTCACGGCCTTGGCGTACCAGGCGTTGGCGGGAACGTCGTCAAAGGTCTTGGTGATGGTGACGTCCTGGTCCAGCAGCAGGTTGTAGAACATCTGGGCCACCTCGGCGCGGGTCATGTTGTTCTCCGGACCGAAGGTCCCTTCGGGATAGCCGAACAGGTACTGGATGTGGTCGTCGGTGTTCAGCAGGTCAGACACGCCGCTGTCGTCCGGGTCCACAGGGGGGATGTAGGGCGGCTTGTCGCCGCCGCCCGGGCCAGGCGTGGGCGTGGGGTCGGGAGTGGGATCAGGGTCAGGGTCAGGCGTGGGCTCTGTGGAGGTGTCCTCGCACGCTACCGTGTAGCGCACGATGCCGTCATCGTCAATGGCCCATTCGCCGTTTACGTATTTCAGGGTGATAGCCTGGCTCCCCTGGTCTGCGGGGGACAGCGGATGATTGGTATTCGTGTTATAGCTGTATTGAGCAGCGTACTTGTCAGGGGCGGTAATCGTCACATCGCAGTGCGGAATACCGTCAGCCATGTAGACTTCGCCAATTTGGTACGTGTCCTCAATCAAACTGAAAGCCTCATTTTCGTGATTGGCTTCATCGTTAGTGCAGTCAATAATGACAGCCTTGCCCAACAGATTATTTACTGTTTCGTCGTCAGGTGCGGGAATCGTGGTTTCGCCGCTTGCACAGGTTACATCAATTGTAATGATGGGGCATTCTCCAGGGAAATACCAGCCGACTCCGTTATTTGGCTCACACTTTAGAGTGATTGTGCGAGTGATGGTGTCTGTTGAGACGAGATCATGCTTATCCGGGTTTACAACCGCATTATAGTCTGCCAAATAAGACGATAGATCTCCAATATCAAGGGTGACAGTTACTTCGCACTGGTAGCCAGTTTCCGCACTGCCCGTTACTTCGCCCAAAGAAATAATAGTGTCCTCTAAGGAACGATATTGCGGTATATGTTTATCATCAACGCACTTCACCGCAATGGCGTTGGTACCCAGCGTTGCGATTACGTCATCCGCAGTGAGAGTGGGTTCCTCAGGCTCCTCCGGGTCGGTAGTGCCGCTGTCGCACTTGACGTTGATGGTGACGGGGGTGTCAACATACCAGGTTTCTTTTTCAGCATCGTATTGGAGAGTTATGGTAATGGTGCCAGTGGATACTAACTCATGGTTGCCATATTCGCTAATATACTCGCCCAGGTATTTTTCGCTGTCAACAGTTACAGTATAGGTGTACGTTTCGCCATTTTTGGTTACCTCATCAGGGGTTGGGCGAATAATGCCACCGTCTATCATACCGTAAGACTTGACAGAATGCTCCTCGTTCGTGATGCAATCAACCTGAATCATGCCAGACAAAGCGGTTGTTAATGCATCGTCACTGGGCACATTAGGCCCATCTTCATCCCCGCCGCCTGGCTCGGTGGTGCAAGCAACATTGTACGTGACAGGAATTTCATTTGTGGGAACGGTCCACGCTCCAGCCGTGTTGTCGTACATTACGGTAATTGTAGTATCATTACCTTGATTTTCTGCTGGAGTATGACCATCACCATATTCCATGACATAAGGTTCAAAATCGGTGATGGTTACATCTGCATAGTAATGGCCATCGCTACTTGACCCAGACCATTTAACATCTGAAACGGTATATGTCCCTTCTTTTAGGCCATATGTTTCAGTGGAATGGTCGTTGTTTGTAGTGCAGTCGATTGCAACAGTGCCATTCGCAAGAATTCCTGGGAGTTCCACTGTTCCGATTAAGTCATCGCTATCGGGTTTCTCAGGCTTAGCTAAAATATGAATTTCAATGATGTGGGTATTGCCTGCAAGCTGTGAAACAGCAAAGTCTCCCTTATCAGAACCTTTGTAAATAGTGTATGTATATGTCTGCCCATTTACATCTGCAGAAACCGTCATGGAAGTAATTTTATCAAATGCTATATGTTCATTATAATAGCTGGTATCTTCCAATCCTGGTAAATCAGCATCAAAGTTTTGAACCCAGTAGTAAGTTTCTCCTTGGTATTCTCTCCATTCATTGGGAAGGGCACCGGTGTTATAATTGGGGTTGGTTTCCTTACCATCAGTGTCTGCAACGGAGACTTTAATGGTATCCCAGTTGATATCGTTATCGTCAACTGTGATGTCTGAATCATTGGCGGCATTGTATAGTTCCACAAAGCGGGTCTTTAACTCATTTTGTGTGTTGATAACATGTATTTCCGTGCCAATGGTTTCATCGCCAAGAGCCGATTTCTGGGAAAAGACTTCTTTGTCCCCATCTACAACACTTGTCTGAAGGAAGGGTGAGCCGCCAGCTTTATTCAAATCCCAGTTTACAAAATGATAGATTGAATAGGAAGGAGTTGTAGGCCATTTGCCTTGGGACTGCATAGTGGTATTTGTAGGGATTAAATATGCATCGTATACTGAGTATGTTGCTCCCTGTGCCAAATCCCCGTTATCATAAAAAATGACTATGGACTGCTCGGTGTTGCTGGAATAGATTTCATACTGTGTTCCCGCTGCTGTAGGTGTACTGCAAACAAGATGCAACTGATTTGGAGAGAACTCGTAAGAAGATGCAATTTCATTTGTAGTATATGCTATTCTTAAACCCCTGATGTTTGTGTAATCAAGCTTGTTTCCAGTGTTGTACATCATAAGATGAAATCCATCTTGTTCATCAGAAGCAAGGTCAATAGCAGTAAAATTGTGTTCGGCTCCTAAAACATGAGGTTCCTTTAAAAGCAAAGTGACATTATTTATCTTTGTCGATGAATTAGCATCATTATCAACTGACATTACTAGTTTGTATAGCTGTTCAGTGTGAATACTAAAATCAACTTGTAAACCGGCAGTAGATAAAGGTGTATCTCCGGAAATCGTAACTGTTTCCTCCGCACTCGCCGACACCGGTATCATGCTGAACACCATGACCAAAGCCAGCAGCGCTGCTAAAAACTTTCGTTTCATGAAAAAGTCCTCCTTTTTTGGTGGTTGCCCGGCTGGAGGCCGGGGGTGGTCTAAAAGCTAAAAAATGATGGGCGCTCCCCTCCTCTCTTGGGTCTAGCCAACGGAGCCGCTGCGGCCGGGCCTGACCACCCCGTCCACAGCCAGCTGTATATCCTGAAAAGGCAGCCCGTCCAGCTTTCGCCGGGGGCCTGTTGTGTTCTCTTTTGTCCGCCGCGCTGGGAAAGTATATTCACAAGCTTCCCTTCCCATGCCAGGGGCCGGCCTGCCCCACGGACCATCCCACAACCGCCTGCTCTTGCTCCACCAGGCTGTTGTGAGCCTGCTCCACCAGCTGCGTCACTTGCCGCTGAAAGCCCTGGAGCGTGGCTAGATACAGCTTCCGCAAGCAGCGTGGGTTGCACTTTTCCGGCTCCACGCCGGCGCTTTTTGCCAGGTGCTGAATGGCCGTGGTGACGCTGGTGCGGCTCATGGCCTTCCCCGACCGGGTGATAAACACCGGCCCCGCGGGGATTCCCATGTCTTGGATGTACTCTTCCAATTCCCGTTGCAGGAAGCGGGGGAGGGACCTGGGCGGCCCGTCCGCCAGAGGTACCGAGCCACTGGCCACCGCCTCCACCGTCAGCAAAGGCAGCTCGTGGACATTGAGCCCCAGGCAAGCGAACACCTTTACAGCTAAGTACACGCGCCGGTTTCCCCGGGCCTTGGCCGCTGCCAGCAGCCGCAGGTATTCCTCCCGACGCAGTTCCGGCTGGGCGTCCTCCTCCAAGCACAGCAAGGTGGGCGCTTGGTAGTCCCACAGCTTCAAGTGGGCCAGCAGCCCGTTGATGGGGGAGAGCTGCAGGTTCACCGTCCGGGGCATGCGTCCCAGAGCCAGCAAGTGGTCCCGCCATTGAGTGGCACTGCCCGGATCTAAGGGGGTTCCGTTTAGCCATTGAAGAAATTTCTCTATATTCGTCCGATACAGCGTAAGCGTTCCAGGAGCACAGCCTTTTTCAGCCAGCTTTTCCAGATACCCCTCCATCTTGGCTTCCGTAAGGGCAGCGCCGGCAGTCCGTTCCTGGTCCTCCTGTTGTGCCATATCTCCACCTCCCTTCGAAAAAGAGACAAAATAAATAAATTGAGTAAAAAATCGTGTAGACGAACTCCGTAAGTGTGCCACAAGGCATAAAAAAATCCCAGCAGAGTCCTGCTGGGAAGAAAATAGACGCAAAACGCCCAAACTGGTTGAAAAATAATACAACCGGTTTATTTTTTTAGGTTCAAAAATAAGCTGTAACCCTTGTTTTCCTGCCGTAACCGTGCTAGAATAACCATGTAATTCTATGTTTTTTCGCTATGTATCACCTCAAAAATAGACAATTTATTTATATTGTCCTATTTCACAAATCCCAGCCGTTCCAGCTGCCGCTCGTGTTCTTTGCCGGTGGAGATGAGGTAGAGCCGCGTGGTTTCCAAAGAGCTGTGCCCCAGCACGTCCGCCAGCTTGGCTACGTCCCGGCAAACGTTGTAAAAGGCCCGGGCGAACAGGTGGCGCAGGTTGTGGGGGAACACTTTCGAGGCCGCCACCCCAGCTTGGCTGCACAGGGCTTTCATCTCTGCCCAAATCTGCTTGCGGGAGAGGGGCTTTCCGTTTCTGGTGCGAAACACCGCGCCGGAAGCGGCTTTTTCTTTTTTGGCGTATTGCAGCAGCTTTTTCCGCAGCTTGCCGGGGATGAGGATGGTGCGTATCTTTCCCTTGAGGGAAATCTCCGCCCTGCCTTCCCGCAGGGCCTCCACGGTTAGGTACTGTACCTCGCTGACCCGTATCCCCGTAGCGCAGATGGCCTCCATCAGCAGGGCCAGGCGCTCCTTGCCCTGGGCCCGGGCGGTGGAAAGCAGCCTGTCGTACTCCTGCCGGGTAAGCTCCTTCCGGTTTTCCCGGAAGAGCCTCCGCTGAATGCGCAAGGCCTTTACTTTACAGTTGCCGTAGCCCAGAAAATCCAAGAAACGGTTTAGCGGTACAAGCATAGCGTTGACAGTCCCTGGCGCATATCCCTTGGCAAGGAGTTCCGCTTTCCAGGCCGGGGCGGTGGCAGGCGTCAGCTCTCCGCCGCCCAGCCAGGCGGCGAAGGCCCGCAGGTGGCGCAGGTAGTTTTCAATGGTGCCCTGAGCTCGTTCCTCTTGGCGAAGGGATTGGGCGAAGGCGTTGATTTGCTGTTTATAGTGTGTTTGTGCCATGATGTGTCTCCTTGTTTCTGTATAGAGCATACTATGGTTTCTTCTCAAAAAGCCTGCGCGGAAACAGCTTCCCCACAGGCAGAGCAAGCGAGAAAAAAGGGAATGGCCGCTGGGGTCATTCCCTTTCTGCTGTCTGTATGATATGTTTAAATAAGCAGTTGAAACGCCTTTTGTCAAGGCTCTTCCCGGAAGGTAAACTTTCGCAGCAGCTGCCCAAACACCAGGCAGACCGCCACCCCCAGCAGTCCCAGCAGGAACAGCAGCAGCGCTGCCCCCGCTCCCTTGCCTGTGCCAAACAGCAAGACAGGCAGGCTCCCCGGGGGCTGGGAGGCCATCCAGGGCTCGCACACCCCGTCAATGAGGGCGCCGCCGGCCAGCAGCCCCAGGGGGATGGTGCAAAACTGCAGGGAGTTCCGGCAGGCGTACACCCGCCCCTGCATCTCCACGGGGATGGTCTTGCTCAGCACCACGTCCAGGTTGGCGTTCATCAGGGGCACCAGCAGCCAGCCAATCAGCTGCCCCAGGCACCACAGCCAGGGGCTGCGGGAAAAGGCCAGCAAAAAGTTTTCCGTGCCCAAAGAGAACAGCATGGTCAGCGAAATCACCCGGATGCGGTTTTTGGGCGCCGGCAGCACCACGCACAGCAGGCTGCCCACCAAAGTGGCGATCCCTGCGCAGGAGCTCACCATTCCCAGCACCGCGTTCTCCTTGGGGAGAATCAGCGCGGGTAGGGCAGCGTCAAAGGCGGAGGCCACAAAGTTCACCCCCGCCAGGAAGAGGATCAGCAGGAGAATCATCCTGTTTTCCCCCAGGTACCCCAGCCCGGACCGCACCGTGGCCCAAAAGGGCTCCCGGCTCACCCTGGCGTCCTTCCCGCCCTGGGGCAGCCGCACCCCCAGCAGCAGCGCCAGGAACGCCACCCCAAAGGTGAGCAGGTCCAGGAAAATCACCCCGTCCATCCCGGCGAAGGAAAACACCGCCGTGGCCAGAATGGGGTTGAGGATAGTCACCAGGGAGTTGGACAGAGAGCGTAGCCCGCTGGTTTTCTGGTACCACCGGGGCGGGGTAATCAGCGTCATGGCCACGTCGCTGGCAGGCTGCTGCACCGTGTTCATCAGGCCGCTCAGGGCGTTTAGCAGGTACATATGCCAGGGGGCAAGCCAGCCCCCTTTCAGCAAAACCAGCACCGCTATAGTGGAGAGCGCCGCCAGGCTGTCGCAGGCAAGCATGGCCTTTTTCTTGTCCCACCGGTCGCTGAGGGCCCCGGCGAAAACGCTCATCACCACATAGGGCGCGTAGGAGCAGACGGAAAGCAGCGCCGTCTGCAGGGCGGAGCCTGTCTCCCCATAGAGCCACAGCGCCAGGGCGAAGCTGGTCATAGCGCTGCCCAGCTGGGACAGGGATTGGGTGCTCCACAGGACAAAAAACGTCTTTAACTCTTTGATAGATTGTTTCATAGCAACTTTGCTCCTTAGATGGTATGGTGTCATCCAGCAGCAAAGCCCGAGGACTGGGCCGCAGGGGCCGTGTTTCCTCCATGCGCCGTCCTCAGACCTCGCATGGAGCGGTGTCAATGCAGAGCCGCACGGGGCTTCCCTCCTTTTTCCAAAAAGATTGTACACAGTCTAGCACTTCCGGCGCCGGGCTGTCAAGCTCCGCCCCTTCCCAGCGGCGGGAAAAAAGTCTTGCATTTTCCCGGCAATGGGGTACAATAGGTTCCAAACAACCAAGGAGGAGTTAAGATATGCTGCACACCATTTGGGGCCCGGGCATGGAGCTTCGCGAGGAGGAGCTTCTGCGCCGGGAACAGCGCAACCGCAAGTACATGATGGATCTAAAATCGGAAAACCTGCTGCTCAACTACAACCTGGAGGCAGGCCGCTACACCGCCGCCTTTTTCCCAGAGGGTATTCACGGCGGCTGGGAGGCCCAAACCTGCCAGCTGCGGGGCCATTTTTTGGGCCATTGGCTCTCCGCGGCGGCCATGAGGTACCACGCCAGCGGCGACGGGGAAATCAAGGCCAAGGCGGACGCCATCGTCCACCAGCTGGCCCTGTGCCAAGAGGAAAACGGCGGCCAGTGGGTGGGGGCCATCCCCGAGAAATACCTGTATTGGATTGGCCGGGGCAAGCAGGTGTGGGCGCCCCAGTACAACCTCCATAAAATCCTCATGGGCCTGGTGGACCAGTACGAGCTGGCCGGGAACCAGGAGGCCCTGGCTGTGGCGGACCGCTTTGCCGATTGGTTCTGCCAGTGGTCGGCGGGCTACACCCGGGAGCAGTTCGACGACATCCTAGACTTTGAGACAGGCGGCATGCTGGAGGTGTGGGCCCAGCTGCTCCAGCACACCGGCGCGGAGAAGTACCGCACCTTGCTGCAGCGCTACTACCGCCAGCGCCTGTTCACCCCCCTGCTGGAGGGCAAGGACGTGCTGACCAATATGCACGCCAACACCACCATCCCCGAGGTGCTGGGCTGTGCCCGCGCCTATGAGGTCACCGGGGAGCAGCGGTGGCGGGACATTGTAGAGGCCTACTGGAAGCTGGCCGTGGACCAGCGGGGCCAGTACGCCACCGGCGGCCAGACCAGCGGGGAAATCTGGTCCGCGCCCCAGGCGCTGGGCGCCCGCCTGGGGGATAAGAACCAGGAGTACTGCACCGTGTACAACATGCTGCGCCTGGCGGACTACCTCCTGCGCTGGACCGGCGACGCCCGCTACGCCGATTACATCGAGATGGGCATCTACAACGGCCTGATGGCCCAGGCCTACTGGCACCGCTTCAAAACCAACGGCCAGCACTACGACACCCCCGACGAGGGCCTGCTGACCTACTTCCTGCCTCTGGCTCCCGGCTCGAAAAAGGGCTGGGCCAGCGAGACCCAGGATTTCTTCTGCTGCCACGGCACCTTGGTCCAGGGCAACGCCGCCTGGGAGCGGGGCATCCTCTACCAAGAGGGCAGCCAGCTCTACCTCTCCCAGTACTTTGATTTCTCCGCCAGCCTGGAGGTGGCCGGGCAGCCGGTGCGCCTTTCCATGGCGCGGGACACCTTGACGGGGAGCTTCCACCTCTCCAGCACCTCCAGCGCCCGGCAGAATATCCACGAGAACACGGCCAAATACCCCCACCACCCCGACTGCCGGGTGGAGGTCCTCTCCATCGAGGCGGAAGCGCCGGTGGAGTTCTCCCTGTGGGTGCGTGTGCCCTGGTGGGTCAAGGGCGAGGCCGTCCTCGCCGTCAACGGCCAGGAGGTGCGCCGTGCCCCTGCTGGCGCCGGTTTCGTGGAGCTGCGCCGTCTGTGGAGCGATGGCGATACCCTGCGTGTCACCTTGCCCCAGGGCGTTGCCACCTGGAGCCTGCCGGAGGACCCCCACATGGCCGCCTTCCTCTACGGCCCCGTGCTGCTGGCGGGCCTGTGCGGCGAGGAGCGCCAGCTGCTGGTCCCCGGCGAGGACGCCGCCTCTGTCCTCACCCACGACGGCGAGCGGGAGTGGGGCGCTTGGCGGGACACCTTCAAAACCGTGGGCCAAGAGCGGGGGATTCGCTTCATCCCCATGTACCAGGTGGGCTACGAATCCTACACCACCTACTTCCCCTTAAAGCGCCAATAATCCACAGCGGATGGCAAGAGAACCGGGCACCCCAGCGGGCGGCCCGGTTTTCGCTTTTTCACCATGTCCCAAGATTTAACATCCCCTTAACGCTGCCGCGGTGGAAGGAACCTCCCCCGGGGGCTATCCTTTTTAATAGAAAAGCCTTTCTTCCCAAGGGGACTTTACGCTCTATGCCCAGGTGAGCTACCTGCCCCACACCCGCACGCTGCTGTGGTGGGAGTGCTGGGCCGAGGCCTCGCCGCCGGAGAAAAGAGGGATGTAGCATGAAAGAAAAAGCGTTTCCGCAGTGGGCCGCGGATGCAGTCCGCTGGACCAAAGAGCACTCCCAGCGGGCCCTGGGCCTGGGGCTGGCGGCTTTGGGATGCGTCCTGGCCGCTTTGGCCCGAACCGGTGGGGGAGACCCCTTCCAGGACTTTGCCCTGGGCTTGCTGATGGGCCTGGGCGTGGGCTGCATGGCGGTGGGGGCCGTGTTCCTGGCGCTGTCCCTGCGCTACCAGCCTTAAAAATCCAGAAAGAGCGGGCGCTGCCTCCTGACGGGGGCGGCGCCATTTTCTTGAAAATCCCCGGCCTTTTGGGGACATCTCCCGGCGTTTTCACAGAAAAACGGGATTTGCCCGGGATTTGGGAAAATTTTCCTTGACAAATGTGGCCAGACAGTCTACATAATATAAGGGTACAATGATTCTGGCATTTTAGGAGGAACAAAGAATGTCCCGTTACTTTGGCACCGACGGCTTCCGTGGCGAAGCCAATATAAACTTAACAGCAGACCACGCTTATAAAGTCGGCCGTTTCCTCGGCTGGTACTATACAGAAAAACGGGCTCGGGCCGCAGAGGAAGGCCGTCCCGCCAAAGAGGGCCCCGCCCGCATCGTCATCGGCAAGGACACCCGCCGTTCCAGCTACATGTTCGAGTACTCCCTGGTGGCTGGCCTGGTGGCCTCCGGCGCAGACGCCTATATGCTCCACGTCACCACCACGCCCTCCGTGGCCTACATCGCCCGGGTGGACGACTTCGACTGCGGCATCATGATTTCCGCCAGCCACAATCCCTACTACGACAACGGCATCAAGCTGATGAATGGCAATGGGGAAAAGATGGATGAGGGTACCATCGGCCTGGTGGAGGATTATCTGGACGGAAAGCTCCATGTGTTTGACCAGGACTATGCGGAGATCCCTTATGCCCACCGGGAAAAAATCGGCTGCACGGTGGACTACGTGGCAGGACGGAAT
>ERZ809296.1640-NODE-1640-length-24970-cov-55.909332_pt1 | contig 24970 bp, 16 predicted proteins | sample MGYA00520511_ERZ809296 | MGnify/ENA primary metagenome ERZ809296 (study PRJEB31576, sample SAMEA3212662) | Homo sapiens | biome: human-gut; feature: human gut; material: fecal | place: Sweden | collected 2012 ... | reverse complement strand
GCTTTCATGCTCCTTCCGCGTGCAGCTTTTTGGCGCTTCGCCTAAGCCCTTGTTTACTCCCCCAGCTTTCCATGAAGAACCGAAAAGTTCGCAATTGCTCGGTGTTCCCATAACCAAAAAGCCCTGCCGCATTCACGACAGAGCCTTTTTGTGCCTTGATTACGCCTTGCCAGCGCAGCCCAGCACATCCACCATCTTGTGGGCGACCATCGCCTTCACCGCAGCGCGGGCAGGCTTCAGGTACTGACGAGGGTCAAAGTGATCCGGATGCTCCGCGAAGTACTTGCGGATGCTCGCGGTCATCGCCAGACGAATGTCGGAGTCGATGTTGATCTTGCAGACCGCCATCTTCGCCGCCTTCGCCAGCTGCTCTTCCGGAATGCCAATTGCGTCGGGCATATTGCCGCCGAACTGGTTGATTTCCTTCACGAACTCCTGCGGGACAGAAGAAGCGCCGTGCAGGACGATCGGGAAGCCGGGCAGACGCTTGGAGCATTCTTCCAGCACCTCGAAGTGCAGCTGGGGCTTCTGACCGGGCTTGAACTTGTACGCGCCGTGGGACGTGCCGATGGCAATCGCCAGCGAGTCGCAGCCCGTGCGGGTCACAAACTCTTCGACTTCTTCCGGATGGGTGTACATTTCCTGACCATGCTCCACCTTCACGTCGTCTTCGACGCCGGCGAGCGTGCCGAGTTCCGCCTCGACGACCACGCCGTGGTCATGGGCATACTCGACGACCTTGCGGGTCAGGGCGATATTGTCCTCAAAGGACTTGGAGGAAGCGTCAATCATGACGGACGTGAAGCCGCCGTCGATGCAGCTCTTGCACAGCTCAAAGCTGTCGCCGTGGTCAAGGTGCAGCGCAATCGGGATATCGGGGTTCTCGATAACCGCCGCTTCCACCAGCTTCACCAGATAGGTGTGATTGGCATACGCGCGCGCGCCCTTGGACACCTGCAGGATGACGGGAGCCTTCAGCTCACCCGCCGCCTCGGTGATGCCCTGAATGATTTCCATGTTGTTGACGTTGAAAGCGCCGACCGCATAGCCGCCGTCATACGCCTTCTTGAACATTTCCTTCGTCGTAACAAGCGCCATTGGATTTTCCCTCCTGATGCAATAATGTAGGGGTTTCCACCGAACCTATTATAGCACATTCTGCCGAAATAGAAAAGGGGGTTTTTTCACAAGTTGTATTTTCTTTCACAAAGTTTTTGGCGTAGGACGACCTCATCCGACTTCGCTTCGCTCAGCCAACTTCCCCAAAGGGGAAGGTTTGGGGACGCGCCCCCTTCTCCGCCTTCCCCTCTGGGGAAGTTGTCGCCGCAGCGACGGATGAGGTCACATAAACACGCAGGCGCTGTATGCCGAAGCGCACAACTCAATCGCGCGAAAGGGTCAAGGGAGGAACTCCCTTGCAGGGTGCAGGGGCAGCGCCCCTGCTGGAGTCCAGAGGCAAAGCCTCTGGTTACTGCCCCTCTTCCGTCCGCTCCACCGTGCCGACATAGATGATTTCGCTCTTTGCCTTGTAGGTGTCGGTGTACATCAGCTTGCGCTCGGTTTCCGCGCCGCCCACATACTTCACCAGGTAGCTTTCCACCACACAGCCGTCGGTTGCCTTGCGGTAGGTGTACTCTTGGTCAACATAGGTAGCGTAGGTGTGGTTCGTGTCCTTGCGGTATTCCGGCTCGGTCGGGGCGGGCAGGGTCTGCACCGTCACCGTTTCCAGCTCGTACTTCACGCCCTTGCCGAGGCTCTCGCCGTAAATCGACACCACGCACACCTTGTGCGACTTGTCATAGCGGCTGTCCTTCATCACCGTCGCGACGATGAAAATCGTGCTGTTCGTGTCGTTGCGGAACTTGAAGTCAATGCGGTTGTCGGATACCGTCGCGTCCTTGCCGTAGTCGGTGTAGCCCACCGCGTCGGAGTGCGGCTCGCGCTTGAGAATCGTCATGTTCGCTTTCGCCGCCGCGAGGTACATCGTCGTGCTCGCCTGACACACGCCGCCGCCGTAGCCCATTCGCTGATCGCCATACGCGTACTCAATCGCCTGATAGAAGCCGTTTGCCTTCGTGCGCTTGCCCACAACCGTATTGAAGGAGAATGTTTCGCCCGCTGCAAGCATCTTGCCGTTGATGCGCTCGAACGCCACCTGAATGTTCAGGTTGCGCTCTTCCGTGCTGGTGGTCGAAATCGGGGTGTACGCCGTCGCGCGCAGCTGAATCTGCGGCTCCAGCATGGCTTTGGTCGTGGTCGGCTGAAGCTCGCGCGTCGTCAGCTCCACCTCGCCGCTGACCAAGGACGACATCATCTGGTGCACCTGATTTTTCGCCTCGGTCGTGTCCATATAGCGCCCGACGGTCTCCGGCTGAATCGTCAGCGGATTGTTGAAATTGTTGTAATCGAAGATAATATGCGCATCCACCGGCTGGATGTACGCCTGCTGCGCGATGCTGAGCAGGATGTTGTCAATCACCACATTGTCGCCGCTGGGCGTGGCGGAATAGCCATCGTAGGGATTTTCCGCCAGCGCGTCCATCGTGGCTTTGCGCGCGTCAATGCCGCCTTCTGTGTGCCCCGGCTGCCACGCCGCGTCGAGGGCTTCCCGCACATCGACGGTCATGTTCAGGTCGGCGCTCGTGATTTCCCTCACCAGCTGACCGGCGTACATCAGGCGCACCTTCCACGCGTCGCGCTGCTGATTCGCGTGCGCCGTGACCGCCTCTTCCGCCTCCGCGCGGGTCATGCCGCCGAGGTGGATGCCGTCCACATACACGTTCGGGACGTACTTGTCGTCATATGCCGTCACCGACGCGACCAGTGCTTCCCGCTCGTTCTGCTCCTGGATGGCATTGCTGATGGCGCCGCCCGCCGCGACCAGCCCGCAAATTACCGCCACCGCGCACGCACAGAACAGGATGCGCTTGAGCAGCTTTTGCCCCGACGGCTTGCGGCGGACAGGCTCGTTCTTCGGCTCGCGATGCTCCGGATTGAAGCCCCCCAGCCCCGTCGGCGGATGATTGCCGCCGCCATTGCCGCCGTTTCCGCCATTGCCGTTCGCCGGATACTGCGGAAAATTCGCCGGATACATCGGCTGCTGCCATCCGCCATAATTCTGCTGCGGATACGGCGGATTCTGCGGGCGCTGCGGATTCATCGGCTGATTCGGCATCATCTGCCCGCCGCGAATCGGCTGATTGCGCCCGGTGTTCATGCTTTGCTGATGCTGCCCCCACGAGAACTGCTCCATTTGGTGCGCCGCATCGAGCGGCTGCACGCCGTTGTTCCAGCCCTGCTGCGGCTGCATGGGCGTCCCCTGCACGCCGCGGAAGCCGTGCATTTGCCCGCTTTGCGCATATTGGCTCCCCTGCCCCGGCTGATTCATCCCCTGCGGGCGCATCGGCTGTGCCGCACCCATCGGCTGAGCCGCACCCATCGGCTGAGCCACACCCATCGGCTGCATGGGCGGATTGGCGCTCTGCTGCGCGGGGGGCGGCTGCGGATTCCGGCGCAGCGGATTTGTCGGCTGCATGGGCGCGTCTTCCGTGCGGATAAGGGGGATGCTGTTGTCCAGCGTCTGCTGCCCGGCATACTGCGCCGCGTTCAGCTGCGTGCGGCGGCGGCGCGGCTGCTTGTTGTCGTTGAATTCGGACATGGTTTCAGCACCCCTTTCTGATGGCAATTCGGTATTTCTTCATCTTATATCTATCACATGATTTGAGCAGTTGCCACTGCTTGCAGCAATTTCTCCACATCATCCGCCGCCCTCGCCCACATCGGCGCGGTGCAGCCGACCATGCCGTGGCGGTCGCCATCGCCATGGAAGTCACTGCCGCCGGTGACCAGAAAGCCCATACGCCGCGCGGTCAAATCCAGCAGGGGCGTGGCGCGTCCGGCGGATGGGTGGTAAACCTCAACGCCCCGCAAGCCCTGCTCCTGCCAAACGCCGAGCAGATGGCGCAGCAGCGCGCCGGTCTTCTCCAGCTCCATCGGGTGCGCCAGAACGGGCACGAAGCCGCTTTCCCGCATCAGCGGCAGCGCCTCCGCCATGCTCAAGCGCTCCCCCACCACATAGGCAGGTGCGCCATCCGCCAGAAAGCGGTCAAACGCCTCGCGCGTGTCCGCCACATAGCCGTGGCTGACCATCGCGCGGGCGATATGCGGCCGACCGACGCTGCCCTTGGCTTCGCGGGCGATTTCGTCGTAATCCAGCGAATAGCCCAGCGCGTTCAGCTTCTCCACCATCTGCCGCGCGCGTCCGAGCCGCAGTTGGGACAGCGCCCGAACCTTGCGGTGCAGGGGCGTATCCGTCCCGCGCCCGTAGCCGAGCAGGTGCAGGCCGGGCATATCGCGCAGGGACAATTCGACACCTTGCAGAATCGGCATCGGCGTGGGTTTTCCCAGCAGCTGCGCCGCGCCGTCAAACGTGTCATGGTCGGTCACGGCCAGGAGCGTCACGCGGTGCTTGTCCGCCAGCGCCACCAGCTCCGCGGGCGTAAGCAGCCCGTCGGAGGAGGTGGTGTGGGTGTGCAAATCAGGCTTCATGGGGGGCATCCGGGTGATTTTCGGGCGCATCCGCCGTCTTATCAGGCGTTTCCGCGCTCTTTTCAGGCGTTTCGGCGGACTTTTCGGAACTTTCTTCCTTCTTTTCGTCCGCCATATCCTGCATCATCACATCGCCCGTGGTGCGGGTGTCGGCATCCTGAATATCCGGCAGCGCGCCCGTTTCCATCAGGGTAACGAACTCGCGGCGGCTGATGGTGTCGTACTTAAGCAGCGCGTCCACCAGCTTCTCCATGCGGTCGCGGTTGGCGCTCAGGGCATCCACCGCCTTCTGGTAGCATTCCTCCAGCAGGCGCTTGACTTCCGCGTCGATGCGCGCCGCCATTTCTTCGCTGTACCCGCGGCTCTGCCCAAACTCCATGCCGACGAACACTTCCTGATCGCCGTCAAGATAGACCGGCCCCAGCTTTTCGCTCATGCCGAACTGCGTCACCATGCGGCGGCAGACCTCCGTCGCCTTTTTCAGGTCGCTCGTTGCGCCGGTGGTGAACTCGCCCAGATAAAGCTGCTCCGCGGCATGACCGCCCAGCCCCATCGCCACGAAGTCCATCAGCTGGCTGTAAGTCTGCAAATCGTCCTCTTCCGTCGGCAGGGACAGCGTGTAGCCGCCCGCCTGCCCGCGCGGGACGATGGTAATCAGGTGCACCTCGTCGCAGTTGGGCAGGACGTGCCCGACGATGGCGTGACCCGCCTCGTGGATGGCGACCATGCGCTTGTCGCGCTGCGTCACCTTGTGGCTGCGCTTCTCCGGGCCCATCTGCACGCGGGAGATTGCCTCCACCAGCGTCTGCTGATTGATGGCCTTCAAGCGCCCGCGCGCCGCCAGAATCGCGGCTTCATTCATGATGTTTTCCAGCTCCGCGCCGGTGGAGAAGGGTACACGCTTGGCGATATTCTCCAAATCCACATCATCCGCAAGGGGCTTGCCCTTGGCGTGCACCTTCAGGATGGCAACACGCCCCGCCATATCGGGGTAATTGACGAGAATCGTGCGGTCAAAGCGGCCGGGACGCAGCAGCGCGGGGTCAAGAATGTCGCGGCGGTTCGTCGCCGCCATGACAATAACGCCCTCGTTGATTGCGAAGCCGTCCATCTCGACCAGCAGCTGGTTCAGCGTCTGCTCGCGTTCGTCGTGTCCGCCGCCCAGACCCGCGCCGCGATGGCGACCCACCGCGTCAATCTCATCAATAAAGATGATGGACGGGGCAGCGCGCTTGGCTTGGTCGAACAGGTCACGGACGCGGCTCGCGCCCACGCCCACGAACATCTCCACAAAGTCAGAACCGGAAATGGAGAAGAACGGCACGCCCGCTTCGCCCGCAACCGCCTTTGCCAGCAGGGTTTTGCCCGTGCCGGGCGGGCCGATAAGCAGCACGCCCTTGGGGATGCGTGCGCCCATGTCGATGTACGCCTTGGGGTTGCGCAGGAAGTCCACCATTTCCTTGAGTTCTTCCTTCTCTTCCTCCGCGCCCGCGACGTCGGCGAACGTCACCTTGTTCTTGTTCGGGTCATGGATGCGCGCCCGGCTTCTGCCGAAGTTCATCACCTTGCCGTTGCCGCCGGTCTGCGCGCGCATAATCAGCCAGAACATCACGCCGCAGAGCACCAGCGAAATTGCCAGCGGAATCAAATCATACCACCACGGGGTGGTCAGCGGCTGACGGTAGATGATGGTGAACGGCAAATCCTTGACGGACACCTCGTCCAGCGGCTTATTAAGCTTCGCCGCCTGCATTTGCCGCGCGGTGACGATGAAATCAGCGCCGATGGTGGTTTCAAAATCGTAGTTCTTGTCAGGGAAATCCGCGTCGGCGACCGTTGTTGTTGTCGTCACGCCCACCAGCGACGTGCCGCGGATGGCGACGGAGCGAACCTGCCCCTCCTCAATCATCGTCAGCAGCTGGGGATAGGTGATGCGGCGGTCACGGATATTGCTGCCAAAGCCGTTGGTGAACAGCATCGAAATGGTGAGCACCATCAGCAGCAAAACCGCGACGTAGCCGAACATCCCGCGAGACTTCTTCAATGCGAGCATCCTCCTTCCGTTCCAGCGCCATCCGCCTGTTGCGGCGTATACCCATATAGACGAATGACGTGTGCGGAAAAATCCATCTTTACAAAAATTTTATCTTTTTCGGGGAAGAATCGGCTGATTTATTCGCGCGCCGCGCCGTACACGCGGCTGTCCAGCACGCCGATGTCCGGCAGATTGCGGTACTTCTCGGCGAAATCCAGCCCGTAGCCGACGACGAACTCATCCGGAATCTTGAAGCAGTGGTAATCCACCGTCAGGTTGTGTTCGGGATTGCGGCGGTCGGGCTTGTCCAGCAGCGTCGCAATGCGGATGGAGGACGCGCCGCGGCCCATCAAATACTTGCCGAGGTAGAACAGCGTGTTGCCGCTGTCCACAATGTCCTCCACAATCAGCACATCGCGCCCCTTAATGGACACGGACAGGTCTTTCTCCAGATTAACCACGCCGGAGGACTTGGTGGAGTTGCGATAGCTCGAAAGCGCCATGAAATCCAGCGTCACGGGCAAATCGACTTCGCGGATGAGGTCGGAGAAGAAGACGCTCGCGCCCTTCAAAATGCAGACCATCACCAGATCGCGTCCCTGATAGTCGCGGGTGATTTCCCGTCCCAGCTGGGCAACGGCCTTCTGGATGTCCTCACGCTTGACGAGAATCTTCGTCATGTCTTGATACAGCTTGGCATTGGTGTCCATCGTGTTGTCCTCCTAATATTATATGTGAGTATCAGTTGCTCTTGTCTTCGCGCAGGGGTGCGCCGCACACCTTGCACTGCTCCAGGTTATTGTACGGTTCGTCGTCAATCTGCGTCCACTTGAAGGATGCCGTCAGCGGGCGATACCGCTGATTGATGGACGCGCAGTTCGGGTCGATGTGGTAATACGTTCCGCCGTTTTGGTTGTAGTAGAGAATCAAGTCCGGATGGCTGGTGTTCAGCACGGGCTGGGTTGCAAGGGCGTTGGTCGGGGTGGCGGTGCTTTCCTGCTCGTTGCTTTGCAGCGTCGCGGGGTCAACGTACCACACGCCGTCCTCCTTGACCATGCGCACCTTCCACAGGTAGACGCTTTCGCCCAGGGTGTTGTTCTTGTTGATGACGGCGCGCACGGTGACCATGCGGGCGATGTCGTTCGATGTGCCCGTGATGGCCGTGAAATCCCAGCTGACGGGCGTGCGGTTGGTCAGCACCTCGCCGAAGAGCTTCTGCGTCACCGCGTCCGTGCCGCCCTTGATGCTGCTGCGCCACGACGGGGCCGTCAGGTTGACCATTTGGCTGATGGCGTTGTTCTTCCACAGCGTGAAGAAGGAATGCAGCTGCGCGTAGCACTCCTCGGAGTCATCCACAGGCGTCGCGGTGGGCGTGGGCGAGGGATTGGGCGTGTCCGTCGCGGTCAGGTTGACATCGAGGTTATTGCCCGATGTACTCCCCTGCTGCATCTGACCGGGCTGATTCGGCTGCGCGGGGTTCTGATTGTCCGCCGCATTCGTCGCCAGTGCGCTGACGAGGCAGACGACCGCCGCCGACGCCAGCAAAAGCGACAGCACCAGCCGCGCGTTGGGCGTAACCAGCTCGCGGAGCCACAGCGCGGCGATACTCGCCACCGCGCCGACGAGGACGATCCACTTCACCGCCGTCCACGCGAAGACCATGCTCAAGATGAAAAGAATCGGCAGCACGCCGAACATCAATACTTTTGCAATCGTATCCCACGGAATTTCCCTGTGCGCCGCCGGCTGCACCCGGAAGCCGCTGCGCCCCGACGTCGGGTACACGCGCTGACCGTCGGGGGTGTACTGCGCGTACTGCTGCTCCGGCGGCAAATCCGTTTCCTGCGGATTTTGCTGGCTGTACCCCTGCTGATTGTACGCCGGATTCGGCTGGCTGTACCCCTGCTGCTCGTAGCCCTGCTGATACCCGCCGGGCTGCACAAACCCCTGCTGGTCATACGGCTGCTGCTGATAAGGCTGTTGACCGTATGGCTGCTGATAGCCCTGCTGCCCATACGGCTGCTGATAACCCTGCTGACCGTATGGCCGCTGATAACCCTGCTGCTCGTAGCCCTGCTGACCGTATGGCTGCTGGTATCCCTGCTGACCATAGGGCTGCTGATAGTCCGCATACCCCTGCTGACCATAGGGCTGCTGCCCATAGCCGTTTTGCGGCGCGTAGCCCTGACCATAGGCATCATTGGGCGCGTAGCCGCCATTCGGGGCATAGCCCTGCGCCGGCGGATAATTGCCCTGCGAAAAACCGGGCTGCTGAGGATTCTGTCCGGCGTCCCCGGCGCCATCATAGGGTGGACGGCTGTTGCTCATCCGGCTTCCTTTCCTTTCTTCCGCGCGATTGTGCGCTAAGTTCCCTGCCGCGCCTTGTGCGGAGGGCATTTTGTCCCTCCCTCGCGCGGACTTTCACGCAAGCGCCTGAATCGCGCTTTACATGATAACGCATCTTACAGTATAGCACAAAAAAATGGCTTGTAAATAAGAAATCGGAAAAATTCATGGTTTGTTCGCCTGTAATCCACTTCCGTGCGATTTTTATTCCGCATTCCGAATTCCAATTTCCGAATTTGCCCCCTTGCAAAACGTCCCAACCTATGGTAAGATAGAGCGTGCCGACGAAAGTCAGCGAAATATTGGAAGCGATGACCGGGAAACAGTAGCGCGTGCAAGTCCCCTTCCTATTTCCAAATGAGAATGTGCCAAGATGCGAAGCGAATTTTTTCTGCTGGCTAACGGGAGTGAAACGCAGCGTAGCAGCGCTACGCTAAGTGGAACGAGCGGACGCCAGAAGGAAAAAGGCGCGAGCAGATGGCACAGGCGAATGCAGGAAATAGGATATCAGAGAGCCGCCGGGTGGTGCGAGGTGGCAGGGCGCACGGCGTGAACCTTCATCCCGTGAGTTTTTGGGCGTGGGCAGCCTTATCGCCTATCAAGCGGCGGCAGCGGGATTTTTTCCTTTGCCGCAAGACGAGTGGTACCGCGGATTCAGTCCGTCTCATCAAACGATGGGACGGGCTTTTTTCATCCAACTGTAAGGAGGAACATCCGGAATGAACGAGAAGATCGAAGCCCTGAAAAGCAGCTTTGATTCCGAGCTGAAGAAGATCGCCAACATGGTGGATCTGGAAGCCCTGCGCGTGAATTACCTCGGCCGCAAGGGCAAAGTGACCGACGCGCTCAAGGGCATGGGCGGCTTGACCGACGAGCAGAAAAAGACCGTCGGGCGCGAGACGAACGAGCTGAAAACCGCCATCACCGTCGCCTTGGCGGAAAAGCTGGAGGCGCTCAAGGCGCAGGAATTGCAGCGCGAAATCAACGCTCTGCCCGAATTTGACATCTCCATGCCGCCGGACATGACCCGCGGGTCGTATCACCCGATCACGCTGGTGCAGCGCCAGTGCGAGCAGGTGTTCAAGTCGATGGGATTCACGGTGGAGGATTACGCCGAGGTCGTGACGGACTACGAGTGCTTCGAGAGCCTGAACATCCCGAAGTTCCACCCCGCGCGCGACATGCAGGACACCTACTATCTGGACAACGGGCAGCTGCTCAAAACGCAGACCTCCGCCGCCCAGAACGCCATCTACCGCCGCTACCGCGACGCGCTGGTCGACGGTGGCGTGCCGATTAAGGCGATTTTCCCCGGCCGCTGCTTCCGCAACGAGGCGACCGACGCCTGCCATGAGAACACGTTCTTCCAGATGGAAGGCATCATGGTGGACAAGGACATTTCCATCGCGAACCTGATTTACTTCATGAAAACGATGCTGAGCGAGGTGTTCCGCAAGGACATCAAAGTCCGCCTGCGTCCGGGCTTCTTCCCGTTCGTTGAGCCGGGCTTTGAGCTGGATATTTCCTGCCTCATCTGCGGCGGCACGGGCTGCCCGTCGTGCAAGCATTCCGGCTGGCTGGAGCTGTGCCCCTGCGGCATGATTCACCCCGAAGTATTGAAAGCCGGCGGCATCGACCCGGAGCAGTACACCGGCTTCGCGTTCGGCTTGGGCATGACGCGCCTTGCCATGATGAAGTACGGCGTGAAGGACATTCGCGACCTGAACAGCGGCAGCCTGACACGCCTGGCGCAGTTCACGGACGACGAGTAATGCGGAGGAAAGACGAACATGCTGATCTCAATGAACTGGATTTCCGACTTCGTTGACCTGACGGGTCTTGACAAGATGGCGCTGATTCGCCAGTTCTCCCTGTCCACGGCGGAAGTTGAGAATGAAATTTTCCACAAGGGCGCGGATTTGTCCGGCGTTGTCGCCGCGCAGATCGTCAGCGTAGAGAATCACCCCGAATCCCACAAGCTGCACCTGCTGAAGGTGGACGCGGGCGACGGGCAGCTGACCGACGTGGTCTGCGGCGCGCCGAACGTGCAGCTGGGCATGAAAACCGCGTTCGCCAAGGTGGGCGCGCAGCTGGGCGACATCACCATCAGCCCGCGCAAGCTCGCCGGGTACACGTCCTACGGCATGTGCTGCTCGGAGAAGGAAATCGGCATCAGCGACGACAATTCCGGCATCATGGTCATCCCGGAGGACGTTCCCTGCGGCACGGACTTGAAGGCGCTCTACCCCATTGACGACATTATCTTCGAGGTGGACAACAAGTCCCTGACGAACCGCCCCGACCTGTGGGGACACTACGGCATGGCGCGCGAATTCTCCACCCTGTCCGGCCGTCCGCTGAAAGCCCTGCCCGTGGCGGATTTGGCGGCGTACAACACTCTGCCCGCCATCGACATGAAGATTGAAGACCCGCTGTGCCAGCGCTACTCCTGCCTGCGGGTGGAGAACATCAACCGCCACGTCAGCCCGATGGCGATGCGTATCCGCCTGAACTACTGCGGTATGCGCGACATCAACTTCCTCGCCGACCTGACGAACTACCTGATGCTGGAAATGGGGCAGCCGATGCACGCCTTCGACAGCCGCAAGGTGGAGAAAATCCGCATCCGCCGCTTCCCGGAGAGCTTCACCTTCCAGACGCTGGACAAGGTGGAGCGCACCATCGACCCGAACACGCTGATGATCTGCAACGGCGACAAGCCGGTTGCCATCGCGGGCATCATGGGCGGTCTGGACAGCGAAATCGTCGATGACACGACGAGCCTGACGCTGGAATCCGCCACCTTCGACGCGGCGTCCGTCCGCAAGAGCAGCGTCCGCCTCGCCCACCGCACCGACGCCTCCGCCCGCTACGAAAAGAGCCTTGACCCGGAAATGACGACCGTCGCCATCGCCCGCTTCATCAAGCTTTTGCAGGAATACGACCCGGAAATGCGCGTCACCTCCCGCCTGACCGACGAGTACGCCTTCCACTATCCGAAGGTGCAATTGTCCTTTGACAAGGCGTTTGTTGACCGCTACACCGGCATCAACATCTCCTCCGACGAAATCATGCACACGCTGACCGCGCTGGGCTTCGGCATGACGCGCAATGGTGATTCCTTCACCGCGGACGTCCCCTCCTGGCGCGCGACGAAGGACGTAACCATCAAGGCGGATATCATCGAGGAAATCACCCGCATTTACGGCTACGACAACTTCGACCTGCACACGGCGGAATCCCCGCTCTACCCGGTTCGCATGTCCACCGAAAAAACGGTGGAGGACAAATTGAAGGACATCCTCGTCAAGCGCTATTCGCTGCACGAGGTGCATTCCTACATCTGGCAGTACGCCGACGACTACAAGAAGCTCGGCATCGCCGTTGAGGACAACGTGAAGCTGCTCAACGCCTCCAACCCCAACATCGAGACGCTGCGCCGCTCCATGATTCCCACCCAGCTGTGCCAGGTGAAGGTCAACACGGGCTATGCGCCGTCGTTCGGCATCTTTGAAATCGGTCACGTCATCGACGGCGTGGACGAGAACAAGCTGGCGAAGGAGCATAAGAAGCTGTGCGTGACGCTCTTCAGCAAGGTCGATAACGTGGAAACGCTGTATTTCCGCCTGCGCGACATGCTGTGCGTCGCCGTGAGCGACATCCTGCACAAGGATTTGTCCTTCCACGCAATGACCGCGACCCACTCCTATGAGCATCCGAAGAACCTGAACGCCATCGTGCTGGACGGCGTTGACCTCGGCGAAATCGGCGTGGCGCACCCGGTTGTCGGCAAGAACATCGACAAGAAGGCGGCAATTGTGTTTGCCGAAATCGACATGGAAGCGCTTGCGTCCATCGCGCCCGCGCCCATCGTCTACCGTGAGCCGTCCCGCTTCCCCGGCATGGAGCAGGATTTGACCTTCGTGGTCAATCGCTGCCAGCCGATTCTGGACGCGGTGAAGGCGGAGAACTCCCCGCTGGTGCAGAAAGTGACCGTGCTGGGCACATACAGCGACATCACCGGCAAGACCATCACGATTCGCCTCTCCTTCTCGCACCCGGAGCGCACGCTCACCCGCGACGAAGTGCAGGCGGTTGTTGACGGCGTGGTTGCGCGGCTGAAAGGTCAAGGGATTGAACTGAAGAAGTAACTTCCTCTATATATGCATCTTTCTTCCTCCGAAACGCGGCTGTGTTTCGGAGGTTTTTTTTGCGCCAAGGACGCGCAGACTGCCGCGGCAGCTGACCTGACCGCCGCACAGGATGCCCTGGCCGCGACGAAAGATGCCCTGACCGCCGCGCAGAACGATAAGGCCGCTGCGGAAGCTGACCGCGAAGGAAAACGAACTGGCGAACGTGCAGAACACCCTCGCCGCGACGGAAAACGTGCTGGCACTGACGCAGGATGCCCTTGGCACGAACGAATCACTGATTACGATTATCAAGGAATCGCTGGTGGCGAAGGAGCCGATGCTCTTCCTGCACCTGCTCTCCACCGACGCTGCCACCCTGACCGGCACGGACACCACCGCGCTGGATGCGGAAAACTACCTCATCGTCACCGTCGGCGAGCAGACCTGCGCGCCCATCCCGATGCCGGAAGAGGGCAGCTACTTCTGCCTGATCCACGGCATCAACATGAATCTGTTCCACATCACCGCGGACGGCATTGAACTGGTCAACGCCAGTGCCGACCACAACTGCCTTGCGCTGGGCGAAATCACGATGACCATCGTCAGCCGCGACGCGCTCAAGCAGGAATAATCTTCTTTCCCCTGCCCCTCTGCTTTTGTCGGCGGAGGGGCGTTTTTTGTGCTTCCGCGAAATTCGAGATTGACAACTTCCCCCGATGGTGGTAAACTGGAAAAAACGGAAGGTTTCTGCCCATTTTCGTCGTTTGTTAGGAGGATTGCTATGAGCCCCATTGCCGCCCGGAAAAAGACCATCATCTGGATGATTGCCGCCATCGTGCTGGCAGTCTCTTCCATCGCACTTGGCGCCGGTCTCATCGTCAGCCACAATTCGCTGACGGACACCCGGAATCAGCTGACGGACACGCAGAGCGCGCTGTCCTCCACCCAATCCACCTTAGCGGACACCGAAAACAGCCTGTCCGCCGCGAAGGACACCCTCGCGTCCACCGAAGCGACCCTCGCGGACACGCAGACCACGCTGGACACGACCGCCGCCGCCTTGACGGATACCCAGACTACCCTCGCGTCCACCGAAGCCACCCTCGCCGAAACGCAGGGCACGCTTGCTGACCGCGAAACCGAACTGTCCGCCACAAAGGACACCCTCGCGTCCACCGAAGCCACCCTCGCAGAAACGCGGGGTACGCTTGCTGACCGCGAAACTGAACTGTCCGCCACAAAGGACACCCTTGCGTCCACCGAAGCCACCCTCGCAGAAACGCAGGGCACGCTTGCTGACCGCGAAACTGAACTGTCCGCGACAAAGGACACCCTCGCATCCACCGAAGCCACCCTCGCCGAAACGCAGGGTACGCTTGCTGACCGCGAAACCGAGCTGTCCGCGACAAAGGACAACCTCGCATCCACCGAAGCTACCCTCGCCGAAACGCAGACTGCCCTGAACAGCCGCGACACCACGCTGGCATCCACGAAGGACACGCTGATGATCACCCAGACCAAACTGGCGGCAGTGAAGGACACGCTGTCCACCACGCAGAACGAACTGGACACCTTGAAGGCATCCCTGCCGGCGAAGGAATATGAGCTGGAGAACACGAAGGAAGCGCTCGCCGCGACGGAAGCCGAACTGGCGGTGACGCAGAACACGCTGACTGCCGCGCAGACGGAGCTGTCCGACACAAAAACCAGCCTGTCCGCCACTGAAACCGAGCTGACCGCGACGAAGGACACCCTTGCCGCCGCCACGACGGAATTGTCCGACACCAAGACGGCGCTGACCGCCACCGAAGCCGAGCTCACGACGACGAAGGACAGCCTGACCGCAAAGGAAGCCGAACTCACCGCGACGAAGGACAGCCTGACCGCGAAGGAATCCGAACTCACGACGACGAAGGACAGCCTGACCGCGAAGGAAGCCGAACTCACCGCGACGAAGGACAGTCTGACCGCAAAGGAAGCCGAACTCACCGCGACGAAAGACAGCCTGACCGCGAAGGAAGCCGAACTCGCCGCGACGAAGGACAGTCTGACCGCGAAGGAAGCCGAACTCGCCGCGACGAAGGACAGCCTGACCACCGCCACGACGGAGCTGGAAGCCACAAAGGCAACCCTTGCCACGACAGAGGCGGAATTGACGACGACGCAGGAAACCCTCGCCGACGCGCAGGCGATTCTGGCGGCATCGAACGAATCGCTGAGCTTCGCGAAGCTGAACCCGGCGACGCGCGGCACTGACCCCGGCATTGCGCCCTCCCCGATGGCAAGCGCGGTTCGCGACCCGTCGGAAGCCGTCGCGTTCCTGCTTGTGACAGTCGGCACAAAGACGTACGAGCCGATTCCGCTGCTGGAGGACGGGTACTACCGGCTGATTCACGGCGTGTGCGTGAACATCATCCACGTCACGGAGACGAGCATCGAGATGACCGACGCCAGCTGCGCCGACCACGACTGCATCGCGCAGGGCATCGTGACGCTGGAAAACAAGGACACGCGCGAAGGCGGCAGCTACATCATCTGCCAGCAGAACTTTGTGACGCTGCGGCTCTGCACCCGCGCGGAACTGGAAGCGGAAGGCATTGTGCTGCAATAATCGAGGATTTTGACCGGGGGTGGCGCAGGCTGCCTCCGGTTTTTTGCATAATCAGTAATATCCCCAAGGAGGAAAACGCCCATGCTGACGTATCATCCGACCACCGAAGCCGAGAAGGAAGCCATCTGCGCGTGGCAGTACCCCGGCGAATACGCGATGTACAACAATCCGCCGTATGCCGAGCAGAAGAAGCACGGATACGGTTTTGCGAATCCGGCAAACAATTTCTATTCCTTTTACGATGGCGAAACGCTGGTGGGCTTCGTGAACCTGTCCGATGAGGGCAGCGAGGTGTTTTTCGGCATCGGGGCGCATCCCGACCACTGCGGGCAGGGGTACGGCACGCAGATGACGGCGCTGGCGTGGGATTTATCCCAGCGGCTGTATCCGGGCAAGCCGATGTATCTGGAAGTGCGGACGTGGAACACGCGCGCCGTTCGCTGCTACGAGAAGGCAGGATTCCGGGTGGTGGGCGAGCCGGTGAAGCGGGTGACGCTCAGCGGAGAAGGGACGTTTTACCATATGGTGCGTCAGGCGCAGGGATGATTCCGCGCAAGATGTTGATTTGCTAAGCGGGATCCGCTGCGAATTTGACATTCGCCGCCTTTCGGGGCGGCTTTTTGTTTTCCCCCGCTGAACGCCGCCTAAAATCTCTATGAATATGTAAAATTCAGTTGAAAACAAGCGCAAAGTGTGGTAAAGTAGGTATGTATGCGATTTTTCCCCGCACAGGCGGAATTCTGCTGCATTGCGGCACGCTCGGAGGAAACGAACCATCATGACGATTATGAATGTCTTATCCCTGTTCGGCGGACTGGGGCTGTTCCTGTTCGGAATGCAGCTGATGGGCGAAGCGCTGGAAAAAGCGGCGGGTACACGGCTGAAAAAGCTGCTGGGCATGGTGACGGGCAACCGCTTCCTCGCCATGCTCGCGGGCATCACCATCACGGCGGTGGTGCAGTCCTCCTCCGCGACGACGGTCATGGTCGTCGGTTTCGTCAACGCGGGGCTGATGTCCCTGACGCAGGCGGTCGGCGTGATTATGGGTGCAAATATCGGCACCACGGTCACGTCGCTGCTGCTGTCTGTGCAGATTGATTTCGCCGCCATCTTCACGTTTCTGGGGCTGATTCTCTCGAATCTTCCCGACAAGTACAGAACCGCCAAGCAGTTCGGCACCATCACGATGGGCTTGGGCATCCTGTTCATCGGCATGAACACCATGTCCGGCGCGATGGAGCCGCTGCGGACGTGGGAGGGCTTCCAGACGGCGATGGCGTCCATCAACAACCCGATTCTGGGCGTGCTGATCGGCGCGGGCATCACCGCCGTCCTGCAATCCTCCGCCGCCAGCATCGGCATCCTGCAAACGCTCGTCGCGCAGGGGCTGATTGGGCTGGACAGCGCCATCTTCATCCTCTTCGGGCAGAATATCGGCACTTGCGTCACGGCGCTGCTGGCGTGCGCGGGCACAAACTCCACCGCCAAGCGCGCAGCGACGGTGCACCTGCTCTTCAACGTCATCGGCACGGTGATTTTCGTCATCATCGCCTGCTGCCTGCCGCTGGCAAGCTGGGTCGAGATGCTCTCCCCCGGCAACCTCAAGCTGCAAATCGCCATCGTCCACATTCTCTTCAACGTCACGACGACGGCGCTGCTGCTGCCCGCCGCAAGCTGGCTGGAGAAGCTGGCGTGCCTGCTGATCAAGGGCGACGGCTCGACCGCCGAGGAAATGAAACTGCTCTACTTTGACGCGCGTATGCTCAAAACGCCGCCGATTGCCGTGGCGCAGCTGTTCAACGAAGTGCAGCGCATGGGCAGCATTGCGATGGGCAACTTCCAGCGCGCAATGGAGTGCTTCAACGAGTGGGACGCGAAGAAGTCCGAAGAGCTGGCGCGGAACGAGGACGTGCTGGACTACCTGAACCGCGAAATCACCGATTCGCTGGTGGAAGTGAAGGGGCTTGACCTGTCCGAGAAGGACACGAAGCTGGTCGGCTCGATGTTCCACGTCGTCAACGACATGGAGCGCATTGGCGACCACAGCCAGAACATCATGGAATCGGCGCAGCTGAAGAATCAGGACGAGGTGAAATTCTCGCCCAAGGCGGTACAGGAGCTGGAAAGCCTGTCGAACCTCGTGCGCGCGCAGATGCAGCGGTCACTGGACATGTTCAAGGCGCAGGTAACGGACGACACGCTGCTGGGCGAAGTGGAAGGCGTGGAGGACGAAATCGACACGACGACCGAAGCCCTCCGCAGCCACCACATGGATCGCTTGAAGAACCACAAGTGTTCCGCGAAGAACGGCATGATTTATCTGGACATGCTGACGAACCTCGAACGTATCGGCGACCACGCGGAGAATATCGCCACGTCCGCGAAATCCGCAACGGGGATTTGATTTGCACATGAAAACCTCGCGACAGGTGATGCCGCGAGGTTTTTTGATGCCCTCATATTTCCCTGATATACTCCCCCACGACCTCCACCAGCCCATCTGCCTCCTTCGGCGCGTACCTCGGCGAAATCGCGAGCGTCACGAAGTCATACGCCCCCGCCGCGCGGAAATCGCGGTAGTCGTCGTACACGCGGAAGGGTACGGTCGGCTCTGCGCCGTTTTTCGCGGCGAACATCTGCGCGGTCAACGAATTGAGATGGATGTTGCCGTCCGCGTCAAGCAGCACTTGCGGAATATCCGCCCGCGAACGCGGATTGCGCACGTTATCCAGCGACGAAATCCGCCGCATCGCCAGCGCGAAAAGCAGGTAATTCGCCTCATCGAGCTTCTTCTGGGCATAGAAGGCGGCGTAGTCCAGCCGCTTTGGGACGGGCATGGACAGGACGTTGAACAGCACGAAGTTCGGGCCGGGATAACCAATGCCGAGGTCGCTGTGCGCGTCAACGTGGGTGACATCGAAGGGGGCGGTCAGGCGTCCGGCGGCGATTTGCTCCTCCCAGAAGCGGAGCGCGCCGTCGTGCGTCTCGAAAATGCGCCCCGGCTTGGGCGCGGTGCGGGACAGACCGCACTGGTTTTCGAGGAACGCGCGGACGTCGGATGCTTCCCACGGCTCATGTCCGGGGAGGGACGGGCGGTGTCCTAATTCGGCAAGAGGGCAGCAGTCGGCGAGGAAAAAGTCGAGGTCAATGTCGAGAACGCGCATGGTAATGCTTCTTTCTGCTGAAATCAGCGGGATTTCCGTTCCATTATACCCCATTCCCCCTCACGGCGCAAGGTCGATGATGCTGTTGTCGCTGCCGCCCTCGGCGAAGGAATCCGGCACTTGCCCGACAATGATGCTTTCCGCCATCGCCATCTGCGTGCTGGCCTGCACGTTTTTCGCGCCGGTCGGAATGACAATCTGCACGTTCGCAGTCAGGACGAGGGAAATGCGGTGGCGTGTCTGGTTGATGCCGGCGGTGGTGAAATCAGTGCTGAACGCCGCCTGCACCGAGCCAACAGGCAGAATCTGCACGGCGATGCCCGGCCCAGCGCCCGCCAGCAGCGTCAGCCCGATGGCACTGCCCAGCGGCACGACGACGGTTTTCTGCCCCATGGCAGTCAATCTTTCCTGCGCAAGCAGGGACGCCTGCGCCGCCAGACGGTTCATCTCCGGGGTATTCGCCTGAATCAGGCGCACTTGCCCTTGATCGTCCTTCTCGACGGTCATCAGGTCGGCGTAATGCACGCCGAGTCCGAGCATCTCCGACGCTGCCTCGTTGAGCGCCTGAATCGCCAGCGACCGCGCCGTCGCCTGCGAGAGCGTCAGCACGACGTCGGTCACGTTGCGCTCGACGCGGAGAATCAGCAGCGTCATCAGCACAAGCAGCAGCAGCGCGCGTTTCCACCGCCGCCGGGGAGATTTTCGGCGCTTTGCAGGAATTTTCACTTCTGATTCGTTGTTTATCTGGGGCATGGTGCATCCTCCTTTCGTCGCCTGCCATTGCAGGATGCGCGAATATGTGCTATAATATAGGATGTAATTCTGTATGCTCTGCGGGTTATGCTATTTTCGGATGAAAATGCGCCAAGGCGCGAGCAGATGGCGCAGGCGAATCCGAAAATAGCATTCCGCATTCCTTCATATTCCGCCGGGGCGCGCATCATGCCGCTGACGGCGCAAAGGGGCTGAAGCAGTGAAGAAACGCAACGATTTCCCGGACTTTGTGCCGGAAAACGACGATTTTGCCTATCAGGACGGTCATCCCGACGACCCGCAGGGCGATTATCCTGACGAGTACGACCCGAACTGGGCGGACGACGACGACCCCGTGGAAGTTGCGGGGCAGGCGGACATGTTCGCGCACGAGGACTTCTGGAACGCTTCGGCGGATGATAGCGAAGCGCTGCCGGAGGAGGAAAAGGTCTACAAGCACTCCATTTTCAAGCCGGAGATGAAGAAGCCGAACTTCGTGCTGTCGATTGCCGTCAACGTCATCCGCATTTTCGCGGTGCTGGTGCTGGTGGCAGGGCTGGCGGCAGTCGGCGCGGTGGTCGGCATTGCGAAAGGGTACATGGAAACTGCCCCGACGCTTGACCTCGCCGCGATTGACGATCAGGCGCAGACCTCCTTCATCTACGACGCCAACGGCAACCTCATCACCGAATACAAAGGCTCGGAGAACCGCGTCATGGTGTCGATTCAGGCCATGCCGACATACCTCCAGCACGCCTTTATCGCCGTGGAGGATGCGCGCTTCTACACGCACAACGGCGTGGACATCAAGCGCATTATCGGCGCGTTCGTGTCGAACCTGTCCTCCTCCTCCACGCAGGGCGGCTCGACCATCACCCAGCAGCTGATTAAGAATACGCTCCTTTCCTCCGAGCAGAGCTACAAGCGCAAAATTCAGGAAGCGTACCTCGCCATGCAGCTGGAAACGCGCTACACAAAGGATCAGATTCTCGAAAGCTACCTGAACACCATCTACCTCGGCGAAAACTACTACGGCGTGTACACCGCCGCGCAGGGGTATTTCGGCAAATCGCTGGGCGAACTGACGCTCCGCGAATGCGCCATGCTGGCGGGCACATGCAACTCGCCCTACTACTACAATCCGCGCCGGAATTTCTACACGCGGCAGAAGGAGGGCGTGGATTACCCCACCATCACCAACGACCGCACCAACTACGTCCTGCGCTGCATGTACGAAAACCAGTACATCACCTACGAGCAGTATCAGGAGGCGCTTGACCCGGCGACCGCGCATGTGCTGGAGAAAGACCCGAACACGGCTACCGGCATGTACGCCTACGCGCACTACGTCGAATACGCGGTGGATGAGGTCATCGACATCCTGCTGCAGCTGAACAACCTTGAGGACACCTCCGCCAACCGCAACGCCATGGAAAACAAGCTGCGCACCGGCGGCTACCACGTCCAGCTCGCCATCGACACCTCCATTCAGTCCACCGTCGAGGATACGCTGGAAAACTGGACGAACTACCCCACCCTGCGCGACCCGGCGGACAAGGTCTACCGCACGCGCAATTCCGACGGCACATACGACGAAACGGTTGAGCCGCAGGCCGCCGCCGTCGTTGTGGACTACCACACGGGCGAAATCAAAGCCATCGTCGGCAGCCGCACGCGCCCGACGGCGATGAAGACCTTCAACCGCGCGGTGGATATGACCATGCCCGTCGGCTCGTCCATCAAGCCGATTGCCGTGTACGCCCCCGCGATTGAGCTTGGCGCATCCCCCGCGAGCATCGTGATGAACATGCCGCTGCCGATTTCCGGCTGGCGCGGGTCAAACGGGCAGGATTCATGGCCGCGCAACTACGGCGGCAGCTCCTACGCCGGCCCGGAGACGCTGCGCAAGGCGCTCGTCAACAGCCACAACACCGCCGCCGCGCAGGCGCTGATGACCCTTGTGGGCGTGGACAATTCCGTTGCCTTCCTGCACGCGATGGGCATTGACGATGCGCACATTGACGCAACGCCGTTCGGCTTGTCCCTCGGCTCCAGCGGCATCACGCCCATGCAGATGGCGGTTGCCTTCGGCGTGCTGGCGAACGGCGGCGTGTATCAGCAGCCCATCTCCGTCCTCGGCATCTCGGACAGCACGGGCAAGGTCATCTGGGACGGCCACCAGCAGCAGGAGCGTCACCGCGTGTTCAGCGAATCCACGGCGTACATGGTCGTGGACATGCTCAAGCAGGCGGTTTCCTCCGGCACGGGCACAAACGCGAAAATCAAGGGGCAGACCGTCGCGGGCAAAACCGGCACGAACTCCGACCAGAAGGGCGTTTTCTTCGCTGGCATGACGGGCTACTACTCCTCCGCCCTGTGGGTTGGGCATGACAACTACAAGGCGCTGTCGTCGAAATCCACCGGTTCCCGCTCCGCCGCCCCGCTGTGGCAGAGCTACATGAGCAAGATTCATCAGGGGCTGTCCAACCGCGACATTCTGGAGGGCAGCGCCAGCGACTACGGCTTGGTGAAGGTGACGACGTGCGCGGTATCGGGGCAGCTTGCCACCGACGCTTGCCGAAGCGACGCGATGGGCTACGGGGTCGTGACGGACTACTGGAAAGCCGGCACAGAACCGACGGTTTCCTGCCAAATGCACACGACGCAGACGATTTGCTCCGTCAGCGGCTTGCTCGCCTCCCCCTACTGCCCGGACACGGTCACGCGCGGCGTGCTGACGATTCCGTCGGGACACCCGCTGGCCTCCTTCATCGGCACGGAATATGAAGATGTGCTGATTGAGTACCTCGGCAGCTACGCGGTCTTGGGTGCAAGCGGCACCTGCCCGTACCACACGAGCGCATCCAGCTCCGGCTCAAACACGATGGTGGAGAACACGCTGATTCCCGATGCGAAGATTCTGCTCTCGCAAGCCTACGCGCAATTGCAGAGCATGGACATTGTAAACGACGCGCAGCGCTACTCCGCGATTCAGTCCGCCATCACGAATTTGGAATACGTCATCTCCCTCCCCGCCCCGACAACGGCGGAAGTTGCGTCGGCAATGGGGCAGCTGACACAGGCGATGGCGGGTCTCTACTAATGGATACATCAACAAACACGGCGGCGGATTCTCTCGCAGAAATCCTCCACGCATTGCGCGGCATCCGCGCCCCCATCCAGCAAGGCGAATACGACCTGCACGACCTCGTGCGGGCATCCCTTGCGGAGGCGGAAATCCCCTGTGCGCACGAAGTCCCGCTCGCCCCGCGCTGCCGCATCGACTTGCTTTGCCCCGGCGGCATCGGCATCGAAATCAAGCGCGGGCAGCCTGACCGCAAGCGCATTGTGATGCAGCTGACCCGCTACGCCGCGTGCGGGCAAATCAGCAGTTTAATTCTCGTGACTGAGCGGACAGTCGCCGTACCCAATCGAATTCACGAAAAGCCGGTTTCGTGCGTATGCCTGAACCTGCTGTGGGGAATTGCACTATGAATGAAGAAGAAGCGGAACTGCTTCCGCCGTACCTGCGCCCGTACCCGCCCTCCGGCGCGCCGCTGGGAACGCTGAGCTACAACCGCCGCAGTAAGTGCTGGGTGGTGAAGGGCGACCCGTCGGTGACGGAGGTGTGCAAGCGGCTGTTTCCGGGCAGCGCGGGCAGCCGGCGCGGCGAAGCGCGGTTCACGGCGCATCGGCGGGCGGTGGGCGACCTCTGCTGGCTGATGATGCGCTTCCCGCTGGAAATCAAGGCAAGCGACCGCGCGTTGTGGGAAAAGGCCGTCACGGGCGCGCGGGAATACGCGGTTCGTCAGGCAAAGTTATCGACCATGCCTGTGCGCATGACCCCGCCCGACGGCGCGTTTCTGGGGACGCTCCGCCCATTTCAGGAGGAGGGGCTGTCGTACCTGTGCAGCCACGACCGATGCCTGCTGGCGGACGAAATGGGCTTAGGCAAGACGGTGCAGGCGCTGGCGTTTCTATCCTCCACCGGTTCATTGCCCGCGCTGGTGATTCCGCCCGCGCACCTGACCCGCAACTGGCAGGAGGAAACGCTGCGTTTCCTGCGGGTGGACGGCAAAGCGCCGCGCGTGCACACGATCCGTGGGCTGAAGCCCTACGACCTGCCGGAAGCGGACGTGTACATCATGCACTATCTGCTTCTGCGCGGGTGGAAGAGCGTGCTGCCGACGCTGCCTTTTCGCTCGGTCATCTTCGACGAAATCCAGGAGCTTCGCCACGCGGGGACGGAAAAGTACTCCGCCGCGTCGCTGCTGTCGGAAAGCTGCGAGCGCGTTATCGGGCTGTCCGGCACGCCAATTTACAACCGCGGCGGCGAAATCTGGAACGTCATCAACATTCTCGACTACCACTTCTTAGGCGACTGGGAGTCGTTCTCGCGTGAGTGGTGCAGCGGCTACGGCAATCAGCTTGTGCTGAAGCCCGATTTGCTCGGCGCGTACCTGCGGCGGGAGGGGCTGATGCTCCGCCGGACGAAGCAGGAGGTGCTGCGCGAGCTGCCGCCGAAGCGCCGCTTGGTGCAGGAGCTGGACTGGAACGACAAGGTATACGCCCAGCTGATGGCGCCCGTGATGCGCGACGTGCTGCGCTGGAAACAGGACGACCAGCTTTCGGCGCAGGAGCGGGCGATGCTGGAGGAATCCATCAGCCAGCACGCGCGGCAGGCCACGGGCGTGGCGAAAGCGCCGTATGTGTGCCAATTTGTGCGCGCGCTGCTGGACGGCGGCGAAAAAGTGCTGCTGTTTGCGCACCACCATCAGGTGATGGACATCTACAAGCAGGAATTGAAGGCGTTTTCGCCGGGGTTCATCACCGGGCGGGAGACGACGCTGGCGAAGATGAACGCGGTTGACCGCTTCCAATCCGGGCGGACAGACGTGCTGTGCATCAGCCTGCGCGCGGCAAGCGGTCTCAATCTCCAGCGCGCGACATGCGTCGTTTTCGGCGAGCTGGACTGGTCGCCGGCAGTGCATTCACAGGCGGAGGATCGCGCGCACCGCATGGGGCAGGAGGATTCGCTCCTGTGCTACTACCTCGTTGCGCCGCAGGGTTCGGACGCGGTGATGCAGGAAGCGCTGGGCTTGAAGGTCAGCCAATTTGTCGGGCTGATGGGCGACGCGCCGCAGTCCCCGGAGCAGGCGGAGCAGTTTGCGAATCAGGCGCGTCGGCATGTGGAAAGGATTGTGGCGCAGATGGGGAACAATTCCGGTTCTCCCATTAACGCCTAAAATTCGTTCCGGTAGTGGCGACCGAAGGGGTCAAGGGGGCGACCGGAAAGCCCCCTTGTCGCGCCCGCAGGCGCGATTCCCCCTGCAACGATAAAGACCAAGAAACATGGGTGTGCACTGCGAAGGGGTGTCGG
>ERZ809296.1622-NODE-1622-length-25273-cov-5.771671_pt1 | contig 25273 bp, 20 predicted proteins | sample MGYA00520511_ERZ809296 | MGnify/ENA primary metagenome ERZ809296 (study PRJEB31576, sample SAMEA3212662) | Homo sapiens | biome: human-gut; feature: human gut; material: fecal | place: Sweden | collected 2012 ... | reverse complement strand
TCACCCCACCTGTTAAACATTATATCATACTGTCTAACAAATGGGGTGCTGTTCATTGTTAGCGGGTAGGTTTTTATCTTTTCTTCTCTCTGCTTTTTCAAAATTCGGCAACATTGCCGCTTTTTGATTTCTCTCTGCGGCAAGGGCACGTGCCTGCACAAACGGCAGCTTACCGCGCATTAAGTGCTGCTTTTCTCGCCCGGTAAGCTGTTCCGAGAGCTGCTTATAAATGCGCACCGTGCGTTCGGAAACGCTGAGAAGCTGCATCAGCCGCGTCTGTAAACCGCCTTTGATTTCACCTGCGTCCTTCATGCCTTTCAGTAGCTTGTAGTAATTCTCATAGAGTTGGAGCCGGATACGCGGACTTTCTGCCGCCTGCTGCCTGCGATGAATTTCCCGGCGGCGCCGTTCACGAGGATCACGTATCTGCCGTTTGACCTTGTAAACATAGCACGGGATTTTTGTCCAGTGCAGGCATTCCCTCAAATACCAAAACCGATACGCCCCCAGAAATACACGGTATCGACCGTCTGCTTCAAGTGTCACACCGATGGGATATTGCAGTAACTCCATCACGTCCGGCTTAGAAAGCTTCGAGTTTTCAACGGCGTGATAGCTTACTTCGCCGGACATGTCAATCCTGTCTGCATCGATGAGATGGCATCTCCATTTTATGCGGTTTAGTCCCGCTGCATTTTGGCGTCGAGCAGAACAAGGTCTGCGGCATCGGGCCTGCCATTTTCATTTAAGTCGGCGGCAAGCGCGGCTGTGTCGGTCAGTTCCGTCTCCCCGACGAGCACACGCTGCAAAAGACGCATATCGGCCGTATTCACGGTGCCGGAAGCGTTGATGTCGCCGGGCACAATGACCGTATACAGCTTGTCGTCGATCAGCACGCTCATGCCGGTTTTCAGCCTACCGGAGGCCGCTGCGGAGGATGACGTGTACACTTCCACTTCCGCCTGTGGGAATGCTGCCCGTAGCTTTGCTGCCGTAACGCCCGGTTCTGCGTATAAAATGTGGCCGGAAACACGCAACTTCGCCGTGACATCCGGATCCGGCGTGGCGGTCGGTTTCGGTGTAGCCGTTGGCTTCGGCGTCGTGCTCGATTTTGGGGTAGCCGTCGGCTTCGGCGTTTTAGAGGGCTTTGGGGTCGCGGTCGGCTCCGGCGTAGGTGTCGGGATGGGCGAAGGTGTGGGCGTAGGCTGCACAAATGTACCGAACGACTCTCTGCACAGTGCGCCGTTTTGCCAGATGATCGCTGCATTTGCGGTGAGTGCAGCCGCTTCGCCGGAAAGCGTGAATAACTCCGCCTTGTCGCCGCGGCGCACGCGCGAGACCTCCGAGGTGTCCGAAAGCCAGTAGAGCATGTCGCCGCTCAAAACGGCCTCCGTCACGATCGTGTCTTCCGCCCACTCTTCTCCGGAAAACAGGCGCACTTCGCCCTGCATGTTGACGTACACGTCGCTGCCAAGCAGCTTATACGGCCGCGCAGCCGGCGCATAGGTAAACGCCGTGCCGGAAAGTGTCGGCACATTTCCCGCAAGCGAAATCTGCACGGCACTTTCCGAAAGCAGCACATAAAGCGTACTATCCACCGTCTGTATGCCGAATATTTTGTCTTCAAATATGAATTCCGTTAGGGGCTCACCCGCCGCGTCAAACACTTGCAATGTGCTCGGCGCACCGTAGGTAACAGCATAAAGCCTGCCCGCGCTGTCGCTTTCCGCAAAGCGCAGGCCGCTCGTCACAGGCAAAGCGAACAGGTCTGTTTCCTCCAATGTTTCCGCACTGAAACGCTCCACGGCAAGGAACTCCTCGGTTTCGGCGAAAACCGTTACGGTATCGCCATGCAAAACGGCATATTGCCCGTTAAACGGTGCTTCGGCGGAACGACCGTCCGGGCGATACAGCACCGTCGTACGACCGGTGTAGACCAGTATCTCGCTTTCACCATAAGTTTCATACAGTAAAACCTGCGCATCCTTGTCTTCCGTGATGCTCTGCGGGGCAAATCCGCAAAGCAAAAGTAAAAAGAGAATTGCCGCAGCACCCGCAAAATATCGCCGTTTTTTCATGTTTTCGTCCCCTCTCTGCGCCGAACGAACTTCTTGACAAGAGTATATCGTAATCCGTTGAACATTTAAATAGTTTTTCGGCAATTTCTGCCATATTTTGCAATTTTCTAACAAACTCACCAAATGGCACGGGCGACTCTACGACATTTTCACATACAAAAAATCGCCGGAGCGCACTTGCCCCGGCGATTTTCCGCATACTATCTGTTATTTTTCTGTTATTTTTTGAGCTTACGCCCGTCTTCTTTCGCAAAAAATTCCTTTGTCAGCTTCACCACCGTGCCGGAAAGCAATAACAACGCGATAAGATTCGGAATACTCATCAGGCCGTTAAAGGTATCGGCGATGTTCCACAGCAGGTCAAGGTTGACGGTTGCGCCGAGGATTGCGACGAACGAATAAATGACGAGGAACGGGCGCACGGCCTTACTGGTGCGGAACAGAAATTCCACAAAACGCGAGCCGTAAAGGCCCCAGCCGATGATGGTCGAGAACGCGAAGCAGCACAGCGCGACCGCAGAGAAAATGGAAGCCCAACTGCCGTAGGTCGTCGTAAAGCCGGAAATCGTCAGGTCTGCGCCCGCCATGGTGCCGTAATTCACCGCCGTGCCGCTGCACAAAATGACAAGCGCCGTCAATGTGCAGATGACAATGGTATCGACAAACACCTCAAAAATGCCAAACACACCCTGTTTTACAGGCTTTTTCGTATCGGCGCAGGCATGCGCGATAGAACCCGTGCCGAGGCCGGCCTCATTGGAGAAAATGCCGCGGGAAACGCCGCGCTGCATGCTGATGAACAGACTGCCGATGGCACCGCCCGTGAAAGCCTTCGGGTTAAACGCGCCAACAACGATCGATGCCAGTACCTCCGGCAGACGCGTAATGTTCAGGACAACCACGCCAAGCCCCAAAAGCACATACAAAAGCGCCATAAACGGCACGAGCTTTTCGCTCACACTGCCGATGCGCTTGATGCCGCCCAGCAGCACCATGGCAACGAGCATTGCGCATAAAATGCCGATGACAAGGTTCACCGTGGGAATGTGGTCTGCGCCGATCACATTGTACTGCGTCAGCGCCGTATCGATAGCGGTTACAATGGTGTTTACCTGCGTAGCGTTTCCGGTACCAAACACCGTCAGCGCGCCGAACAGCGAATACAGCACCGCCAAAAATTGCCAGTGCCTACCGAGACCGTTTTTAATGTAATACATCGGCCCGCCGACCCACTCGCCGGTCTTGCTGCGCTCACGAAAATGTACCGCCAACGTAACTTCCGCAAACTTTGTGCACATACCGAGCAGTGCGGAACACCACATCCAGAATACCGCGCCCGGGCCGCCTATCGCAATAGCGCCCGCCACACCGGCAATGTTGCCCGTGCCCACTGTGCCGGCCAGCGCCGTGCATACAGCCTGAAACGGCGTCATGGAACCGTCCGAAGCATCTTTTTTGCGGAACATGCGCCCTGCCGTGGTGCGCATGGCATAGGGGAATTTGCGGATCTGCAAAAAGCGCGTGCGAAAGCTTAAAAGCAAGCCTACGCCGATGATGCAGACCATGGCCGGAACACCCCAGATAAAATCGTTCACCGCTTTGTTTACGGCAGCTATGATCTCTAACATGATCTTCCAACTTTCGTTTCTCAAATTTGACGCGTTTTTCACTTTTCTTTCAGGCAAAGTCGAAAAACGCAGAATAATATTTCTAATTATACACACAGATGCAAGATGTGGCAAGTAAAAATGCGTATTTCTTTCGCACAAGGTCGGAAGACAAAAGTAACTTGCTGAATCGACCAAATACATTCAGCTTTATAAATCTTTTAACCGATAAAATCTATCTTAAAACAGAAAAAATCCACAAAGACCGAAATCTTTGTGGATTCCTTGGCGCGCTTGAAGGGACTCGAACCCCTGACCTACTGGTTCGTAGCCAGTCACTCTATCCAGCTGAGCTACAAGCGCATTTCTCAAACAGCTTCATCATTATAAGCTCAAAAGTGCAATATGTCAACCCCTTTTTTAAAAAAACTTCAAATTTTCTCCGAAAATCTTATTTTAGCCAAAAATACTTGCATCGGCATTTTTATTGTGGTATTGTTTGTCCAAAGACTTTATTCGTTCCCTTTACACCAACTCGATTTCATTTAGGAGGCGTTTACTATGATCGATCTTACCGAATTTGAAAGCCGTGCAGTGCCGCTTCGCGCACTCGGCGTTGTGGTCTCGCAAAACGGCATGCAGCTGGCCCGCAAACTGTGGGACGATGCCTGCCGCCGCAATGTGTATTCCGCAAGCAAAAGCTTTACTTCTATGGCAGTCGGCATTGCGCAAAAAGAGGGCCTGCTCTCCATCGACGAAAAGCTCACGGACGCATTCAAGGATGACCTGCCCGAAATCGTTTCCGACAACTTAAAGGCCGCCACGGTGCGTGATTTGCTCACCATGTGTCTCGGACAGGAAAAAAGCTTTTTAATGGGCGGCGAACGCCCGTACTATGAAGACCGCAACTGGGTGCGCCTTGCGCTTCGTCAGCCGTTCGTGTACGCGCCGGGCGAAAAATTCGTGTACAACAACGTCGGCCCATACCTTGCCGGCATTCTCGTGCAGCGCCGCGCGGGCTGCGACCTTGTCCATTACCTGATGCCACGCATGTTCGCGCCGATGGGCATTCAGCTGCCCACATGGGAAAATGACCCGAACGGTCAGACCTTCGGTGCAGGCGGACTGTTCCTCACCATTGACGAACTGCACCTGTTCGGTCAGCTATTGTTGCAAAACGGCGAATGGAACGGCAAGCAGCTCATCCCCGCCGAGTGGGTCAAAGAAGCGACCTCAAAACAGGTCGAAAACGGCAGCGAGGGTTACGGCTACCTCTTCTGGGCAGGCCCCGAGGGTTCCTTCCGCGCCGACGGCAAATACGGCCAGTTCGTCATTTTGATGCGCGACAAAAATGCCGTTGTCACCGTCACCGCCGAAAGCCGCGATGCCGGTGCACTGCTGCGCGCCGTCTTTGAGGAGATCTACCCACAGCTTTAAAATTTGAATCACAAGCAAAACGGCGCCGCACAGAGATAATTTACCCTGTGCGGCGCCGTTACCGTATGCTCCGTATTTTCCGTATTGAGCGTCCTTTCGCAGCGCTTTTCAGCTTTCCGCAGCTTCTAACAGCTCAGGCTCGCTCGTTTCAGTTGTTTTATTATATTTTTTATAATATTTTGTTGTTTTCTGACGGTACAGCATCAAAAGGCCACGCACGCAAAGCTCCGTCGCCATGGCCGTCCACATGCCCGGCAAACCGAAATTGCCGACGAGCAGCAGGGCAAGCCCGATGCGCACCACCCAAATACTGCCGAGGTTCATCATACTCGGCACGAAGGTATCGCCGGTGCCGCGCAGTGCGCCCGCCGCAACGATGGAAACGCCGTACAGCGGTTCAGCCAGCAACCCGATGCGCAACGCCTGCGCCGCAAGCGCGCGAACGGAGAGATCAGGCGTCAAAATGCTGAATACAAACGGGCACAGGAACATCATCAAAAGTCCCGTTATCGCCATAAAGCCCGCGCCCATCACGATGCAGATGTTGCCGTAGCGCTTGGCAAGGTCGGTCTTTCCCGCGCCGATGTTGCGCCCGACGAGCGTCGTCGCCGCCGAGCCGATACCGTAGCCCGGCATGTAGCACAAGCTCTCTGCCGTCACGGCGAAGGAGTTTGCCGCGATGGAGACTGCACCGAGCGGCGCAATGATCATGGTCGCGACGACCTGCGCGCTGCACATGGCGATCTCCTGCACGCCGACCGGCAGACCGATTTTCAAAGCTTTTTTGAGAATTTCCGGGTCAAAGCCGTGCTTTTCGGTCTCTTTGCGGTTGAGCCGCAAATGCGGGTTGCACAACAGGCAGCGCCACGCCATCGTCAGGCTGATAACCGCACACGCACTCGCCGTGCCGATGCCCGCACCCATCACGCCGAAATGCGGAATGAAAATGGTATTGAACACCACATCGAGTAAACACATGGCGGCGTTTAAAATGCTCGGCGTCAGCATATCGCCGCTGCACTGCAAGTACGACGAGTTCAGCGAGTTGATCTGCGAGAACGGGATCATCAACGCGTACACCATGAAGTATTTCGAGGCATCGTAACGAATAGCCGGGTCGCCGCCGAGCCACGTCGGCAGCATACTGTGGATGGAAAGCCCCAACGCGCACAAAATCCCTGCCACGCACAGCGCCGTGCACAGGCCGTGACGCACCACGCTTCTCGCTTCCGCATCGCGTCCCGCGCCGATGTTATGCGCCACCTGCACGGAAAAGCCCGCCGAAACGGCGTATGTAATGCCGCCCAGCAGCCATGTGCTCGTGGATACCAGACCGATCGCCGCCGAAGCGTTCGCGCCGAGCGAACCCACCATGGCGGAATCGATATACTGCATCACGATGGTTGTGATCTGCGTTAAAATAGCCGGCAGGCTCAGTACCCAAACTTCCTTCACCTGCGGCTTCAGTTCATGCCAGCTTAATTTTTTCATGTCTCGCTCCCCGTTTCTTCAAATTCCCCTGTTGTAAAATAGCGGTGCATCACACCGGAAAAACGGAACAGCTCCTGTACAAATTCCGGGTCTTTATCTTTAAAATACAGCCGAAAAAGCCGCTCCTCTGCCTCATACACGGGCTTTAAAACCTCATTCGCGTAGTCTCTGCCCGCTTCTGTCAGCATTACGGAAAGCTCCCTGCGCTCGCCGGGAATGGGGCTCTGCACCACAAAGCCGCCCTTTTCCAGCTCTTTGATAAGCGTGTTCACCGTCGTTTTCGGGAATCCCCAGTCCCAGCAGATCTGCTTTTGCGTGTGCCCCTCGCCGTCGTTCAGCGCCGAAAGCAGCCACAGCATATTCGGTTTGATCTGCGCATTTTTCGAGAACACGCCGTAAGCTGCATCTATGCCGTACACCGCCTTGCCAAGCTGACGGAAAAACGCATATCGCTCCATTTCGCTCCACCTCGCTAAAATACGAATTCGTATTTTATTTTAGCACGGGTCCGTACGGGTGTCAACCACGGTGTCGTGTAAATCGTAAATATTTTTTGAATAAGAATGTAAAACCCCCGCCCCGGGTACCGGCACAAAGCCGATTTCCGGGGCGGGGGTTCATTACTTTTAGGTTTTCACTTTACTTTTCGTGTCTCTTCTTTTTATAGATGAGCACCGCTGCAAGCGCGCCTCCGCTCAGCACGAGCGCCGCGCTGCCGAAAACGACCGGCAAGTTGCTGCTGCCTGTCTTCGGGTTATTGGGGTCTGCCTTCGGCGCCGGAGTTGGCGTAGCCGTCGGTTTTACCGTAGGCGTCGCAGTCGGAGCCGCCGTCGGGCTCGCAGAAGGCGTAGCCGTCGGTTTTGCCGTAGGCGTCGCGGTCGGAACCGCCGTCGGGCTTGCAGAAGGCGTAGCCGTCGGTTTTACCGTAGGCGTCGCAGTCGGAGCCGCCGTCGGGCTTGCAGAAGGTGCAGCCGTGGGTGTTGCCGTCGGCGTCGCGGTCGGGGTCGCTGCGGGCTTTTTCACCAACGCGGCCATAGCATCTTCAATGGCCTTCGCCATTGCGTCTACCTCGCCTTGTTCCGTTATGTTCTTGTCGCGCACAACTGCGTTAATCGCCGTTTCCACTGCGGTGAAGTCTGTATACGCGTCTTTATTCAGCGCATTTGCTTTCGCAATGGCCTCGTCCACTTTCGTGTAGTCGGCATCTTTGTACTGTAACGCGGTGATGGCATTTTCAATAGCCTGCGCCATTGCGTCTACCTCGCCTTGTTCCGTTATGTTCTTGTCGCGCACAACTGTGTTAATCGCCGCTTCCACAGCAGAAAAGTCCTTGTAGTTATCTTTTTCCAAAGCATTTGCCTTGGCAATGGCCGCATCTACGCTGCTATAGTCGGCAGGGCCATTGATTTTCGGATAGTCGCCAACCTGTGCAAATGCTTCTCCCAGCAATCCTGCCACCGTGCCGTTTCTAAATTCTTCTTCTGTCTTTTCACTGGCCGTACCAGCGTTCTCAGTTGTTCCACAAGCCCCAAAGAAGCAGTTTGTATCAGCAATCGTACTGCTCCCCCACAGGTTGCCCGCAAAAACGCCGGTTCCCTGGGGCACAGCATTTCCCACGGTAGAAAGCGTCGCCTGATACACATAGCAATTTTGAATGGTCAATGTTGAATCCGTAATCTCTCCAGCAAAACCGCCCGAAAAACTTGTTCCCTGACTATCATCAGTTTCAGAAATCACAGTACAGTTTGCAACATAGCAGTTTGTAAATGTAGAATTGCCGGCTCCATAGTTAGGGTCATCGTCCACTTCACCGACAAAACCACCGCCGTAAGCCATAGTTCTAATTTGGTTGTTTTCGGCGGCGCACTTTTCAAATGTTCCGCCGGTGGAATAACCCACAATGCTTCCCGCACAGTTATTATTGTTGTTGCGTCTGCTCTCCAGAGAGGAGTTCTCAACCGAGCAGTTTTTGATGGATGAACCATAACACACACCTGCAATGCCGCCCCCATAGCTGTAATTATTCTGACCGGTTGCCACAAAGTTTGCGTTTTTCACATGCAGATTTGCAACCGAACCGAAAGCGACCCACCCGAAAATGCCCGCCGTAGCGTAACCGTCCGGGTCAACTTTTCCGGTAGAAACCGCATTTGTGATGCTGTGCCCGCCACCATCATAGTTTCCCGAAAATAGTAACTACCAGAATAACCGATCGGTTCCCATGTTACCCCGGTCAGGTCAATATCAGCCGTTTGTTTGAAGTAATAGCCATGGCAGTTTCCAACACCTGCGTTCTCAGTATCAAACGTTGCTGCATTACCGGAGTTCAGGAACTCTGCCAAAGCAGTCAAATCCGCTTGCGAAGCAATCAGCCACGGGTCTCCCTGTGTGCCTGTTCCGCCGCTAAAAGACGGAGCTTCTGCTGCAAACACGCCCATCGGCACGCAGAAAATCATCATGCAGATTGCCAAAGCGATGCCTAATATACGTTTTTTCATATAGGGCCTCCTATTACTATATGTATACGCCGTACAGAACGTACCGTATATACTGTTTCTATTTTAATCATATACGAAGTTCAGCCAAAAATCAACCTATTTTCCTTTCTTCTTTCTTAAATTTTACGTTATTATTCACAACAAGAATTAAAAATCCGCATTCCCGGTTTTTTCGGAAATGCGGATTTAATTTCTATGAATTAACACGGTTTAGCTATGGTTTAAAACGCATTAGCCCATACCGCTGCCGCCGCAGGTCGCAAACGGAATCATCGCCTTGCCGGCAAAATCAGAACTTTCCGCCGCCACCGCCGTGGGTCGTGCCGGAGGACGACGTGTGCGTTGCGGAGCCGCCGGAAGAATCGTTGTCCTTCGGCTTTGCCGTGCGGTTCACGTGCGAGTAGAGGAACACGTCGTTTGCATACGCCACGTTCATGCTGCCGGGGCGCACATAATCCGACGCTGCCGCCTTACGGCGCACGGTTTTGAGCTGCCCGCGCATAAAGCCCGTCACAACGAGCGCCGCGACGAGGCCGATAGCAAGCGAAACCAAAATCGCCGGGCCCCACGGGAAATTCCCCACGGTGCTCTCCTCGTACGCCTCACCTTCCTCGTAGTAACCGCTCTGCACGCCCGAGATGTAGTTGTCGCACATATCGGCATACGTTGAAAACGCGTCATAATAATAGCCGCCGCTGAGGTCGCTCAAAAACGCATCCTCCATATTGCCGCGCCGCGCATCCGTAATGGTCGTAATGGCGCTGCCCGTCGTCGTTATGTACCAGTCGCGCTCTTCCATGCTGATGAGCAGCAGAACGCCGTCCGGGTTATACTTATACGAATTATAATCGTAAAAATCGTCCGCATATTCACGCGGTGTCTTGTCGCCGATGGAGTCTTCCGTCACAACGGCAACGTCCACGCTCAGCCGGTCGCTGATCTCATCAAGCTTCGCGAGCAGATTACTTTCTTCCTCGCCCGTCAAAAGGTCCGCGTTGTCGATCAGGTGCGGCGTGTAGTCCTCCGCCGTATCGGCAAACGCCGGAACAGACACAACGACACATAAAAGAACGGCGAAAAATACCAATAAAAGCTTTTTATTCATTCTCCGCACCCCCTTAGAACAGCCAGAACAGGAAATAGGCAATCAGCGCAATCACGCCGAAGCCTGCCGTAAGCCCGCCAAGCCACTTAAAGTACAGCCCGTTATCCACCGGCAGGTCGCCGACGAATTTGCCGGTCTGCCCATTCATCGCAAAGAGGTACTTTTTGCCCTTCCACGTCGTGTTCAAAAGCCACACGGGGTAAAGCGCGTACTTTGCCTTGCCGTTGTGCAGACGAATGGAGGAATTCTCCGTCGTGACGGAGTGATACCCCTTCACCGTGGAAGCGAATGCGTCTTCCGTGGAGCGCTTGATGCGCTCGTTGGCGCGGTCGATGCTCTGCTCGGCCGTCACATCGTACTTGTCCGCAAGGTAGCCCGCGAGATACGCCGTTTTAAAATCCACCGCGTCCTCAAACTTGAACGGCTCAATGGATTCCATCAAATCGTCCGGCATCTTGGAGGAACCGTCCACCGGCACGCGGTCAAAGCCGATATCACCGCTGCGGCCTATCGAGTAGTAGCTTGTTTCCGTGTAATCGTAATCGCTGTCGCTCCAGGTGCGCACACGCGTCGCTTTATAGCGAATATCCGCATCGGCATCGGCATCAAACAACCAAAACGGCACGTAAACGCCCTTGATCTCATCGATATGGTTCTCTTTTTTGAAAATCTTCGGCAGCAGCTTTTTGCCCTTATAATGCCGCTGCAAGGCTTCCTTTGCCGCCTTTTTGTCGATCTTGAACGGGATCACGTAATCGGGCTTCAAAGCGCCGCTCACCTGCCCCATCATCACGACCGGGTTGCCGCAGTACGGGCAGGAGGTCGCCGCCGTGTTTTCATCACAGACGATCTCTCCGCCGCAGGAGTTGCACACGTAACTGCGCAGCGTGCTTTCTTCGCCCTGCTCCCACGCGCCGCCGGCCGTGGTCTCCCAGTCCATTTCGTCGGGCTTTGCGTTTTGTACTTCTTCCTCGTGCGCGGTAAACGCTTCGGTGTCAAACTCCGTGTCGCAGTACGGGCACTTTATCTTCTGAATTTTACTGTCAAATTCCACAGCGCCGCCGCAGCAAGGACATTTGTATTCTTTAATTGCCGCCATTTGCTCTCATCTCCTCACAGTTCAACGCAGGTTGCAACTTTTAGGCACGGTCATTTTCATCAAACGGGTCGCCGCACTGCGGGCAGAACTTCGGCGGGTGCGCGGGGTCTTCCGGCTCCCAGCCGCACTTGTCACAGCGGTACTTCGGTAAGCCCTCCGGCTTTTTCGCGCCGCAGTTTGCACAGAAATTGCCCTTGTTCACTTTACCGCAGGAGCAGGTCCAGCCGTCGTTATCCGGCTTCTTTGCCCCGCAATTCGGGCAGAAATTTCCGTTGACCACCGTGCCGCACGCGCACTTCCAGCTGTCCGCAGCCTGCGCCGCCTGCTGCTGACCCATGCCGTACAGCGCCTGTGCGTTCATGCCGCCCGCATTCATAGCCATATTTACGCCCATAAAGCCGTTCATAGCACCGGCAGAGTTGCCCGCGGCCGTTTTCATCGCGTCCGACTGTGCGCCGACGAGCGTGGCCGCCGCCATAGTCGGGTCGCGCATCATCGCCGTGCGCTGTGCCTGCTTGATCATCTCGGCGTCCTCGTCCGGCAGTGTCACGGAGCCAAGCGCAATGCTGACGACCGTCAAGCCGCGCAGCTCGCCCCATTTCGCGGAAAGCGCCGTATTCATAGCATCTTCCAGCTCCGTGTTGTGTGCCACAATCTGGTTCGGACGCAAACCGAGGTCGGAAAGCTTGCCGAACGCCGGCTGCAAAGCGCTGATGAACTCGTGCTTCAGCTGGCTGTCCAATTCGTCGCGGGTATATTCCTGCTCCACATTGCCGCACACATTCGTGTAGAACAAAAGCGGGTCCGCAATGCGGTACGAATATACGCCGGAGCAGCGGACGGAAACGTCCACGTCCAGACCGATCTTGTTATCGACCACACGGAACGGAATGGGGTTCGGCGTGCCGAATTTATTGTCGATGAGTTCCTTCGTATTAAAATAATATACGCGCTGATCTTTGCCGGCATCGCCGCCATACGTAAAACGCTTGCCGATCTGCGCAAAGGTGTTTTTAATGCCCGCACTGAGAGAGCCGGAGAAAACAGAAGGCTCGCTCGAAGCGTCATAGGTGAATTCGCCCGGCTCCGCGCAAAGCTCCACCACTCTGCCCTGCTCCACGATCATCATGCACTGGCCGTCCGCCACCGCAATGCCGGAGCCGCTCGTGATGATGTTGTCACTGCCGCGCGTATTGGAGGAACGCCCGCTCGTGCGCTTTACACCCTTTGTGACAAGCACCTCTTTCGGCATCGATTCGCAATAGAAAAATTCTTTCCACTGATCCGCCATAACACCGCCCGCGGCGCCGACAGCTGTCTTAATAAGACCCATAAATAATTGCTCCTTTTCAATGGTTTCCGCACGTTATATTCCGCCCGGTGTTTATGCTCTAAGTTTAGCACAGAATTTTGCTGTTTTCAATGAATTTCGACAGCACACTCAACAAATATTTGCGCTTTCCTCTGAATTCAGGGAAGCATCCATGATGGAAACCCATTTTTCAATTTTGAACCTGTGCCCAGAAAACCGGGTGCATATCCGCCTGTGCGGCTCTTTTTTAATCAAATTTGCTTTGCCTCTTCGCCGAGCGTGAATTCATAGTGCATCTCAAGCGCGGCAAACAGTTTTTGCATCACTTCGTTTGCAATGGCACGGATGTCGAGGTTCGCAATCAGCGCCATAACCTCCCGCTGTTTTTCCTCCGGCACGCAATAAATGCGCAGTGTCAGCTGCAAAAAGCGCTCTAACTTGCGTTCCAGCGTAAAATACACGTCGCACGGACGCGCCATATATCCGCGCATAATCGCCGCCGAACCGATGTCCGACTCATAAAAATCGCTCACACTGTACCCGGGCATATACGCGCCGAAAATACGGTGCAGCATCTCGGCCGTCATCCTGTGGATGATTTCCAAATTTTCCGGCAGCGTGTACGCTTCCACGTAAATTTGGCGCAGGTTCTCGTTCAGTTCTGCCAGCGTCAGCTGAATCGCCGTCTCCACCGCGTAGAGTTTTACGGGATCTGTCTCCCCCTGTGCAATCTGCCCCGCGATAGTAAACTGATTTTGAAACATGAACTCGGTCAGCTCGGTAAGCACACCGGCTTTCGTGCGGTACAAATTATAGAACGTGCCCGCGGAAACATCCGCTTCCGTCAAAATCTGCTTCGGCGGTGTATGCTTAAACCCCTGCTCCAAAAACAGACGCACACAGGTAGAAAGAATTCGCTTGCGCGAGGCCTCCTTTTCGTTGCGGTTTGCCATTTATACCCCTCTTTTCCCTGTTTTAGAATTGATTCTAATACTCCAAAATGAGTATACCACAACAAAAAGAAAAATCAAGTGTCGGTACACGAAAAAAGGGCAGCTCTTCGCCGCCCTTAACGAATATTTGTCTTTACCGCACGGGTTATATGTTCCGTAAGATCGCTTTTTTCAGCGTTTCGGCATTCAGCGGCTTCGAGAGATGCTCCGTCATACCGGCTTTGCGGCTGCGCTCCACATCTTCCGAGAACGCGTTCGCTGTCATCGCGATGATCGGCACCGTTTTCGCATCCGGCCGGTCCAGCGCACGAATGCGCTGCACCGCCTCAAGGCCGTCCATCACCGGCATCATGATGTCCATTAAAATCACGCCGATCTCGCCCGGCGCGGAGTTTCGGAAGGCCTCCACGGCCTCTTTGCCGTTCCACGCCTGCATCGTTTCGGCACCCATGTCTTCCAGGAAGAATTCCGCAATCTCCATGTTGAGTTCGTTGTCTTCGGCCAGCAGCACTTTCAGCCCGTGCAGAGCCGTTTCGTCCGCCGCGCCATTCGCCGCCGCCTGCGCAGAGGGATGCTTGTCGATTTCAAACGGCAGCGTCACCGTAAACGCAGAGCCTTCGCCGAGCACGCTTTCCACCGTGATGGTGCCGTTCATCTTCTCGATGAGCTCCTTCACGATAGACATGCCGAGGCCCGTGCCCTGATACTGCGTGCGGGCGCCCTGCTTTTCCTGTGTAAACGGCTCAAAAAGCTCGTTGTTCACAAAATCTTTGCTCATACCGATGCCCGTATCACGTATTGTAAAGCGGAATGTCGCCGTGTTTTCGTCACAGGCAATCTCCTCCGCATACGTTTCAATCGTGCCGTTTTCTTTATTGTATTTCGCCGCGTTGCTGAACAGATTCAATAAGATCTGCCGCAGATGCAGCGGGCTGCCGATAAGCTTTGCGTGCGCAAACGAAATCTTGCCGTAGGTATACACAATACTCGTTTTTGCCACCTGCGCTTCGTTCAGTGCGCGAACGTTCTTCATCAAATCGTCAAGGTCAAACGGCACATGCTCCGGCTCCATATGGCCGGATTCCAGCTTGCTCATATCCAAAACATCGTTGATGAGCGACAGCAGATGCTCGGAGGAAACATGGATCTTTTCAAGGCAGTCGTCCACGCGCTCATGATCTTCACGGTTTTTCTTGATAATCTCCAGCATACCCATCACACCGTTGATCGGCGTGCGGATATCGTGGCTCATGCGGGAAAGGAACTCCGTCTTTGCTTTATTCGCCAGCGTTGCTTCGTCCACCTCAGCCCGCAAGCGCTCGTGCTCCTTCTGCTCCTGTGCATGGAACTCCGTGGTGTTTTTCAGCAGCACAAGGCTGTGGATCATCGGCTTTTCCTCACCGCTCTTCGCATCGTATACGCGTGAAGACATCATCAGCGCCGTTTTCTGTATCCAGCGTGTCTCGCTGCCGGATACGCGCTCACAGTATTCCACCGTCACCTGCTTTTCTCCGCTCGCATAGCGTTCCAAAAGCTTTTCGGCCGTGTCGATCAACCGGTAACTGCCCATCGTTTCGGGCAAAATCAGCATAGAATGACGATGGCAATATTCGCCGTACGGACACGGTGCTTTCAAGTCCTCAATAAAGATGTCTGCGCCGCGTTCACGACGGAAATCGCGCTCCACCAGATCATCCGTCAGATTCACGGAGTATACCGCATCCGCAGTCTCCAGCATCGCATCCACGTAGCTGTCGTTTTCCAAAATAGACTGCTTCAGCTGCTCGTAATACTGCGTCAGTTGCTGCTTGGCGTCCGTCTCCGGCTGCACACTGTCGATCGTCTCAAACGCCAGCAAGAAATGGTGCAGCGTGCCGTCCGGGTCTGCATCCACAAAAATCGCCGTCAGTCGCCCGTAGTCGGCACTGTTCTCGCCGAAAATCTTGTGCTGCAATTCCACCACGCGGTTCTTTTCGGAAAGCGCCTCGCACAGCGCCGTCAGCTGTAATCTGCTGCGCACCGCCTTGCGGTCTTCCTGCGCCACGCGTTCTTCTGCAATCTGCTCCACCGCGCCGGAATAACTGCCGTCCGCCGCAAGGAAAAACGCCTCGCTCGCACGAATTACCCTGTAAGCGTCCTGCCTTGCGTCGCAGTACAGGCAATCGGAAAAGTTGCTGCCGTATTTTTTCATGCTTTTCAGCAGTCTGCGATCCAGCTTCTTTTCGGCCAATGCTTCCTCGCGCTTCACGTGGTTTTTGTTGATATACATGTTTTTGTCTGCGAGGATATACAAATCGCGCATTGTGCAGTTTTCGTTCTCGTCGGAGACCGAAATGCCAACCGCATAGCTCACCGGAAAATCGGGGTTCGCCGCATTGTACGTGTCCACACGGTCGCGGATGAGCTGTAAGCACCGCTGCATTTCTTCCTTGTCCGCACCGTCCATAATGGCGATGAATTCGTCGCCGCCCGCGCGACCCACAAAGTAATGCGCCGGCACCGCCTCGCGCACCAGCTCCGCAAAAATGCGGATGTACGCATCGCCCTTTTCGTGGCCCATGCTGTTGTTGATGCGTCTCAAATTGTTGAGGTCAAAGCTGCAAACACCCACGGGCATCGTGATCATCTTCGGCGCGCTCAATAGCTCCTCACATTTATTTTTGTTCGGCAGCCCCGTCGCTTCGTCCATGTACACCTTTTTCTGCAAAGCGTGGTTCATGGCGGTGTAGTGCAGCGCCTTGATAAACTCATAACCGATCAGCATCATCAAAACTACGATGTCCGCCGTGATGTACCGCTCCAAAACCGCCAAAGAGGACGCGCGCTTTTGCGAATAGGTTTCCGCAAGGCCCGTCGCATCATCGCAAACGTCGAAAAACTTTTCGCTTTTGTCGATGATGTCGGTTTTCTCAAAACCCTTTTCGCGCACAAGATAAATCTCCTGCTTCAGGCTTTCAAAGCAAGAAGCCAACTCTTCCATTTTCGTCTGAAAACTCTTGTCGTCCAATCGCACAAGGGTAAGCTCGTCATCGCCGAAGCGCAGACCGTTGATAAACGATTCCACGCTCTCCATCATCTCGTCCTCCGCTTGACCCGCAATCTCCATTTTGACAAGGCGTTGCGTTTCGCCGCGCACAAGGCCCGCATAGTTCACCACGCGCGCCGTGCCCTGAATGCCCGAGACCAGCACCATCATCCAAACGATCAGCGCCGCCAAAACCACGGCCAGCACGCCGATGGCCGCCTGCACGGCATTCGATATTTTCTTGTTTTCCCTCATATTCTTCACCGTTTCGAATCGTTTGGAGTTATACATTGCCGGACCCTTTCCCAAAATCTTACGGTTCATTATAGCACATTCACGTTCCGTCTTCAACACAAAAAAAGGCCCGACCTTTGTGCATCAAACTGCCAAAGGTCGGACTGCTGTTTACTTTACGCGCCGCACCGGCCGCACGTATTTCCAAAAGCGTTTTTCACCATTTCGGCATACTCCTTTTTCACGTTTTCCGGCTCCGTGATTCGGATTTTCCCACCGTAGCCGAACACCCAGCGGTAAAAGACAGGGCTTGCCGCCGTCTCCGTTTCCACGGTAAACGCGTCGTCGCCAAAGGCCTTTGTTTCCACATCTTCGCCGAATGCGTCCACCACCGCATTCATCATCGCGTTGTCACACAAAAGCGTCACGCGCTCACGACGGCTGTCATACATGCTTGTCATCGTGCGGATATGCCGCATCAACTCCTCTTTTTCGGGCCGCGGCTCCGCGTCCTCATCTAAAATCTCCGGACAACGGTCAATGCGGTCCACGCGGAAGCTCACAAGCTTTTCGTGCTTGTCGGAATACCCCACAACGTAATATTCATCTGTATTCCAAACAAGCTTATATGGGCTGAAAACATACGGCTTCCCGTCGTTTTTCAGTACACGGTTCTTGCCCGGACCGTAATGAAAATAGTAAAACGAAATTTTCTTCCGCTTTGCAATAGCCGCGTTGATCGTGTCCGCAATGTAGTAAATGCTCTCATTGCAGGATTTCCCGTTGTTCGCGCAAAACCCCTCCTGCAAAACCTCGGCCTCATAAACGCTCGTCAGCCGACAAAGCTTTTCAATCAGCTCCTCGCTTTTCTTTTCGGTGATGAATCCCGCAGATTCCACCGCGTCCGCAAGCAGCTTCAATTCCGGCATCTCAAATAAGCGGCTCGCAAGGTAATAGCGGTTCTGCGTCGTCTTGTGCGTGTAAATATCAAAGCCGCAGTCCGCAAGCTGCTTGATGTTCTTGCCGACGGTCGTGCGATGCACCGTAACGCCGCATTCCTTTTGGAGCTTATCCATAATGTTTTTTGTAGAAAGCTCGTGGTTTTCGTCGCTGTATGTGTTCAGAATTTTCAAAAGCGAGATCGTCCGCAGCTCGGCGTTGTCCTCCGCCTTCGGTGTCTTATTCGTCTTTGCCATAAAGCAGCACTCCTTTGCGCTCGTTCTGCTTTTATTATAGCGGACGAACTCCCACCGCACAAGTCCGGAAACCGTCAGGTGTCGCTTTTTCGCTCACTGCGGCTTCGTGATAAGCTCTGTCACCGCTTCGCCGTAAGACGGCACAAACGAAAAATTCTGCTGATATTCCTTCGCGTTCCATACAATATTCGGCATGTATATCCCTCACTTTTCCGCTAAAATGCGTTCGATCTCATCTAATGTGTCGGCAAAATAAATGCCCTCTTGCCGCTCCTTGGTCGAAAGCCCCATCTCGATCATATGGCCTAAAAGCGCCTTCAGCCCGTTGTAATATCCATTCAGATTATAAAGAATGCACGGCGCGTCTAAATGCTTCAGCGATACCTTCGACATCACTTCCGCAATTTCCTCCAGCGTGCCCGTGCCGCCCGGGAACGCGATAAACGCGTCGCCGAGCTCAATCATTTTCGTCTTTCTGTCCGTCATGTCCTTTGTCACAATAAGCTCCGTCAGCCCGTCGTGCTGCAGCTCGGAGTCCACAAAAAACTGCGGCTCCACGCCGGTCACTTTGCCGCCGTTTTGCAGCACGCTTTCGGCGATCGACCCCATTAGCCCGCATTTTGAGCCGCCGTAAATGAGGTCATGCCCGTTTTCGCCAATCCACTTGCCGAGCGCCTCCACCGCCTCTTGCAGCTTGGGGTCATTGCCCGCGTTCGCACCGAGATAAACCGTAATATTCATCTTCATCCCCGCCTTTCTTTTCCCTTATCATACAAGAATTCGCCGAAGATTTCAACCGCTTCACTCCACACGGTACAAAACATGCGCATAAAAAACGGCGGCGCAAAGCCTAAGCTCCACGCCGCCGTTTTGGGATATATAAATCAAGAGAGCGCCTGCCCGCATTCCGAGCAGAATTTACTGCCCGGCTTTACCGGCGCGCCGCAGCCCGGACACACCGTTTGTAGCTTTGCGCCGCAAGCGCTGCAAAACCTCGCGTTTGCGAAGATCTGCGCCCCGCACTGCGGACAGACTGCCCCCGCCGGAGCTGTCGGCGCCGCATTTACGGGTACGCCCGCCGTCCGGAAGCTCGTTGGCTCGCCCATCGTGCAGCGGTACACCACCTCAAAAATCTCGCTCGGCAGCTTTTTCTGCTTATACGCGCCGATGCCCGCCGTTACCGCCAGCGGCCACAGCAGAAAAAGCCCCACAGCGCCCGCGCCCAGCTTGTCCGCCCACTGGCCCTCGCCGAGCGTCACATTGAGCTGCGTGCCGTTTACCGTGAGCTCCACCGTCGTCGCCAGCTTCATGCCGGAAAGCGTGCGCAGCGTATCGGCCTGCGCCGCCTGAATGAGGTACCCGTTCGGTGTCGCCACGCTCTGCACCTCCATGCTCTTTTCGCCGCGCAAAAACGTCGTCACAGCCTCCAAAACCTGCTCTGCGGTCGCTTGGTTCAGCTCAAATACTCTCGATTCTTTCATGTCGTTCCCCCATTTCTATTTCACTTCGCGCAGCGCCTTCCAAAGCGCCGCATCATTTTCCAGTTGATAAGCGTCTTCTTCATACAGCAGGTTCCGCTGCTCAAACCGTATCATACACGTCGTGCCGTCTGTTTTCACAAACGTCAAACTCTGCTCGCTGTCCGTTGCACGCATGTCCGTTCTTTCGCCGATTTTCATCTCGCAAAGTGCGTCAAAAATCGTTTGCATCGCCGCCTTGTCCGTGATGCGGCAGAAAACGGGCGTGTCCATCGTGTAGCGATATTCCATGCAGTTCATCTCATTCACGTCAAATGTCTTTGCGAAATTCTCTGCTTCGCCGCCGCAAAACGCAAACACCTCGCCGGCTTCGCTTCTTTCCGCCGTCTTTCCTTCGCAGCCCGCAAGCAGCACGCACAAAACGACCAGCGCACACAGCAAAATAAAACCGCATCGCTTCATTTTCCCGCCCCCTTTTCTATCCCCTATCCTACCAAACAACCGTAACCGAAAAAAGCGTTTTCCCGGTTTGGTCATTGACACGCCGGAAAATGTCAAAACCCACTGCGTTCTCTTATGGCGGTTTCGGTCGAAGCGTGGTATAATCGCCTTAAATCAAGCATACGGAGGGAACCCGCATGAAATTTTGTGACCGTCTCAATTTATATATCGAAACACTCGGCTGCTCCGCCAAAACGCTTTCCGCCGTCTCCGGCATATCGGATGCCGCCATCAGCCGCTACCGCTCCGGCGAGCGCGAACCCGGCAGGGACAGCGAACAGCTTCTGCGGCTCGCACAGGGCATCTGCGCCATCGCCGCCGAAAGCGATTATTCTCCCGGCTTTTCGGAGGGCGAAGTTCTCTGCACCCTCCGCGCTTCCCTGCACACCGAAAAATCCGATTTTGACAGCGCCGTTCAAAACCTTAAAAACCTGCTCACCGCATTCGGCATCAGCTACGCAGAGCTTTCCCGCGCCATGAATTTCGACGCATCCTACCTCTCCCGCGTCTGCTCCGGACAGAGAAAACCCGCAAACACAGAGGAATTCATCACGCAGGTCTGCCGCTATGTCACAAGGCGGTGCCTGAAAAACGACCAAAAAGAAGCCCTCTGCGCGCTCGTCGGTACATCCGCAGAGCAACCTACAAAGCCCGAGCACTACACTGCGCTCCTCATGGAGTGGCTGTGCACCGCAAAGCAGCGCGATGCCGAGTCCGTCTCCAAATTTCTCGCGCATCTCGATACCTTCGACCTCAATGAATATATCGAAGCCATTCATTTTGAGGAGATTAAGGTGCCTTCGCTCCCGTTCCGACTCCCTGCCTCGCGCAATTACTACGGCATAGAGGAAATGAAGCAGGGCGAGCTCGATTTTTTCAAGGCGACCGCGCTTTCCAAATCCGCCGCCCCCGTTTTCATGTGCAGCGATATGCCCATGGCCGATATGGCGGAAGATCTCGACTTCGGTAAAAAATGGATGTTCGGCATCGCCGTCGCGCTCCGAAAAGGACTGCATCTCGATATAATCCACAACATAGACCGCCCGTTTGAAGAAATGATGCTCGGGTTAGAGAGCTGGATCCCCATTTACATGACGGGGCAGGTCTCGCCGTACTACTTAAAAGGCGTGCAGAACACCGTCTACTGCCACTTTCATTACGTCTCCGGCGCCGCCGCGCTCACCGGCGAGTGCATAAACGGCTTTCACGAAGACGGCCATTACCATTTCACAAACAACCGTGAAGAGGTGCAGCACAGCCGCCGCATCGCAGACCATCTGCTGCAAAAAGCGCAGCCTTTAATGGAAATTTATAAAGCCCCACAGGCCGATCTGTTCCGCGCATTCCTCAAAAACGACGCAGCCACCGTCGGCGCACGGCAAAACATTCTCTCCGCTCCGCCGCTTTATACCATGCCGGAAGATCTGCTCGGACGCATTCTAAAGCGCAGCGGCATGTCGGCAGCAGACGCAGAAAGCATCAACGCCGCACTCAAACAGCAAACGGAAAATATCGAGCAAATTCTCACTGTAAACACCGTCATCGACGAGCTCCCGCATGTAAGCGAAGAAGCGTTCCGGGCAAGCCCCCTCACGCTCTCGCTTTCAAACGCATTCATCGAAAACACCGTCACGTACACCTATGAAGAATACACAGCGCACCTTAAAGCCACCAAAATATTCGCTGAACAGCACCCAAACTACACCGTCCGTTTTGCGGAGAAACCCGCGTTCCGCAATATCCAAATTCAAATCCACGAAAACGAGTGGGTCATGCTGTCCAAAAGCAAAGCCCCCGCTATTCATTTCGTCATTCGCCACAGTAAAATGCTCAGCGCCTTCCAAAACATGATCTTGCCTTACGTTGAGGATTAACCGCCACCCGCGTCAACGGTGGTTAAAAGTTTTGCAACGTTCGCGGCGCTAATCGCCGTTTATTGCCGAATATATTCGCAAAAATCATTCACAACACGCTCCATCATTTCGTTATTCCGGCGCGAAACCTCGGCCGCGTTTTCCGCCTGCATGTTTCCCTGCCGTATCGCTTCCTGAATGTACTCGTCCGTAAATGTAAAGCTCGTCAAAGACTGTATCAAGATCGGCGCCACCGTCTCAAATTTTCCCTCCGGCGCAATGATGCCGAAAATGTTCGCGGCACCGCGTGAAGGCGTCACGTCCACACCGTTGATTTCATAACCGCCCGCGTCTAAAATGCTGCCCTCAAACATACCCGTGCAGGCCGCCCCTGTTTCCGATGTAAGGCTCGCTAAGATCGAAGCTTCCGAAACCGCATAGCTTGCAAGCGGCGTCGTAATGGGCGTTTCGCTCAAAACTGTCATGTTTTGAATTTTTGCAAATGCAAAACTCTGGGGCATGATGCTGTCGTAAGCGTCTTGGTAATCGTCCATCGCGTTTAAGCACCCCGCAAGCGTCGGGTCCTCCAGCACCGGCAAATATGTCAGCGGGTCATTGCTCGTGCTCATCGATTGATACTGCGCCTTCGCTTCCGCACTCTTAAAGTACGGGCCAAGCTCACCGTAATAGAAGATCTGCACATCCGGGTCATTCGGGTCCCACGCGCGGATGGAATAGCCCGCGTATTCGCCGCCGGTCATAATCTGCCACCCCTGCGGCAGCTGCATCGTGAACACCCCGCCGTCGTAATCAACCAACGTGTACGTCGCTTCAGGTGTCGGTTCCGCCGTCGGCTCCGGGGTCACGGTCACTTCCGGCTCGGGCGTCACTTCAGGCTCCGTCTGCGCATTTGAAGCTTCGGAGGACGCTTCCGTTTTTGATTCCGCCGTCTCCTCGTCCGGGTCTATCCCCGCCGCCTCAAACACCGTGTCCGTGCCGAGCGCATCATATGTCTTGCCGCCTAATACAACACACCCGTCCTCACGCAGCGTAAAGCTCATTTTGCTGCCGCTTGCGTCCGCAAATGTAAAAATATACCGCGTGTATTTGTCGTCCGTCTTTACAACTTCGCCGAGCGTCACAGCTTTCAACGCGCCAAAAATTTCTTCCGCTTGCTTTGCGTCCCGCACCGTTTTCGGTTCCGCCGCAAAGCTTCCTTTTTCTTCGTAAATCGTCAGGCTTTCCGCCGCAAATTTTCCCGCGCCGCTCACTTGGTCAAACAGCGCGTTTTTCGCGCCGCAGCCCGCAAAATTCAAAAGCAATACAAGCGTCAGCACAGCCGCCGTCATTCGTTTCGTTCGTGTCATGTTTGTCTCCTCAGTAGTTTAATCCCTGAATGTTCAGCACCGGCGCCAAATCGCAATCCACCACATACACCATGCCGCCGGACTGCTGCGCCTCCTGCTCCTTGTTGTACAAGTAGTTCGCCCATTCCTCCGCGCTCAGTGGCTGAATGAGCGACTGCAGCGCGTCCTGCGTCGCCGTAAACGGCAGCATCGTCGTCTCAATGAGGAAGTATTGCCCGGAGCCGCTCCACGTTTCCACCGCTGTCTGCGCGTGTCCCGGCGTGAACACAATCATCGCGTGCATGCTTGCGGATTCCAGCACGCTCGCCATTAAAACCGCCGTTTCGATGCAAATTCCGGAGCCGTTCTCTAAAACTGCGTCGGGCATCAAAACGCGCTGGCTCGCACTGAACGAATACGGCCCCATGTTGTAGCGTACGCCCATGCTGCTGATAGCGCTCTGTATCGCCGCCACCTGATAATACGTGATGTACGCGCCTTGGTCGGACGTAAAGCCGTACGCCGGCTGATACCCCGGCAGCATACCGTATTCCGTGCCGAAGCTTTGCTCCAGCCACGATACCGCATTACGGCGCACCTGCAAAATGCCGTCCGTTTCCGGCGTCATCCACGCCAAGATGTTGTCGTTCTGGATAATGCCGAATTCATCGCTGTAATTTTTATAATCGTATACGCTGTGCAGCTCAATGTTCTTCGTCTCCTGAATAATCGCCTCGCCCGTAATCGTGTTTTCCACACGCAGCGTCATCTGCGTGTCCTTCGTCGTTGAAAGGTCGGGCATATCGGTGAGCACCGGCGGCTTGATCATCAAATACGTCATCTCCGGCGTCAGTGTCACTTTCTGCTCATATTTCTGCGTAAAGCCCGCAATTTCCGCCGTCACCATCACGTCGGTGTAGCCCTTGTCCGTATATAAAAGCAGGTTGATCGCCGAGTCCATCGAGGGGTACAAATTCGGAAAAATCTCCTCAACGGTCGAGTAGTCCGAAAACACGATCGGCGCCTGCGCGTCATACGCGCCAACATCTTTGCCTCCCTCGCAGGCCGCCAGAATCTCATCCGCATACGCGTCGAGGTTCTCATCGAGCAAAAACGCGGCGTGGTTATATTCGCGGCTGTATAAATCGAACATCGTTTCCTCGTGCTGCCCGGAGGTAATGCCCACGCGCGAGATAAGCTGGTTTGCGGAATACAGTCTCAAAACGTCCGACCATGCAAGGCCCCACGAGCGCGATTCCATGTATTTCGTCATCACATCAAGGTTCGCAACGTATTTCGGCCACAGATCATTGAGCCACTCCGGCGTGTCCAACGTACTGAGTGCCGTTTTCACATTGCCCGCCGCCTCGTAAACGGAAATGAGGTACGCCTGCTCGTCGCTGCGGTCGCCGACCGTAGCCGTTACAAGCGGCTGCAAAGCGTCATACTGCGCCGTGTAAAATGTCAGCGCCTCCTGAATGCCGCCGATCACCTCAAGTGCGTCCTCAAAGTAAGCCTTCTGCTCCGCTTCCACAGCCTTGCCCTTTTCGGTTTTCGGCGCGTCGCAACGCTCGAGGCTCTGCATCTGCTGCCGCACCGCGCCCACCGCGTCGTTAAGCGCGTTTAGTTTCTCCGTGCACAAAGTATAATACTCGTCCAGCACGTCAAAGCCCTCTGCATTCACAGAATTCTCGTACACAATGCTGCTCTGCCCGGAAAGCTCGTCCGCCGCAGCTTCCACGTCCTTTAAAATGCTCTGCGTCTCCGTCACGGCCGCCGCCACCTGCTCCAAATACGCCTTGTCCTGCTGCACCATGCCGCATCCTGCAAACGATGTGCACAATAGCACCACCGCCAGAATAAAGCTTACCGCCCGTTTCCCATTTTTCATACGCGTCCCCCTTTTGCTCTACAGAATTATCCTTTGGTTCTATTATAACGAAAAGGTATGCCGCGTTTGAACCCGCTTTCCCGCCCTGTCCGTGACAAACCCGGAAACGAAAAGATCCTTCAAAATAGAAATAGCCGCCTGATTTCTTTTGAAAACCAAGCGGCTATGT
>ERZ809296.1592-NODE-1592-length-25684-cov-7.390612_pt1 | contig 25684 bp, 25 predicted proteins | sample MGYA00520511_ERZ809296 | MGnify/ENA primary metagenome ERZ809296 (study PRJEB31576, sample SAMEA3212662) | Homo sapiens | biome: human-gut; feature: human gut; material: fecal | place: Sweden | collected 2012 ... | reverse complement strand
CCGACGTGACCTTCGCCTACCCGACGGACGAGGACGCCCCCGCGCCCGCCCCCACGGTCCTGGACGGCGTGAGCATCCACATCCCCGCTGGAAAGCGCACCGCCATCGTGGGCGCCTCCGGCTCGGGCAAGTCGACGCTGGCCTCGCTGCTGACCCGCACGTGGGACCCGGCATCGGGCACCGTCACCATCGGCGGCACGAACGTGGCCGACGCGTCCCTGCGCGACCTTCGTGCGACGGTCGCCTCCGCGCCCCAGCGCCCCTACCTGTTCAACGACACGCTGCGCGCCAACCTGCTGCTCGCAGCACCCAACGCCACCGACAAGGACCTCGAGTCCGCGCTGGAGGCCGTGGACCTCACCGACTGGCTGGCCACGGAAAAGGACGGCCTGGACACGGTCGTCGGCGACATGGGTGAGCGCCTCTCGGGTGGCCAGCGTCAGCGCCTGGCCCTGGCCCGCGCGCTCCTGCGCGACGCCCCGATCTACGTCTTCGACGAGGCCACGAGCCAGGTCGATCCGGCCACCGAGGCGCGCGTGCGCGAGGGCATCGCCCGCGTCGCGACGGGCCGCACCATCGTCGAGATCGCCCACCGCATCAGCGCCGTGCGCGACGCCGACCAGATCATCGTCATGGACGCGGGCCGCGTCGTGGAGACTGGCACCTACGCCGAGCTGCACGCACGCGGAGGTGCGCTCGCCGCCCTTGAGGCGCGCGAAACCACCGATCAACCCAGCGCCTGACAGACGCGAGCACGCGGGGGATGGGGCCACGGCCTCGTCCCTCGCGTGTTTACGCGCCCGATACCGATAGGATTCAACCTATGGAAAGACTGATCGGCTGGACGAAAGCTGACGCGTGGGGCTCCACGAACGCGATCCCCGAGTTCCTGGGGGCCGCCGCCGGGGACGACCCGGTGTCCGAGGTGTGGTTCGGCGCCCACCCGGACGGACCGACGCTGCTGACGGGCGGGCAGACCCTCGCCGAGTACATCGGCGAGAACCCCAAGCGAGCCCTCGGCGGAGGCCTGCTCTACGCGTTTGGCCCCACCCTGCCGTACCTGGCGAAGATCATCGCCCCCGCGCAGACCCTGAGCCTGCAGGTGCATCCGACGAAGGAGATCGCGCGCGAGGGCTACCTGCGCGAGGAGGTCCTGGGCATCGAGCGAACGGACACGCACCGCGTCTACCGGGACATGAACCACAAGCCCGAGATGATCTACGCGCTCACCGAGTTCAGCGCGCTCGTGGGCTTCCGCGTGCCGCGCAAGGCCCGCCAGCTCCTCGTCGGCCTGGAGGGCGAGCTCGCGGACCGCCTGCGTTACCGCCTCAAGCTGTCCACCGTGCGCGGGGGCCTGCGTTCCCTGGCCACGTGGCTCTTCGACGAGGACTCCCCGGCGACCCCCGAGCGCGTCGAAGAGTTCGTGGCCGCGTGCCGCTCCCGCCTCGCGTCCGGCACGTCCCCCTCGCCGCGCACCGACGAGCTCGTGAGCGTCCTGGGGGAGAAGCACCCGGGCGACCCGGGTATCATCGTCGCCTTCCTCATGAACCCGGTGTCCCTGCGCCCGGGCGAGGCCGTCTACATTCCGCCGCGCCAGATCCACGCCTACCAGTCGGGCTTGGGCATCGAGGTCATGGCCTCCTCCGACAACGTCGTGCGCGCGGGCCTAACCGGTAAGTACGTGGACTCCGCCCAGCTCGTGGAAATCACCGAGTTTTCGGCGCTGCCACCCGTGCGCGTGGCTCCCGAGCACCCCTCGGCGACGACGGACCGTTTCCTGGCACCTGCCCAGGAGTTCGAGCTGTCGGTGACGACGCTGGTACCCGGCAAGCACACGTCCCGTGTGGACGAGGTCGCCGTGCCAGGTGAGGGTCCGCGCATCGTCATTGCGACCTCCGGGTCGGTCACCCTGCATGTGAGCGAGGAGCAGGGCGGGGACAGCGTGGAGCTGAGCCGTGGCCAGGCTGTGTTCGTCTCGGCCGCCGAGCGTCGCGTGTGGGCGTACGGCACCGGCTCGTTTGTGCAGGTCGCGGCCCCCTGACCGGGGTGCGTCGCGCGCCGTGACGAGGCTGTGAATGGGAGCGTTGTCAAGTCGTCCCACGTGGTGGTCTTGGTTCCTGGAAAAGCCTTGTAGCTGCGGCTTTTTCCTCTAAAATAAGAGCCGGGCCTCATCTCCGCTCGCTGCGACGAGGCCCGATTGTCAATCGCAGTGTGGGTACCGCGTGGGGGTGCCCGCACTGCGATTCTGTTTGCGCCTTAGAAGACGCCGGAGACCCAGTCGGCCAGGGTCTTGCAGGTGGAGGCCAGCTCGCCCTCGTGGGCGTCGTAGCCGGCGACGATGTCCTCGGTGTCAACGTCCTCGTTGTTCACAGCCCACACGGTCGCGGTCTCGCGCGTGACCTCCGGGTGGAATTGGACGCCCAGGGCGGTGCCGTAGGAGAAGATCTGCGTGTACTTGTCCGAGCGCGCCCACTCGCGCGCGCCGTGGGGGAGTTCCACGATGGCGTCACCATGGTCGGCGAACACCGTGTGGGTCGAGGCTAGGGCCATGCGCAGGGGGATGGCTCCACCGCCGCCCGCCTGGTCGTTCGTGCCCCAGGCCAGGGAGATGACGCCGTATTCGGGGCCCGCCGGGTCAGCGACGCTGACGCGCCCGCCGAAGGTCGCGGCGATGAGCTGGGCGCCCAGGCAAATGCCGAGCACCCGGATGTGTGCGGCCACGCAGCGGCGCAGCAACTCGCGTTCGGCTTCCAGCCATGGCCAGGCCTCGTCGTCGTAGGCGTTCGCCCGGCCACCCAACAGGATGAGGGCATCCGGCAGGGGAGCGGCCGCCAGGTCCTGGAGGCGCTGCGGGTCCTCCCAGGCGCGCACCACCTCGTGACCGCCGAGGAAGGCGGACAACTGACCCACCGGAACGATCGGGTCGTTTTGAATCACGAGGATGTTCATACATCAATTGTAGTCGCGATCACGCGCCGGTACCTATCGGCCCTTGAAGAACGTGAAGAGCTGGCGCTCGCGGATCATCAGGGAGGCAATCACGACACCTATGAGCGTCCACGATGCGGCACAGATGCCCTCGGCTGCGACCAAACGGATGAGATCGGAGCGATCCCCGGGCGCCGCTCCGCTCAGTATCGTGAGGCATATGCCGGAGGTGAGGACGCATGCGCCGCCCACCCACGCCACGGCCTCGAACAGTTGAAGGACTGTCGTATCCGACGTGCGGAGCCCAGCGTGCAGAGCCGAGGCGATCTCGAGGCGACGCCACCATGTGGCAGCGGCCCCTAGGGCAGCACCGATTGCGCTCGCTGCGATCCACGCCCACCAGGTCGGCCTCTGTCGCAGTCGCCCCGCCGCGTCGAAGGTCGTCCCGCGCGTAGGGTTCATGGCCAGGACCTGGGTGTTCTGGTCGTCGCTTCCAACGAGGGCTGAGCGAGCCAAGGCATCGACGTCGTCGCTGTGCGGCCAGGATTCGTACCAGCACTCATCGAAGGTTCCCGTCGCGGGCACGGGGGCGAGAGCCGCGTAGGCGTAGCCGGGACGACGCCCATCGTTCTCGTCCCACGGGTAGGTGCCCGCCACCTCGGCCTGCCCGTGTGCGAGGGGGAGAAGGGCTCCTTGAGTGGTGCCGAGATCCTCAGCTACCTGCTCAGGGAGCAGAATTCCCGTCGGATCGGCCGTTGTTGTCCCCAGGAGAGAGACGGTCCCGGGCGTGACCTCATACAGAGGTAGCGACGAGGCAGGAAGGGCGAGCGGGGACAAGCCGGATTCGACCGAGCGAACGGCTCCTGCACGCACCCCGGGGAGTCGCGACAGCGCATCGCAAGTGGCCCCGTCGATGCTGCCTTGCGCTTGGAGGACTCGCACCGATCCCAGATGAACACGAAAAGAGGCAGCCTCAACGCTGACGGAACGAAGAGAGAACGCATCGGCGCAGATGATGCCTCCGACCAGGGCGGTGGCCAGAACAGTCAGAATCCCGACGCGGGCCGTCCCGCTCAGGCAGTCCCTCCAGGCCTCGGACAGGAGTGCGCGCCACGAGAGTGTGCTCATCGCTGCTCCTCCTCGTCCTGGAAGTGGGCGAGGTCAATGACGGCGTCGCACTGCGCGCGAATCGACGGATCGTGCGTCGCGATCACGACGCTCACCCCGTCCTCGCGCAGCGAACCGAGCGTGGAGGCGATGTCGCGCGCCGTGGACTGATCAAGCTGCGCGGTTGGTTCATCTACGAGGAGCAGGGTGGGGGCGCAAGCGAGCCCGCGCGCGAGGAGCACACGCTGAGCCTCGCCACCCGACAGATCACGAAAAGAGCGCTCCGCGAGATGCGCCAGATTGAAAGCTTCGAGGAGCCGGTGTGCCTCCACATCGGCCTGTGCCCGACTCATGCCACGGGCCAACAGGGGCAGCGCGACGTGGTCAATCGCGCTGCGCGCGCGAACGCCAAACGGGTTCTGGAAGACCCACGCAATGCGGGGGTTCTGCTCACCAGACGGACGGGGGACGCTGATCGTTCCCTCGGTCGGAGTCTCCCATCCCGCGATCAGTGACAGCAGCGTTGATTTGCCAGAACCGGACGGGCCGATGATGGCGGTGAGGGCACCGTCCTCGCAGCGGGCGCTCAGATGGCGAAAGAGCCACGGGCTTGCGGCGAACTTGTGCCCGACGTTGTCTAGCTCGACGGACATGAGCGTCCCTCGACGGCGGTGTCGACGGCGGAGAGCGGGGTCGTTGGCAGGACGTAGGTTCGGCCGAGCTGGGAAGAAACGATGGAGACGGGGATCGGCGTGCCGCTTGCAAAGACGCACGCGTTCGTCGCGTCTCCGATCACTGAGGCCGGCGGGACGACCGTGACGGTGATGGGGGAGGCGAGCTTCCAGGAGACGGGCAGCTGAACGGGTCCATCGCTGCTCCGGGCGGAGCGGACGAAGTCCGTGTATTCGCGCGAGGACAGGATCGTCGCTGTCAGGGTGGGGTCGGTGATCACGCCATCAGAGGGGACCGGGTAGTCCGTGTCCCCCAGAGTGATGACGTGGTCTGCGGGATAGGCGTCCGGCGGGACGGAGAGGCGCAAGGCGTCGCGGGAGTCCTCCAGGGTGAGGAGAACCGTCTGCGTATCGACGCTGTCACCCAGGCGAACGGGAACTGACGAGGGGGTGACGGTCGGCGCGGGAATCCACAGGACGTGAGAGGCCTCGATACGAGAGGGGACACCTCCGGCTCCGTCGTTCACGCCCATCGCCGAGGCCAGGGCCGCGCGCGTGGCGGCCGTGACCCGCTGAGATTCCGCTGGAGCCGCATACCCGAGCCGAGCAAGCTCAGCGTTCAGGGCACCGATATCGGGTCCCGCTGCTCCGTCCACCACGTCCTGATAGAGCGGAGTGGACAGGGCTAAGGCAAGAAGGGGCAGGCCATCGATCTCGCAGGGAATAGAACCGGAGGTGAGGGGAGTTCCCGTCGCTACCTGGAGCGCTGTGATGCGCCCAGCGATGGGGGAGGTAAGTTCGTGAGGCGAGGCCGGGGGAATCGTGAGGGTGAGGGAGCGTGTATCGGTGAATTCGCGGGTGGTGACGGGGACCGTCGATGGAGCAGATGACGATGCCAACGAGGCCGGGGTGGGCGGCGAGGCAATGAGGATACCCGCGCTGACCCCACCCGCACCGGCGATGAGAGCGACAAACGCGGTGAGGGCGAGCCAGCGGCGAGAAGATGCCATCTCAACTCCTGAGGGTGGTTGTGGTCATTTGCTGGGGTCGCTGAGGCATTGGTGCAAAATGTCGGGACCCTGGGATGGGTCGATGAAAGGCAGTGCGCTGTCGAGAGGCGTTCCGCTCTCGCGAGCGCGCGCGAGCTCTTGGGCTGTGAAGGACGCCTCAACCGCCTTATTACGGATCAAACACTGCGTGAACAGCTCGTTGATGTCCCGGTGATCTGGGTTGACTCGCATGTCGAACTCGAGCGCCTCGATGATCGGCTGACCGGCTTCGATGGAACAGGCTTGGACGAATTCTTGTTGCTGTTCCTCAGATATGGAGGAGCCAACCGGCTGATCGGGGACGCTCAGATCGCCGCTCGGGCCAAACGATGCACCGGTGACGCCCTTGTCTGTCAGGCAGCTCAGCACGCGCTGACGCATGTCCTGTAGTTCTGCCTCGCTGATGGCAGAGTCGGCGAGGACAGATTGAACGAACTCGTTGGACGCCCACTCACTGCGCGCCTGCTCAATGTCGGCCGCCCACGGCCCCTCCGCCGCGGGTGTGGTCTGTTGGCAGCCACAAGCCGTGGCGACGATGACAAGAGCGGCAGCGAGCAAACCAACGCGCGAACGGATGGAGTACGTGCCCTCCCTGGTGTTTGCTCCCATGATGTTCTCCCTCGAACAGCCTCGACAATGGGTGCTTACTTCCAGAATAACGAAGAAAGGGCTCTGTTTTCTGCATGACGGAGAAATGAATTGAGATGGGGATGATCAGATGACCCCAAACGCGCCGCAGCCCCCAATCCCGGAACCCGACGCGGCGTGCGATCCCCACCGCGGCAAGCCGACCCGGAAACGGGGGCTGCAACACACAATCCATTGTGTGACACCAAGCTCAAAGAACGGGGAGCTTTGGCTGAGAAAACCCTGGGAAAAGCGCGCGGGGTGGATACTCATCCACCCCGCGCGCCCCAGGCCAGCAGTCAGGCGATCACTTCGATGCGAGACGAGCGCCCTCGGCAAGAGCCTCGAGCTTCGCCCATGCAATCGACGGGTAGATGCGGCCGCCCAGGCCACAGTCCGTCGACGCCACGACACGCTCGTCGCCCACAATGTCCGCGAACTGGCGGATACGCTGAGCCACCAGCTCCGGGTGCTCCACAACGTTCGTCGAATGCGACACCACGCCCGGGATCAGGTACTTGCCCTCAGGCAGTTCGATGTCGCGCCAGATCGTCCACTCGTGCGCGTGGCGAGCATTCGCCGCCTCGAACGTCAGGCCGTTCCCGTTGACCAGCAGGGCCAGATCCACGATGTCCTTGAACGGGATATCCGTCGTGTGCGGGCCGTGCCACGAACCCCAGCACACGTGGAAGCGAACCAGATCCGGGTCAATGCCCTCGAGCGCGTGGTTCAGCGCGTCAATACGCACGCGCGAGAACGCGCGGTAATCCTCAACGGAGGGCTCCGGGTTCATCTGATCCCAGCCCTCCGCGATATCCGGCGCGTCAATCTGCACCGTCAGGCCCGCGTCCGTAATGCGCTTGTACTCCTCGCGCAGCACATCCGCGCACGCCCACACCACGGCCTCGTCGTCCTCGTAGAACGCATTAGCCACGCGAGCCGCCGAACCCGGCGAAATTGCCGCCACGAAACCATCTGACACCGGCTTGCTGACCGCCTCCAGCGCGTGCTTCGTGCCCGCGATATCGCGCTCCACGGCCTCAGCACCGATATAGGTCAGCTCACCCGTGATCGTCGGGAACGCGATCGGGTTGCGGTTCGCAATGTGAATACCCGAATCCGGATCCGCGTACGCGTCCGCGAAACGCTGCCAGTCGCGGCGCTCAGCGAACGACGAGAAAGACAGGCGACCATCGCGGCCAGCCGGGGGACGCACGTCAAAACGCTGCACGTCCTCAAAGGACAGCCCGCCGAAACGCGAGAAGGAATACGTCCACCATGCGCCGTAATCAACCGTGTCGATCATTGCGTGACCGTACTCGCCATCGTTGACGATATCCAGGCCGATCTCAGCCTGACGCTTCACAACGCCGTCAACCTGATCCTGCAGCAGCGACGTGAAGTCAGCCTCGCCGAGCGAACCCTCACGGCGCGCACGATTCGCCTCGATCAGCTCGGGGGTACGGGGCAGGGAACCAACATGAGTGGTGCGAATGGTCATCGCAGTCCTTTCTCTAATCTGTGCACCCAGCCTACGTTTCGCGCGTCGAGAACGAGGCCGAATGCCCGAAGCGTGACCAATGCGATCAACCACTCATCTGCAAGACGCTAATTCACGCACGCACCCCTTGCGTTTTCCTTGCAATCACGCCCACAAGCGTCCACTCACTGACACGGCAACCCACCCGCCACAGCCCCCGAAATACCGCGCGAAAACCACCCCCACCCAGCCCCGGCCTCGTCCATGAGACGAAACCCGCACGGAAACGCAGCGCTCACACTCCTACTGTGGAGTCATTACAAGGCAAAAGAAAGGCACATCATGAGTCGCCCGCTGCGCTCGGCAACATCCACCCAAGGCCGCAACATGGCCGGAGCACGCGCCCTGTGGCGCGCCACCGGCATGACGGACGGCGACTTCGGCAAGCCGATCATCGCTATCGCCAACTCCTTCACCCAGTTCGTCCCCGGCCACGTGCACCTGAAGAACATGGGCGATCTCGTGGCCGGAGCCATCGAAGCAGCCGGTGGCGTTGCCAAGGAATTCAACACGATCGCCGTCGACGACGGCATCGCCATGGGCCACGACGGTATGCTCTACTCCCTGCCCAGCCGCGACCTCATCGCCGACAGCGTCGAAACGATGGTTAACGCGCACCGCGCCGACGCCCTCGTGTGCATCTCCAACTGCGACAAGATCACCCCCGGCATGCTCCTGGCCGCCATGCGCCTGAACATCCCCACCATCTTCGTCTCCGGCGGCCCCATGGAATCCGGCGCCGCCGTTGACGGCGTCGTCGAACACCGCCTCGACCTCATCGACGCGATGGTCATGGCCGTCGACGACTCCGTCAGCGACAACCAGCTGGCCAGCATCGAAGCCAATGCGTGCCCCACCTGCGGTTCCTGCGCCGGCATGTTCACTGCGAACTCCATGAACTGCCTCAACGAGGCGATCGGCCTGGCCCTGCCCGGCAACGGCACCACCCTGGCCACCCAGATCGAACGCAAGAAGCTCTTCACCGAGGCCGGCGCGCGCATCGTCGACATGTGCCGCGCCTACTACGATAACGAGGACGACTCGGTCCTGCCTCGCTCGATCGCCACGAAGGCCGCCTTCGAGAACGCCATGAGCCTGGACGTGGCCATGGGCGGTTCCACCAACACCGTCCTGCACATCCTCGCCATCGCCAACGAGGCCGGCGTCGACTTCACGCTCGACGATATCGACGCGATCTCGCGCCGCGTGCCCTGCCTGTGCAAGGTCGCACCCAACTCCACGACCTACCACATCGAGCACGTCCACCGCGCCGGCGGCATCCCCGCCCTGCTCGGCGAGCTCGACCGCGCCGGCCTGCTCAACCGCGACGTCCACTCCGTCCACTCCGACAACCTGGAGAACTGGCTGGGCGCGTGGGACGTGCGCAGCGGACGCGCCACCGACGAGGCCAAGCACCGCTTCCTCGCCGCCCCCGGCGGCGTGCGCACCACCCAGGCCTTCTCGACTGCCAACCTCTTCGAGTCCCTCGACACCGACTCCGAGGCCGGCTGCATCCGCTCCGTCGAGCACGCCTACACGAAGGACGGCGGCCTGGCTGTCCTCTACGGCAACATCGCCGCCAACGGCGCGATCATCAAGTCCGCCGGCATCGACGAGTCCCTCTTCCACTTCGTCGGCAAGGCCTTCGTCGTCGAATCCCAGGAGGAAGCCGTCGAGGCCATCCTGTCCAAGCAGGTCACCGAAGGCGACGTCGTCGTCATCCAGTACGAGGGCCCCAAGGGCGGCCCCGGCATGCAGGAAATGCTCTACCCGACCTCCTACCTCAAGGGCCTGGGTCTGGGCAAGAAGTGCGCCCTCATCACCGACGGCCGCTTCTCCGGTGGCACGTCCGGCATTTCCATCGGTCACATCTCGCCCGAGGCCGCGGCCGGCGGCGCGATTGGCCTCGTGCGCACCGGCGACGAGATCGAAATCGACGTCAACAACCGCGTCCTGCGCGCGAACGTGAGCGACGAGGAGCTCGAGCGCCGCCGTGCCGAAAAGGGCGCCGCCCCGTGGAAGCCCTCCAAGCCTCGCGCCCGCCAGGTCTCCGACGCCCTGCGCGTCTACGGCATGCTCGCCGCCTCCGCCGACAAGGGCGGCGTGCGCGTCCTGCCCGACTGGGCGTGAGGGAAGCGCCTACAATCGTGGGCATGCATGGAGAGTACAAAGTCCCCGGAGGAAAGCTCGTCGTCGTCGACACCGACGTGGAGGAGGATCGCCTTGCGCGCGTGAGCGTGTCGGGCGACTTCTTCCTCGACCCCGACGACGCGCTCACCCGGATCACCGCGTCCCTCGAAGGGGCCCCGGCCTCGTCGAGCGCGAAGGATCTGGCCGCGCGCGTGGAGGGAGCCCTCCACGAGGGCGACACCCTCATGGGCGTGACCCCCGAAGCCGTCGGCATCGCCGTACGCCGCGCGCTGGGCGCCGCCCTGTCGTGGGACGACATTGACTTCGACGTCATCCACGGCCCCGTCGTCGACCCGATGATCAACGTCGCCATGGACGAAACCCTGGTCGAAGACGTGGCCGCGGGGCGCCGCAAGCCCTTCATGCGCCTGTGGGAGTGGAACGGCCCCCAGGTCGTCATCGGCTCCTTCCAGTCCTACCAAAACGAAATCCAGCAGGACGGCGTGGATCGATACGGCATCACCGTGTCGCGGCGCGTCACCGGCGGCGGCGCCATGTTCATGGAGCCCGGCAACTGCATCACCTACTCGCTCGTCATCCCCACCGCCCTCGTGGAGGGAATGAGCTTCGAGCAGGCCTACCCCTACCTCGATCAGTGGGTCATGGAGGTCCTCGAAAAGCTGGGCATCAAGGCCAAGTACGTGCCGCTCAACGACATCGCCTCCGAGTTCGGCAAGATCGGTGGCGCCGCGCAGAAGCGCTGGGCCAACGGCTACATGGTCCACCACGTGACCATGGCCTACGACATCGACGCCATCAAGATGAACGAGGTCCTGCGCATCGGCATGGAGAAGATCCGCGACAAGGGCACCCGCAGCGCCGTCAAGCGCGTGGACCCCATGCGCTCCCAGACCGGCATGGCGCGCGAAGAGATCCTGCAGGTGTTCTTCGATCACTTCAAGGAGAAGTACAACGCGAGCGTCGGTACCATCACCGAGGCGGATCTCGAGGTCGCGCGCAAGCGCTGTGAGACGAAGTTCGCGCGCGAGGAGTGGGTGCACCGCATCCCCTGATCGCGCTCGTTTTGTGGCCCGCTTCGGTGTCGTTTCGACGAGGCCGGGGCGGGCTTCCGCTTAGAAGAGATGGAGCGCGCCCACCCCGTGGATGATGAGCTCGACGCCGATGACGAGGATCAGAAAGCCCATGATGCGCACGATCGCGCCGACTCCGGTGGCACCCAGCTTGTCGATCCAGGGCGTGCCGTAGCGCAGCAGCAGCGCGATGACGGCGGCAGTTACCGCGATTCCCAGGACGATGCCGACATGAAAACCGATGGCCGTGTTGCGGGCGGCCAGCGCGATAACCACGCCGATCGAGCCGGGCCCCGCGATGAGGGGGAGTGCCATGGGGGAGAAGGATACGTCCGGCTTGGAGGTCGCGTGCTGAGCCTCCTCGTGGGTGGCACGGCGCTTGTTTTCCAGCATCGAGAAACCCGAGTGCGCGACGACCAAGCCACCCGCGATCTGCAGCGAGGGTAGGTCGAAGCCGAAGAAATGCATGATGAGCGAGCCACTGACCGCGAACACCGTCAGGATGGCGAACACGTAGATGCCTGTCTTCCACGCCTGCGAGCGCACCGCAGCCGGAGTATTGCCGGCGGTGAGTCCTGCGAACGCTGCGAGACCCCCGATCGGATTGGTGATCGGGGCGAGCGCAAGGATCGCGGCGGACATTCCGGCGAGAACAGTCATCATGCGGACAATCCTAGTCGGCGCTGTGCTCGCGCGAACGATCGGTCCGCTCAGGCGCGGCGGGCGCCGAAGATCGCGGTGCCCAGGCGCACGATTGTCGCCCCCTCGGCAATGGCCCACTCAAGATCGCGGCTCATACCCATAGAGAGCGCCAGGTCCGACTCTTCGACGCCCAGGCGAGATGCGGCCTCGTCCCTGATCCCGCGCAGCTGCGCGTACGCGGCGCGCACGTCGGCCTCGATAGGGGAGTTCAGGCCCACCGTCATGAAGCCCGCGAGCTGCAGGTGTACCGAGGCCTCGACCGCGTCGATCAGTGCGGCGACGTCGGAGGGGGCGCAGCCATGCTTTGTGGCCTCGCCAGAGACGTTCACCTCGACGAACACGGGGAGTGTGCCGGTCGCGCGCGCGTCGATTTTCGAGGCCAGGGCGGGGGAATCTAGCGACTCGATCGCGTCCACGCAGGACAGCGCGTGGTTGATCTTGTTGGACTGCAGAGGCCCGATCAGGTGGATGCGCGCGCCGGGCACCTCTCGGATCGCCTCCACCGTTGCGCGTGCCTCCTGGACGCGGTTGTGGCCGAGTAGGATCGGCAGGCCCGCCTCGCTCAGCGCAGCGGCGGCCTCGCGGCACTTCTCGGGCGTGCGCGTCTTGACCGCCAGCTCCAGATGCACCGAATCGGTGCGGCCACACGCGGACGTCGCGCGGTCAATGCGGTCGCGGGCGGCGGCGATGGCCTCGGGAATACTCATGCCCTCATGGTACGCGCGGAGAAACTTTCAGGGGCCAATCAGGGGTCACTCAGGGGAACCTGAGACGCGAGGTGTGGCAGACTAGAATGTTCACAGATCAAGGAAAGGACACGCAATGCGTACCCTGCTCAACATCATCTGGTTCCTCTTCGGAGGCCTGCCGCTCTTCCTCGGCTACCTCCTCGCGGGTGTCGTCGCCTGCATCTTCGTCGTCACGATCCCCGCAGGCGTGGCATGCTTCCGCATCGCCGGATACGTGCTGTGGCCCTTCGGTAAGCGCGTTATCGACAAGCCGGGCGTGGGCGCGGGCTCCGGCCTCATGAACATCGTGTGGTTCCTGGTTGCGGGCCTGTGGCTCGCCATCGGTCACGTGACCACTGCGGCCGCCCAGGCTGTGACGATCGTCGGCATTCCGCTGGCCATCGCCAACCTGAAGATGATCCCGATCACCTGCTTCCCCTTCGGAAAGGCCGTCGTCGACGACCCGACCGCGTCCATCCTCTGACGCGTCCTACACTGGGGTCATGGCTCGTAAACACAGCAAGGATCACGGCGGTGGCCCCACCCGCGCCATCGAGGCGCTGACGGCGGCCGGCGTTGCTTTTACCGTTCATGAGTACGAGCATGACCCGGCCGCCCGGGCGTTTGGGGAGGAAACCGTCGAGAAGCTGGGCATCGACCCCACCCAGGCCTTCAAGACGCTCATGGTGCGCCTGGAGCCCACCGGCGAGTTCGTCGTCGGCTGTGTGCCCGCACTGGCACACCTGTCTATGAAACTGATCGCCAAGGCAGCCGGCGCGAAGAGCGCCGCCATGGCCGACCCTGCCGTCGCACAGCGCCGCACCGGCTACGTCGTGGGCGGCATCAGCCCGCTCGGGCAAACCACTGCGCACCGGCTGTTCATCGACTCGGCGTGCCTGGACCACGAGACCATGATCGTCTCGGGCGGGCGCCGAGGCCTCAGCGTCGAACTGAGCCCCCTCGACCTCGTCGAGCTGACGGACGCCGAGGTCACGGACCTCGCCCAGGTCTGACCCGGCCGGATTTGAACTCCGACTCGGCTGTTTGAGCATGCCGACTTCAATTGCGGGAATCCAGTCGATACCCGAGCATACTCAGGCATCTGTCACACATCTGATGGGCGTTGTATAATCAAAGTTGTACATTCGTCTGAAAGGTGTGGCGATATGAAAACGGCGACGCTGAACATGCGTGTGGATCCAAGTGTGAAGGAAGAAGCCGAGAGGGTGTATGCCCAGTTCGGCATGAACCTCACGGATGCTGTCAACGTATTCCTTCATAAGTCGATCATGGAGGGTGGCTTGCCCTTTGACTTGCGCCAACCTCGCTATAACGCTGAAACCGAGCTAGCCATGAGCGAGGCTCGCGACATAGCCGCAGGGCGTGTTGTCGCTACCCGTTACGCGTCCGCAGCACAAGCGTTTGCGGACGTCGATGATGAGTGAGCCTCAGCGGGGCCAGCGTGCCCTCGTGATGACCGGTCAATTTAAGAAGGATCTCAAGAGGGCCCGCAAACGAGGGCTTCCTATCAAGGAGCTCGAAGCGGTCATAGACCTCATTCTTGCGGGTGAAGTGTTGCCTCCCCAGCGGAGGGATCATCTCTTGACCGGGAACTATGCGGGGTTCCGTGAATGTCACATTCGGCCGGATTGGCTGTTGATCTATCTGGATGAGCCAGAGATCTGCGTGGTGACGGCAATTCGCACGGGTTCCCACTCGGACCTGTTTCAATAGCCGCTGTTTTCTTCCAGGAGAGTTGAGATCGCATGGTTGAGCTGACTGAACTAAGCCGCCGCGGGCGCGCCGCCTACTGGGTGGTTGCCGCCCTCGCCTGGGCGGGCGTCGCCGCCACTCTTATTATCACGGCCTTCGATGGCTACGCTGCGCCGACCTACGTCGAGGAGGGCCTCTTCGCGGGTGCCCCCCACGGTTGGGCGGGCGCCCCCGAGCGCCTCATCAATTGCCTGTCCTACTTCACCGAGCTGTCCAACATCATGGTTGCGATCATCTCGACCGTTCTCGCACGCCGGGGCTGTGTGGGTGCATGGGGGAGGGCGACGCACCTGTGCGCGCTCATGATGATCACGGTGACAGCGATCGTCTACGCGACGCTGATCGGCCCCTACGAGGTCCTTTCCGGCTACGCGCTCGTCACTAACCCTCTGCAGCACATCGTCGTCCCCGCCGCCTTCGTGGGCACGGCTGCGCTCGTGGGACCGCGCGGCGGCATCACGTGGGCGACGCTGGGGCGCGCCCTGCTGATCCCGGTCGCGTGGGTGGCGTACACGCTCGTGCGAGGCACCTTCACGCACCAGTACCCGTACGGATTCGTCAACGTGTGGCGCATCGGCTACGTGCAGGTCGCCATCAACATCGTGGTGATCCTGATCGGTGCCCTGGTCTTCATGGCGCTCTTCGCGGGCGCGGACTGGCTGATCCGCAAGGTGTCGCATCTCGAACAATAGGTCGCTAAGTGCTGCGATAGAGTGATCGTCGAATGATCCTGGATAAACTAGGGCAAGATTCTTGTTCGATATATTATTGTGACTTGTTGCTCCGTGTCGGATTCAACCTGACGAGTTTTAATGAAATCGGTGGAGATTATCGTAATCTGTTGGAACCAGAATTAGGAGAGTCTCGGTCAAACGTGATTTTAGCTCTGTAGTAACAACATAAGTGGTAGAACCCCTGCTATTTGCGTCAGCTATGACATTAGGTGAAGGGTGTTTGTGTAGGCCGTCAGCTGAGAAAACGCATACAGGTACTGATTCTGTAGGGAAGCCGAATGCGTCCAGTAGATGTTCATTCCAATCTTTCTGCGACCCATGATGTGGTGGTGCAAAAGTTGAGGTGAATAACTTCTGCTGCCAAAATAGTCTATCGAAAATATCGACGTTATCGACCTCCTTAAGATTGGCATCCCCGCATCCCAGCCAACCAGTTTCCCATGGAGAATTGATCTCGAATGTGTTGTAGTGGTTGAGTCTTGGTTCTCCGCGCCAAAATGCGTGGTGTAACGCAGGAGATTCCTCTGGGTGTGCAGGCCCTGAATGGAGGATTAATGATGTTTGGTTAAGTTGTCTGCCGCATATTTTTCTGTATGTTGTTGCGACTTTGGAGATGGACGCTTTGTCTCCGAATATATTTCGGAGCTTGTCCGTGTTTTTGAGATCGGACTCACGCTTGATGATTCCCTCATTAATCAGTGTGTTTATAAGTTCTTCTCCGAGTTCATCTTCATTTCCTTGTAGGGTTGAGGCAGTGAATAGCCATACTGGAGTGCTTTCGGATGTGTCGTGAATATTGTCAGTCAGATGGTGGTTTGTGTGAATGTTGACGTGCCGGATAAAGTCATGATTTCCCTCTTCTTTATTCTCACTTTCGTGGGGTATTACTGTGAGGGTAATTTCTCTTTGTCCGCTATCTAGTAATTGTGGTACTCTGCGTATTGCTGTCGCTGGATCCGCAGTGAATGATAATATGAAATCACTGTATTGGTCAGTTATTACTTGGTTATAATCGTTACCTCCGTTAAAGGTTGATTTGCAAAGGTGTAAGAATCGTTCGCGAAGTGTGGTGAAAGGAATTGCCACTTCTTTAATCACGGCATTTTGAATTAGGTACGCGAGTCCCTTGATGTGGTCGGTGTCGAAGTGTGAAATGAAAACGATATCGACCTGTGCTTGTTGTGTTGTTTGTGCTCTGTCTGGTTCCCATTCTGTTTTGAAAGGTGTGCCAGAAAAAGTCAATTCACCCATGTGGGTTAGATGGAAATTGAATATGTCTGGAAAGTGTAAGGATGCTAGGTCGTAGGGAGTGAAATAAGGAGAGTGATAAGGGCAGTTGTAATAGTGTTCGATGTATTTGTGAATCACCTTGTCTATGATTCTTCTTGCAGGCCATGTGGACCTAAGAGATGAGAGGTAAGTGTCCACCTCGTTTTGGAGTAGTTTAAAAGATCTTGCTGTCCCGCAGTCGTATACGTACGTGAACTGCGTGTTGTTTGATCTGATGGTTCCAGAATGAAAGAAACCTGGTCCAACAGCCCACTGTGTTCTCGTTATCGTCAGTGGAATATGTGTCTTGTTCCAGCAGTAGTCGAGTAGGTAATCGAGATCGATTGTTTGTGTTGAAGAAATATCGATATTATGTCTGCCAGCAAAATGAGACACTCGTTGAGCGTGGTCGTCTGTCCTGTTACCGTATTTTGGGTAATTGTTTTCTGTTCTTGGACAGTGGTGGCCTTGGCTTGGTGTTATGTACTTGGTCATATAAGCATGATGGGCTTGAATCTGTAAAGTGTCAAGCTTGCAGATGTGCTAATTGGATAGGAGTTCTGGGTAATGTGAAGAAGGCTTACCGCGGCCCGACGGTGATCGTCGCCAGGCAGGCGCGGTTTGCCTGGTCCGAGGCGGGTACGTCCACGATGGCGACGATGCGCCAGTCCATGTCCTCCTCCGGGTCGAACAGGGTCTGCATGGCCAGCCAAAACGTACCGGGCACAGCCTGATCGACCGCGTCTGCTATTGCCTCGATGCGCGCCACCTGGGCGCGCTCGAAATCGGAAGAAATCGCAGCGGGAGCCAGCTCCAGCACGTCCTTGTGGGTCGGGGCCTCGTTCAGCGAGTGCAGCGATAGGGCGCGGGCATGCTGGTCGATGCCGATCCACTCGTGCTCCGCCCAGTAGCGCTCGAGCACCGCGTCCTGTCCGAGCAGTACGTCCTGACCGCGCGCACCTCCAGCGTGTCCACGTGGGGGATCCTCACCCGCCACGTCCTGCCCAACATCTGGCCGACCCTGGCCACGAACCTGGCCGTCACGATGGGCGGTGCCGTCCTCGCCGAGGCCGGCCTGTCCTAGCTGGGTCTGGGCGCGCCCTGCTGATCCCGGTCGCGTGGGTGGCGTACACGCTCGTGCGAGGCACCTTCACGCACCAGTACCCGTACGGATTCGTCAACGTGTGGCGCATCGGCTACGCCCAGGTCGCCATCAACATCGTGGCGATCCTGATCGGCGCCCTGGTCTTCATGGCGCTCTTCGCGGGCGCGGACTGGCTGATCCGCAAGGCGTCCCGGCGCTGACGGTCTGTGCATCTCCCGGACACGGTCTCGTCCGAGGCCGCTAGAGTGAAGCCATGAGCAACGAGCCCGGGCTTGTCCCTGAACTTGTCGTCACCGATTACGAGGCATCGCGCCGTTTTTGGTGCGACCTCGTCGGTTTTTCCCTTCGCTATGAGCGGCCTGAGGAAGGATTCGGCTACCTCGTCCTGGGTAACGCGCACCTGATGCTCGACCAGATCGACCAGGGTAGGACGTGGGCGACAGGACCTCTTGAGTTTCCCCTTGGTCGGGGTATCAACTTCGAGGTTCAGGTCGACAATCTGGATGGCACGTTGCAGCGCATCACAGAGGCAGGATGGCCGATCTTCGTCGAACCCGAAGAGAAGTGGTACCGGGCGGGTGATGTAGAGATCGGCGTCCGGCAGTTCCTCATCCAGGATCCCGACGGATACCTTGTGCGGCTCCAGCAGGAAATCGGCGAGAGGCCCGCGTCGAAGACGCATGCGGATTGCACGCAGGATGAGCACAGCATCGACTGAGGGCGCTGTTTTGTCCTCCCTGCGCTGAGAAACCCGCCCGCTCGACAGGGCTGCAAGCCGTTGTGGAGCAGGCGGGTTCAATGTTGAGGTTGGTACCTCTTAGTGGGAATTCAGAACGCAGTTTGCGATGAGTGCGTCGATGCGGCGCACGTCGATGTGTCGGCCTAGGCTGATCTTGATATGGCCTGCGCGGGTCCATAACTCGACCTCGGCAGTCATATCGATTGTGCCGGCGTTCTCGGTCGACCACATGTTGATGTTCTTGTAGGGCAGTGAGTAGATTTCGACCTTGCGGCCGGTAATTCCCTGCGCGTCGCGCACGATGAGGCGCTGTGATGTAAAGATTGCCGAGTCTCGCGTTGTTGCGAACGCAGCGTAGGGCTGCTCGCCGGGAATCAGGATGTTGGAGACGTCCTTGGGGATCGCTACCTCGTTGAAGAATGCCCACTGGGCGACTGTTGCGGCTTCCATGCCATGTCCTTTCTCGATGGTGACATGGTAACCACGGGGTAGTTGTCATGCAACTGTCCCCGCCTGTCGTGTAGATGAGCCACTCTGTGACTAGCCGCGCGAGGGACTTACCGCGCCCCGACGGTGATCGTGGCCAGGGCGACGCGGTTCGCCTCGTCCGAGGCGGGCACGTCCACGAGGGCGACGATGCGCCAGTCCATGTCCTCCTCCGGATCGAACAGGGTCTGCGTGGCCAGCCAGAACGTGCCGGCCGGAGCCTGATCGACCGCGTCCGCGATCGCCTCGATGCGCGCAGCCTGGGCGCGCTCGACATCGGAAGAAACCGTAGCGGGAGCCAGCTCCAGCACGTCCTCGCGGGTCGGGGCCTCGTTCAAGGAACACAGCGACAGGGCGCGCGCCCGCTGGTCGATGCCGATCCACTCGTGCTCCGCCCAGTAGTGCTCGAGCACCGCGTCCCACTCGTCCTCACCCCACGGGGCGACCAGCGGGGTGCGCGAGGCCTCGTCGAGACGCGCCAAGGCCTCGACGTTGTCGCGGCTCATCGCCTCCACGCGCTCGAACAGGGCCGAGCGAATCGCCGTGCGGAACGCATGACGGTTTGCGCTAAAGGGAACGGTCCCGTCCTCCCGTGCGCCAAACGCGAGTTCCGCGCCCTCCGTGCCGTCGCCCTCGGACGCGGGAGAGAGGGCCTGACCCGTGGACATGGCCTCCCACTCGTCCAGCAGCGAGGAGTCCACCGCGCGGATCAGGGCAGACAGCCACGCAATGATCGAACGCAGCTCGTCCGTCATGAGCTCGTCCGGCACGATCTGGCGCAGCGCGCGATACGCGTCCGTCAGGTAGCGCAGCACGATGCCCTCGGAGCGGCCCACGTCGTAGCGGCCCACAATCCCCGTGAACGTCAGTGCGTTCTCGATCATCTCGCGCACGACCGACTTCGGGGAAATCTCCTGATCCTCGATCCACGGGTTTGCGTGCAGATACACCGCGAACGCGTCGCCCAGCAGATCGGCCAGCGGGCGCGGCCACGTGACCTCCTCCAGCGCGGCCATGCGCTCGTCGTACTCCATGCCCTGCGCCTTCATCGCAGCCACGGCCTCGGCGCCCGCCGCCTTTTCCTGCGCGAATAGGAGCGGACGCGGATCCTCCAGGACCGACTCGATGACTGAGACGACGTCGAGGGCGAAGGTCGGGGACTCGGGGTCCAGCAGCTCGAGCGCGGCCAGCGCGAAGGGGGAGAGCGGCTGGTTGAGTGCGAAGTCATCCGGCAGGTCGGTGGCCGCGCGCAGGCGTGGCTCACCCGACGCCGAGGCCTGCGCAGAAGACACGTGTTCGACGACGCCCGCCTGCTTCATCGACGTGTAGATCTCGCCCAGGCGGCGCAGGTGTGGGTTGCGATCCGTGGGCGGATCGTCGTTGTTGCGCGCCAGCCACACGAGGTGCTCACCCGGGTTACGCCCGGCAGTAGGCGCACCGGCCAGCACGTTGAGGACCATCGCGTGCGTCATCTCGAAACGGCTCGTCAGCTGCTCGGGAGCCGCGTCCACGAGGCGCTCGAACGTCGAGCGCGTCCACGAGATCTCGCCCTCGCCCGGCCCCTTGCGCTTCTTCGCCGACTTCTTCGCCGCGCGCTTGGCCTCGCGGGCATCACGGGCCGCCTCCTGTGCGGCGCTCAGGCGTGCGCGCTCACGGGCGGCATCGACCTCGTGCTCCGGGGCCAGAACGCGCACGAAACCGACCGTGTCGAAGCCGGCGCGGCCCGCGCGCCCCGCGATCTGGTGGAACTCGCGCGCGCTCACGTGGCGCATGCGTCGCCCGTCGTACTTGACGAGCGACGTCATCAGCACCGTGCGGATCGGCACGTTGATGCCCACCCCCAGGGTGTCCGTGCCGCACACGATCGGCAGCAGGCCCGCCTGCGTGAGGCGTTCGACGAGGCGGCGGTAGCGAGGCAGCATGCCCGCGTGATGCACGCCGATGCCCTGCGCGAGTAGCGACTTGAGGGTCTGCCCGAAGCCCTTCGTAAACGACACACCCGCCAGCTGCGCGGCGATCGCCTTCTTCTGCTCGGGCGAAATCAACGACGAACGGTCGAAAGACTGCGCGGTCGCGACTGCGTCACGCTGGGAGAAATGCACGATGTAGACGGGCCAGCGGCCCTCACCCAGCAGCCGCTCGACCGTGTCGGGCAGGCGGTCCACGACGTACTCGAACTCGAGGGGCACGGGACGCTCCGCGTCGTCGATGAGGGACACGTCGCGCCCGGTACGTTCCTTCCACGCGCGTTCGAAACGCGTCGTGTCGCCCAGCGTCGCGCTCATCGCGACCACCTGCGGGGTCCTCAGCTCCAGGAGCGGCACCTGCCATGCCCAGCCGCGCTGACGGTCCCCGTAGAAGTGGAACTCGTCCATGACGATCATGTCCGCGTCCAGCGTGGGCCCCTCGCGCAGCGACTGATTCGCGAGAATCTCGGCGGTGCAGCAGATGATGGGCGCGTCGGCGTTGAGGGATACGTCGCCGGTCACCATGCCGACGTTGTCCGCGCCGAACAGGGACACGAGGTCAAAGAACTTCTCCGACACCAGGGCCTTCAGGGGCGCCGTGTAGTAGGAGCGGCCCCCATGCGCCATCGACGTGAAGTGCGCGGCGAGCGCGATCATCGACTTGCCCGACCCCGTGGGGGTCGCAGCGATCACGTGGTTGCCCGCCAGGATCTCCACCAGGGCCTCCTCCTGGTGGGGGTAGAGCGGACGCCCGGTGCCCTCGGCCCAGGACACGAAGGCCTCGTACAGGGCGTCGTCGTCGCCCAGACGGCCCTCGTCCTCCAGGTCGTCCAGGATCTCGTTCAAAGTCGCGCTCATGCCTCCATTGTCCCAGAGTGCGCCCACGTCTGCGTCCCCGCGCCGCCGGGCCCTTCCCGCAGCTCATCGACGAGGCCGGGGCGGAGTCCGTGCTCACGGGTGGCCATGCGCGTGGCGAGACGTCGCCTGCTGGGCGCGCAGGCCTGTGGCAAGATGAACGGGTCCCATGACAACGAGCGGGTGCGGCCCGCGAAGCGCGCGAGGCCCCGCGACCCATCCACGGCCTCGCCCATTGACACCCCGGGAGGTTCCTGTGGAACAGATAGCTGTGATCGAAAAGGAGATCGCTGACTGGATCACGATGCACCTGACGATTGTCATCCTGATCGGCGTGGGCCTCGTCCTGACGGTCGTCTCTCGCGGCGTGCAGCTGCGCCTCTTCCCGGAGATGGTGCGCACGGTCCTCGGCTCGCGCAAGGGCGCCGACGGCGGTATCTCCTCCTTCCAGGCCTTCGCGATCTCGCTGGCCGCGCGCGTGGGTATCGGCAATGTGTTCGGCGTGGCCGCGGCGCTCATGTTCGGCGGCCCGGGCGCGATCTTCTGGATGTGGGTCGTGGCCCTGGTGGGCATGGCGACCGCGTTCTTCGAGGCGACGCTGGCCCAGATCTTCAAGGTGAAGCACTCCGACGGCTCCTTCCGCGGCGGCCCGGCCTACTACATCAAGCGCGGCATGAAGAACCGCGTCCTGGCCAACGTCTTCGCCGTCATCACCGTCGTTACCTGTGGCATCGTCATCACCTCCGTGCAGTCCAACGCCATCGCGGGCACGCTCACGAGCGCCTTCGGTGAGGCCGCCAAGGAGCCCCTGCCCGGCGCGGGCGGCTTCTCGGCCGCGCAGCTCACGGTCGCAGGCCTTATCTTCGTCTTCTCCGCGATGGTTATCTTCGGCGGCATCCGCACCGTCGCCCGTGTCACCGAGTGGATGGCCCCGATCATGGCGACCATCTACGTCATCATGGTCGCCATCGTCTGCCTCATGAACATCACGCAGTTCGGCACCGTTCTGGGCCAGATCTTCACCTCCGCGTTCTCCATGGACGCCACCGTCGGCGGCCTGGGCGGCGGCATCATCGCCGCGATGATCAACGGCACCAAGCGCGGCCTCTTCTCCAACGAGGCCGGCCAGGGCACCGCTCCCAATGCCGCCGCGACCGCGACCGTGTCCCACCCGGTGCGCCAGGGCCTCATCCAGTCCCTGGGCGTCTTCATCGACACGATTGTCGTGTGCACCGCGACCGCCTTCGTCATCCTCATCGCAGGCGAGAAGGTGTGGGGCAGCGCGGATGTGAACCCCTCCAACCTGACGACCCTGGCCGTGGCCCACGAGCTCGGTGCCTGGACGATCGTGCCCATGGCGATCCTTATCTTCGTCCTGGCCTACTCCTCGATCATCGCCGCCTACGTCTACTCCGACACAAACATGTCCTTCGTCTTCGGTGACGCCCGCTGGGCGACCTGGACCGTGCGCGTCGTGTGCGTGGCCTCGGCGACGATTGGCGCCCTGCTGACCCTGGACGTCGTGTGGAACGCCGTCGACATCGCGATGGCGGTCATGACGATCACGAACCTGGTGGCCCTGGTCTTCCTGGCCCGCTGGGTGCTGGGTGCGCTGCGCGACTACGAGGCCCAGCGTCGCGATGGCGTCGCCGAGCCCGTCTTCGTGGGCGAGAAGAACCCGCTGCTGCCCGGCGATGTTCCCGGCAGCGTGTGGAAGCGCGCGAAGCAGAAGAAGAAGTAATAGTTGCCGACCACCTCGCCGGGTGCGCCGGGCACATGTCGTGCCTCGCGCACCCGGCGTCGCGTCTGTCGGCGCTGCTCGGCGCGGCGCACGCGCGCCTGCGTTAGGCTACCGGCATGAGAATCGCACGTTTTTCCGATGGTACGAACCCTGTCTACGGCGCCCTCGAGGAGGGCTCGACGAGGATCGTGGGGCTCAAGGGTGACCCGCTGTTTTCACCCGTGGAACCCTCCGGCCAGATCTACGAGCTGGACGAGGTCCGCTTGCTCTCCCCGGTGATCCCGCGCTCGAAGGTCGTGGGTATCGGCGACAACTACTCGGACACCCCGATTCCGGCTGACGAGCGTCCCGAGCCGCCGATTTTCCTGAAGGCGAATACCTCGGTCGTGGGCCCCGACGACCCGATCGCGATCCCCGCGTGGTCGAACGCGGTGGCCTTCGAGGGCGAGCTCGCGATCGTCATCAAGTCCCTCGCTAAGGACGTGAGTGTCGAGGACGCGCCGCAGATGATCCTCGGCTACACGATCGCCAACGACGCTACCGCCCGCGATGCGATGACGGGCGGCCCCTGGTCGCGCGGCAAGTCTTTCGACTCGGCGTGCCCGCTGGGCCCGTGGATTACGGTCGATCCCGCCCTTGACGTCACCAACCTGGCGATCCGCTCCTATCTGAACGGTGAGATTGCACAGGATTCTTCGACCGCGCACATGATCTGGAACCCCTTCGAGCTGGTGTCCTACGTGTCTCACCAGATGACGCTGCTGCCCGGCGACGTGATCGCCACGGGTGCGCCGGCGGGTGCGCAGGTTGTTCACGCTGGTGACCGCGTGGAGATTGAGATCGAGGGGATTGGAAGCCTGGCGAATCCTGTCGTCCGAGCCTAACTGTGTGACCTGTGTGATAGGATTACGTCGTTCTGACAATATCTCCGTCGCATAGGAGCACACCGTGAGCGAACCCCAGTCATCGGGCGCGCTGGCCGTCGAAATGGCCGGTCTGGACGTCATCCCCGAATCTGATCGAAAAGGAAAACCCTCCGACCTGTTCATGCCGTGGTTTGCGGCGAATATTTCGGTCCTGGGTATCTCGTGGGGCTCGTGGGTCCTCGGCTTCGGGCTTTCCCTCGCCCAGGCGGTCGTCGTGTCCGTCGTTGGAGTGGCCCTGTCATTCCTGGTCTGCGGCCTCATCGCCATCGCCGGTAAGCGCGGCTCCGCCCCGACGCTGGTCCTGTCGCGCGCGGCCTTCGGCTTCAACGGCAACCGCATTTCGGCGGCGATCTCGTGGATCCTGACGGTGGGCTGGGAGACCTTCCTGGCGATCATGGCCGTCCAGGCCACGGCTACGGTGATGGGGGCGCTCGGCTTCACGAACCACGTTGTCGCCCAGATCATCGCGCTGATCCTCGTCGTCGTTCTGGCGGCGGGTTCGGGCATCCTCGGTTTCGAGGCGATCATGAAGGTCCAGACGTGGATCACCTGGGCCACCGCGGCCCTGACGATCATCTACCTGGTCCTGGTCGCCCCGACGATTGACTTCGCGGTCCTCTCCTCGCGTCCCTCGGCGCCCCTGACCGCGGTGCTCGGCGCGGGCTGCATGCTCCTCGTGGGCTTCGGCTTCGGCTGGATCAACGCGGCCGCCGACTACTCGCGCTACCTGCCGCGCGCCGCCTCGACGAAGGGCGTGGTCGGCTGGACGACGGTGGGCGCGGCCCTGCCCACGGTCATCCTCGTCTTCTTTGGCATCCTCCTGGTCGGATCGGCCGACGAGTCCCTGTCCGAGGCCATCGGCGGCGACCCGATCGGTGCGCTCACCACGCTGCTGCCCACCTGGTTCCTCATCCCCTTCGCGCTGGTCGCGATCCTGGGCCTCATCGGCGGCATCGTCATGGACATCTACTCCTCGGGCCTGTCGCTGCTGGCCACGGGCGTGCCCGTGTCGCGCCCGGTCGCCACCGCGATTGACGGCACGATCATGACGGTCGGCACGATCGTCGTCGTGTTCTTCGCGGACTCCTTCCTGACCCCCTTCACGGCGTTCCTCACGACCCTGGGCGTCGTCATCGCCGCATGGGGCGGCGTCATGCTGGCGGACATCGCGCTGCGCCGCAAGGACTACGACGAGCCGTCGCTCTTCATCCCCTCGGGCCGCTACGGATCGGTGAACTGGGGCGCGGTCGCCTCCCTGATCGTCGGCTCGCTGGTGGGCTGGGGCCTCGTCGTTAACGCGAGCGCCTCCTGGCTGTCCTGGCAGGGCTACCTCCTCGGCCCCCTGGGCGGGCGCGAGGGCGACTGGGCGGGCGCCAACATCGGCATCCTCCTGGCGATGGTCGTCGGCTTCGTCGGCTACTGGGCGACCAGCGCGGGCCGCGTGCGCGCGCAGGAGAAGCTGCCCTCGCGCACCTACGCCGAGGGCGCGGACGAGGGCGAGCAGTGAGCGTCGACC
>ERZ809296.1582-NODE-1582-length-25815-cov-3.725039_pt1 | contig 25815 bp, 27 predicted proteins | sample MGYA00520511_ERZ809296 | MGnify/ENA primary metagenome ERZ809296 (study PRJEB31576, sample SAMEA3212662) | Homo sapiens | biome: human-gut; feature: human gut; material: fecal | place: Sweden | collected 2012 ... | reverse complement strand
AGAATTCCCGCTGGCACGCCCTGCGCCTTTTAGAGGCCGGGGAGCAGCCCGCCACACCCCAAGAGCGTGCCTTATTGGAGGACGCCTGGAAATCCCACAGCCCCCAGTGGTTTGCCGACGCCCTTTCCGCCGCCCAAGCCCAGGCCGCGGAGGACTTGGCCCGGCAGGTGGTGGCAGGCCTGGGCAAGGGCTACAGCCCCCGGGACAGGAAGCTGGACCGGCTGTTCACCGGCCGGTGGACGGCCTTCCCGGTGATGGCACTGCTGCTGCTGGCCATCCTCTGGCTGACCATGGTGGGGGCCAACGCCCCCTCCCAGCTGTTGAGCCAGGGCTTCTCCCAGCTGGGGGAGTGGCTCCGCCGCTGGCTGGCGCCCGCGCCCCCGTGGCTCTCCGGGGTGCTGGTGGACGGCGCCTACACCACCCTCTCCTGGGTGGTGGCGGTAATGCTGCCGCCCATGGCCATCTTTTTCCCCCTGTTCACCTTGCTGGAGGATTTGGGCTACCTGCCCCGCATGGCCTACAATTTGGACAGGTGCTTTGCCAGGTGCGGGGCCTGCGGTAAGCAGGCGCTGACACTCTCCATGGGCCTGGGCTGCAACGCCGCGGGAGTGGTGGGCTGCCGGATCATCCACTCCCCCCGGGAGCGCCTTATTGCTATCGCCACCAACGCCTTCACCCCCTGCAACGGCAGGCTGCCTTTGCTGGCCGCTTTGCTGTCCCTGTTTTTCGCCGGGGCGGGGGCTTTGGGGGGCGCGGTGGGCATGGCGGCGCTGCTGGGCTTCTCCTTGGCCATGACCCTGGGCGTTTCTTTCCTGCTGTCCAAAACAGCGCTGAAAGGCCTGCCCTCCTTCTTTGCCCTGGAGCTGCCTCCGTACCGGCGGCCCCAGGTGGGGCAGGTGCTGGTGCGCTCCGTGCTGGACAGGACGTTGCGGGTGCTGGGGCGGGCGGCGGCGGTGGCGGCCCCGGCGGGGGTGCTCATCTGGTGTTTGGGGAATGTCACCTGGGTCGGGGAGAGCCTTCTCACCCACTGCGCCCGGCTTTTAGAGCCCTTTGCCCGCCTCTTTGGCCTGGACGGGGTGATTCTGCTGGCCTTCCTCCTGGCGCTGCCCGCCAACGAGCTGGTGCTGCCCTTGCTGCTGATGGGCTACCTGTCCCAGGGCGCCTTGGTGGAGGTGGGGGAGCTCTCCGCCCTGCACGGCCTGCTGCTGGAGAACGGCTGGACCTGGGTGACGGCTTTGTGCGTGCTGGTGTTCACCCTGTTCCACTGGCCCTGCTCCACCACCTGCTGGACCATCTGGAGAGAGACAAAAAGCCTGAAGTGGACGGCCCTGTCCATGGCTTTGCCCACGGGCTGCGGCCTGCTGCTGTGCTTTTTGATTTCCTCCGCCGCCCGCCTGCTGGGCTGGTGGCTTTTGTAGAAGGAAATTGACAAAATCCCCTGTATGGGGTATGATAAGGCCCGTTGGGACTCCGGGTGCCCGCGGGCCTTTTCCCGCGGCCGAACATAGGAACAGGGGTGCGAATCCCCGGCGAACCCGTCGCCGTAATGGCAGAGGGGCGCCCCAGTGTGCCACTGGCCCTTTGGGCTGGGAAGGCGGGGCGCCCTGTTTGATGCCTAAGCCGGAAGACTTGCCCGGAAAGGCCGTACCAAAGCCACGGGTTCTTGGCGCATGGTACAGGAAGGGCCGGGCCTATCCCCGGCTTTGTTTTCCTGCCCGCTTTTTCCACAGCTTGCGCCAGGGCTGTGGAAGGCGGGCGCCGTCCCTCAAATCTAATCTTTTTAGAAATGAGGTAACACACATGAAACACACCAATCTTTTCCGCCGGGGCGCCGCGCTCCTGCTGAGCCTTGCCCTGCTGTTGACCGTCCTCGCCGGCTGCGGCGACGCCAGCGGCTCCTCCGCTTCCCAGGAGAGCAGCACCCCCGCCAGCACCTCCTCCCAGGTAGAGGAGAGCTCTTCCCAGACAGAGACAAGCTCCTCCGCCGTGGAGAGCAGCCAAGCCGTTTCGGAAAGCAGCCTCTCCTCCGCCGAGGACGCCGAGACCAAGGACATCACCTTGAAGGTGGTCCACGGGGACGGCACTGAGAAAGAGTTCCCCATCACCACCACCGCCGCCACCCTGGGCGACGCCTTGGTGGCTGAGGGCCTGGTAGAGGGCGAGGAGAGCAGCTACGGGCTGTTCATCACCACTGTGGACGGCGAGACAGTGGACGACGCCAACCAGGAGTGGTGGTGCCTGACCAAGGGCGGCGAGATGTGGAACTACGGCGCAGACGCCACGGAGCTCAGTGACGGCGACACCTACGAGCTGACCTTCACCGTGGGCTACTGATGAAACGCCGTCTCACCGACCTGTGCCTGATGGCCATGATGGGCACGGTGATGGTGGTTTCCAAAGAAGCCCTGGCCTTCCTGCCCAATGTGGAGCTGGTCAGCCTGCTCACCATCCTGTTTACGCTGGTGTTCCGCCGGCGGGTGATAGGGGCCCTGGCGGTGTTCCTGCTGCTGGAGGGCGTGCTCTACGGCTTTGGCACCTGGTGGGTGATGTACCTGTACATTTGGCCGCTGCTGGCGGGGATTACCTGGCTGTTCCGCTGGATGAAGCGCGCCTGGCAGTGGGCCATTTTGTCCGGGCTGTTCGGCTTGGCCTTTGGGACGCTGTGCTCTTTGACGTACTTCCCCGTGGGCGGGGTGCAGATGGTCATCGCCTGGATTATCAGCGGGTTGAGCTTCGACGTGGTCCACGCGGGTGGGAACTTTTTGCTGGCGCTGCTGTTGTACCACCCCCTGCGCAAAGCCCTGGACCAGCTGGAGCGCCGCCTGCCCCAGCGGGCCTAATCCCCTTTCAGAATACGCCCATAAAAAAGGACATCCAAGCGACTGCTTGGGTGTCCTTTTCGCTGTTACAGATAGGGCTGCATCTCCTGGGCCAGGCCGCTTTCCAGGTGGATCAGCCGCTTGGCGATGTCCTTGGCCTGCTCCTCGGCGGCCTCATACTGGTTTAGGTAGCGGCTTAGGGACTTCACCCCCATGTTGCACCCCTCGGTAATCAGGTCGGCCACGGTTTCGTCGCTCTCCTCCAGGGCCAGCTTGACGTTTGTCTTCATCCAGGGCATGCCCTTGGCCACGGGGCTGGGCTCTTTGCCGGCGTCCCCGTAGCGGGCGAGCAAGGCGTGAGTCTCGTCCCCCAGCTTGCCGTGGGCCTGGCGGCACTTCTCCAGGGAGCTCCGCAGGCTGGCCGACTGCACCTTGGGCAGCACCTCGTCCAGGGAGCTCACCCCCATTTTGATGCCGGCGTTGCACTCCCGCAGCAGCTTGACTGTATCCTCTTGTATCATGGCAGATTCCTCGCTTCCACATGGTTTTGTCCCTAGTGTGCCCCAAAGCGGGGAATGTATCCCAGCAAAAAGCCCTCCAGCCTTGTGCCGGAGGGCGTTTCTGTTACTGCCCCAGCTTGGGCAGCTTTTCGAACAAATCCGCGAAGAGCTCGTCCCGCTGGATGTGGTACACGTACCGCATGGGGTGGCGGCTCTTGTCAAAGCTGTAGTGGTGGTCGTACTGGAAGATGGGGCTGGGCTCCAGCCTATCCAGCATAAAGCGCTCCCCCAGCAGCCAGCCCACGGCGGTGACGTCCCAGATGGGCCGCGTCCAGCAGGGGCCCGCGTTCCAGTGGCGCTGGGATTCCTCCACCAGCTCCACCAGGTAGTCGCACAGGGGGCTCTTGCCTTGGAGGTACTGGCGCAGCTCCGGCCCGCTGACCCGGAAGGCGGACACCACCCCCTGGCAGGGCAGCTGCACCACAGCCGCCCCGCTGCCGAAGACCACCCGGTCCGCGGCCACGTCCTGGAAGGCGTTGAACTCCTGGTTGTCCGGCCAATCCCAGGCGTTGCCCCCCAGCCACACCAAAGTGATGCGCTGGGCGATGGGGGGCTCCAGCAGCAGTGCGGAGGCTATGTTGGTCAGGGCGCCGATGGCAACCACATACAGGGGCGCTTCCGGGGAGTAGCCCATGGCCCGCCGGGCCAAATCCTCCGCCGCCGGGGAGGGCACCGGGGTCCCCTCGTCGGGCAGGTAGCTGGCAGAGCCCCGGAACACCACGTCCCGCAGCTCTTGGCAGCCGGCCAGCTCCAGCAGCTTTAGGATTTCCTGGTAGCTTTTCTCCATGCCGTCCGCCGGGCCGGTGGAGTTCTCGTTGAAGAAGGGCGCGGCGTACAGCGCCTTTACCCGCAGCTGGTCCTGGGAGGCCAGCAGGTAGGACAGGGCGAACTGGTCGTCCACCTCGTTGTAGGTGTCGGTGTCCAGCACCACGTCCACCGGGCCGGTGGGCCGCTCCAGGCGGTGGAGCAGCCCGGCCAAATCCTTTGTTTCCACTATAAGCAACTCCTCTCAAAAGATACCGTTTCCCGCATTGTAGCACGGTTTTCCCCCGCCGTCCAGAGGGGGCGCAAAAAAGGGGCCGCCGCGGCCGCGGCAGCCCCCGTGGGTCTTTTGCTTTTTTATCTTAGAAAAGCTCCTTCTCCGCGCCGCACTTGCAGGCAAAGGGGCCGGGGATAACGGCCTCGCCGCGGTGGTCGCCGAAGTAGTCGGTGTTGAAGTTGATGGGGGTGCCATCGGGATTCTCGTAGTACTCCTCGGGCTCAAAGGCCATGCCCAGCACCTGGGTGTTCACCATCTGGCCGGTAAAGCCCTCCAGGAAGTCGTACACGTTGGTGGAGAGCACGGGACGGCCGTCCTTTGTCTCCAGGTTCACGTACACCTGGTGCTCGTTGTCCACCAGGCCGCCCTCCTCGTGCTTCCAAGCCTTGGCGCCGTTGAAGTACACGTTGCCCTTGGACCACACAGGCAGATGGGAATCATGTGCACGAGCCAGTTTCATCATGTTGGGAGTATCAGTGTCCATGTCGAACTGGGCGATCCACTCGTCATAGGTGGGATACTCGTCCCACACATGGGTGCCCACTTCCCGGTTTTCCTCGTCGTGGCCGTCGTCGCTGTCGTGGGGAGTGATGATGGGATCACCGGGCCACTTCTGGACAAAGATGTTGTTGTAGAACCGGTCGTCGCCGTGGAGGAAGGTCATAAAGCCCATAACCTCGGTGCGATGGGGGATATGATAAGGAGTATATCGGGGATAGGTGCCGCCGCCCACGCAAGTGAGAGCGCCGCAGATCAGGTTGTGCACCATGGCAACGCCCTGGGTGGCGAAGCGCAGCGAGGCGTCGGAAAGCAGCACGTTGTTGTCAATCAAGGTGGGGCCGTGGCTCACTTCCACAAAGATGTCCTGGCTCATCATGCCGCCCTTCAGCCGGCTGGCGAACGCGGGCTTCTGGTTGTTGTACAGCAGGTTCTGGGTGATGCGGGTGCCCTGGGCCTCCCAGTCGCACCAAATGCCCATGGTGCAGTCGTGGATGCAGTTGCGGCGGAAAATCACGTCGATGGCGGCGTGCAGCTTAATGCCGGCAATCTCGGCGCCGCCCAGCTCCATCATGTTGTTGATGTGGTGGATGTGGTTGTCCTCAATGACGGAGAACACAGCGCCCATACGGCCGATGATGCCGCCCTGCTCGCAGTTGTGGATGTTGCAGCGACGCACGATGTGGCTGCCCACGTTCTCCTTCAGCCAGCCGTGGTACTGGCCGCGGCACACGGCGTCACGCTCCATCTGGGTGGGGGACTTCACGTGCTTCACGGTGAAGTAGTGGTCGTTGTCGGGGTCCAGGTACTTGCCCAGGGAGATGCCTGCGCACTTGGAGTTGGAAATCTCGCAGTCCTCAATAATCCAGCCCTTGGACCAGTGGGGGCCGATCATGCCGTCCTGGTAGGCGGCGGGAGGGGCCCAGGTGGTGGCGGCCTTGTTGATGTTAAAGCCGCTTACAGTGATGTAGCCCACGCCGGTTTTAGAGGGCATAAAGCACTCCCGGCGCACGTTGATTTCCACGTTTTCCTCGTTGGGGTTCTTGCCCTGGAAGTTGCCGTAGAGCACGGTGTACTCCCCATCCTGCTGGGCGTACCACTTGTAGGTGGAAGCCTCGGGCTCCCAGGAGCAGGGGTACACCTCGCCCTTGAGGCACTCCTCAATGGAGCCGGCCTCGTACATGGCCTTGTCGTTTAAGTACACGCAGCCGGTGTGCTTGGACTTGCCCGCGAAGTACCAGTCGCCGTAGACGTAGGTGGTGTAGGGGTTGTAGTCCCCAAAGAGGGTGTTGGCCACACGGGCCACCCACACATTGCCCTCATAGGGCTGCCAGGACTTGATGACCTCGGCGCCGGTAATCACAGCGCCCAGGGGCTCGGTGCTGCGGTAGGTGATGCGGGCGTCCTCGGTGCCGGCGTTCTGGGGGTCAACATATTCCCGGTAAACGCCGGGGGCCACCAACACCTCGTCGCCGGGCCGGGCGACTTTGGCCGCGTCGTTGATGTGCTTAAAGGGCCGGGCCTGGGTGCCGTCCCCGTCCCGGTAGGCGCTTGCGGAAACATAGATTTTCATGGCGTACTCCTCCAATGCTCCAAAAAAATTTGCGAAAACAACTGTTTTCTACTTAATACTATAACAAGCTGGGCCGGTTGTCAAGGCGGCGCCTGGTAAAATTGCTCCTTGTGCGCCGGTGGGATGGGGTATATAATCATGCCGTAACAAAAAGGGAAGCCGCCAGCGGGGCGGCTTTGGGAAGGAGCAGAGTATGATTCAGTTCGGCATTATGGGGGCGGGGAACATCGCCCGGAAATTCGCGGACGCCGTCCGCCAGGTGGAGGGCGCCCAGGTGGCGGCGGTGGCCAGCAAAAGCCTGGAGCGCGCCCAAGCCTTTGCCCAGGAGCAGCACATCCCCGCGGGCTACGGCAGCTACCAGGAGATGCTCCAGCGCCCGGACATCGACGCGGTGTACATCGCCACCACCAACAATTTCCACTATGAAAACATCCTCCAGTGCTTGGAGCACGGCAAGCACGTCCTTTGCGAAAAGAGCATGGTGCTGCACACCCGCCAGGCGGAGGAGGTCTTTGCCCTGGCCCGGGAGAAGGGGCTGTTCCTCATGGAGTGCATGTGGGTGCGCTTTTTGCCCAAGATTCAGAAGGTGAAGGAGTGGGTGGAAACCGGCCGCATCGGCAGGCTGAAGTGTGCCCAAGGGAACCTGGGCTTTTACGCGGGTAAGGATTTGACCACCCGGGCCTACAATCCCGCCCTGGGCGGCGGCTCTATGTACGATTTGGGGGTCTACCTCATCGAGGTGCTGGGATACTTCGCCACAGAGCCCTTGACCCAGGTGGAGTCCACCGTGGTGCGGGCCCCCACCGGCGTGGACGAAACCGCCAGTTTCCTTCTCCGCTACGGGGACTACCTGGTGGACGGACAGTGCTCCGTGGGCACGGCCCTGCCGGAAAACGGCGGCCTGTACGGGGAGGAGGGCTACATCGCCCTGCGGGAGCGGCTCCACACCGGGGGCCGGGTGGAGCTGTACGACAAGTCCGGCCGGCTGGTGGAGGAGTACGTCCAGGAGGACGTCAACGGCTTTATCTACCAGGTGCGGGAGGCCGTGCGCTGTATAGGCGCAGGCCTGCTGGAAAGCCCCACCGTGCCCCACTCCATGACGCTGGAGTGCTGCCGCGTCTTTGAGCAGGTGTTGGGGGCGTAAAGGAAAAGGGCTGCCGGGTGCTTCCGGCGGCCCTTTGTTTATAAGGTGCGCTCCCAGTCCCAGGGCCCTTCCAGGGAAAGCTCCCGGAACCGGACGGCGTCCACAGCCTGGGGCCGGTTGGAGGTTTCATACAGCAGGCCCACCTTCCCGTTGGGCAGCGCCGCCAGGCAGGAGTAGGCAAATTCCTCCCCGGCCCCCGTCAGCTGCCGTCGGGCTACCCAGCGGATTTGGTGCCCCTTTTCCAGAAAGCCCAAGGAGAGGACACCCTGGGTCCTGTCCTTCCCGGCGGGGGCGGAGACGAGCACAGCGTCCCTGTTTTTCCAAGGCAGGCCCAGCGCGGACACCTGGCACCCAGCGCCGCCTGTCAGGGGCAGGAAGCTGTCCAGCACAGGGGGCTGCCAGGTGGCGCCGCCGTCCAGGCTTACGGTGCGGGCCACAAAGCCGCTGGTGGTGCGGGCGAAGGCCAGCAGCGCCCCGTCCGGGCAGGGGAGCAGCTGGGTTTCGCTCATGCTGGAGATGCCTTCACCCAAGGGCGCGAAAGTGCCCGCTTGCCAGCGGCTGCCCCCATCGTCGCTGTACAGCGCCCGGAACTGCTGCCTGCCGGTGCGGGCGTCCAAAGCGTAAGCAGGGAACACCAGCCGCCCGGCATGAGGGCCTTGGGAAAGCTGCGCGCCTTGGCCGGGGCAGACGCCGAAAAATCCCAGGCTGTCCTCCTTGACCAGGCTGTTTATTTCCCGGGGCGTGGACCAGGTTTTGCCCAGGTCGTCTGAATACAGCAGGAACAGATAAGAGGTGGGGAACACCTGGAACCGCGCGCTCTGGTAAAACAAGTGCATGGGCACGTGTTTTCCCGTGGGAAGCCCCCAGGGCCTGCCCTGCCAGTACACAGGCCGGCGCTGCCCTACCGTAAGGGGCCTGCCGTTTTTGCTCAAGTTCAGGGACGCGTCCACCTTGTAGGGAGTGGGGCTGCCATCCAGGCGGCGGATGGCGCCGTCCTCGCCCACAAAATAGCCATAGGCCCGCCGGCCCCGCCGCCGGAGCAGCAAGCGGCCTTGGCGATAGCCGCTGCCCTTCTGGGCTTGAAAGGCCCCCATGCCCCAGGGGAAGGCATCCACCAGCAGGAATATCCGCCCTGTGGCGCTGTCCTGGAGCAGGCAGGGGTCAATGGTGGAGGCGCTGTGCCGGAGAGGTTTCCTGCCAGGCAAGGGAGGAAGCTTGCCCACAGCCCAGTCCTGAAAGGACGCGGCAAGATGGGGTTCTTCCCAGGTTTTGCCGCTGTCCAGGCTGCGGGCCACTGCTGTCCCAATGGCGTTGGGAGAATCCGGCGTGCCGCCGAAGCGGGCGTCCATGGCAGCTAGAAGCACCCCCTCCCGGGTGGCCAGCAAGGAGGGGATGCGGTAGTACGGGCAGCCAAGGGAGGAGCTGGAGGAAAAGGGGAAGGGTTCCGTAAAAGTGTGGGCCATGTGCGCCGCCGCCTTTCCGTGTTTTGTCTTAAGAGGATGGTAGCATACTATGAGCGCGGGCGCAAGGAGAACCTGCCTTTGGGGTTGCCCCCACCACCGCACTCCGCTATAATAGGAGAAAAAACAGGGCCATCCGGCCCGGCAGGAGGCAGCCATGGAACGAAAACTTGTGTTTGACATTGCCATAGAAAGCAACGGCCCCGCGGTGCACCTTTCCAGTGAAACAGGGGCGGTGGACATGATCCCCTTTGGGGGCACGGTGCGGGGGGAGATATTCCAGGGCATCGTGGAGCCCTGCGGGGTGGACACCCAGGTGCTCAACCAGGCGGGGGTGCGCCACATGAGCGCCCGGTATATGCTCACCGGCCAGGACAGCCAGGGCCAAGAGGCCCACATCTACGTGGAGAACAACGGCTGGTTCCCAGAGGGAGCGCCCATGCCTTTCCACACTGTGCCCACTTTTTTGACAGACAGCCCCGCCCTGGCGCCCTACCTCCACCGCAACCAGTTTGAGGGGGAGGTCCACAGCCTGGAGGACGGCCTGCACATCTACTTTTACGAAATCGCCCACTAACCCTGGGCGCAAAGAAAGCCGCGGCATGCCGGCTTTTTCTCATCTGCCTACCAACTGCTCCAGCACCTGGTGGATGTCCCCCTGGATGCACAGGGACTGTTGTTCAATCTCCCGGGGGCATAGGGCGTCCTGGTAGTTGATGCACACATAGGTGGCCCGGGGATTGGCCGCGGTCATCTGCCAAAAGGGGTACTTGATAATCCCCGGGGTGTTGTACCCCACCCCCAACTCCAGGAAGACCACCCGCAGCTCCTTGCGGCTGCGCAAAAACCATTCGTACCGCTGGGCGGCCTGGTACCAGCCGTCGTCCTGGACAAAGGTGTTGTCCGCCCGCAGGTTCATGGACATGGGCGCGCCGCACACCGGGCAGCGGGGGACAAGCTCTGTGGGCACGGCCCGCTTGGGCTGGGCAGGGGGGAGCAGCCCCCGCTCCGTCACCTGGAAGCCCTGAGCCTCCACCATCTGGCGGACTGCCTCTTGGTTGTCGTAGGTCTTGTCGTGGCAGGGCTTGGAGCACTGCCACAGGCCGTAGTCCCCCTGGGTGTAGAACAGGCGGCGCTTGTCAAACCCGGCCTTTTGAAAGCAGTGGTCCACGTTGGTTGTCAGGACAAAAGTATCTTTATCCTTTACCAGCTCCAGCAGGTTTTGGTACACCGGCTTGGGCGGGTCGCAGTAGCGGTTGAGGAAGATAAACCGGCTCCAGTAGGCCCAGTGCTCCTCCAAGGTGGGGAAGGGGTAGAATCCTCCGGAGTACATGTTGTGGAAGCCGTAGGCCGCCTCAAAGTCCCCAAAGTAGCGGCGGAACCGCTCCCCGCTGTAGGCGAACCCCGCGGAGGTGGAAAGCCCGGCCCCCGCGCCCACCAGCACCGCGTCCGCCTCTTGCAGGGCGGCGGCCAGGCGCTCAAGCTGTGCCCAGGAGCTCCCGGTAAATCTGGAGGTCTGCGTCTTTATACACATTAAAAATCACCTCAATTTGGCTGGATGTCTCTTTTTGGAAGTCCCGCACCGTCTTCAGGGCGATTTCCGCCGCCCGCCGGTTGGGAAAGTGAAATTCCCCTGTGGAGATGCAGCAAAAGGCCACGCTGGGGATGCCCCGCTCCTGGGCGGCCTCCAGGCAGGCGCGGTAGCAGGCGGCCAGCAGCGCCTCGTCCCGGGGCGTCACCCTGCCGGTGATGATGGGCCCTACGGTGTGGAGCACATACTGGCAGGGCAGGTTGTACGCCTGGGTGACTTTGGCCTGGCCCGTGGGCTCCGGGTGGCCCTGGCGCGCCATGAGGCGGGCGCACTCCAGCCGCAGCTGCACCCCGGCGTAGGTGTGGATGGCGTTGTCAATGCACCCGTGGCAGGGATAAAAGCACCCCAGCAGCTGGGAGTTTGCCGCGTTGACAATAGCCCCGCAGGCCAAGGTGGTGATGTCCCCCTGCCACAGGTAGAGGCCCTTTTCCACCGGTCGCAGCTGGGCAAGGCTGGTGACGCCCTTGCGCCGTGTCTCCTCCTGGAGGTACGCGTCCTGCACCGCCAATAACCCCTGGCTGGCGGGCTGTGGCTGTCGCAGGTTGAACAGGGAGCGCAGCAGCCGTTTCTGTCCTTCCCGCTCTGTGGGAATCTCTATCCCGGCGCCGTCGGGGCGCTCTTTCAGCAGCTCTTGGATGAGGTAGAGCCGCCGCTGTTCTTGTGTCATGGGGAACCCTCCTTGCAGGCCGCGGTTATATACGCCGCCTGGTTGTCTCACCCTCTATTGTAGCCGTTTTTCCCGCCTTGGCAAGTACGCACTTTTTTCTCTCCTAGTTACCCGCAGGTGACTGTGGCCCCTCTTGCGGCCCGGCGCTCGCCGCGCTATAATAGCTGGTAGTTAGGGAATAGGAGGTGCCCGGATGCTGACAAAAGAAGAACTGCCAGAGTGCCCCGTGGCCACCACGGTGCAGCTGGCGGGCAGCAAGTGGAAGCTGCTCATCCTGCGGAATTTGCTGGCCCGCCCCTGGCGCTTTAACGAGCTGCGCAAGGATTTGGAGGGCATCAGCCAAAAGGTGCTCACCGATAGTTTGCGCTCTTTGGAGGAGGACGGCATCGTCCAGCGGAAAGTGTATCCCCAGGTGCCGCCCCGGGTGGAGTATTCCCTCACGCCCCTGGGGGAGTCCATGCGGCCCATCTTGGCTGCCATGGAGCAGTGGGGCAGCGCCTACAAAGCCGGCCTGGAACAGGGGGAGGCTTCCACCCAGGCGTAAAGACAGCGCGGGACGTCCCAGCAAGGGCGCCCCGCTTTTTCTTTTCCCGCTTGACAGCGCCTGGGAAATGCGGTATGATGCCCCCAGGAAAAACCGCCTTTTTGCCCAAAGTTTTCTGGATTTTGATTCCGTTTTTTGGGCCGGGCGTCAGGGAGTTGTTTTGAAATGATGGTACAGATTTGCCGCGCCGCCACAGGCCCCACCGCCTGTTACGCGGAGCGGGAGTTGAAACGCTATTTGCGGAAGTATTCCGGCGCCGCCTTTGGGGAGGGCGCGGAGTTGACGTTCCGCCTGGAGGTGGACGAGAGCCTGCCGGCCCACTGCTACGGCTGGCGGCGGGAGGGAAGCTCCCTCACCCTGCGGGGCGGCTCGGAGAGCGCCCTGCTGTGCTGCGTGTACCAGCTGCTTTCCCAGCTGGGCGTCTGCTTCTCCACCGAGGGGGACTTTTTGAAAAAGCCCTTTGCCCTGGGCAGCCTGCCCGAAAGCCAGGACTTTTCCCCCTATTGCCGGTACCGGGGCGTCCGCCAGCACATCAACTTCCCCATGGACATCTCCGCCTACCCCTTGGGGGAGGCCAAGGAGTACATCCGCCGCCTGGCCCGCATGGGGATGAACGCCATCACCTTCCACAGCTACAACGGCCAGTGGCACTCCTACCACAAGGGGGAGGAGCGGGTGCCCGCGGGCCACTTCTTCTACGGCCAGCGCCACGCCGTGCCCGCTGACCCGGAGCTGGCCGCCGCGGTGGACAACCGCCGGGCCTTCTGCATCCCAGAGGTGGAGGCCATCCTGGAGGAGCCGGACAAGCGGGAGCGGTTCGCCGTGTACTGGCTGGGCCAGGTGATGGACACTGCCAAAGAGGCAGGCATGCGCCTGACCCTTTCCGTGGAGTGCCAGGAGTCCACCCCCTTGGAGGAGGAGAAGTCCATGGTGCGGGAGGTGCTGGCCCTCTACCCCCAGATTGACGTGCTGGAGCTGATTACCCCCGAGGGCGGCGGGGACAACAGCCAGCCCCTCTCCAGCCCGGAGGCCGCCGCCCTGTGCCGGGAGCTCTTTGGCGGCGGGGCAGCGGAAGCCGCCCTTCAGTCATTGCGGCAGGAGGGCCGGGAGCCCTGGGGGGAGGTGCCCTCCACCGCGTTGGACGGCACCTTGCGCAGCGTCAAGCAGATTTGGCGCATGTGGCAGTGCCGCCAGGAGTGGCTGGGGGACAAGGAGCTGCAAGTGGGGCTGTACGTCACCTGCAAGGAGAGCTTGCGGGTGGCCAAGGCCTTTATGAACCAGATTTTCCCGGCGGAGCTGGGCTACACCTTCCTGCCTGCCCACGGCGCCTTGGCGGTGGCCGACGCGGTGGCCTACATGGGCGTGCATGCCGCGGAGCTGCAAAAGACCATGCTCTACTCCTGGGTGGAGTTCGACGGGAACATGTACGTGCAGCAGAACAGCTGCGGGGGCATCCAAGCGCTGCTGGAGTACTGCCGGCGGGAGAGCGGCGGCGCTTCCATCCACGGCATCTGCTTCAACCACTGGCGCACCGCGGAGAACAGCCTGACCCTCTCCTATGCCGCCCAGGCCAGCGGGGCGTTCCTTCCCGCCCGGGACTTCTACCGCCAGTACGCGGCGGAGTACGCCATCGGCCATCCGGAGACCTTTGTGGAGCTCATGTCCCAGCTGGAGGAGTTGGACATTTTCAACCGGGACAACTTGTTCAATGTGGGCTTCTGCTACCTGGGCTGCTGGCTGAACCCCAAGGGCCTGGGGTGGATTCGCCGCTGGGAGCGTTCCGCTTTGGAGCGCAGCATCCAAACTTACCAGCGGCTGGGGGAGCAGCTGGCCGCCTGCCTGGCTGCCACGGAAAGCCCCTGGGGCCTTGGGTGCCTGCGCCTGTGGGAGAACCGCTGCGCCTGCAGCGTGGAGCACCTGCGGGCCATTGAGGAGCTGGAGGCCATCGCCGCCTTTACGGACGACGCCCACCCGGAGCGCCTGGGGGAGGCGGAGAAAGCCCAGGTGCGCCGCCACTGCGCCCAGGCCCTGGCCCACAGCCAGGCGTACCAGCGCCTCCATTTGGAGGAGATGCCGGACCGGGGCTGCCAGGGCACGCTGGTCAGCTACTGGGCCACCATCCCGGTGTACATCGACCACGTGCTCCAATACTTCGCGGAGGGGGAGCGGGAGTGCCCGCACCAGCCCTTGACGCTGGACGCCCCGCCCCCGCCGGACACGGCCTTTTTCAGTTAAAGCCAGCCCGCCGGGAAGGCGGGGCAGATAAGGGAGGAACAACCATGAATAGGCAAGAGATGTTTCAAGGAAAGCGCTGGGGGCTGTTCAACCACTTCCTGTGCGTCCCCGCCGGGGACGGCACCGGGGAGCCCTGCAGCCCAGAGGAGTGGAACGCCCGGGTAGACGCCTTTGACGTGGAGCTGCTGGCTGCCCAGCTGCGGGAGGTGGGCGCGGATTACTTCTGCATCACCATCGGCCAGAACTCGGGGCATTACTGCTCCCCCAACCCGGTGTACGACCAGCTGGTGGGCATTTCCCCCAGCAAGTGCTCCCGGCGGGATTTAATCGCGGACCTGGCCGCCGCCCTGGAACCCCAGGGCATCGACCTGTGGGTGTATCTGCCCTCTGGCGCCCCCTGCGCCGACGCCCAGGCCGTGGAACGCCTGGAGTGGGTGGACGGCCAAGGGCAGCGCCTGGCCTCCTTTCAGCGGAAGTGGGAGGCCGTCATCCGGGAGTGGTCCCTGCGCTGGGGGGAGCGCGTCAAGGGCTGGTGGATAGACGGCTGCTACTATCCAGACGCCATGTACAATTTTCCCGACGAGCCCAATTTCAAAAGCTTCGCCGCGGCCATCCGCGCGGGGAACCCCCAGGCCGTGGTGGCCTTTAACCGGGGCTTGGAGGACCCCTTCCTGCCCCAGTGCCCCTGGGAGGACTACACCGCCGGGGAGGTGAGGGACTGGCTGCCCATCCCCGGCCAGAAGGCGCGGGAGCGGCTGCAGGGGAAGAAGCTCCATGTGCTCTCCTACCTGGGCCAGACCTGGGGCCAGGGCCAGCCCCGCTTCCCCGACGAACTGGTGGCCGGCTACACCAAGCTGATTCTCGCCCAGGATGGCATCCTCACCTGGGATATCCCCCTGGAGCCCAACGGCGCCATCCCCCAAGCTTACCGCCGCCAGCTGCAAGCTTTGGGCCGCATGCTGGAGGAGTGAGCGGCCCCGGCAAGATGCAAAAAACCACCATCCAGCTGGGTGGTGGTTTTTCTATGCTTTCAACGGCAGCACAGGCTTTGCGGGGCTCACTCTCTCCGGGGACGGCGGTTTTTCTTGCTGTACTCCCCGGGAGTGACGCCGGTGGTGCGCTTGAACACCTTGGTGAAGTAGCTCTGGTCGTCGTACCCCACCATTTGGGAGATGTCTGTCAAGCGCAGGTTGGTGGTGCGGATCAGTTCTTTTGCCTTGGTGACGCGGACGTTGTTTAGGTAGTGGTGGAAGCTGATGCCGGTCTCCTGCCGGAAGATGCGGCTGAGATAGTCGGGAGAGAGGCAGACCATGCGGGCTGTCTCCTCCAAGGTGAGCCGCTCTTGATACCCGGCGCCGATGTGCTGGATGCACCGATGGATGATGTTGGCGTGTTTCATGGCGGGGTCGGCGGTGATGCTGCCCACCACGTTTTCCACTACAGCAAGAAGCCAGGTGGATAACTCTTGGAAAGAGGCGACGCCCCCAAGGCCCTTCTGCCACTGGCGGTACAGCAGCAGGACCTGCCGGGAGTCCATGCCGCTTTCCGCGGCTGCCGGGTGTGCCCTGTCTGCGGGAAGCGCACCGGGGAGCCCTGCCGCCACCCCCAGCAGGCCATCAGTTCCCTAGAGGCCTACGGGGCCAATGTGTCCCTTCTGGCCCAGGCCGCGGGGATGCGCTATACCAACGGGCAGAATACGGTCACCTATTTTGGGGCCGTCTTTTGCCGCAAAGCCCAGTAGAACAAGGGGCCCCGCCGGCCCCAGAGATGGAGGAGACTATGGATTTGGACATGAAAGCATGGCTTCGCAGCCTGGGGGAGGCAAAGCGCAAAAAGGCACTGCCCATCCTCTCGTTCCCCGCAGTGCAGCTGATGGGGATCACCGTAAGGGAGTTGATCTCCGACAGCGGCAGGCAGGCCGAGGGCATGGCGCGCATCGCCCAGCGGGTGGACGCCGCCGCCGCAGTGAGCCTGATGGACCTCTCCGTGGAGGCGGAGTGTTTTGGCTCGCAGATTGTGGTCAGCGAGGACGAGGTGCCCACCGTGACAGGGAGCATCCTGTCGGACCCCTCCCAAGTGGAGGCCCTTGCGATTCCCCCAGTGGGGGCAGGGCGCACCAGCATCTATCTGGAGGCTGTTCGCAAGGCGGTGGAGAGGATCCAAGACCGGCCTGTGTTTGCGGGGATGATCGGCCCCTACTCTTTGGCGGGCCGCCTGCTGGATGTGACAGAGATCATGCTCTACTGTTACGATGATCCCGACATGGTGGCCCAGCTGCTGGACAAGGTGACAGAATTCCTCATCTCCTACGGCAGGGCCTACAAGGAGACTGGGGCCAACGGCATTATGCTGGCCGAGCCGCTGGCTGGGCTGCTCTCTCCCGCTTTGGCGGAGGAGTTTTCCGCCCCCTATGTCAAGCGGATTGTGGACGCCCTGCAAGACGACCGCTTCTTGGTGCTCTACCACAACTGCGGCAACTGCACCATCCAGATGATCGATTCCATCCTGGATACCGGGGCGGCTGCCTACCATTTCGGGAATGCCATCGACATGGCGGAGATGATGGAGCACATCCCGCAGGACACCATCGCCATGGGGAACATAGACCCCGCCGGGGAGTTCCGCAACGGCACCCCAGAGAGCATCCGGGCGGCCACCCTCCAGCTGCTGGAGGACTGCGGCAGCTATCCCAATTTTGTCATCTCCTCTGGCTGCGATATTCCGCCCCTCTCCAAGTGGGAGAACATAGACGCCTTTTTCCAGGCGGTGGAGGAGCATTACGCCCATGGCTAAGAGCGCGGAGCGTCCCCAGCCTGGGCCGCTGGTTCAAGTGACGCTGAACGGGGAGGCTGTCCCAGTCCTCAAGGGGACGGTTGTAGGGGACCTGCTCAAAGAGCGCGGCCTCTCCATGCCCTGCGCGGGTATGGGACGCTGCGGCAAATGCCGGGTCCGCGCCACAGGCGCCTTGGGAGAGCCCACCGCCGCGGAGCGGGAAAAGCTCTCCCCCCAGGAGCTGGAGGAGCACCTGCGCCTGGCCTGCCAGACTGTCATTCTGGGCCCCTGTCAGGTGGAGTGGGAGCAGGCCGCTGGGATGGCGGTCCAGCTGGGCGGCAAAGCTGCCTTGGGAAAGGAGCCGCTGTTTTCCCAGCTGGGTGTGGCCCTGGACTTGGGCACCACCACCTTGGCGGCCCAGCTCTATGGGCGAGAGGGCCTGCTGGCCCAGGCGGGCTGCGGCAATCCCCAGGAACCCTATGGCGTTGATGTAATCTCCCGCATCCAGTGAGCCCTGGCAGGAGAGGGGGAGGCCCTTCAAAAAGCGGTGTGCCAGGGGATCAGCCAGCTGGTTTGCAGCTTGGCGGAACAGGCGGGTGTCCCCGTGGAGCAGATCGACACCGTGGTGATTACCGGGAATACCTCCATGTTGTACCTTCTCACCGGCCGGGACCCCCAGTGCTTGTCCCACGCGCCTTTTCAGGCCGATTGGCTGGCAGGGGATTCCCATCCCGCCGTGGCGCTGGGGTTGCCCTGCCCAGAGGCGCAGGTGGTTTTCCCGCCCTGTGTATCCGCCTTTGTGGGGGCGGATATCACCTGCGCTATGCTCCAGGCGGGGTTGGGGGAGTCCCCCCAGCCGGAGCTGCTGGTGGACATCGGCACCAACGGCGAGCTCGCCCTCAGCGCAGGGGGAAAGCTTCTCTGCTGTTCCACGGCGGCGGGCCCCGCCTTTGAAGGCGCCGGCTTAGTAGATTTCCTGCCGGTTGGCCAAGCGCCAGCGGTCCAGCAGGGCGGTGACGGCCCCCAGGGCCGCCGTCAGGGAGAGGGTCAGCACCACCAGCCACAGCAGCCGCTGGGGGTCCCTTTCCCCGGCCAGCTCGTTGAGGATCCGGGAGGAAAGGTAGATGGTCACATAGGGGCTCACCGCGGAAAAAGCGCTGTACAGCGCCGCGGAGGGCAGCAGCTTGGGGGCGTACTGGTGCCACAGCTTATAGCCCCGCGCCATAGAGCGCACCGTCTCTTGAAAGCTTGCCATAGTCTCCTGTTTAGCCATGTGTCTCCTCCTCCTTGTCCTGGTAGTATCGGCTTTGCACGGCGAACAGCCGGGCGTACTCCCCGCCCAGCTCCAGCAGGGATTGGTGGGTGCCCTCCTCTAAAATACGCCCCTGGCCCAGCAGCAGAATCCTGTCGCAGAACCGGGTGGAGGCCAGCCGGTGGGAGATGTAAAAGGACGTGCGCCCCTGGGTCAGCTGGCTGTAGCGCAGGTACAGCTGGTGCTCGGCGATGGGGTCCAGGGCGGCGGTGGGCTCGTCTAGGATGATGATGGGCCCGTTTTTGTACAGGGCCCGGGCCAGCATCAGCTGCTGCAGTTCCCCGCCGGAGAGCAGCAGGCCGTCCTCGTAAATGCCCTGGCCGATGTGGGTGGCCCCGCCCTGGGGCAAGGACTGGTACTTCTCCCACAGCCCCGCCCGTTTGACGGCGTCCTCCATGCCGGCGGTGTCCGGGCTTTCCGGCACCTGGGTGACGTTGTCCGCGAAGGTGGTGTCAAACACTGAGAAATCTTGGAACACCGTGGAGAACAGCCGGTAGTAGTCCCGCCGGTTAAAGTCCCGGATGTCCTCCCCGTTGAGGAGCACCTGGCCGCCGGTGGGGTCCAGCAGGCCGCAGCACAGCTTCATCAAGGTGGTTTTGCCCGCGCCGTTTAGGCCCACAATGGCCAGCTTTTCCCCGGGCCGCACCGTCAGGTCGATGTGGGACAGGGTGTCCTTCTCCGCCCCGGGGTACCGGAAGGACACGTCCCGCAGCTCCAGGGTGTAGGGCAGGGAGGTGTCCGGCTCGATGGCCTTGCCCCCCTCCATGCGGAAGGGCTCCGGCGCCTCGATGTAGCCCCGCACGCTGCTCAACTCCAGGCTGAACTGGTGCAGCTCCCCAAAGCCCTTTAAAATGCCTGTCACCCAGGTGGTGAAGTTCCCCACCGCGGTGAAGTACAGCAAAAACTCCGAGACGGACAGCCCCTCTCCCAGGGCCAGTGCCAGCAGGTAGCCATAGGCCGCCCCGTTGCGCAGGAAGGTCAAGGCCACCTCGGCCAAGTCCCCCAGCAGGCGCACCCGCTGCTCCCGCAGCTGGAAGTCCCGGAACAGCTTCAGCACGGCGTCGTGCACCTGCCGCAGCCAGCTGCTCATGCCAAAAATCTGGATGTCCTTCAAAGCGCCCCGGTCCCCGGCTGTCTGGCGGATGTAGCTCATCTTCTGGCCCAGGGCGGCGCCCTCCTGCCGGTGGTCGTAGGACCACTTGTTGGTCCGCAGGGAGCACACATACACCCCTTTTCCCCAAAAGCAAAGTGCAGGTTCATTCCCTGCCCCCTTTTTCTGTGCTATAATACTGGAAAAATCTTTTTAAAAACCTGCCTTATGCTGAGGCAGGGAGGAGGCAATATGGCAAAGGCAAAAATCACCCTCACTTTGGTGGGGCGCTTGGGGCCCTGTAGGTGCCATCATGGGCACCAGGTAGGGGATACCTTCGATTTCGACATGGACCGTGGCAAGTTGTGTCCTATGGCTCTCCACGCGGGCTTCCCCTATATCGATATTCTGCGCTATGGCGGAAAGCCCCCTCTGTCCCGGGCTGGGGATATTCGCTTCTGCTGCCCAGACGCCGATGTGGCCAACGTGTTCCGCATCCAGGTGGAGTGAGTGGCACATCCACGCCCCTTCCAACATACAAATACAACAGCTTTGTAAGGAAGGGAAGTGCCAGCGTTGTTTTCTCAGCTTTTCCAGCTTCTGTCCCAGGCCCTGTACCTGCTGCTGCACGTCACCGGGGGAGGCACCTTCCCCCGGGCGCTGTCCGCCGCCCAAGAGCGCCAATGCCTGGAGGAGATGGCCCAGGGCAGCCAGGCCGCCCGGCAGAAGCTCATCGAGCACAACCTGCGGCTGGTGGCGCACATCATCAAGAAATACTACGCCAGCCAAAACGACCAGGAGGACTTGATTTCCATTGGCACCATCGGCCTTATCAAGGCCATCGACACCTTCGACCCCGCCAAGGGCATCCGGCTTTCCAGCTACGCCTCCCGGTGCATTGAGAACGAAATCCTCATGTTTTTCCGCAGCGGCCGCAAGTCCGCCCAGGACGTGTCCCTCAACGAGCCCATCGACACCGACAAGGAGGGCAACGCCCTGACCATTTTAGACACCATGGCTGTGGACGACACCATCGTCGAAAGCATCGACACCAAGATGAAAAGCGAAAAGCTGTACCGCTTTCTCCAGTCATCCCTCACCCCCCGGGAGCGGGAGGTGGTGTGCAGGCGCTATGGGCTGCTGGGGTTTGCCCCCCAGCCCCAGCGGGTGGTGGCGAAGCGCCTGGGCATTTCCCGCAGCTACATCTCCCGCATTGAGAAAAAGGCCCTGGAGAAGCTGCGCCAGCAGTTCCAGCAGGAGCGCCTGCTGTAAGGCCCTTGCCCTTTCCCCCGGCTGGTGGTATAATCCCCTTAGTTTTTGCGAAAAAAGAGGGGGAAAGCCAATGGAAACAAAGAAGAAATACCTGGTGTGCGAGCGCCGCAGTGTCTTCGCCCTGCTGACCTTGAGCGCCGGCATGATGGGCGCCTACACCTTCAACCTGCGGGGCGGGGTGTTCTGCAACGCCCAAACGGCCAACGTGGTGCTGATGGCCATCGTCTTCGGCAGCGGGGCGTGGGGCCAGGGCTGCTACTACCTCATCCCCATCACCGCCTATTTGGCCGGGGCCTTTTTGTCGGAGATCCTCCCCTCGCCGGTGCGGCGGTTCGGGTTCCTCCGCTGGGACACCTACCTGGTGGCCTTTGAGTTTTTGGCGCTGTTTTCCATTGGGTTCATCCCCTTGGGCTGGCCCCACCAGCTGGTGCAGGTGCTGGTGAACTTCATCGCCTCTATGCAGTACAACACCTTCCGCCAGGCCGAGGGCATCCCCATGGCCACCACCTTCTGCACCAACCAGCTGCGGCAGGTGGGCGTGGGCTTTGCCAAGGCCTTGCGCAAGCACGACAGGGAGGGCCTGTCCCGGGCGTTGTTCTTCTTGGGGATGCTGGGCTGCTTCTTCGCCGGGGGCGTGCTCTCCACCTTGGCCTGCCACCTGGTTTTCGCCAAGGCCATCTGGCTGAACCTGCTGCCCTTGGGCATTGTGCTGGTGCGGCTGGTCCACGCCGACCTCACCGAGGAAAAGGGCCTGCTCTCCCAAAAGCCCGCGGGCCATTAAAGCTTTTTGCGAAAGCCTGTTGTGCTCCCGCCGGTTTTGCCGTATACTAAGGGCAAATCGTTTCACATAGGGAGGAACCACCATGAAGCAACTGGATATTGGCGGCAGCGGCGTGCTGGGCTCGGCCATTGGCGTGGGCTGCATGCGCATGAACTGCATGGAGCCCCAGGCCATATTGGAGTACATCCACACCGCCTTGGAAAAGGGCATCAACTTTTTTGACCACGCGGACATCTACGGCGGGGGAGAGTGCGAAACCCGCTTTGGCCAGGCCCTGGCCTTGGAGCCCGGCCTGCGGGAGAAGCTGGTCCTGCAGACCAAGTGCGGCATCCGCCCGGATAGGTACGACTTCTCCAAGGAGCACATCCTGGAGAGCGTGGAGGGCAGCTTGCGGCGCCTGGGTACCGACCACGTGGACTTTCTGCTGCTCCACCGGCCCGACGCCCTCATGGAGCCGGAAGAGGTGGCCGAGGCCTTTCACCGGCTGGAGAGCCAGGGCAAGGTGCTCCACTTTGGGGTGAGCAACTTCAGCGCCCGCCAGCTGGAGCTGCTCCAGTCCGGCCTGAAGCAGAAGCTGCGGGCCAACCAGATGCAGTTTGGCATTATGTGCGCGGGGATGGTGTCCCACAGCCTGGAGGCCAACACCCACTTCCCCAACGCCGCCGACAGGGACGGCGAGGTGCTGGACTACTGCCGCTTAAAGGGCATCACCATCCAGGCCTGGTCCCCCTTCCAGTACGGCTTCTTCGAGGGCGTGTTCATCGACAACGAGAAGTTCCCCGCCCTCAACGAGAAGCTCCAACAGCTCTCGGAGAAGTACGGCGTGTCCAAGTCCGCCTTGGCCGTGGCGTGGATCCTCCGCCACCCGGCGGGCATCCAGGCCATTGTGGGCACCACCAAGGCCCAGCGCCTGGCGGACATCGCCACCGCCGCGGACATCCAGCTCTCCCGGGAGGACTGGTACCAAATCTACCTGGCAGCGGGCAACAAGCTGCCGTAACCAAAAAAACAGGGCAGCCGCCGCAAAAGCGGTGTGCCCTGCTTTTTTTACGCCTTGTCCCGGGGCTTTGCCACCAAGGCCGCCAAGGTGCCGAAGAAGATGGCGGCAGCCGTCCCCGCGGCCCCGGCGGTGAGGCCCCCGGTGAACACCCCTAAAAAGCCCTCCTCCGCCACGGCTTTGCGCACCCCTTCGGACAGGGCCCAGCCAAAGCCGGTGAGGGGCACCGTGGCCCCGCAGCCCGCGAACTCCGCCAGGGGGCCGTACAGCCCCAGGGCGCTCAGGGCCACCCCCGCCGTGACAAACAGCACCATGATCCGGGCGGGGGTCAGCTTGGTCAAGTCGATGAGCAGCTGGCCTATTACGCAAATCAGCCCGCCCACCCAAAACGCGTTGAGATATTCCATGGGTTCCATCCTTTCTCCCGGCCGTGGCCTGCTGGGCTTTAGTGTGCCCCGGAAAAAGGCGGATATGCAAAGGGCCCGCCGCAAACCGCGGTGGGCCTTAGCTGGGGGCAATCGGACGCGGAGCCGGGGCTGCTGGCCCCTGTCCGCCGGTTCTTTTTCTACGCCGCTAGGGGGCTTGTAAGGCAAGCGCGTCCTGGGGACGCACGGCAAAAGCTTTACGGTTGTGCTTTTTTCTGATTGCCCATGCTTAGTCTTGCGGGGGCAGGGCGCTTTCCAGGCTGCCCTCCAGGCGGAAAATGCCGGTGTAGGGCTGCTCCACCAAGGTGGCGTCCCCCTCCTTGTAGTAGTACAGCACCGTGGCGCCGCCCCGGTTTTCCAGGCGGATGGTCCCGTAGGGCTCCACCAAAGGCTGGTCTTGGACGGACTCCCGCCCAATGGACCACCCGGTGTTCAGCACCTCCAGCAGCCGGGCGATGTCCTCCTCCTGGGTGAGGGAGAGGCTTTCCCCCTCCAGCGTCTCCACCTGGATGGCGGTGATGTTCCCTGCCTTGGGCAAAATGATGGCCTTCCCGCCCAGCTGGCACCCGGCCAGGGCTGCCAGCAGCAGCGTGCACAGCAGCAGCGCGGCTTTTTTCATAAGCTCCTCCTTTTTCACAGTCCTGGATGTGTGGCGGTTCCTTTCCATGGTGCCACAAAGAGTTCAAGAAATGTTCAACTGCCTTTTTGGGGGGAGGCAGCCACCTCATTCCCAGTGGAAAACTCCCCCGGGATGTGGTAGAATACCTCCAGAAAGCCAACGATAGCAAGGGAGCGTTCTCTATGGGTGCATACATTTCCACTTTCCCCACGGGCTTTGTCGGGCTGATACCCGCCGCCTTACAAAAGCTGCTGCCCGGGGCCCAGGTGGTGCTGCTCTCCGCCCGGAAGCGGGAGGCCGAGGCCGCCGCCCAGGAGATGGGCTTCCCCCTGCGCCAGCGGTACGACACCTTGGTCAACGGGAAGAAGGCCGCCGTCTACCTGCTGGAGGTGGGCCCCGCCTTATAAAAGGGACGTCAGCTCCCCCAGGTCTTGGACCACTATGTCGGGCTGGGTGGGGCTTTCCGCCAGCAGCTGGGGGGTGGTCTCGCCGCTCATCACCAAAATGGAGGTGACCTCTGTCCCCGCGGCCACGGCGATGTCCGTGTACAGCCGGTCGCCCACCACCGCCAGCTCCTGGGGCCGGCAGCCGGTCTGGGCCAGCATGTACTCCAAAGTGTGGGGGGAGGGCTTGCCGAAAAACTCGCACTGCACCCCGGTGGAGGCCTTCACCAAGGCGGCGATGGAGCCGCAGTCCGGGATAAAGCCCCCCTCCACCGGGCAGTTCCAGTCGGGGTTGACGCCGTACACCGGCCGCCCCGCCCGGATGAGGTCGCAGGCCACCCGCAGCTTCTCGTAGGTGAGGGTGGTGTCAAAGCCCAGGATGACCACGTCCCCGTCCTCCGCGTCCGGGGCGAAGCCGGCCTTGCGGAAGTCCTCCCGCAGGGCGGGCGTGCCTACCACGTAGCACCGGGCCCCGGGGTGGTGCTGGCCCAGCCACTGCAAAATCACCCCGTTGGAGATGAGCATCTTCTCCGGGGGGAGGGAGATGCCCATGCGGGCCAGCTTCTCCAAGTAGGCCTCCCGGTTTTTGGAGCTGTTGTTGGTGAAAAAGCAGAAATCCCGCCCTGTCTCCTCCACCCGGCGGAGGAACCCCTTGGTAAAGGGGAACAGGCTCTCCCCCAGGTAGATGGTGCCGTCCATGTCCAGCACGAACATGCGCACTTGCCGCAATTTTTCCAGCTGCTGCTGTGTAAGCGCCATAGCGCCCACCCCTTTCCCTTTTCTTTGGTGCTGTGATACCACAGGGCTTTCCAGCCGCCGGGCCGGGCGGGGAGTTTTTCCTCGCGCCCGCGCACCATGTTCTGGGACTAGTATACCAGAGAATCCCCCCAGCCGCAATGCCCCTTACACCGGCAGCCCGGCATAGCCCGCCGCCCGGCGCAGGGCCCGCTTGGCCTTTTGCAGGTGGCGGCACACCGTGGCCTTGTTCACCCCCAGCTGGCGGCCAGCCTCCACCTGGCTCAGCCCCTGTAAGACGCACAGCTCCATGCACTGGCGCTGCCGGGGGGTCAGCTCCTGCTGCAAGGCCAGGCGCAGCACACGCAGGGCCGCCTGCCTGCGCTTGTGGTTGGCGGCCGTGTCCCCCAAGGGCGTGCCGGTGACGCCGCGCAGCTGGTCCAGGCTCAGCACATCCCGGGGCATTTACACCGCCTCCTGGCGCTGGGCCCGGCGGCCCAAGTCCTTGGCGGTGTGGACGCAGTCCAGGTACATCTCATATAAGATGGAAAGCCGCCGCCTTTGCAGCGCCTCCTCCTGGGGGGAGGGGGGCAGCCCCTCTTGGCGGACCTGGGCCATCCGCTCCTGCACACGGGAGGCCTCCTCCCAATAGGCCATGCTCCACGCGGTGTAATCCATACGCTGTGCCACTCCTTTCCAAAAGAAAAAACGAACGTGTGTTCTGTTTGCGGCCCCTACTGTATCAAACTCCCCGGGGAAATGCAAGGGTTTTCACTTAAAAAATAGAACAAAATTTCGAACTGTGATTTTCTGGAAAAAGGGGTGTTATTTTTCCTTATCCTGCGGTATAATAAAACAAACTGGGGAAGCGTGCTCGCACTGCCCCAACCCCTGCCATCACAAAGGGAAAGGAAGGTATCGGTATGGAATTTCTGAAAACTATCGGCAAGGCCGTGGGAGAAGCGGCCGCCCATCTGGGCGAAAAGAACCACCGCGCGGCGCAGCTCAGCCGCATCCGCTCGTTCATCCGCTGCCAGGAGAAAGCCGCGGAGAAGGAATACCTGGCCTTGGGCCGCTATTACTACCACAACCTGCGGGACAAGGAAAACGACGTCACCGAGGCCCACTGCCTGGCCCTGGATGAGATCGAGCAGCGTTTGGACGCCGCCCTGGACCAGCTGAGCCAGTGCTACAGCGCCGGCGAGGCGCGGGAGGAGGTCACCTTAGAGGACGTGCAGG
>ERZ809296.1576-NODE-1576-length-25918-cov-8.692147_pt1 | contig 25918 bp, 28 predicted proteins | sample MGYA00520511_ERZ809296 | MGnify/ENA primary metagenome ERZ809296 (study PRJEB31576, sample SAMEA3212662) | Homo sapiens | biome: human-gut; feature: human gut; material: fecal | place: Sweden | collected 2012 ... | reverse complement strand
TATTAAAGAAAAATATTTTTTTTCTTTTCCTTTAAAATAGATTGAGATATTTTTTTTCAATTTAAATGGAAAATAAACGGTACCTTCAAGTAAAAGCGTATTTGCTTCTATTGTTGCAAACAAATATTCTACTAAAGGAATATAAATTATAGATTTTCCCTGTGAATTCGTTATACAAAATTTACCTTCTGCATCTATATCTCCTTTAAAAGATTTATCAACAACTCTATATAAAAATATTTTTTCCTCAAGTGTCAAATCCTTATCTTCATCTATAACTTTGTTTGAAATATGTGATAATATATATTGTGCTAACTCACTATATTTTTCAAACGAATCTCCATTTCCCACTATAGAATTTTCCAACACATTCCTATTATGTAAAAAAATCTTATATAATTTAAGTAACATATATTGAATAATAAACTCAACTTTTCCATTTTGAGCATATGAAAAATTTATAATTCTTAGGTAAAATTCACTAAGTTCTCTGTACTTTGGTAATGTCCACTTTTCAATTTTTTTACAGCCAATGACGGCCTCATCAACACATTTTCCTAGAATTCTATATTCTTTATTTTGTAATATTGCGTAAAAAAGCAATCTTTTAAAATCCACCTCATCAATTCTTTGCTCAATAATTGACGATTTCATATAATACAATGGTATCCAAGCTGAATCAAAAAAGTCTATTGAAACTTCGGGATTCCCAAAAATTCGAATTTTTCTATCTTTTTCGTAAAAAATATTCTGCATATTTTTCTGACCTTCTGGTCCATAAAATCTAGAAATAGTAACTATTTCATTATCACATATCTGATGAAATACATGCGAAAAATAATTTGGTGTATAAGAATTTCCCATCCTCAAATAACATACATATTTGCCTTCAATTTTAAAACTTGACGTCAAACATATATTAGGATTCAAAAAAGTATAATCCTTAAATTGCTCATAATAATCAATTATTTGCAAAGATTCATTCTCATCAAGAATTTGGTTTTCTAACGAATCAAATGATTCTGCAATATACTGTTCATCACAACATTCACCAGAAATAATAATTGTACATATTATTTTCATTTTACTATTTTCCACTTTCATTTCCTCTTTCTATCATTTCCATAATATTTTTTAATTGTTTGCAAAAAATTCTCTTAGTTCCGTATTTTTTATATAACTTATAATTTTCTATACCTTCGTGCCTAAGTGCTCTTCTATTTATAGAAATAACATACTGCATTTCCTGTTTTAGTCTTTTAACATCTCCCGTTGGTAATACAAAATTTTTGTTTGCAACCACATATAATGCGCCAGTATTTTCTGTAACAAAAATACACTTTTTTAACATCGCTGCTTCTAATGCCACTAATGAACAGGATTCATCCCGTGAAGCCACCACTATAACATCCATATAATCATAAAACCGGAACAATTCTGTTCGATCACGTATTTCATTATGAATATAAATATTATCAATTTGTTTCTTTTTTATACAATCTTGATATTCCCTTGACCACTCTGGCATTGCTCCAACAAAATGCAATTCTGCTTTTTCCCTAAACTCACTCGGCAATTCCAAAAAAGCCTCTTCAACAACATCTTGTCCTTTACGATACTCATATGTACCAGAAACAAGGAATCTAATTTTATTATCTTTTTTCTTCTGCTTTAATAAAAATACTTTTTCAACATAATTAGGCAATACATATAAATTTTTTATATTATATTGATTCAAAATACTTTTCCTAGCATACTCACTAACACAAAATACATTTAAAATATTTTCTATACTTTTACGCCTTATATTGCACGCCTTTACTAAATCAACCAAATTTTGTGCCTCATGAATGTATAAAATAGTATTCGCAAAACCACTAGCCCATTCTGCAAAATCAACACAAAAAATAGTATTCGCAATAATATATTCATAAGCAGATAAACGCTTTTCAATAATAAAATTATCCATAGATTTAAAAGCAATAGACTCTACTCTTATTCCTAATTTTTCAAATTCAACTTGAAATTTTCCCTCATTTAAAGTCCAAACATCAATTTCGTATTTCAGCTTTTTGAATGCTTTTGCCAAATTTAATACCGCTATTGGAGAACCTGTATATGACATTTCGTAACTTACTAATAATACTTTTCTTTTTCCCATTTTCATTATTCTTTACTCTAACTATAATTTTGCAATTACTTTTTCGATTGCATTATTAAAACATAAATTTCCTAATATGTAACATCCTATAGCATATATGCCAAGAATAATCCATAATGATAATTTTGGTATCATTCCATCCAACAGCACACATCTTGCGATTGTAATTCCAATATAAAGAGGATTTATCAGCATTATTTTCTGATTTACTGCAGATAATTTGCCAACATCGTAAAACAGTGCTGACGCATACATTAAAATAAGCGTAAATATTTTATAAAAATATGTTATATCTGCCAATAGGACATTGATTACTGCAAGCATTTTTCCAATACCAAACATCATAATTAATATTAGACATATATCTGGTATAACCAATAGCCAACTTACTCTTGGTTGAATTCTATATATTGCAATTCCAAACGTATAAATCAATAATGAAAATAAGAAATTTCGAAACGCAACTAAAATCTTTTCCAAGATATATACTTTCATATCAATTTGTGTTTTTAGCATGAAATTTCTATTTTCTATTAACGCATCCAAACAAGTCATTGTGCCAGCTGTAAATAGACCATATATGGTTGTTCCCGTCAAAACATAAAGCGGAAATCCTCCCTTTATGCCATGTCCAAACATCTTTCCAAACACCAGCACCATCACCACCATATTGATCAACGGGTTAATAACTTCCCACAATTCTCCCATAAACGTGGAAGACAGACTCCTTTTTTTATCCCGCAAGACCAACTGATGGATTACAAACATATTTTGCTGAATTTCATCCGCTTTACGCCTTATCATTTGTTGACACTTTTCCACTATAATCTCTCCACTACTTCATTTTCATATTTCTTAAATACCAGAATTCCAAATCCAAACATTCCAATTGCCCATGCAAACATCTGTGTTATATACATGCCTTCCGGCATGCGGCCATAGACCACACATTGACGCATCACATAAATGTATGCATAAAGTGGATTATGCTGAATGACCCATTTGACACCATCCGCAACCCAGTCTACCGAGTAAAACATCGCCACGAAGAATCGCAGAATAAATATAAAGTTGGAATAGATATTCCTTGCATCCCGTTGAAACACAAACCAGATGGAAACCAGATAAGACATTCCTGTGGTAAAAATCAATAACAGTAAAAGCACAACCGGAATCATAAAATAATATATGGTTACCGCCGCCCGATACCACGCAAGCACTGCTGCAAAAGGAATACACCCCAGCAGGAAATTGACGAATGCGGTAAGTACTCGTGATAATGTAAACAATTCACGTGGAAGCTTCGACTTAATAAGAAGACTGCTGTTATCCTTTAATGTTGTCAATGATGTCTGCGTTGCTGTAGCAAAAAACTCAAAGATCAAAAATCCTACAAAGTAATAAGCTGGATATTTTTCAATCCCCTTGTTAAAGATAGTCGAGAATAATACAACAACCAATGCCATACGCATTAACGGATAAACACAGCTCCATAAGATTCCCAGAAAACTTCTTGCATACTTTCTTTTCAATTCTCTTTTGGTTAATTCCCACAGAACAAACCAAAACTGTTTCATACTCATTTTTCTGTTCATTTTGTTTTGTCCATCCTGTAATAAGCTGCCAACACGCCCAGAAAAATGACATAGATCACATATGTCAATATGTATGGTCCGGTAAACAGGCCCTGTCCGATAAATCCGGTTAAGGCTGCAAGAACAGCTGCCATCTGTGGTTTTCTTTCCTTGCCCTTTGCATACATGTAATATGGCAAAAGATACATAAGTATTTTTAAAACTGCTCCGAACACTCCCATCGTTACCAGATATTCAAGTACATCATTATGTGCTGTGCAATAAAGCCAATTCCATTCCACGTAAAAATCTGCTTTTGCAATTTCTGCCTGTGTGACAGTATCCAATAACGCAGGTCCCGCACCAATCAACTTCTGAGACAGATTTCCATCTAAAAAACCATGGAATGCAAAATACCAGATGGAACCTCGATAATTAAATAATTCCAGATTGTAGTTACAAACCAGATAATATATGGTTCCAATTACTCCGATAACAATCAGACCAATCCATATCTTTCCACAAAAACGCTCAACCAAACAATCCAGTTTCTTTTTCCTGTCTTCGGATAATGTACCTGCTCCCAAAAGTGCCACAAGAATGACAACTCCTGCAACGCCCGGCAGAAAATACAATCGATGCTGCAACAAAATCAACGAAACCGTATCCGTATCGATTGTGCGCGGTGTATACGGATGTTTCCATAGAAACTCTGCTACCATACCTGCCACAGAAAACAGGATTCCGTTGATTGCAAAATTCTTCAACCGAATTACTTTTTGGAAGGAATACCAGACTACAAATAATACAGCGATCCCGATACCGATATAAGTTGTGTTGGTAAGTGTAATAAACAAACTAAAATATGCCACTAGCAGAAAGAAATATATGCACGCTCTGCGTACTCTGCTTCGTGTAAATATTGTTGCCAGCATAAAAAACGGAACTATCATAGACAAATATGCCGCCCAGAAATTTACATTTCCGATGGTCGATATAAATATGTTGTACTGAAGAGGAATTTCATCATGCATGATCAAAAAATCATAGCCTAGACGATCAATCACACCAATTGCCAGTACCACAAAGGAACCCAGATACAAATACACCCAAATATCACTTTTTCCGGTATAGCATCTGGAAATCACAAAATATACCAATGCACTGACAAGAATGGTCCACGTTCCAACTCCCCAGGCTTTCTCTCCGGATAATGATGTACGTATATCCGTCGAACAGATGGTTGAACAGACAGCCAGTAATGCAAACACGATCATTACAATATCCAACGCATTGCCCTGCTGCCATATGTTGCATACAAATGCCTTTCCCTGTTTCTTATAAATACTTACTGCCAGACTGATCATCAGACTGCATGCAACTGCCGCTATAAGTATGTACGCAAATAAATAGTAAACATCCTTTTTGTCATTTAATATATTGTAATAATTATCCGAATAATACAGTGGCAGCAATGTAAACATCAATGCCACAAACATTTTTACGGACTCTTCTCTTATTTTCTTCAAAAATATATCTCCTATTGTCAAGGTATCGGAGCCAGCAGTTTCTGACTCCGATCATAAACTCACATTTTTCTAAGATTAAACTACTTTGTTGTTGTTTTCTTTACAGTTGTCCACTTAGAATATACTTTCTTACCATTTGCATCCAGCTTGTATGCGCGGACACGAACATAGTAAGTTTTCTTATTCTTAAGATTCTTTACTGTGTAAGAAGTTTTCTTGGTTGTTTTAGACTTTGTAGTCTTCTTTGTAAATTTCTTTGATGTAGAATACTGAATCTGATATCCTTCTGCTCCTGCAACTTTCTTGATTGTTACCTTTACAGAATCATCTTTTGCTGTAACAGTAGCCTTAGAAGGTTTCTTTACAGCAACCTCCTGCTCTGGTGTTGCATCTGTAGCAGTCTGCTCAGCAGTTGCTGCATATACAGGTGTAGCCACTGAAGGTGCTACAGTTGTTGTAAGTACGGCTGCTGCTAATACAAGTGCAGCTAATTTCTTCATTTTCATGACAATAGTCTCCTTTCCGCCTGCTTTTGCAGGTTTGTCATCATACACGTATGAAAATGTGAGTTTTCTATATAAAAAATCTGAAATCAGATTTTTTACCAAATGTAAATTTATTGATTATACTGTGTGCGATAAGCCTGGCACACAATTTTCGGTTCTCCGATCATTCGCATGTTTCCCTGCTCGATCCAGACAACCTTTGTGCAATTATCAATAATTGTCTGCATTCCATGCGAAACCATAAGCACCGTTGATCCGCCATGAATCAATTCTTTGATTCTTGCCAGACTTTTCTTACGAAAAAATTCGTCTCCAACAGAAAGGACCTCGTCCAGAATAAGTATTTCCGCAGCACCTGCTACAGTTGCAATAGAAAATCCCAATCGTGATACCATTCCGGAAGAAAAGTTTTTTACTTTCTCTTCCATAAATCCTTCCAGTTCCGCAAAGTCCACAATTTCCTGATAATGCTCATCGATAAAGCTTTTGGAATACCCGATAATGGCTCCATTCAGATAAACATTTTCTTTGGCAGACAATTCCATATCAAATCCGGTTCCCAATGTTAGCAACTGAACTTTGCCCGGATCTACTTTCACCTGTCCCTCCGTAGGGTTTAATGCTCCGGACACAATCTTTAGTAAAGTAGATTTCCCGGAACCGTTCGTTCCGATGATTCCTACAATTTCGCCTCTGTAAACATTAAAATTAATGTGATTTAGCGCAAACAACTCTTTATAGGACATCTGCTTGCGTAAGGTCTGTATCATATACTCTTTGATTCCAGACACATTATTTGTCGCGATACGAAAACGCATCGTAAGATTCTCAACCTGTATGACAGGAGCATCTTCATGTGCCGCACTTTCTTTTTCTAGATATGGTGCGATTTTTTCAGTATAAGATTTTGCCTCCTGCTCCTTTTCCTGTCGGAAAGCCTTATTTTCTTCTGTATAATCGGCAACCGTATTTTGTCCACCGACTTTCTCATATATTATTTGCAAAATGCATGCGCTTACTACCGCAACTCCAACTGCTTCAAACATTTCAAACCTCTTTTGTTTTTCCCGCTTTAAGACTTTGCCTCAAATACGTAACGTATTTTGCCCTCCTGGCACCTCTCAGATTAGATGCAATATGTTCCCCGGCATTCACAATTGTTCCTTCGATCCAACCGCTCTCATGAAGTTCCCGATGCAAAGCTCCTGCCATGATCAGAAGTTTTGTACTGATTCTTAAATTTCTTATTTCCTTTTGATTTAAGTCATTGGCAATGCATCTCATATGATCATCTGCCAGATCATCGGAAAATAACTGGCTTCCATACCATTGTGCTTCCCATTTATTCGGATTTGCCATAATCGTTCGATACAATTGCTGTACCAGCTCTTTCGCATCATTTCTATACCAGTTTTTTATATCAGTCTCTTTTGCTAACTTCATCAGATTTTCCATATAAAACAACAATACCTGATGATTTACACTCAGATTATCTTTATTTGGATTATCCACTTTCGAAAATATAGGCTGATACTGTTCCATATTCCACACATATTTTTTTACCATCGGACACGGTTCACTGTACATCACCTCATATAAGCAGTTGCTAAATTCTACTTTACGTCGAATATCCCTTTCAGGCCTAAAGTAAAAAGCCTTATAGGTACACCCATTTCGTTCTTCCGGTAATTCATACAATCCAAAATAATATCCCTGTATGTGTATCTTGGGCTTTTCCTGTGCCAACAATGTCCGGATACTTTTTTGAATAGTTCCTACCCATCCACTGTCAACCACTGCATATCGAACGGAATCCAATAAGCCTTCCTGTTTCAAATATCCAAAAGCATTCGCATAAGCGTCCCTGGAATGTATATAAATCATATCCAGCAAATTAGTTGTTCCTTCCCGGCAACAAACCAGAACCTGTTTTTTTAGTTCTGCAATTTCTTTTGGATTTAGATTTTGCTTCAACGGCCTGCGATAATGAATTTCTTTTTCTACCTGATACATCTCTTCCTCGCTCAACTCTGCTCTCTTCAAAATCTGATAGAGGCTTACATCGATTCCTGACAGAAAAATGCGGTCCAGGCATTTTTCTCCCAGCAAATGATATTCCGGAATGCGAAGAGAGTAACGCGACACACGCAGATATCGAATTTCTATCCGGAGATTAAATTTTGTAACGATCTGTTGTGCAATCAGATACATGGGATATGCATCTCTGGCCAAAAAATATAATCGTTCCTGTTTATCCTGCAAGGCTTCTGACAGTACCCACATAACATATTCTACTAATGCCGGAGCCCAACAAACGGCATACATCTGTTTGTCTGATTCATCTAACTGTTTCAAACACTGCTTGGATGCCTTGTACAATAGATTGTTTTGTTTTAATATCTCAAGGTAAGTCTCAATTCTTGGATTCTGTTTCTGTCTTTTTTTTCTGTCTCTCATTATCTATTATTCAGTCATATTACAACTCTGCAATACGCTCCTTTGTCTTTGCAGTCAGTACAGATGGTATCATTTTGCTTACAATCGGCCGAAAAATATACAACCAGCCTTTTGGCCACAAAATTCCCAATCCCCGGAAACCTTCGTACCGCACCTGCCCTTCGCGAAATCGATTGACCCAGGATCGTGTATGATACTTTTTCCGGTCCACCCGATAATTTAGCAACACTTTCTGAATGTTGTAGCCTTTATATCCCAATCCAAACAATCTCATAAAAAGTTCATAATCTTCACATCGAAGTGTTTTCTTGCTTTCAGCATATCCTGCTACTTTCTTAAACAGGCTTGCCCGATACATGACAGTCGGATGTATATAAGGTGAATACTTCAGATAATCCTCTGTTCCCGGATTTTCCGGACGTACTCCTTCGCCCCATATTCCATCATCGTCCATCAGTTTACAATTGGAACCACACCACATATATTCCGGATGTGTTTCCATAAAATTGATTTCTTCCTCAAACCGGGTCGGATAAGAAATATCATCGGCATCCATGCGCGCCAGATATTTTCCACGTGCAATATCAATGCATCGATTGAGCGCATACCCCAAACCATGATTTGTCTCCGACCCGATCACATGAATTCTGGTATCACGGTTCTTAAGTCCATAGATATACGTATTTACTTCTTTAATTGATGATCCATCATTGTATATGATGAATTCAAAATTCTTATATGTCTGAGCCAGCACCGACTGAACCGACTTTTCAAAGGCATCAATATCCTGTTGATTATAAACTCCCATAATAACAGAAATCATCGGCAGAGACTCACTGCTTTCTACAATACTTTGATCAGCCACCGGCAGATTCTCATAAATCTGACGCATGCGTTTTTCCGTCTGCTGCAATGAAAATTTTTTTACAGTACTTATTGCGCGTTGTGCCAGCCGCTGCCTCTCACTAGGATTTTCATACAAAAATGTGATTGCCTCTGCAAATTCATTTGCAGAATCAGCATTACAAACCCATCCATTTTCTCTGTCTATCATATATTCCCGGGTTCCACGATTATCTGCTACAATAAGTGGTACCGCGCATGCCATAGCTTCAAGTCCTGCCATGCCCATGCCTTCCCGAATCGAAGGAAATACTGATAAATCTGCTGTCTTCCACACTTCAGCCATATCGTTTCGATAGCCTCGTAGAAAAACCTGCTCAGATAATCCACAACGCACAATCTCATTTTCCAGTTCCTTGCGCTTATTTCCTTCTCCACATATGCTGTAATAAATATTTTTATTTTTTAATTTTGCGATTGCTTCAATAACAACTTTCTGATTTTTGTTGTCATTCAATTCTCCTGCAGACACAATATGAAATGCATGCTCTGGTATTCCCCACGCTCTCCGTAGAATATCTCTCTTTTCGTTGTCACCCTGATTATTTCCCATAGGTGTAAACAACTGAAGATCTACACCAACACCCGGAATCAATTCCGCTTTGCCCTGTTTTTTATAACGAAACTTCTCCGCACGTCTATAATCCTCATGATTAATCGTAATAATCACATCCGAAAATCTTGCCAGAAATTTTTCAACCGGATAGTAAAATAGCCAGCTTTTCAATGGTGCACCTTGAAAAAAATGAAAACCATGTGCAGTATAGATCACATATGGCTTTCTCTTGCTTAAAGCAGCTGCCAAACGCCCCAATACTCCACCGTTTGGATTATGGCAATGTACGACATCTACTTCTTCCCGATCAATAATTCTGATTAATTCGCGCAATGCCCATATATTTTTTTTAATTTTGAATGGATTTTTTTCTATACTGATATGATGTAATACGACACCCATATTACGAAGTTTTTCATCCTGTACTTCATATATAGGTACGCCAAAATTAGTAGCGTAATGTATTTGATAACCTCTTTCCTGAAGAAGCCTGACATTATTTAATTCAAATTGCGATAGAAATCCACTTGTAGTGGTAACGATTAATGCCCTTTTCATTCCGCTTTATCCTTTTTATGTATAAACAACTAAAATCTTCAGTTTTAATCTTATTCATCATATCACTATTTTCGCTTTTGTCAACTATTGCTTATCATATATGATTATTATTATTTTACATTGCAGAAATCAATTTCTTGTCAACCGTTCGTTATCATTACTGACTATTCATATTTTCTTTTTATCCTATAGAATATACATAAAGCCTAAGAATAAAGCACATAATTATTTTTTTGTAAGGTGCTAAGTGTCTGTTTTTATGGTAAGGGGAGATATTTGAATGAAGAATTCTTTATATGAACGCATCCACGATCTACGAGAACGATCCGGGATGACTCAGACAGATCTTGCGATGCGGATGGGGGTAACCAGATCTGGCGTAAATGCCTGGGAAATGGGAGTTTCCAAGCCAAGTCTTGATAATTTGCTTGCATTAAGCAGAATCTTTCACACAACTACTGACTATTTATTAGGCAATGATAATGAAGAAACAATTGTGATCAGTGACTTCACAATTGAAGAAAAGGAACTTATCATGCGACTGGTCCACTACATTGAAGGAATCCACAACACCGATCCCTCCAAAAGTAGTTCTAAATAAATACACGCTCATAAATACGCGCAAAAAAAATGGTGGTCAATCGACCACCATTTTTTCATTTTCATTAATCCAGATCATGTGATGCCTTTGCCTGCTCAAACTCGTCAAGGATTTCCTGACTCGGAGCCTTGGTAAGAAGGCTGACTACGATGATAACTACGATACCAACGATAAATGCCGGTAAAAGTTCATAGATTGCAAATACACCGCCCATTGGTGCAATGAGGTATTTCCAGATAAATACGAACGCACCGCCGGATACCATTCCTGCGATTGCTCCCGGAAGTGTTGTACGCTTCCAGAAAAGAGAACACATCATAACCGGTCCGAATGCAGCACCAAATCCTGCCCATGCAAACGATACGATTCCGAATACGGAACTGTTCGGGTCTCTTGCAATGACAATTCCAAGGATTGCAACAACGACTACCGTAAGACGTGCAGCAATCATGCTTGCTCTCTTAGAGAGGTTCAAATGAAATGCCTCCTGCAAAATATTCTGCGATACACTTGAGGATGCTGCAAGTAACTGTGAGTCAGAAGTTGACATGGTACTTGCAAGAATTCCTGCGAGGATCAGACCAGCCATAATTGCCGGGAATGCACCGTATGTAGAAAGTAAATGTGCTACTTTTACGATAATTGTCTCTGTCTCAGAACCGGAAAGTGAAGCAATCAGTCCGGTTGCGCTCATCTGTCTTCCGACTACACCGATCAGGATTGCAACACCCATGGCAATGACAACCCAGACAGATGCAACACGACGGGAAACCTTTAATTTCTTCTCATCCTCAATTGCCATGAAGCGAAGAAGAATATGTGGCATACCGAAATATCCAAGTCCCCATGCCAGTGTGGATACGATTTTTAATGCACTGTACGGTTCTGCACTCTGGCTTGCCTCTACATAAGTATGTGTAAAGGAAAGGTATCCCGGAAGATTTCGTACATTGTCGATCACGGCTCCGACACCTCCGGCAGAGATCGTTGAGAATACAAGCACAAACACAATTGCGATTGTCATGATAATTCCCTGTACAAAGTCTGTGGTAGATGCAGCGAGGAATCCTCCTGCTGTTGTATAAGCAACGATAACAATTGCGGAAATGATCATTGCTGTCATATAGTTAATTCCAAACAGTGAGTGGAATAATTTTCCACATGCCGCAAATCCGGATGCAGTGTAAGGTACGAAGAAGATAATAATCAGTACTGCTGCAATCACAGATAAAATGTTTTTCTTATCGTGGTAACGGTTTGAGAAAAACTGTGGTATTGTAAATGACTTTGTTACATGTGTGTATCTTCTGAGGCGCTTTGCTGTCAAAAGCCAGTTCAGATACGTTCCGGCTGCAAGACCGATCGCGGTCCAGCCTACATCTGCCAGTCCGGATAAATAAGCCAGTCCCGGCAATCCCATCAGCAAATAACTTGACATATCTGATGCTTCTGCACTCATTGCAGTAACCAGAGGTCCAAGCTTACGTCCTCCCAGATAAAAGTCCGATGCTGATTCATTCTTTCGTGCATAGTGAAATCCGATAATGAGTACAATGAGCAGATACGCGATAATTGTACCCAGAATACATATTCCTGCGCTGTCTAACATAATTTTATTCCTCCATATTGTATGTTTTGCCGCCTTTACGCTTGCAAAATTTACCGAAATTATATCATAAATATACCGTTCTCGTAAAGCTGTCTTTTCATCTCATCCACAACAATCTGTACAACGTCGTCCGGATCATTTCCGGTTTTCTTGCAGCGGATCAGTCTGCTGCCATCCTCATTTCCAAAGATTGCTGCAAGGCAGATACGTCCATCCGCCGTTTCCGTTGCATATCCGCCGATTGGCATGTGGCAGTCCCCTCCGATCTGCTCCAGAAAAAGGCGCTCCGTACGTGTCATGCGTTCGGTCTTTTCATCGGATAATGCATTGACCTTCTCCAAAAGTTCCGCCGCATCCGTCGGCAATTCAATGGCAAGTGTTCCCTGCGTAGTTGCCGGAATCATTTCATTTGGATCAAGATACTCGGTAATGACATCCTCTCTGTGCAGCCGTTTTAATCCGGCCGCTGCAAGAACGATTCCGTCGAGCTTCTGTGCTTCCATCTTTGCCAGACGCGTGTCCACGTTTCCACGGATATCTACAATCTCAATATCCGGCCGAATCGCCTGTAACTGATAGGCTCTGCGCTTGCTTCCGGTTCCAATGACTGCATGCTTTGGCAGCTCCTGAAGCGATTTTGCTTCCCGCAGCACAAGTACATCCCGCGGATCTTCCCGCTTCCATGCCTTTGCAAAACAAAGTCCATCCGGAAGTTCTCCCGGCATATCCTTCATGCTGTGCACCGCTAAATGGATTTCTCCCGACAGAAGTTCCTGTTCGATTTCTTTTACAAAAAGGCCCTTGTCTCCGATTGCGGACAATGCTTTGTTCTGAATCTTATCACCTTTCGTCTTTATAATTTTCAGTTCAAAACGATCCTGCGGATAATGCTCCTGCAGACAGTCTCTTACAAATTCTGCCTGCACAAGTGCAAGCTTCGAACCTCGTGTTCCAATCTTATAATGCATGCTTTTTCCTCTCTGCCTTGAACATCAGCCCATAACTACTCTTCCAGTTGAAATAACTGTCGCACGACTTTTTGATATTCTTCCTGCTGCTCTTTGGATTCCAACTGTTTCATCTCAAGTATCGGTTCACGCAAAAGCCGATGCAGGGAAGCCTTCAGGATTTTTTTCAGGATCTTCTGCTCCCTTGTTGTCAGATCAAGTTTCCGGTTCAGATAAGAATAACTGTCCTCCACGATCTCTGCACACCTCTGCTGCAACGATTCTATCGTCGCATCCACACCGGTACTGCCCAGCCAGTCGATCGTCTCCTGCAACGCTTCCTCGATCATGCTCTGTCCCTGCTGCACAAGCCGTTCTCTCGTTGCCTGGTTTTTTGCCACGATAGCATTCAGACTGTCCAGATTCAAAAGCAGTGTCACATCCTTCAGCTGCATATCGATATCACGCGGCGATGCCAGATCCAGAAATGCCATCGGATGTGTGAGTTTTACACACTCCCTGCGCACGACAATATGCGGAGAAGCGGTGGCGGATACTACAATGTCACAGTTTTTCATCGCCTCATATCTTTTTTCGTATGGCACAATATTTAATTCCGGGAACTCTCCCAGAAGTTCCTTTGCATGGGAAAAAGTCCTGCTGCAGACAGTTACACACTTTGCCTTGTACTCGTACAGATAACGCAGCGCCAGTACTGCTGTCTTACCGCTTCCGATCAAAAGTGCGCGTTTCCCCCGGATGCCAAAATGCACATTCAGTTGCTGAATACCAACATAGCTGACCGAAAGTGGTGTCTCACTGATATGCAGCTGCGTTTTCATTTTCTTTGCGCAGGTCACGGCATCTCTTACGATCTTATTCAATTCTTTTCCGGTATATCCGAGTGTCTGGGAAAGTTCACAGGCTTCTTTTACCTGTCCTAAAATCTGGTCTTCTCCGAGTACCATGGATTCAAGTCCCGCGGTCACACGAAACAGATAGGCAATCGCCTCTTTTCCACTGCGAAAATCCAGATACTCATCCAGACAGATCTCCGAAAAATTCCCCCGATACAGACGTTCCATCGTTTTATGTTCCTCGGTATCCTGCACCAGATAGTACACTTCGCTGCGGTTGCAGGTAGAAAGCACCATGCACTGGCTGATTCCCGCATCCGCCGCTTTTTCCATAAAATCGATCTTTCCATTATCGGTAAAAGAAACGCCATCCCGGATATCCTGATCCGCGTTTTTGTAGTTAATTCCAATATATCCAAATTCCATCATGATCTCTTTTGCATTTTATGATAACAGTCGCGCTAAAACCACTGTTGCATCACAGCGATTGTCTTTGTAATGTCTTCTTCTGTATGTGCGTCGGAAACAAACATGGCCTCAAACTGTGAAGGTGCCACATAAATTCCATGGTCCAGCATGTGTCCGAAATATGCAGCATATGCTTTCACATCTGCGCTCATTGCGGAATCAAAATCCACAACCTCTTCACCGGTAAAGAAAATGCTCATCAGTGAACCGATCTGGTTGACACAAACCTTGTTTCCTGCTGCTTTGCGCACAGCATCCGCGATCTTTGCCGTCTTCTTTTCCAGGCGCTCATAAATCGAGGTATCTTCTTTTAAAATGCGAAGCGTGCTAAGTCCTGCCGCTGTCGCAATCGGATTACCGGAAAGTGTTCCTGCCTGATATACCGGTCCATCCGGTGAAACCATACGCATAATATCTTCACGTCCGCCATATGCACCTACCGGCATACCGCCTCCAATGATTTTTCCGAACGTAGACAGATCCGGTTTAATTCCAAAATATTCCTGCGCGCCGCCCAAAGCAAGACGAAATCCGGTAATGACCTCATCAAAGATAAGCAATGCACCATACTGTGTTGTAATCTCGCGCAAAAAGGCAAGGAAATCATCCTTCGGTGGAACCACCCCCATATTTGCGGCAACCGGCTCCACAATGATTGCGGCAATCTCCTTTGGATTTGCTTCAAACAATGCCTTGACGCTTTCCTTGTTGTTGTATTCTGCAACCAGTGTATTTTTCGTATAGTCTGCCGGCACACCTGCACTGTCCGGAACGGATGTCGTCAATGCAGCTGATCCTGCCTTTACCAGAAGCCCGTCAGAATGTCCATGATAACATCCGCGGAATTTGATGATCTTATCTCTTCGAGTAAATCCTCTGGCAACACGGATTGCACTCATCGTTGCCTCGGTTCCGGAACTTACCAGACGGCTGACTTCCATGGACGGAACCAGTTCTGCAAGTAACTCTGCCATCTCAACTTCACGCTCCGTCGGAGCCCCAAAGGTCAGACCCTCGTCACATGCCGCCTTTACTTTTTCTACGACTTTTGGATTTGCATGTCCAAGGATTCCAGGTCCCCAGGAACATACATAATCAATCATTTCATTCCCGTCAACATCTGTGATATGCGCACCCTTTGCACTCTGGATAAAACGTGGGGTTCGTCCCACAGCCTGATATGCACGTACCGGGCTGTTGACCCCTCCCGGGAGCCGCTTGACTGCGCGCTCATAAAACGCCTTTGATCTTTCTTCTGCTGCCATCTTTATTCTTCCTCCCGTATCCAGCGTGCCACATCCAATGCATGATACGTAATGATCATCTTCGCTCCCGCACGCTTCATTCCAATCATGTTCTCCATGACAATTTTCTTTTCATCAATCCAGCCATTTGCAGCTGCTGCTTTCACCATCGCATACTCTCCACTCACATTATATGCAACGATCGGAATATTAAAATTCGTGCTGATATCTTTGATAATATCCATATATGCCATCGCCGGTTTTGCAATGATTAAATCTGCGCCCTCTGCGATATCTTCTGCCACTTCGCGCATCGCTTCTTTTCCATTTGCAGGATCCATCTGATAGGTCTTGCGGTCTCCAAAGCCCGGTGCAGAATGCGCTGCGTCACGAAACGGTCCGTAATAACCGGACGCAAATTTTGCAGAATATGCCATGATCGGTGTGTAAGTAAATCCTGCTTCATCCAATGCCTGACGGATTGCTCCCACACGCTTGTCCATCATATCACTCGGCGCAACAATATCGGCTCCGGCTTTTGCGTAGCTGACTGCGGATGCGGCAAGCAACGGCAATGTCTCATCGTTTAAAATCTCACCGTCCTTTACCAGACCACAATGTCCATGGGAAGTATATTCACAAAGGCATACATCTGCAATCACAACAAGATCCGGATAATCCTTTTTTATCTGGCGGATGGCTTCCTGCACGATTCCATGCTCATCATACGCACCACTTCCCACTTCATCCTTATGTGCCGGAATCCCAAAAATAAGAATCGCCGGAATGCCTGCTTCTTTGACACGGTCCAGTTCCTCATGCATACGGTCTAACGAATACTGGCAGATTCCCGGCATGGAATCTACCGGCTCCACGATATTTTCTCCCTCCATCACAAACAGCGGGTAAATCAGCTCATCCACACGCACATGATTTTCTCTTACCATATCCCGCAATACTGCGTTGTTTCTTAATCTTCTTGTTCGGTCCATTTTATCTGCCTCTTTCCTCTTTTTTGGTATCATCGATCAGGTCCTGAAGCTGCTGTCTGGACAGCTTCACATCCTGTTTTTTTTCTATTTGCTTGAAAAGCTCATTTAAAACCTGCTGGTATACTTTTTTTCGCATCGCTTCCGTGTCCAGTTCCCTTTTCACAACCGGCCGGATACTTCCAAGATACGCATTGGCCTCTCCCAACTCTGCAGTCAGAATCTGCGCCATATATTTCTTCAGGTACTGTGTCAGCACCGGACTGTTTCCTCCACTGGAAAAAGCCCCGACAAGTTCCTGTTCCCGGACATAAGACGGAAAAATAAAACTGCAGTCTTCCTGCTGATCCACGGCATTGACCGGAATCTTTTGTTTTTGTGCCGCCTCAGCGATCTCGTGATTTAATCCGGCATCATCCGTGGCTGCCACCACAAGTTCGCATCCCTGCAAATCTTCTTTTTCAAAATTTCTCTGATAAACGGTAACCGGATACTCTTTGATTTTGGAAATGACCTCCGGTGCTATCACCACAACGTCCGCTCCAAAATCCAGCAGTACCTGCACTTTGCGCAGTGCAACCGTTCCACCGCCCACAATCAGACATTTTTTCTTTTTTATATCTACAAACATTGGAAAATATGCCATAAATCTTCATCTTTCCTCTCGCTTTTGCATTCTGTCCATGTATCATCATATATTCCTCCGTTCGTTTTTGCAAGTATATCTGCAATTCCTTTCGGGTATACTTTAAATACCAAAGGAGTATAAGATGAAGTGGAGAAATTTTTTTATTTGCGGGCTTGCCGGCTGGTGCATGGAGATCGTGTTCACATCATTCGGTACTTTTTTACACGGAGATCCCCGTCTTCTGGGGCAAACCTCTCTGTGGATGTTTCCCATCTATGGTATGGCAGCTCTCATTGATCCAATATATGAAAAAATTAAATACTGGCCTTTTCTTTTGCGGGGGTGTTTCTATGCAACATCGATTATGCTTGGCGAATTTTTAAGTGGAAGTCTGCTGCGCTTCCTTGGTGTGTGTCCGTGGGATTACAGTGGAACGCCTTACAATATTGCAGGAATCGTAAGACTGGATTATTTTCCGTTCTGGGTTGTGGCGGGGCTTGCATTTGAAGTTCTGTTACGCTTCCTCGATGAGAGAAATTCTTTGTCCGAAGATGTTTCCTCCCGCCCTCACGTTTGATTTTTTTCGCACCCGGCACTTTTCTTCCGCACGGTTTTAGACAAAATTATAGAATTTGCCAAAGTCCTGTATGTCTCTCATTTCGTGTCCGGGCACCGTTTCGACAGCTCCTCTCCGGTTGTCTGACTGCATCAGAAGGGGGAAGCCTGACTGGCTTCCCCCATTGCATTTACTTTCTTCGGTTCGGATTTGTATACTTTTCTTCGCAATACTTACAACGATATACTTCTTTTTCTTCATCGGTAAGAATGAAGATCTGATCGAGTTCCTGCTCAACAGATGTCACGCAACGCGGATTCTTACATTTGATTACATTGCGTACCTGCTTCGGCAGCGAAAGTATTTTCTTGTCTACGATGCGATCGCCTTTGATAACATTTACGGTAATATTATGATCGATAAATCCCAAAATATCCAGATCCAGAGCTTCTATCGGACATTCTACTTTGATAATGTCTTTCTTTCCCATTTTGTTACTTTTTGCATTTTTAATAATTGCAACCGTACAGTCAAGCTTGTCCAGTTTCAGATCATGATAAATCTGCATGCTCATTCCTGCCTGAATATGGTCCAATACAAAACCTTCATGAATTCCACTAATGTTTAACATATCTTCCTCCCTATACTGTAATACCCAAAAGTGTCAATATCAATGCCATACGGACATATACACCGTATTGTACCTGTTTGAAGTACACGGCTCTTGGATCATCATCAACTTCTACTGAAATTTCATTTACTCGAGGAAGCGGATGCAGCACAAGCATGTCGTCTTTTGCCAGTTCCATCTTTTTCTTGGTCAATACATAAAAGTCTTTTAAACGAATGTAATCTTCTTCGTTGAAGAAACGCTCTCTTTGTACTCTCGTCATATATAATACATCCAATTGACCGATTGCATCCTCTAAGCGCTCGACTTCCTCAAACTCGATATTGTTTGCACGAAGTACATCATCGCGGATGTAATCCGGAATTTTAAGTTCTTCCGGGGAGATCAGTACAAACTTCACATTGTCATAGCGGATCAACGCATTGATCAGTGAATGAACCGTACGTCCGAATTTTAAATCTCCACAGAGTCCAATTGTCATATTGCCCAGTCTTCCCTTTAAAGAACGGATCGTAAGCATATCGGTTAATGTCTGGGTTGGATGCTGATGACCACCATCTCCGGCATTGATGACCGGGATTCTGGATTTCTGTGATGCGACTAATGCAGCTCCTTCTTTTGGATGACGCATTGCACATATATCTGCATAGCAGGAAATAACACGAATTGTATCAGAAATGCTTTCGCCTTTGGCTGCTGAAGATGAATCAGCGCTGGCAAAACCTAAAACAGAACCACCAAGATTTAACATGGCAGCTTCAAAACTTAATCTGGTTCTTGTACTTGGCTCATAAAAACAGGTTGCAAGTTTCTTCCCATCACACGCATGGGCATATTTGTCTGGATGTTTCTCAATGTCATTGGCCAAATCTAACAGCTTGTCCAACTCTTCGACGGAAAAGTCCAGAGGACTCATTAAATGTCGCATTTTATCCCTCCTAATTTCACGCATTTTTACTATCATATAATAATAATTTTCATATTTCAAGATAAAATACATTGCATTTGAAAGTTTTTTCGTTACAATATAATTGATGTGTTTTTTATTTTTGAAATAAAGGAGAATGTAATATGGCGGATGATAAAAATTTTACAATTGATACCGATGACACGGTAATGTTCAAAGAACGCAAGCGCCTGCTTTTTCTTGGACTTCCATGGACGTTTACCAAATATACCATTACCCCGAGTCTTCTGACGATTGACCGCGGTCTGTTAAGCACTATAGAAGATGACTGTTATATGTACAAAATTCAGGATGTGAAGCTTACTACTTCTCTTCTTGAGCGTATCGTAGGACTTGGCACCATCACCTGTTATACCGGTGATGTCACAGATGCAGAACTTAAGTTGATTCATGTAAAGCACGCAAAGGATATCAAAGCGTATTTATTGAAGGCATCCGAAGCTGCACGATTAAAGAGACGCACCTTAAGCACAATGGATATCAGTGCGCATGGTGTGGATTCCGATTGCAACGGAATCCCGGATGATCTGGAGTAATCTCTGATTTCTAAGCAGTTACAGACAATATAAAGCAATACAGGGAGGATTTCCAAATGACATTTGGAAATCCTCCCTCTGTTTTTCTGTATTTGATCAAAAGTTTCTAAAATAGTTACCTATCTGTTTAAAATGGTCTACAGCAACAGGTACACAATGCCTGCATGCACAACAGGCTCATACAGAAATTACTGTATCCACTGTAAGGCCTCTCATAACTGCTTCCCATCGTCTGATACCAGTCACCACCAAACTGCAACTGCTGCTGGAACTGCCGGTATTCCATATTACTCGGTTCAAGGTCAAGCGCTCTGCGGATCTGTTCAATCGCTGTCGCGGTGTTTCCCATTCCCTGATTCGCCACGGAGCTGTAATAATACCAGCGACCGGAACGCTCCGAAAACGGAATATCATTTAACACATTGAGTGCCTCCGCATAACTATGATAGCGCAGATAATTGTGCGCTGCCTGCATTTTCGGTGACTCTTCCTGTGCCTGTGAACGATATGTGTTATTGCCATAATAATAGGTTCCGCTAAAGCCTCCGAATGGTCCCTGCTCAAAACCTCCAGCTCCCTGGCCGGTACTTTGCCCGTTTCCTGCACCATATCCATAACCGGCATACCCGCCGGTCGTTCCCTGCTGACGTTCTTTCATGATCTGGTCATATGCTTGCTGCACCCGCTTAAACATCTCCTCAGCCTGATCCTTATTGGGATTGTTTACGTTTGCGTCCGGGTGATATTTGCGGCTTAAGTTTCTATATGCTTTTTTTATTTCTTCATCCGATGCACTTCGGGTCACCCCAAGCACCTGATATGGGTCTGTCATTATTTTTTCCCCTTTTTCTTCAGCTGAATATACTCATACTTGGACCAGACACCAGAATACAGTACATTACGCAAAATATCCGCATGCAGCAAAATCGGCAAACGCTCAAAAGATCTTGCACATTCTGAGATCATACTCGTCATCATCAGACGACACAGTATTTCAAACTCCTGCTCATCGTCCGTGTCCAAAAATCGAAGCGGATTGTACGCATCTTTCTTCTCGTCCTGTTTCAGGTCTTCATAGGCATCCATCAGGTATATGAATTTTCCCATATAAAATCCAAGTGTTTTCAGTTCATCATACCATTCATCCTGCTTCCAGGCAAATATTTCTCCCAACATTTCTCCGGTCAGTCCTGCCACCAGATCAATGTTCGTCTCTTTATTTTCTTCGTATTTGGAAAGTTTTGCAATATAATTTTCAATTGCCTCTGCCTGCCGCGGATAATTTTTTGCCACACACTGATAATCCTTTTCGAGCATTGCTGCAACGGTCTTTTTCGTATAGCTTTTATCGTCTTTCCAGTCGTCCACAAGATTGTAATATGCCAAAAGGACATTCATCTGTGCCGCATAATCCTGAATTTCGTTACTACGCGCCAGTCTTTTTTTCATAGGATGAATCAGACAGGTAAAGCTTGTACTCTCTGTCTGCGGCTCATAAAGACCGGTAAGCAGTACTACCAGAAATGTCATATCATAATTGAGAAGTACCTGTCCCTTCGCTCCGCAAAATTCTCTTAACTTGCGGCAAAGCCCACAGTAATATGACTGATATATTTGTTTGTTTTCTTCGGATAATTCCTTGCCATTTACATTAATATAGCCAAACATGCAACCCCCGCCTACGATCTGCGAATAAATTTTTCTCTGCATTTCGGACAAGTGATTTCGATTTTTCCATGTCCCTTCGGTACACGTACTTCCTGCTTGCAGGTCGGGCATTTATAAAAACGGTAATCTCTTGTCTGTGCCATACGTTTCTTGAACCGATTCCACGAAACTGTACGGTTGTATTTAAAATTGAGGTACTTCTGATTTTCTTCGTAACGCTTTGCTGTATTTTTTGATAACGCACGGTAATACATGTGAATCATGAGTAAAAGCGCTACCGTCGTAAAAATTCCCAACCGTGTAAATATGCCCAGTATCAGAAGAACCAATACCAGCCCTGATTCCATTCTGCATAAATCATCCATTCCGTTTCGGCCCTGCATGAACCGATAGAGTTTATCTCTCATATTTTCGACCTCTTTTCTGTGAACCTGACATCATTAGCACTCTCTGTTGTCAGCTGCTATACTAAGCATCTTACGCTTGCAGAATTGCAACGTCAAGGGAGGTACGATCTTTTAACAAACAATTTATAAACTGTTTATGTTTTTATCGATTATCAACTTTTTCCGGATACATATCATGATTTGCCATTCTGTTGCATGCGATTTCTTCCCATTTTGTTCCCGGCTTTCCATAATTGCAATAAGGGTCGATTGAGATTCCTCCTCTTGGTGTAAATTTTCCCCAGACCTCAATATATCGCGGATCCATAAGCTTGATCAGATCTTTCATAATAATATTCATGCAGTCCTCATGAAAGTCTCCGTGATTTCTAAAACTGAAGAGATAAAGCTTTAATGATTTGCTCTCTACCATTTTCACATCAGGTACATAGGATATGGTAACAGTAGCAAAATCCGGCTGTCCGGTAATTGGACACAGGCTTGTAAACTCCGGACAGTTAAATTTTACAAAATAATCATTTTCCTGATGTTTGTTGATGAATGTTTCTAATACATCCGGTGCATAGTTCTCCGGATACTTAGTCTTTTGATTTCCTAATAATGTTATGTTTCCTGCCATTGTGACTCCACCTCTTTCTATACTTCCATTGCCGGATCTTTTATTCCGTTTAATTCAAATGCCCGCGCTCTGTCGATACAGGTACCGCATTTTCCACATGGTTTTTCTCCACCTTCATAGCAACTCCAGGTGTATTTGTATGGAACATTCAGCTTTAGTCCCTCTTTCACAACCTGATCCTTTGTCGAAGCGATAAATGGCGCTACGATTTTAATTTGTTTTCCACTGCCCAGATAAATTGCTTCATTTATTGCATTGTTAAAAGCACTGCTGCAGTCCGGATACGCACTTCCAGCCGCATCATCCGCATGTGCACCATAATATATCTCACTGCATCCAAGAGAAAGTGCAATACTTGCCGCACTTGATAAGAATAAGCCATTTCGAAATGGAACATATGTTGATACCGGACTTCCATTTGTATTTTTTATCTGCTCGCTATAAGCTTCTTTTGGAATTTCCTTATCCGAGTGTGACAAAAGCGAACAATCACTGTATTGGAATATTTTTTCAAGATCAAGATAAATATGTTTTACATTGTAATATTTTACAATTTTATCAGATGCTTCTATTTCTTTTGTATGCTTCTGTCCATAGGAAATCGACAGTGCGATAACATTTTGTGCACCATATTTTTCAATTGCCATACCAAGGCATGTTGTACTATCGATTCCACCACTGAATAAAACCATTGCTTTCATTGTTAAATCTCCCTTTCAATGTCTGTGTATATGTTTTTGCATTTACTTTTTTTATTCCTCTTGCTGTCATGCAGCTATGGCAACCTTCAATAAATACCGCAATATCTTCTGCTCCAGTAACCATCTGCACAATATCCGCAATATCTGTGCCGATTCGTTCCTGAAGCTGCAGGCGTTTTGAAACCATATCTGCAATTCTTGCTATTTTACTGATACCAATTACCCTGTCCTTTGGAATATACGCCACTGTAACTTTCATATCATACATAAGCGCCAGATGATGCTCGCAATAGCTGAAAATATCAATATCTCTTACAACCACCATATTCTGCATTTTTTCTATTCCATCGTATTCATCACATTCGTTTAACACAAATGTTTTATTGAACATATCCGCAATCTCTTTGTTGGTATAGTTCATTCCTTCAAAGACTTCTTCATACATTTTAGCGACTCTCTTTGGCGTATCCTTAAGTCCTTCTCTCTCGGGATCATCTCCGAGTGCTTTGAGGATTTCTCTTATATGATACGCAATCGCTTCTGTGTCAATTTTCTTCTTATTCTCCATATTAGCCTCTATTTCTGTCATTAAACACCCTTTTTGTCCGGATCCCATATAACCTTATGTAACTGAATCTGCATATTTACATTGTTCATCACATTTTGCTTCATAAAATCGACAATGTCCTCCAACTTAATCCTTCCAAAGACAGGACTAATGTACAGATTGCATTTTCCATTAAGCCTGTAATCATCGATTATTTTCTTTGTTTTTATAAGATCATCGTGACATCCCACAACAAATTTGACCGTATCGTTTTTCCCAAGAATACGAAAATTATCCAGGCACATCGACTTTTCCATGCCACTGCATGATAACTTATAATCCATTGTAAAAGTCACATTTTCTTTTTGAAGATCGCATATTTTCTTTAACGATATACTTCCGTTTGTCTCTATTTCCACATTCAGCATATGATCGGCAAGTTGTGCAATCACATCTTCAATTCCATCTCTCAGCAATGGTTCCCCGCCGGTCAGCGTAACATTTTTCACTCCTGTAGATATCACATAATCTACGATTTCCCCGGCAGTCATCTGCTGTGCAGGCGCATCTGCCTGATTCGCCCACTGTGTATCACAATATTCACATGCCAGATTGCATCCCTTGAAGCGAATAAATACTGCAAGCTGCCCTGCCTTCGTACCCTCTCCATTTATGCTGACAAACTTTTCCACAACATCTAACTTACACATATAAACCCCTCCATTTAGCACTGTTCCATATATGTGGCACCGTTTGTCGGTGTTTCATATACCGTGACTGCATGCATATTGTATCCGAGCGCTTTTATCTTTTCATGAAAATATCTGGCCATATTTTCTGCTGTAGGACGAAAATCGAGTGCAATAATATGAAAATTTTCACTTTTTAACGCCTCAAGTGTTGTTTCCTTTAAAGTATTTTTTTCAATGATAAGTGCATGGTCCATGGAATCCGCAAGCTCCCGTAAATCCTTTTTGAGCTCTCCGAAGTCAACATACATTCCTCTGTGTTGAACATCATCTTTTAGCTCCTCCGTTTTTACTTCGAGGATTATTTTCCACCGATGTCCATGAATATTGCTGCATTTTCCTTCGTATCCGGCAAGAAAATGCGCAGAATCAAAACTTGCTTCTGTTTTTAAAATGTACATAATTCATATCTCCCGTTCTGGTGTTTTTCTGATTCAAATTAAAATCAAAGTGTGCGCCTGCTTTTGCTGTATAGGGAATTCCAAAGCAATTTCCTATACAAAAAAGCACGGATACCTTGTACCCGTGCCAATGTGCAAAATTATCTCTAAAATAATCCAACTGTAACTTACTATTCATATTTTGATAATTAGTCCTGGTTTTATTTAGAGACAGGATGGTACAAACGAACTGTCTTATTAATTTAACTCAGTTATAATAGCAGATGAATTCTGGCTTGTCAACATGTTTCCTGATCTGTTTGGAACATTCTAAAGGAATTTCCTATATTGTAAAAAGGCTGCCCGCGAAACGCAGACAGCCTCATAAAATTTGTATTATCAATATACATTGCGCAAGACGATAAGCCGGGTTATGTCGTTGAGTGATCATCTATCTAGGACGACTGTTACCAGCCGCCTCAAGCGACCTACCTAAAGCTAGCGGGCCACGTCAAAGCTTTGTTTCGGTCTTGCTTCGAATGGGGTTTACATGTGCCCTCTCTGTTACCA
>ERZ809296.1572-NODE-1572-length-25975-cov-25.979707_pt1 | contig 25975 bp, 16 predicted proteins | sample MGYA00520511_ERZ809296 | MGnify/ENA primary metagenome ERZ809296 (study PRJEB31576, sample SAMEA3212662) | Homo sapiens | biome: human-gut; feature: human gut; material: fecal | place: Sweden | collected 2012 ... | reverse complement strand
ACAGATTTTCAATCTCGCCGCCTGTTCTCCGAAGCGGCACAGCGCATGATTGTTGCTTTCGTAGAAATTCATTTTTTCAAGAAAATTGTAATAGCTTTACCGCCGTGCTTGCGGTATGTTGTGCTTGCGAAATAAGCCTCAACTGTACCGAGGTCAAATGAAAGAGAGGTCATTTTTATGGCAAGCATCCGTAAGCGCGGCAGCAGCTATCTCATCGTGGTCTCCATGGGCTATGACTACAACGGCAAGCGCATCAGGCCCCAGCAGAAAACCGTCCACCCGCCAGAGGAACTGACGCCCAAGCAGGTGGAAAAATGGCTCAACGAGCAGACAGTCCTCTTTGAGCGGGAGTGCCGCCATGCGCCGCAGCCTGTCCAGCAGCTCACGCTGGCAAAATACATCGACCTGTGGCTGACGGACATCGCTCCCGGCAAGCTGGCGAAGTCCACCATCCGCCGTGACCGGCAGGACATTGAGCGCATCCTCCCATCATTAGGTCACTACAAGCTCACAGAGCTGCGGCCGGAGCACTTCCGGAATTTCTACGCAGAACTGCGAAAAGTCATCAGTCCCGACACGAAAAAGCCACTCTCCGAGTACACCATTGAGGGCGTGCACGCTACGCTGTGCAGCATCCTCTCTGATGCCGTGGAGGGTGGCTTTCTTTCGCATAATCCGGCGTGGCGCACCTACCGCTACGCCGGGCGCAAGTGTGAAAAGAAGATCGCGGACGAGGAAACGGCACAGAAGATCATCGCCGCGCTGGAGGGCGAGAGCATTAAGTACGAAACCTACTTCAAGCTCATCATCGCCACGGGAATGCGGCGGGGTGAGTGCTGCGGACTGAAGTGGTGCGACATTGATTGGGAACAGCGTTCCATCCACATCTGCCGCAACGCGGTCAAGGTGACAGACGAGGAGATTTTCGTAAAAGAACCCAAGACCCGCGCAGGTGACCGCTATGTGTACTTCTCCGCCGAGATGGAATCGTTACTGCGGGAGTACCAAAAAGAATGCCGATACATCACCGAAACCTATGACCAGAGGGAACTGACCGCCGATGACTTCCTGTTCCGGCGGCAGGGAGCGCAGCTTCCCATGACGCCCACAACCTTCACTTATCGCTTCAAGCTGATTCTCAAAAAGAACGGCTTGCCGCAGGAGCTGAATGTCCACTCGCTCCGCCATACCGCCGCCAGCCTGATGATTGCAAACGGCACCGATGTGGCAACGGTGGCAGGCATTCTTGGTCACAGCCAACCCTCCACCACGCTGGACATTTATACCCATGCGTTTGATAAGAACAAGCAGGCAGCCAGCGCAAAGCTTCAAGAGGGACTGGAAATATAGACTCTATCCGATTGCGCAAGATATGTATTAGAGTTGAGCCTTGTATTCCCTTATGCTATAATAATTAAAAATTCCCCCAACACATCCAAAATATTTGTATTTTCAAAAGGCGGGTGAATGCAATGCGCATGACTGAAATAGAGCTTTTAGACTATTTGAACAAAGCGTTTCCAACAAAAATAATATATGCAGATCAATATCGTCTCGGCATATATCTGCCTATATTTGCAGACGTGCGTAAATACGCTAAAACAGCGGGGCTGTCATCCGTACAGTGGCTTACAAACAAGGGATTTATCTGGCGAGAAACTGGATATGTTGAGTCAGATATGTGCATCCGGGACACAAATGAATTATCTCCAGAATGTAGCGCGTTTGACCTTGCTGACTATATATTTCGCAAATATCCATTAGTCGGTGAATACCATTTATCCAATAACGAAGATACCATACTCTATCAATCTGCAAGTCAAACTGTTAAAAAAGTTCTATTAGATATGGGGCGCACCACAGCAAAAGAGGATGCCGTACTTGTACTCGAAACAATAAATTTGTTGAAAGGGTGGTCCTCTGAGTTGGCAGATGATGAGAACTCCGGATCATTCTGGAACTACATATTTCTCCAATATGGATTTAAATCAGAAAATTCTGATGCCGCTGCAAATAAATTATACAATTATTTCAGAAGTGCAATTAAGAATACATTAGCCCGTTACAAGAGATTCTTTGCCCCAGAGGGCACCCAGCGATATTATACGTCATTACTGCTGCATGCTCTGGCGCCCAAACAAAGCATTGAATCTTTATACTCTATTCTGTTCAATTTCTATGCTAAGAATTTGGATTTTCAATATGTTACGGAGGATATCAGCTACAAGGTTTTCACTAAGGGTATGCGTGCTCGCTGGGATTCCCATATCAGCAAAAATGACGAGTTGCAGTTAAGAGCAGACGCCATATTTTCCGGTCTGCAGACATTGTTTAAGGAACGCCCCGGATATATGGCGGTTCTCTGCGACTCTATCGTAAAAAAGATGGACGCCATTCTCAGAAACGAAAGCACCAATCTAATCAATCCCGAGCGAAATTATTGGGATGCCATCCTCGTTGAATGGTATCAGAGGAAAAGCAACACCGAACGGATACAGGCCCAGGGTGAGCAACGGCAGAGGAAAGCAGAGTACATTGCAACTACAACTGACCGAATCTATGCCCAATATGCAATGGAGCATTCTTCTGTTGGCATCATAATTCCTAAGATTCGTTTGCCCAAGGTGGCTCCACAGCGTCCAGTAATCAGTATCTATCAAAAGGAAACCTGCATCTATGATGCTGAACTTTCGGTCACCGGAGATGAGTTGTGTTTAACAACGAGAAGCTATTTCATTCCGTTTGAAGAAACTGCGTATGATTTTTCAAATACACCTACTATACGGGTAGAGATTCGTTATGATGGAGAACTTCTCTATGATTCGGGGGAAAAACTATATCGCAGTTATATCTTATTGGATGCTACGGGCATTGAAAGAACGCCCCACAGTGGGATAATCTATCTGTTCGCTGGCAACTCGCAAGAAGTCACCTTTCCTGACAATACGGATGGAATATTCAGTTATCCATATCCGGGACAACTATACCGCATAAATTTGGATGAGGTGTCATCAACTGCAGTCAATGGCCATGAGATTTTTGTAAGCGCATCGACTGCAGCACAATTTCGTCATCACACCTCCATACGAAAAGCAACTTTGGCTCAAGTAATCCAGCAAGGTGTTTCCACCGATATTTTTTCCGCTCCATTTCGCACCTTTATCATTCTCCCAAAAGGGGAAAAAAGCATACGATATCAGTTTTCTATCGATGGAATACGCTATAATGCAAATGCCTTTTGTAAAAACGAGAATGAATTGGAACTTCCATCAAACAACGATGGTCACTGTCACCGTATTCGCATAATCGACCTTGCCACCGATTCGGTAAAATACGAGTTCAATTACATAGTCCTTGCAGATTTCAGCGTTAACCTGCACGCCCCTATTTATTATGCAGACGGATCGCAGGCAAATGTCGATATCTCCTTTGCATCCAAGCAATTTCACTATTCTCTGGTCTTAGGAGATTCATCAGATAATATGATTGTCCCCATTTCAGGGATGGAATGGCAACTTGAATTGTGTATTCCCTTAGTTAGCTGCACCTTTATGGGGCATAGTGCATTCAAGTCATCTAATATGATTTGGCACAAATCCATTCCACATGACGAATTTGTACAGTTGACGCTACCAGAAGGATGGGATGGACAACTTATGCTCGGCACACGCCCTATCCCCGAAGTGAACCCCGGCTATTTTGAACTCGGCAATGTGCTCCATGCACTGACAGCACCGCAAGCGGAGTACGATTTGTGGCTTTCACTGAAAAGCACAATGGGAGAGCATTCAAATCGCAAAATTACTACCATTGTCTGTAAACCCACTTTTGCTACACCGCCAATTGAAGTAATCGATAATGCTCTGTGCTGGCAGCCGAAGGGAAACTACGTTGGCGATTCTGGGAGCACTTTTCAAATCGAAATCCAACGCCCCGACGGAAGCACTGATACTTACACAGCACCAACAGAAAACGCCATCCTTGCGAACTCTGATTCTTTCGCTTTGGGAACCTATTCTTATCAAATTTTTCTAAAAAAGAAAAGTCTGTTTTGCACCGGAGTGGATGAGCTTATTTTCAAGAGCACATATTGTATCGGGAACCCATTCGAATGGATTTATGACGGGAAAGAACTCATCATAGGCGATGCATTGTATTGGGATTTTGACACGGAAACTTTAAAAACATTACTCATGAAGTATGGATGTGGGATTCTGACAAATTTAGACTACCAAGGAACAAGCATTGCATCTGGTGAAACAATGCCAGCACCTTGCTACTCGGCAACGCTATCCTTTATCAGCGATACCGGGCGATATATTCCTTTCAATTCCAAACCATCAAAAGAATATGAATTGGTCAATCCTGTTATGGTCTGGATCGTCAACGAGCATCTGCTAATCTTGCGGTGCGTGACGGAAGATGCGGTATATGTTGACAAGCACTTTTCTACTATAGTCAATCGTAATCCAGCTACTTATATGAGTAAGGCTGAACGGTATCAGCGATTAAAGATACCCGATTATTTCAAGTACAGTATTAGAGAGGGCTACTGATATGTTTGATCCTATCAAGGCTTCTAAGGAAATCAAAGATAGCTATATTGATTATATCACGACCACTTTTGATATGGCTGACACCGACTATGAGCGAGAATTTCGGAAAGAGTTGCAGACGGACGGTATGGTAGCCAGCGGGCCCTTTCTTGATATTGGCGGCTCCTTTGAAACAGGGCATACATTGCGGGAATTGATCCAAGCACAAAAAGCGAGCGTCTTGTTTGAAAGACTGGAGCCCGTTGCAGAAAAAGAGCGCGAGCTAAAGTTAGACAGGCCTCTTTATCAGCATCAGGAAACAGCCATGCTGAAAGCGGGCAAAGGGGAAAATCTGGTCGTTACCACGGGAACTGGTTCTGGTAAAACAGAGAGTTTTTTGCTACCCATTATCAATCATCTACTGCGAGAGCAAGAAGCCGGAACTCTTTCCGCCGGTGTCCGTGCAATCATCATTTATCCGATGAATGCGTTGGCCAATGACCAGATGAAGCGTATGCGCGCTCTTTTCAAGAATTACCCTCAGATATGCTACGGTGTTTACAATGGCAATACCGAGCATACACAGTCCAAGGCGCTGGCAGAGTATCACCGCACCTACCACGATGAAACTGGGGAGCCGATTGATCCCGCGCCCAACGAGATTATCTCCCGTGAGGTCATGCAAGAAAGACCTCCCCATATTCTCATTACCAACTACTCCATGCTGGAATACATGATGCTACGTCCAAAAGATGACGCGGTATTCTCTGGAGCCAAGCTGAAATTTATTGTTTTAGACGAAGCACACATCTACAAAGGTGCAACAGGCATGGAGACCTCCCTGCTGATGCGCCGACTCCGGGCAAGGATCAGCGAACCCGATAGCGTTCAATACATTCTGACAAGTGCAACACTTGGCGGACCTGATGCAGATGGTGATATTCTGAGCTTTGCTGAAAAGCTATGTGGTGTTGCATTCCAACGCTCCGGAATCATTCGTTCTACAGAAAAGCGACCTGCCATGGAAGATTTTTTGGACTTTGCACCAGCACTTTTTGAAGAGCTTCAAAGAAGTCCTGATATTTCCTCCGTGTTAGACCGCTATCACGCTGACTTCGCTCCGGGAGGGAGCGAGGATGAAAAACTCTATGCACTTTTCTTGCATTCCCGGCTGTTTGCTTTGCTCCGGAAGGTCGCACACCAGCCAATTACGGTCGCACAGCTACGTCAGGCTCTGTCCGAAATATGCCCTATGACAAACGAACAGGTCATATCCTTCATTGCAGTCTGTGCTCGCGCCGAAAAAGATGGCGCAAATCTGATCAAACCCCGCTATCACTTTTTTGTGCGAGCCTTGGAGGGGGCATATATCACGCTCGCTTCTCCTAAGCACCTGTTTTTACATCGGAAGCACTCGTTTGCAAATGAAAGCAACAAAACCGATGCAGCGGTATTCGAGGCCGCTGTCTGCACAGATTGTGGTAGAATGGCTATTGTCGGCAGAGAAGAAAGCGGAGCTTTACGCCCATCAGCGCGGAAGGGGCTGGACGACCCTTCCGACTTCTACTACCTTAAGGACAGCGCAGAAGATGTACTGATTGACGAGGAAGATTGTGCAGATGATGCCACAAACGATTTTGTCATTTGCTCGGTTTGCGGGGCTATTTCTACGGAAGCAGACACAAAATTTAAGCCACTATGTGAACACGACGAATCCAACTATCGCAAGCTTCGCAAAATAGAACAACACAAAAACCATGTTGCCAGATGCCCTGCCTGCGGCTTTGGTTCGTTCCGCCGCTTCTATTTGGGAAGCGAAGCAGCCACCGCTGTATTGGGAACCGAGCTTTTCGAGCAGCTTCCCAACGAGGAAGTCACCATAACATCAGCACTAAAAGAAAATCAAAATTCTGGTCGGCGCAGCATCTTCGCTGGCACAGCGCAACCACAGCAAATACGTAAAAAACTGATGCGGCAGTTTCTTTGTTTCTCTGACAGCCGAAGTGAAGCGGCGTTTTTCGCCTCCTATATGGAGCGTTCTTATGATGAATTTTTGCGCAGACGAGGTATTTGGCACATTGCGGAAAAATATCGCAATAGCGGCATAGGAAAAGTAAGCGTATTTCAATTCGTCGATGAACTCAGCCGCTATTTTGAAAACAACAGATCTTTTGCCGAGTGGGATGCTGGCGAAAATCAAGATGTGGGTAAGTTATCTGCTGCGAGCCGCAGTAATGCGTGGGTGGCGATTCTGAATGAAATGTTCAATGCCCGCCGCGGCACCAGCCTTGTGTCAATGGGTGTACTTTCTTTTGCATACAGGCGAAACGCTCAGGTAGCTACGGCGTTTCAGGGCGACCCGTATAACCTCTCACCACAGGATGCCATTGCCCTACTCGAACTTCTGACACAGGACGCAGTATTCTCCGGTGCCGTCGATGCAGGAAAGGAGTACACGCTGACAGCCGCTGAACGCGAGTATATTTTCTTTACGCCCTCGGCAAAGAAGTTGGTATTGCTGCGTACAGGAGACTCCGCAAAGCAAAGCTGGATCTCCGGGTGGCGTGGCCGAAAGCGTCCCAACGGGAATTATTATCCCAACAGTCGACTCGTGCGGCTGACGCGTGCATTGGGTATTTCCGATGATGAAGCGGACGCCATTTTGGAAGATTATTGGACGAATGTGTTCAGGGTAGAAGCAGAAGAATTTATACTCGATGCAAACGATTTTGATATTTGCATCGGCGGAACAGAGGGCGCGAAATTTTACCGTTGCAAGAAATGTGGTCGAGTCACGCCGTATAATGTAAAAAAACAATGTGCTTCCGTAAAATGCGCAGGAACGTTGGAACCCTGTGATCCTCTAAAGGATTCTGCAATGAACCACTACGCCCGTCTTTATAGCAGCAGTCACTCTGAACCGTTATATATCAAGGAGCATACGGCGCAGCTTGCAAAGGATCAGCAAACACGGTATCAAGAAGCCTTCGTACAAAAGAAGATCAATGCGCTCAGCTGCTCTACAACTTTTGAAATGGGTGTTGATGTGGGCAGTCTGGAAACCGTGTATATGCGTGATGTCCCGCCCAGCCCATCCAATTATGTACAGAGGGCAGGCCGTGCCGGTCGAGCAAAGCATTCTGCGGCATTTGTTATGACCTACGCGAAATTATCCTCTCACGACTTTACATATTATGATGACCCGACGGCCATGATCAGCGGAAAGATCAAAGCCCCAATTTTCGAAATTGAGAACGAAAAGATACTAAATCGCCATATTTTTGCTGTAGCTCTGAGTTCCTTCTTCGCACAGCATAAGGAAGTCTATGCGGGTGATAACCAAACTGTCTTGTTGAATGAAGGCGGCTATGAGTTGCTGAAGGAGTACTTGAATACACAGCCGGAAAATCTCCGACAACTCTTACTGCGCTCGATTCCAACAAAAATGCATCAGCGCCTTGGGATTTCTGATTTCGGTTGGATAAATCAACTTTGCGGAGAGAATGGTGTTCTTGAAATCGCCGTACAGGATTTCCGTGGAACAGTAGCGGAAATGGAAAAAGAACTGTTGGCTTGCCGCCGCAGGCACGACGATGAAGCTGCCGGAGTCTGGAGCCGCACCCTTAGAAATTTCAGGTGCAGCAAGGATGACCACGCCGGAAAAAAGAGTCTTATCGGCTTTTTGGTTCGGAACAACGTACTTCCAAAGTACGGTTTCCCTGTCGATACTGTTGAACTGATTCCGGACATCAATGCTGTAGGGCGAGAAAAGTCCTTGCAATTAGCTCGAGATCTACAGATGGCCATTGCAGAGTACGCTCCCGGTGCAGAAGTCGTGGCCGATGGCAAAATGTATGTCAGCCGTTATATTCGCAAAATGCCGGGCAAAAATGCAGACGCCGCATGGGAAAAAGGATTCTACTGCCCTAAGTGTCCTGCTTGCGGTCAGCCCAACTTCACTAAAGACCCTGTTACCGGCAGTGGTCGCGAATGTGTTTCCTGCCATACGCCCATCAGACGCCTGTCTTGGATGAAAACATTGGAACCACGCATGGGATTCTGTGCAGAAAAAGAAACTCGCCCGGTTCCCATGCACCGCCCTGAACACGATTTCAAGACAGACGATTATTACATTGGAGATCCGCATCGTAATTTAATCGCCAAACAAATATTTGAGGTAAACGGTCAAATCCTGCAAATCGAATCTACCTCAAATGACTCTCTCGTTGTCATTGGTCAGACTGATTATAAAGTCTGTCCTGCTTGCGGATATGCAAGTGAAACCGGGATTCCACTTGAGCACAAAAATACTAAAGGATACCGTTGTATTAACCGTGAGGGGACCTCTACAGAATACCGTTTGTCTCATGACTTCAAGACAGATGTGGCAAAAATCACCTTTGTGACCCAAGAGGCCGCAGACATAAATGTGATGCTATCAGTTCTCTACGCATTGTTAGAAGGTCTGTCCCGTGAGATGGGGATAGAGCGCACTGATATCAAAGGATGCTTATTCTTCACATCTGTGGATGGGTGTATGATTTTCTCTGTTGTCCTGTACGATGCAGTTGCAGGCGGCGCAGGTCATGTACGCAGAATTGTGACAGCAGACGGGCAGGCATTCCAACGAGTTCTTTCAAAAGCAATTTCTGTTGTAGACAACTGTGACTGTGACTCGTCTTGCTATAGATGCCTAAGAAATTATTACAATCAAAAGATTCATGATAATCTAAATCGTAAGCAGGCCTCCGCATTTTTACATCAGTGGGTGGGGGACATGACACCAATTCGGCAGAATGCATCTGAATAGCAAAAATTCCCCTGTCGAAAGACAGGGGAATTTTGGGTGATAACCCAACGCCTTAGATGTTTCAACCCCTTGAGTTAAATCCCTCTACTATAGATACCAAAAGTTTTTGTTAAAAAGTAAGTTTCTTTTAGTTTGTTGATTAGTAATACTTTCGCACTTCGCCAAGGAATTCTTTTGTTTCCAAAAGAGTCTTCGGCATATCAAAAGATGATTTTCTCGCGTACTTAATTTCCTCTATTGTGTAATTACAATATTGGTAATTTTCTTCATGAACATCTGCCGATGGACGGCACCTCAGTATGGCATCAATAGTTTTTTCGTATGCCACTGTTCCACAGTTGACAAAAGCTTTAGTTAACGAGTTGCGAAGGCCATGCCAAGTATTATCCTCGAACTCAGAGTCAAATGTGGTTGTGAGAAGTGCTTCAAGCTCTGGCAAAAAATCAGGATTACGAATAGAACTTATTGCCGCTGTTGGTCCATCGATATGAACTCCGTTGCCTTCAGGCGGCTTTTTATCGTTCGTAACTTTTTTGACGTAATCACCAATAGCAATACCACTACCGTATGTGATCAAATGCGCCTGCAATTGAAGCGATGGCGTTTTTGCATATTCTCGCTCCATGGATTTACATAGCTTTTCCTTTGAAATATCCTTGCAAGCACCACTAATTTCAAGCAAAAGTTCCTCATCGGCAACAGGTAAAATTTTGTTGGCAACATATTCTGCCCCTAAAGTGTTATAAAGATATCGCCATGCGATTGAACGTAGGTACACGTCTCTTGAATCCTTGCACATTTCTAAGGCATACTCTGCAATCGAAGTATCTTTGCATTTATCAAAATAATCAATGTGGTCTTTTAGCACCATGCCCTTTACACGTTGCTCGGCAATATTCTGAATCAAACGAGGGTTCAATTTATCCACAGGGAGTTTCTGCCGTAAATATATGTACTTGTTCTGCTCATTGTTTTTGTCAAAAACATATGCAGGCAATTCGGTTAATTCCAAAAATGTTGCTTCATCAAGCGGATAGTCCAAATACTGGATAACAAACAACAATTCTGCAGTAAGCGGCTTTAGAGAGAAGCCATCAGGATAATATATTACGCTGTTTTCAAAGTTCCAATCTTTCAGTATGTTGGCAGTTATTTCTGTCAGTCTTTCTTTTTCCACCGATGTCGGAACCACTGTTGATTTCTCCGACAAAAAGCGTGCCGCAGATTGAAGCACAAACTCATCAATATCGATACGATCAAAAAACTCCGATACCTTTACATTATATCCAGAGTGATACATCGCAATTTGAAGTCGGCGAACTGCAGAGTAGTGATCTGCCTTAATATCTACTTTCAAAAGTTGTCTTGTTGTCACATCAGGATTATCAATTACATTAAGCAACTTGGCAGTCAATACCTTTCTTTTCTCTTCGTCAAAGAGAATTTCAAAATATTCCTGTGCAGCTATTCGTTTTAATGCATCATAATCAATAGGTACCTTGTATTCCGGAAGATCAACACCATCAATCGTTTTAATCAGTCTGGCGTATTCCACGTATTTCAGTTCATCCCTAACATACCTGAGAACAATCTCATAAAATGCGCGGTGCGACTTTAATCTCCCATCCTGATATGCATTTTTCAGATATTCAATTATAGTTGGATCAGCATACACTAAATCAGATATATGATGGGGTTCCGCCTCGAATTGTTCAGCAACCGATAGTGCGGCAGAATGTTGAGTACCCGTTTCCATAAAGAACTTAACCATAGCATTGGATGTTGCAGTATTCCAAGCTTTTGCAGACTCAAGATAGAACGATAAAACGGAAGCATACAGTTCCACATGACCGTCCCTATATAGGGCAACCGCAGATGCAATAGCAGCTGCAAGTACCTTATCCGCATCGTGAAAGTTGGGATACTTCGCTTGAGAAAACCACTTGAGAACGCATGTAACACTTTCAACGGTAGACATTTGTTTCAGGCAGTTTACCAATTCAAAAGCTTCATTTCCAATTCTACGCCCATCATCGCCGCCTAACTCATATGCAATAAGACTAATTCCAGATAAGCAGTATTCAACATAGGAATTATGCTCCTCTGTCTCAAGTAAGTATTCATACATTCCTAAGCGAATATAATCTTCATCAACTCCACCGAACTTCTCCATCAAACGTTGTGTTGTTTCGGGGGTCTGAAGTTTATGTTGGCAGAGTGCCAACATCGCCAGTCTGCAAACTGTTTTATGTGTTGCCGGATATTGCTCACAACAATCCAGAAGGATCTCGCGCACAACATTTTTCTTGTCAAACAAAGACGGATAGTTTCTCAAAAGATTAAGTGCTGTGTACTGGGACACATAGTGTCGCGGTGTACTTATCCTATCGAGCAAAAACGAAAGGATTTCATTGCTCTTAACAAAATGAGCTAACTCAGAAGTGTCACATAAATCATCGTTAAGGTGAAGCCGCAATGTTTCGAACTTGTCGAATATACGCTTGAATACTTCAATACGCAATTCCTCATTCAAGCGATCTGGCTCAAATTTCACAAGCGCGGATGGACTATTTTCTGCCAGCCACTCAATCAGATTCCACCCGAGATTGAATCCAGTTAAGTAGCCAAGTGTGTTTACCCAATACGGCTGAATATTCGTTCCGTTATAGAAAATTGGGGTCACATAATCTTTCGGCAAGCGAGACAAGTACTTTGCAGCAAGATATTCACGGAAATTATTATGCGAAAATTTCCATCCTGTACTCTCACGCTTAAGAAGTCCACTTTTCTTAATTAGTTCTCTCCCGGAGGTGGAAATCAAAGTTTGGTATTCATCTCTATCATCCAAAGATTGCCGATGCATCAACTGCATGGCGACAGCCAATGATTCTAATGATGAGAATAACTCAACATATCGCTCGTCCAATTCTCCAGAAAACTTTTGATCGTCTACATTAAATGTTTCGGCGATCAGTCTATCCATCAGTTGGTTCTTCGGAGGAAGATCATTATCTTTTGCGTAAATGCTTGCCAATCTAAGCAAATAAAACGGATTGAATGCAAGGTCGGAAACACCCTTCACATAGGCACATTTCCAAAATAAGGTTATATCAATCCCCGCAGATTTTAAATACTTCCGCAGATCTGCCTCATCTAATTTCTCCAAAACATAGACATAGAATCCAGGAAAAGTCCGAGATTCATTGCGGCTCTCATTGCCACAGAAATTGCTGCGAGATGAGATGACGATGTTTACTGCAGGCGCATCTTGTGTATACTGTTTAATCTTATTCCTGAATGTTTTGGCAAATTCGCTGTTTAACTCATCATATCCATCTAAAAGTAACGCAATTCGGTTAGGTGGAAGCTGTCTATAGGATTCTGGCAATAGTTCCTGAATATCTTGTCCAGAGTAGTTTTCGAGCAAATAGAGAAATGTATGAAACCGATTAGATAATTCATGTGCTAAATTCTGGAGTTCAATACTCTTTCCCATCCCAGCGTCACACAGCATTAGAATTTTTTTGTGCTTTTGTACTGCGCCACGCAATGAAAGTCTTTTCTCTTGCTCCATTAGCCGCAACAGAGAACTTTGATTAGTATCTTCATATAGAGATACCCATCGCGGGATATAATCACTGACAGAAGCATAAGAAATTCTGCCAATCCCATCGGGGTCAGAAAAACTTTTCGGTTTGGGGTACAGCTCATTCAGAGCAAAATCCCCATGTCCATCTTCGGTGTCTATCCAACGCTCAATGAGAGCGACTCTACCATTCTGTATGTACCCGACAAGGAATTGATGAAAGACAGAAGAGAGCCAGTCGATACCTCCGGACAGACTTCCACAACCGATTTCAACCAGTCCTTTTTCTGGAATCGTTACATTAGCATCGTGAACATGTCCATGGAAAAAATATGAGATGCCAATAGCATTCAAATAGGCAATGACTGTCGCGCTATCTTCAACCACATCATGTGGATCACCATGTCCATGAGAAAGTGCATGGTGACAAAAAAGAATATTCGTTAGACCATGCTTAACGTTAATGCGAATTGCATCAAGATCAAGCCGACCCGGTGCTGCATAGTCTCTCGAAAGAGTTGAGTCTGCATAAATGAAGTTTACGTTATCATGAACAACAGAATACACCGAGGCAGATTCAAAAGTATGCTTGCTACCATACAACGAGGTCAATTGGTCAAACAGGGAAAGTGAACCTTTTTCAAGATCATGATTGCCGGGGACAAATTCAAATTTAACGGCGTAATCTTTCAGTTCTTCTTGTATCAAAGAAAGGCTGTCACGAGCGGTAGTGAAAGAGAGTTCTTTGCCCTTGTCTACAATATCCCCAAGAATAATGAACAGAATATTCTCTCCAATATCAGCCGCCTGTCTGATTTTAGAGCACAATCGTTTAATGCGGTCGCTTGTTTTATATGCTTCCACTTCCGCTCTCAAATGTAAGTCAGAGAGAATATAAAAACGCATAGTAACCTCCTACATCTACGGAATAACACAACTGTACATCAGACCATATATTGCATTTAAATTATACCACAGTGAGCAATGTTTCTCAATTATGAAGCAATAATCTACAATAATCACATCTTGTTAGTTAAAAGAAGGTGAGATTATACCTACAGAATATCCTGTAGAATTCAAACGTAAAGTCATCCAACGCTATTCTTAGATGAGGTTAATGATGTACTCGCTGGTGGTTTGCCCCAGTCGTTCCCGTTCTTCGCTGACCTGCTCATGCAGGGCGATGGGGATCTGAGCGCATAAGTTTTTGGTGTCTGTCATGCTTGTTCTCCTTTGTTTGATTGTACCCCAAGTATACTCGAAAGGCTCTGGGATAGCTATTACCAACACCACCAAGGAATGATGGACAGACCAAGCAAAAGCACCAATGGTGCCTAAGTACGAAAAAAGCTGCCGCTCTGCCCCTGTAAAGGGAGGAGAAAGACGGTTTGTCATGGTTTTCTTTGTTTTTGCAGGCTTTGTGTTCGAGTCATTTCGAACTGGGAAAGCGGTTGGGTGCATCTTCAAAATGTCGCCTCTCGCGAGGTAAAACTGTTTTTCATGAAAAAGCGGTTTCTCGAACTTTTTGCCGCGGAAAAAGGCGGTAAATATGTGAAAACACCGCACTTTCGTGCGGTGTTTTCCGTGCTGAATCTTTCATCAACACATTCTGGTACGCCCGACTGGATTCGAACCAGCGGCCTTTAGAGTCGGAGTCTAACGCTCTATCCAACTGAGCTACGGGCGCATATTTGGTTGTGGGTTTCTGCAATAGTAGTCAAATAGTAGTCAACAACTAACTATTTTTTCTCTGCCGTTCCCGCAAACGCAGGTGCGGCAATGCTTTGCACCATATCTCAACTGGAGACACCTGAAATGTCGGAGTCTAACGCTCTATCCAACTGAGCTACGGGCGCATATTTGATTGTTCCGGCAAGAGATATTCCACTCACATGTCGCTCGATAGTATAACAGATTTTTTCGGTCATGTAAAGCCTTTCTTAGCAAAAAATTTTTATCCCGGCAAAGATTGTTAAAAAATTTGACAAGTCCGGCATTTTATTTTAAAATAGTGATAACATATTTTTTCAAAGCAGGTGGATCAAATTATGAAAAAAGAAAATATCTCGGACGCCGTCATTCGCCGGCTTCCCCGGTATTACCGGCAGTTGACCGATCTTTATCACCGCGGCATTGTCCGCACTTCCTCCCACTCTCTGGGGCAGGAAATGAATATTACCGCTTCTCAGATCCGTCAGGATTTCAGTTGTTTCGGTGAGTTTGGCCAGCAGGGATATGGATACAACGTTGAAGAACTCCGTTCCGAGATCGGTCACATTCTGGGTGTGGACAACGATCACCATCTCATCATGATCGGCGTCGGCAACCTGGGCCGCGCATTGCTGAACAACTTCCCCTTTGAAAACACCGGCTTCACCGTGGACGCCTCCTTTGACGTCTCTCCCGATGTGATCGATACACAGATCAACGGCATCCCCGTTTATTCGACCGATGAGTTGGAGTCCTACATCAAGCGCCACGCCGTGGACGTTGTTGTTCTGACCATTCCTCAGGCTGTTGCACAGGCTACCGCCAACCGGTTGATCGACCTTGGCATCCGGGGCTTCTGGAACTTCACCAATGTGGAACTGTCCAGCCCCAATCCGGATGTTCAGTTTGAAAACATTCACTTTGCCGACAGCCTTTTGACCCTGAGTTACCGCATCGCCAATCACTGAGAAAGGAACTCCCCATGAAAAAGCTGGTCCTGTTCCTATCCGTATGCGCGCTTCTGACCTCTGCCGTCTGGGTTGGCGCCGCTGGGGACGCGGGAGATCCGCTGGCATCTCTTTCTTACTTGAACGGCGAATTTTCCCAACGTGCAGAGAAAAAAATCGATCAGGCATTGGAGCAGTCGGACAAAGAGTTGGCCGAACGTCTGAAAAACGGTGAGGTAGGCGAGGCAGCTGCCGCCTGGCAGGAGACCCGCCTCAAGGAGGGTGACACGCTTCACGGCGTCACAGGCACCGGCGTTCTGCTGCTGGCCGGCCGCGGGCGCGTGACCTATAAATCCGGCGCTGTGGTGGATGTTACCACCGGAACTGTGGTTCCCAGCGGTACGAATCTCACCGCCAACCACCGCTATCTGACCGCCGAGGACACCACCGCCGCCTATACCGTCACCTCCGAAACCGCGGTGGTAGACTATCAGGGGCAGTACGCCTTCTCCTATTCCGACCGGCCGGACTACAATGCCATGGCCGCCACCCTGAAGTCCCTGCATCTGTTCAAGGGCACTTTCACTGGCTACGGCGAGGGCTTTGACCTGGAAGCTGCCCCCACCCGCCTTCAGGCCCTCATCATGTTCATCCGGGTCTTGGGTGAGGAGGAGCAGGCGCTGGCCTGGTCCGGAACTACGCCGTTCAAGGACATTGAGAAAGGTTCTCAGGCGGAGCATTATGTGGGCTACGCCTATGAAAAGGGCTATACGAACGGCTACACAGCCACGTCCTTCAAGCCCGCCGGGGCTGTCAACGCCTATCAGTACACGGAATTCGTGCTCCGCGCCATGGGATACAGCTCCGCTGCCAACAAGGATCTGTCCGATACCCTGCTCCGGGCCGTGAACGCCGGTGTCCTGACCGACGGTGACGCTGCTATGCTGCAAAGCGCCGCCTTCCTGCGGGCGCAGCTTGTGTACATCTCCTATTACGCTTTGGAGGCTGACCTGCCTGACGGCAGCCAGTCTCTGGCCGACCACTTGATGGACCTGGGTGTTTTTACCAGAGACGAGTGGCGCGGCTCGTGGAAGCTGGTCAAGAGTGAGCGCCTCTAAAAAATTCCGCACCTTCTTCACCGGGGCACATACTATGGATTGAGACCGCATGAACGGTCTACATCTCGATCTCATAGGAGGTTCCGATATGTGCTGTAATAACGGTTGCGGAGGCGGCGGGAACTGCTGCTGGATCATCATTCTGCTGATCATCATCTGGTGCTGCTGCGGCAGCGGCGGTTGGGGCGGCTGCAACAACGGCTGTGGCTGCAATAGCGGCTGCGGTTGCTAAGATCAATGCCCCGTGCCCATAAGGGCACGGGGCTTCTTCTATGTAGGACTTGACTTTGCGGCAGATTTCAGTAAAATAGAGGATAGTCTTTCGTCTGCATTCCGTCCTTTTGCGGCAAGCCACGTGTACTGCGGTCAGGTTCTGTGGCGTAGCCATTTGCAAACACACTCCTGAGTTAGAACATCCGGCCGTCGGATCAGTCTGAATTTCATATCCGGGATTAGCGCAGTTGGTAGCGCACTTGCTTTGGGAGTGCCGTGGTTGTATCCGGGATAGGATGAGGCGAAACGTCGCAAAGCCTTGCGACACCTGCGTTTGCGGGATTTCCCCCGGTTGCAGAAAACGGCACAAAAGCGGTTTTGACCACAGGAATGACCACAGACAGAAAAAACTTTATTTTTTCCGCTCGCCGTGGTATCATGGCAGAAATTGAATATCCGGGTATAGCGAAGTTGGTATCGCGCCTGGTTTGGGAGCGGGTCGCTCCCCCTTCAAGCCGGAAAATGCCGTGTCCGCAATCCCTTGATACACCTGCGATACAGGCACTTCCCCCGCAAGCCGAGATGGTCAAAAAAACCGCCTGACCACATGTTTGACCACATCTGGAGCAAAACTCAATAACCAAAAATCCGGGATTAGCGCAGTTGGTAGCGCGCTTGCTTTGGGAGCAAGATGTCGGGAGTTCGAGTCTCCCATCTCGGACCACAGCCCCTGAAATCGAACGATTTCAGGGGCTGTTTTCTCCATTTGTTGTAATGCAAAGGTCATCTCTAATTCGTTCTTAAAATTAGACTTGTTCTTCATCCTTTATAACCTCTATCACAATATCTTTGTATTTATCAGCAATTGCAGGATACTGTTGAAGTGCCTTAAAAACTTCACGTTCAGTCCACCAATTAACATCGTATCTTTTTGATAATGACGTCAAGTGATCTATTAGCGGCACAGTAATGTTAGAAGTAACCGCCAAAAAGAAACCTGTGGCATCGTAATAATCAAGCATATCTCGTATATCTCTTACATGGCTTTTATTGACACTTTGCTGGTACGCCTTGCATTGACAGATTGTCAACTTGCGTTTCTCGCCCTGACCTCTGCAGATAATAATATCCCGACCTCCATCCGGATTATTTGTCCCTCCAACAAGATGTACAGTTGAATCCGGATATCTGCACTCAAGGATGTCAACTATTAGATGTTCAAATCGAGAAGGATTAACTGGAAAAACCCATTTGAAGTCTCTATTAGCACGGAGAAGTGCATTTTCTTTTGCCTGTCTATCAAATATTAATCTTCTCTCGCTATCAACATTTGAATGGTGGTAATCATCAGCGAAAAACCAAATAGAATTGTCTGACAGCAAATATAACCTGTTATTTTGGCATATAATCACATATTTTTTAATAGAAAAGCGATTAATAACATCATATACTACATCAAGCATTTCTTTTGCAATATAGTTCGTATATAACCGTTGTTCACAGGATGTCGCAAATAATAGCGATCCCGTCACACCCGTTAGCAGTTCATAAGAATAGGGCTGAATCAGAAAATCACATTCATAATAATTGTTGAACAGTTTTATCTGCCCAACAGCATAATTATAGTAGCAAGTACTTTCCTTCCTGATGACATACTTTACACGTGGACCAAGATACTCAACAACATCTTCATCAACCACATCAGCAAGGTCATAAGAAAGTGAACCGAATATCCCTCCATGGATGCCTAAAATATAATTGAAGAATCCAAAGGAATCAATCACCTTTTCCGCAAAATCCGATTCTGCAATTGTACCGGAATACTTATCCCCTTCAAAAATGATCTCTGCTCCATTGATTTCTGGTTCCAGGTCTTTTACATTATATTCGCAAACAAATACAGGCTCATTGAATAGTTTAAGCAGTAATGCCATTGTTTCAGCAAACAGCATATACAGGTCAGATTTATCGCCTGGAGCATATTGACGACATGTTTGCCATTTTACCTGAAAATCAACAGTATTATCACATTTTATAATATATGCTACTTTTAAGCAAAATGGCACATAAATATCCGAATGTCGAAGCCAAAATGTAATAGAATCAAACTGCTCGTCTATTACTATTTTTACTTGACTTTGATTATACATATTTTCTGTTTTGCACTTTATTTCTGATAATATTTTTTCTCTTTTTACGAAGTAATTGTTTGTTCTGTTTAAAAGTTCCTTATAAGCTGATGAAATCAGACAATTCTCCAATTTACATACTTCAACCCACTTGCAAGGAGATTTTCTCGTTTGGTTTGTCCAGCGAAATGCATAGCACAGGAATAACATTTGGCAGGTATCATCTGTTTTGTTCTCATAAAGAATCTCATCAAAATCGAATAAAATCCCCTCGTTTCTCAACCTTTCTGTCATAATCAGCTGTGCCGCTTCTGTTGATTCTGCAGAGCATTCTGGTAAGGTATACTCCCGCTTTTTGGATGAACCTAATTGCTCGATAAGCAGAATATCATAGCCATTGCTGATTATACACGCAATATTGACCATTTTATCTCCGCCTCCATATGTTTAGTTGCTTTACTTTATATTGTAACAGGATATTTTTCAAGGCACAATTGCTGCTGCCAAATCACCTCAAGCAGTCATTCTCATTTTCATATCAGCAACAACTACTTGCTCTATTTTACCCCCTACTGATTATTTTCAACAATTACTACCCTCGGCTTCACAATGTTGTAAGTATCTTCATAGTGTCACTTTCATTTTCTCCTCAGCATCGCCACCACCATCCCATAATGTTTCTTCACCGTATTCCGTGCCAGTCCGGTTCGTTTGGCGATGGTCGAGAACTCCGTGACCTCCGGGTGGAGGCGCATATAATCCCACAGCTTGCGCTGTTTCTTGGTCAACTTTTCCGGCGGGGCGATGCCCGCAAGCTGCTCCTTGAGATTTTTGCGTTCCTCGTTCATCTCCGCGATCAGCGCCTTGAGCTTTTCCTCGCACTCCTCGCGGGTGTGGGCGTAGACGTTGCGGGAATGCTGTGTCCCGTCCGGCCATATGGGAGAATAGCGTCCCTCAAACAGGTGGTCATTGAGTTCGCTGACGCAGCCGGTGCCCGGTTTCCTTTTCTTCCCCACATAGGGCTGGAAGTCCACGATGCCTTTCCGCTCCGGCTCCGCTTCTTCCTGCGGCTCCGCCTTGCCGATGCTTCGATCGATACTGGCGGCGGCAGAGCGCTGCATATCGTTGGTGATGTGGGTGTAGATGTCCAGCGTCGTCATCGCGGACACATGGCCCAGCATGGCGGAGAGGGTTTTCACATCCATGCCGTTCTCCAGCGCCAGTGTCGCGAAGGTGTGGCGAAGGTCATGGAAGCGGACACGCTTGCAGTCTGCCCGCTCCAGTATCGTCTGAAGCCGCCTTCTCGCCACGCCGGGCGTGATCGGTCGATCCGCCTTCACCGGGGACGGGAACATCCAGCGGGAGTCCACCTTCTTGTGGTATTCCCGCAGCACGGCCAGCACCGCAGGCGGCAGCACCAGTTTTCGCATGGACGCCTTGGTTTTGGGCGGGATGATCTGCAATTCGCCGTTTACCGTGTACGCCTGTTTGTTGACGGTCAGCACACCGGTTTCAAAGTTTAGATCTTCCCATTGCAGCGCTATCAATTCACCCCGCCGCAGGCCGGTGCAGAGATCCAGCAGGAACAGTTCGTAGTACCCGTCCGCCTGCGCCTGAATGAGAAATTTCTGCAATTCCTCCCGATCCAGCACCTGCATTTCCTTTGCCTTTTTCGGCGGCAGCTTGCAGCCGATGGCGGGGTTTGTACGGAGCAGGTCATCCCGCACGGCCCGTTCCAAGGCGGAGCGGCAGACCGCGTGGCACATCCGCACCATGCGGTCGGAAAGGCCCGCTCCATATTGCTCCGTCAGACGCTTGCGACCGTTCTTTTTCAGCCGCCCGTAGAACTGCTGCAAATCATTCTGTGACAATTTGTTCAGCGGGATCTTCCCGATCTCCGGCAGGACATGGTTGTGGATGACATTTTCGTAGTTGTTCTGCGTGGAGGCACGGAGCGTCGGCTTGCTGTGGTTTTCGTACCAGTAGCACAGCCAGTCCCCGAACAGCATATCCGACTTAACTTTTCGGTCATTTCGCCCCACCATGCTTTCGGTGAGCTGACGCAGCTTCTCCTGACATTCCCGCTTTGTTTTGGCGAGAACATTCTTCGTCTTGGGAAGGCCGCTGTCATCATAGCCGATGACAACGCGGCCCTCCCACCGGCCGTCGCCGCGCTGTCTTACGGTGCCGGTTCCGCTTTTCCGTTTCTTTGCCAAGGTCTCAGCCCCTTTCCGAGCAGATCTTCCATGAAGCCGCCAACGATGCCGCTGGCGGCTTTTTGCATATCCGGTGTGACGTGGGTGTAGGTGTCCAGCGTGAAGCTGGCGTTGGTATGCCCCAGAATCCCCGACAGGGTTTTGGCATCCACGCCGCTGGCGATAGCATGTGTGGCGAAGGTGTGGCGTAGATCGTGAAAGCGGATGTCCGGCAGTCCAGTTTCTTTCAGTAGTGCTTTCAGGCGGTTGTATGCTGTGCCGGGGGCGATAGGCTGCTCTGGATCAAAGGGATTAGGGAATATCCATTCGGTCGGCGCTGTTTTCTTTCGCTCCCGCAGGAGTTGTGCCGTGCTGGGCGGCAGGACAATTTTCCGTGTTCCCGCATAAGTCTTGGTATCGCCTGTGGTAAGCGGTTTGCCTTTTTCTTTGTGGAGGGTGCGCCGCACATGGAGCGTTTCCTGTTTCGTATCGAAATCCTCCCACCGCAGTGCACAGATCTCGCCCCGGCGCAGACCTGTGGTCAGCTCCACATAGAAGAAGTCACCCCATATCTTGTCTTCCCGCACGGCGTCCAGAAAGGTGTCCAGTTCTTTGTCGGTCAGGACACGTTTCGGCGCATGGCTTGCCTTTGGTACTGTTGCGCCCACGGTGGGATTTTTAGCGATGATATGCGCGTGGAAGGCATCCTCCATTGCCTGATGGAAGATGGCGTGAAGGCGGTTGATGGTGGTGTCTGACAGTGCGGAACCAAACCTCGGATGCTCCTTGATCCGCCCGTTCTCTTTCAGCTTGCGGTAGAGTTTCTGTACATCCTGCGCTGTCACCAGCGACACCTGCTTGCCGCCGAGCTGCGGCTTGATGTAGTTTTCGATGCAGCTTCGGTAACCCGCGAAGGTGCCGGGGCGAACGGTGTTCTCTTTATAGTCCGTCAGCCAACGGTCGAGCCACTCGCCCAAGGTCATCCGGCTGTCCTCGGTCAGCTCCACATCCTGATAGCGTTCGATATTCTGATGGAGCTTTTCCGTCAGTTCTTTTTGTGTATGAGCATAGGCGTGCTGGAAGATGGGCGTACCGTTTTTCTTGTGTCCCACCACGATGCGGCCTTCCCAGCGGCCATCCTCCCGCTTACGCACCATGCCGTCACCGGACGGTCTTCGCTTTGCCATTTAGTCCTCCTGTTCTGCCGAGTGGCAGATGTGTTCTTCTTCCTCCCGTTCGAAGGAGTAGAGCCCGTCTGCCTCCAGCTCTTTCGCCATGCCCCACGCCAGCTTGAAGCCTGCCGTGAAGCTCATCAGCTTGGATTCAGCCAGCAATGTGTTCTGTGCGTCCAACAGGCGGAGCAGCTTTCTGCGCCCCGCAGCGTCCATATCCCGCCGCAGTTCCTCATGGGCGTATTCGATCTGCTCGGCCAACTCTGGATACTCCTGACGGTCGAAACGCTTTTGCAGAGCCTTCATGTAGTCGTACATTGCGGCACCTCCTTTTGGCAACCACAACACATACCACAACCCGGCGCGCAAAGCTACTGTTTTTCGAAATGTTTCTTTGACTATTGCGGCGCAAAAACTGAACACCTTGGCCCACTTTACATATGGAATTTCATTGAAAATCCCTGTTGCTGTTCCAACTCATGGTCATCCGGCTTGTGACCGAGGGCGACGCGCTTTTGCCGCAGCCGCGCCAGCCGCTTGCGGTCGATTTGGACACCGTTGGCAGCGGGAGCCGGGGCGTTGTCCCGGAAGATATTGCCCATGTGGTAGAGCAGCCGGGTGGCTGACAACAGGACGGAGGGCGGCTCCTGTTCGCCGCGCTCCATGCGTTTCATGAAAAATTCCGCGTAGGTGTGGCCGTTATTCCGCGCCGCCGCGAACCATTCGTAGGCGGCGTCTGGGTCCTTGGGAACACCCTCGCCCATGAGGGTCAGCTTGCCCAACAGATATTGGGCGTAGGCGTTTCCATCGTTTGCGGCCCGCCGCAGATATTCCGCCGCAGTCGAAGTGTCTTTTGGCACATTTTTGCCGCCGAGATATTCCTTGCCCAACCGGTAGGCGGCGTAATCGTTGCCGTTGTCAGCAGAGCGTTTCAGCCAGTAGATGCCCTTGGCAGAATCGTGAACGTCGGCTTCATCGGAAAGAAACAGCTTGCCGAGGGCGTACTGTGCTACGTCCAAGTCCTGTTCGGCCGCGCGTTCCAACAGCTTTTGTGCTTTGGCTGTGTCTGGTATCAGCAGCCCGCCGTCACGGTACGCCGTGCCGATGATGTACTGGGCGTAGGCGTCACCGTCCTCCGCAAGCTGCTCCAACTGCTCCGCCGCTTCATCCCGTTCCTCCAGAGGGAAACTGTCATCATTCGCTATGCTTTGCAGATCCTGACACTCATAACTCATATCGTAGGTGCTGATCTGCTCACCGTCATCCTGCATTTCCTCATCCTCAAAGGAAAATCTGTTCATGCGGATATGCTCCGCCTCTTTGATCACAGCGTTCTTGATCTGGCGGAACTCCTTTTGCTGAGACAGCGGCGGACGCAGCCGTTTCTTTCCCTCGGAATAGTAATCCTCCACCTGACATTGCAGCTCCCACCACGTTTGGTAACACGCATCCACGGTGGGCAGCCGCGCCATTTGGTTGACGATCTCGTCCACCAACTTTTTCATCGGCTTGGGCAGATAGCCGTAGGTTTTCTTGCCGCCGACTTGACCGAGCTGCCGCGACAGATTCCAGATCATCTGCTCTGCCTCCGGGTGGATGCAGGTCATCTCCCGCATGGCCTTCGCCAATTCCAGCATGGCTTTTCGTGCTTCTGACACCAACTCGTCTCGCGATTTGCTTTTCTGCTCGTAGACGTGCAGCAGCTCCTGACGGAAGATCTGGTTGGTCAGCGTGGACTTGATTTGACGGATACCATCTTTGGACAGGTACGCCTGATTCGGATTCACCGACCACGCCATCATGTGGACATGGGGATGGTTTCCCTCGTCATGGAACGCCGCGTACCAGCGAAAGTCCTCCGGTGGTATTTTCATCGCTGCGGCGATGTCATTGCGGTGGGTACGCAGCAATGTGCGCCATGCGTCCGCGTGGTCATACCCCAACCGCTCCGCGTCCTCCCGGTGGAGGGAGATGATGTGCGTCCACACGTTGCCGGTGTAGTGATCCAATTCGTCCGCGACGGCGGCGAGGTCAACGGCATCGTTATCACCGAAGAGACCGTGTTCCCCCAGCCGCTCCGCTCTGGGCCGCAGGGCGATGTACTTGGCGTAACCTTCCATGCCCTGTACCCGATCCCAATTCGATTCCAGCGTCAGCGTGATGAGCGCGGACGCCGTTGCTTTTGTCGGGTGTGAGAGATAGTCCTCGTACTCCATCAGCTCTTTTGCGTCAGGAAAATCCTTCACCAATTTCGCGATGAGCTGCGTCTGCTTTTGGGTGGGCGGACGGTCATCCGGGATAATCTCCACCCGCTCCCGCGTCGCGATGTACTTGAGATACCCGCCAGCACTTTGCCCAGCGCCGCACTTGATGTACGGGCTTTTGACGATCAGCCTTGCCATGATTCGCTCTCCAACTCACGGAGCTTCTGCTCTAACCGCAGCTGACCGTTGGTGCGCTTGACGGCGGCGATGCTCTTGGCCCGCTCCTGCCGAAGCACTTCCTCGCTCACATTGAGACTTTGCAGGAGGATAGACATTGCCATGTCCATCTCCACCGTCTGCTTGTAGAGCAGTGACGCGATGCGATCCTCGAAGAGCTTCAGGCGCGCGTCGATGGCGGATTGCACCGCACGGGGCAGCGTGGTGCTTTGGCCTGCGGTGAGCATATCCGCGTAGCAGTTCACCGCCTTTTCGATGAACTCGTTTTTGCTGCGGCAGTTATCTTCCTGATACCACCGCTCTATTTTGGCGGCTGTTTCATCCGTCATACGGAAGTTCAGCCTGTTTTCATTTTTGCTCATAATTCCCTCCAATCTGCCGTAAGGCACGCTTGTTTTCGTTGAAACACCTGCGCTTGCGGGAACCAAGACGCCAGCCGTTCTGAATTTTTCCTCAAAAGGCGCCACAACCGCCTGCGTTGAAACCCCCGTCAACTGCCCGCACTGCGGGCAGAAGTGATTGGGCAGAGCGTCGGTTCCGACGCCAGCCCTTTATCCTGCTTTCTTTTTCGTCCTCGAAAAAGGCTCGAAAAGCGCAGGAAACGCAGTCATACCAACGTTTCCAATGCATTGGCCACACGGACTTCAAGACCTCCGGCACAAACGGCTCACGTTCGTTTCAAGGGGATGCAGCGGGTACACACGCCACCCGTCCCCCTAACCGCGCACACTGCGGCTTACACGGCGAAACAGGGGGCGTTTCGGATGGGGGCGCTATCACTACCCTCGGAGCGTTTTGCGCGGTTCGGAAACCCTGCGTGGCCGGGTGTCAGAACGGCATACTTTGCCGCTTTTTGGCCTTGGTCGGGTGTGCTCCCGAAGAACGCGGAGAGCCTGCGGGACAGCGATGCGTTCATGCGCGTCGCTGTCCCGAGGCGTCGCGGCCCCGCCGGGCTGCGTGATCCCGTTGCTGTTTCTCTCATCACACCGATGGGCTTCACGGTTTTGGTTGCCCATGATAACAGCACGCAGAGAAAGATACTCGCCGGTTTCACACACCGGTCCGCTCCATGCGTCTTGCCACTCGCTGCCGTTCCTTTGCTCTGTCCACAGCATCCAT
>ERZ809296.1558-NODE-1558-length-26151-cov-7.555602_pt1 | contig 26151 bp, 18 predicted proteins | sample MGYA00520511_ERZ809296 | MGnify/ENA primary metagenome ERZ809296 (study PRJEB31576, sample SAMEA3212662) | Homo sapiens | biome: human-gut; feature: human gut; material: fecal | place: Sweden | collected 2012 ... | reverse complement strand
GACGGCCACACCATCGCCGCGCGCCTCGATCAGCCCGAGGAGGCCACCTTCGAGCGCTTCCTGGCGGACCGCGCGATCGAGAAGCTGCGTGAGTACGCGGCCGACTGGAAGGACTCGGGACAGCCCTTCTGCCTCGACGTGCACTTCTTTGGCCCCCACCTGCCCTACTTCCTGCCCGACGAGTGGTTCGACCTCATCGATCCGCACGACGTCGAGCTGCCGGAAAACTTCGGCGACTCCCTCATCGGCAAACCCCCGATCCAGGAGAACTACGCGACCTACTGGTCCACGTCCTCGTTCACGAACGAACAGTGGAAGAAGCTCATCGCGGTCTACTGGGGATACACGGCCATGATCGACTTCGAGATCGGGCGCATCATGGACGTGGCGCGCGAACTGGGCATCCTGGACGACACGGCGGTCTTCTTCTGCGCAGACCACGGTGAGTTCACGGGTTCACACCGCCTCAACGACAAGGGCCCGATGATGTACGACGACATCTACAACGTTCCCTTCATCGCCCACATCCCCGGTGTCTCGACCGTAGGCCGCTCTGACGCGTTCGTCTCCCTCATCGACCTGCCGGCCACGGTGCTCGACATCGCGGGCCTGGACACCTCGCTCGTGGAGGATGGCCGCTCGATCGTGGACCTGACACGCGGCGAGGACGTCAAAGGCTGGCGCGAGGACATCGTGTGCGAGTTCCACGGCCACCACTTCCCTCTCCAGCAGCGCATGCTGCGCACGCGGGACTTCAAGCTCGTCATCAACCCCGAGTCGATCAACGAGCTCTACGACCTGCGCCTGGATCCGGCCGAGATGAACAACGTGTACACCGTGCCCGTCTACGACGAGATCCGCAGGGAACTGGCGACAAACCTGTACCTGCAGCTACGCGAGCGCGGGGACCACTCCTTCGCCAAGTGGATGGCGGCGATGACAGACTTCGACATCCCGCTGGTGAACACGGCTCGCTCCGACCTCGACGAGGTCACGAGCGACTAACCCCCGGCCTCGGCGGCGGGAAGACTGACGCGCCCCGCCGCCGAGGCGAACTCGCGCCCTGCACACCCCTCACAGTGACGCGTATCATAGAAACTGTCAACGAGGCCGGAGTGCCCCGAGCGGATGCCAACGATGAAGCGCCGGGAAGGAGAGGCATGCACTACCCCACGCGCAGACCTCTGCCCACCCTCGAAGACCGCATCATCGCCCACCTGGGCAAAGCCCCCGCGACGCGCTCCCAGCTATGCGAGGCGCTCGACACCTCGCGCACGAACCTGGGGCGCGCGCTCACCACCCTCCTCGACGAGGGTTCAGTGACTCCGGTGCGCACGAACGCCCCCGGACGAGGCCGGCCCACCCAACTCCTCACCCTCAACTCCTCGGCGGTACACTGCGTCGGCCTGAACGTCACGCGCACGTCATGCGCGGGCGTCATGCTCTCGCGCAACGGCACCGTCCTGGCAGCCGTCCACATCGTCTCCCCCACCTCCCCTTCCCTCCAGCTCTCTCTCGAACAGACCTGCGAGGCCCTGGCCGCGAGCGCGGCCCGTCAAGGAATCGACACCTCGACGGTGCGCGCAGTGGGCGTGGGTGTTCCCATTCCGATGGGGCGTAACGCCAGGCTCTCCTCGGACGCGTACCCGACCATGGAGGAGCTCAGCGAGCTCACGCGTCGCTGGTGGGATCGAATCCCGATCGTCGACAACACCGTGCGCATGGCGGCGCTCGCGGAGGCCCTGTGGGGCGCGGGCGCGGATATGTCCTCGTTCATCTATCTGCGCCTGTCGGGGGGCGTGGGCGGCTGCGTCGTCTCCGATTTCCGCCTCGTTGGCGGGGCGGGCGGTCTTGCCGGGGAACTGGGGCACATGACGGTGGGTGCCAACGAGTCACCCTGCGCCTGCGGCAAGCGTGGTTGCCTCGAAACACTTGCATCCGTCCCGGCGCTGTGTGAGCGCGCGGGCGTTGCCGATATTTCTCAGCTGCGAGCCGCCGTCCTCTCGGGTGACACACGTGCGCGCGAGGCCTTGGAGCAGGCGGCGCAGGCCGTCGGCTATGTCCTTGGCTCGGCCGCGCTCCTCATTAACCCGAGGGCCATCATCGTTGCCGGCGAAATCGTCGACGCGTTCCCCTCTCTGCGATCCGACATAGCAGCCTCCATGTACGGGGAGCTCCTTCCCGTCATGGAGTGGGACATCGACGTCGTGGGGGCGTCGCTGGGGCCCCTGGGCGCTGCTCAGGCCAGTGCATATATCGCCGCCCACCCTTTTGAGGAGGACGCCCCGGCTGCCCACTGCCCCGAGGAAGGCTCACCCCAGCGGGAGGGGCCGGCCTCGTCGTTGAGGGCGAGCATCGTTCGAGGGGAGCGGCCGTGACGCGCCCGATCCCCTTCTCCGTCGTCACCAAACCGACGGGAGCAGCCTGCAACCTGGACTGTCAGTATTGCTTTTTCCTGTCCAAGGAGCTGCTCTACGACGCGGCGGCGCAGACCATGTCCGAGCAGACTTTGGAGCGTTACGTCGAGGAGTTCCTGGAGTCGAGCCCCGACGGCGAGGTCACGATGCTGTGGCAGGGCGGGGAGCCGACCCTGCGTGGCCTGAACTTCTTTGAGCGCCTCGTGGAGCTGTGTGAGCGCTACCGTCGCCCAACCCAGCGCGTGCGTCATGCCCTGCAGACGAACGGCACGCTGGTGACCGACGAGTGGGCGCACTTTTTCGCCGACCACGGCTTCCTCGTGGGGGTCTCCATTGACGGACCCGCTCCCCTGCACGACGCCTACCGGCTCAACCGCGGCGGGCGCGGCACCCACGCGATGGTTGTGCGCGGCTGGGAGGCGCTCGCCCGCGCGGGCGTGGAGACGAACATCCTATGCACGGTCAACGCCGCGAATGAGGAGCACGGGGAGCGGGTGTACCGCTACTTCCGCGACGATCTGGGGGCCCGATACCTGCAGTTCATCCCGATCGTCGAGCGCGTGCGCGCCGCGGACCTGGCCCAGGCCGAGCGCGGCTGGCGTTCCGGAACCTCGGCGCTCCTGTACCGCCAGGACGGGGACTGCGTCACCAGCCGTTCCACGTCCCCCGCCTCTTACGGGCGCTTCCTGTGCGAGGTGTTCGACCAGTGGCTGGCCACCGACGTCGGCGATGTCTTCATTCAGGACGTGGATTCAACTCTGTCGGCCATGTTTGGCTCGGCCACGGTGTGCGTGCACGCACCCCAGTGCGGGGCGAACATGGCGATGGAATTCAACGGGGACGTCTACGCCTGCGATCACTGGGTGGAGCCGGATTGGTTGGTCGGCTCGATCAACTCCTCGTCCTTCACGCAGCTGGCGGCCTCGGACAAGATGCGGGACTTCGCGCGTCTCAAGCCTGACCTGGACAACGAGTGCCGCGCATGCCCGCACCTGCGGCTCTGCTGGGGCGGGTGCCCGAAAGACCGTTTCGTGCGCCGGGGTGAGTCCACGCATAACTACCTGTGCGAGGGCTACCGGGCGTTCTACGAGCATGCCACCCCGGCCCTGCGCGCCATGGGCATGCTGATCGCGGCGGGCAGGCCGGCCTCGGACATCATGGACCCCGCGGTCTCTACCTCCCTCGGACTATCTCTCACCACATCCATCCGGACTGACCAATGATCATTGAAGCGCTCCTCATCGGCGCATTCGTCGGCATCGTCGTCGGCTCGCTCGGCGCGGGAGGCGGCATCTTGTCGGTGCCGATCCTCGTCTACATTCTTGGGCAGGATCCTCACCAGGCGACGGGCCTATCCCTCATCATCGTGGGGCTGACGGCCGCCGTCTCGCTGGCGACTCGTGCTCGCAGCGGGAACGTCGCGTGGCGCGAAGGCTCTCTCTTCGCCCTGGTGGGCCTGGCGGGCACGTGGGCGGGTTCGACGCTCGGCCCGCTCGTCTCGGCGCGCGCCCTCATGCTCTCCTTCTGCGCTCTCCTAGGAGCGGTCGCGGTCTTCATGGTGCGCTCGCAGCTGCGCCCATCTGCTTCGCTTTCGCCGAACGAGGCCGGGGATAGCAGCGTCGACAAGGGCTCCTGGACGCTCGGGACCGTGTCCCGGGTGGTCGCGCTGGCGACGCTGACGGGTTTCCTCACGGGATTCTTCGGCGTCGGCGGAGGCTTTGCGATCGTGCCCGCGCTGCACCTGGCGCTGCGATACCCGATGAAGCGGGCCTCCGCGACATCCCTGCTGGTCATGGTCATCACCGCCGCCTTCGGGCTGGCGTCGCGCACGGCCGCCGGGACCCTGACGATCACCGCCGAGGCCGGGGTCATGGTCGCACTCTTCGCCGCAGCATCGATGGGAGGCGGCATCGTGGGAGCCAGGATCACCAAGAGAGTCTCGAACCGGGCTCTCGGCCTTGTCTTCGCCGCACTTCTGGTGTGTGTGGCCGTCTCGACCCTGGCCGCCACACTCACATAAAAGGCGCGCGAGACTGATGTCGTCTCGCGCGCCTTCATCGCTCAGCTGGCGGTCGAATCCTCATTCTGGGTTGAGGAATCCGCACTCCCCTGGCTTCCAGATTTGCTGCCGGGGCCACGACCACCCTCCGGAGGAGGTCCCGGTCGAGTGCTGCCAGTGTCTCCCTGCTGGGAGCCCGGCCCCTGCTGCTGACCATGACCCGGGCCTTGCTGACCATTACCGGGACCCTGCTGCTGGCCGTTACCGGGACCCTGCTGCTGGCCGTTACCCGGATGCTGCTGACCGCCGGGGCCGAAATCACCGTCCTCGTCACCGTCACCCTGGTCGTTGTAACCGTCTTCGTAGCCCTGCTCGTAGAAGTCCTGACCATCGCCCATAACGGCCGCATGCGTGATGATGCCCGCGCCGAAGCCGACCGACAGCACTGCTGCTGCGGCGCCGGCGATGGCCGCGCGCTTGCCCCACGAGGTCTTCTTCGATGCAGGCACCCCTGTCGCGGCGCTAGCAGCCACGGCCTCGTCACCCACCTGATCGTCGGCAGAAGCCCCCGCCACAGACTCCAGGGGCGTACCAGCAAACGCATTGTTGGTTTGCTCCTGGGCAACGGGAGGCATCTGCGCTGTTTCCGCCTGAGACGCATGGGTGGGCAGCACCTCGGTCTGCTCCGCAACCTGAGGCTCTGACTGGGGCAGGATCGAGGTGCGTTCGCCCTCGCCTGCCAGGTTCTTGTTGTCGTCCGCCATGGGGGACGCTCCTTTCTGTTGACTGTTCATCATTGCTTCGCAGATTAGGGACGACAATTAAGCGAACGTTATGGCGAAACTGTGAAAACGCTATGAAATAACAGGTGCTGCACATCACTTTCTGGAGCTTGATTTATTTGTCAGCTCACAACTATCCTGCAACGTTCGCCACCCGACGATCACACTCACGAGGTGACACATGTCTGTTAAATCCCTCCCCGCGGTCCTGTTTGCCACGGCGACCGCACTTGCTCTCACCGCCTGCGGGTCACCCTCAACCCCCTCCACACCCGCCGCGAGCGCCAAGGCCTCGTCCGCGGCTGCGGCAGACCCATCGACCGCGCCCCTGCGGGGGATCGTCATCGCGTCCACGGAATACAATTCCGACAACACGACCGACACAATCACGGCGTACGACCCCACGACGGGCGAGGTGACGGCGACGCGCACGTTCACCGTCCCAAGCGAGTACACGACATATACGGGTGGGGCTTGCGAACGCGAGCACTGCTATTCCCCCGACTTCGAGCGCGTCCTTGCGATCGACACTTCCGGGGGCAACGAGCGCGTCGCGGTCGCGTCCTCCGACGGCTCCTTCACGCTGCTCAATGATCTGATCCCCGTACCGCAAGGGTCGCGCTCCTACTCCAACGCATACGCCAAGTTCGGGCCCGACGGTTCCATCTACGTCGCGCACGAAGACAAGCCCGACGACGGGGACTTCGTCGGGACCCTTTACCGATTCGCCTCCGAGACTGAGGCACCCGAGGCCGTTCCCACCACCTTCACGGTCTCGAACACGCAGGACTTCCAGATTCTGCCCGATTCCACTCCCATCGCGATCGGCTACTACGCTTGGGCGGCCAACAACAGTGGCATCGGATGCTACGGAGCGCTCGCCGTCACCTCGGATGGGACGTGCCTGACCGTGGACAAGGACGCCGTGTACTCCAAGAAGGGAAAGCCTCTCTCACAGACGACGGAGTCCGACAAGTCCCTGCGCATCGAGGAGTGGACGAAGGTGAACCTGCCGAATCTCGAGGGCACCCACGAGATCGTCAAGACCCTGCGACTGAGCCCCGACGGCACGCGTATGGCGCTCCTGGCTCCATTCAAGAAGCTCGAAGACGACATGAGCTTCCAGCTCTACTCCGCTCCGGTGGGCGGAGGCGAGGCCACACAGCTGACAAAGGCCACGGACATCGCCGGTAGCAAACACATCATCCTCGCCTGGAGCGAGTGACACAGACCCGAGGCCGGGACCGCGACGCGCACCCCATCGCGCGAGCGGCCCCGGCCTCGCTCCATGCATACGACCGGCGCGGCGACGCTACTCTCCGGTGGCTTTCCTGGCCACGAGGGTGTTCGTCGCCTGTACCACCGGGCGCACGATCATCGAGTCGATGTTGACGTGGGAGGGGCGCTCCAGGGTCCACACGATCGCCTCGGCAACATCCTCGGCAACGAGGGGCTGAGCGACGCCCTCGTAGACGCGGTCCGCGGCCTCCTGGGAGCCGAGCCGGTTGAGCGAAAACTCCTCGGTGCGCACCATGCCGGGCGCAATCTCGATGACGCGCACGGGCTCGCCCACCAGCTCCTGACGCAGCGTGTTGGCGATGATGCGTTCGGCGTGCTTAGCGGCCACGTATCCGCCGCCACCCGGGTAGGTGTCGTGGGCGGCGGTCGAGGTCAGGAACACGAGGTCTCCCCCGCGCTCGCGCATCCCTGGCAAGAAAGCGCGCGAGCAGTGCAGGGCGGTGAGCACGTTGCGCTCGAACATCGCGCTCCACCTAGCGGGATCACCCTCCGCAACCCGATCCACGCCGATGGCCCCGCCGGCGTTGTTGACGACCGCATCCACAGGACCGCCCTCCAGGATGTGGGCGGCCATCTCCTTCACCTGAGCCTCATCGGTGAGGTCAGCCGCCCAGTACTCGCAGCCAATCTGCTCGGCGAGGGCCTCGAGGCGCTCGCGGCGCCGGGCCACGGCGACGACCTTCCACCCCCGCTCCGACAACAGGCGGGCGGTGGCCTGTCCGATTCCAGTGGAGGCTCCAGTAACGACAACGCGGCGAGAAGTGCTCATAGGGCAACAGTAATATCCCCGGGAACGCACCGTCGTGCACGCCCGGGGATACTCGCTGATGTCTCAGCCGTTGGGCAGGCCGTAGGCCTTGTGGATCAGCCAGATCGGGTGGACGACGTTCGCGCCCGTGGCCGTGCGCAGCTGCCAGCGGCACGTCTCCGTGTCACAGGCGGCCAGCTCTGCGTTAACCTGCTTGATGAAGTCGAAGACGGGGGCGCCCACGGCCTGGGCGATCGCGTACTTCTCCTTCTTCATGCCGTACGTGCCGGCGATGCCACAGCAGGGCTGCTCGGAATCCTTGACGGTCACACCGGGGATCAGGCTCATGAGCTCGATCGCGGGCTTGCCCAGACCCTGGGACTTCACCTGGCAGGGCGCGTGGTACGGGATGGTCACGTCGATGCGCTGGAAGTTCGTGTCCAGCTCGCCCTTGTCGTACAGGTGCAGCAGGAACTCGCTGATGTCCCACGTGCGGCTACCCACGTCGCGCAGCTCCGGGGTGTCCATCTCGAGGATCTCGTGGGCCTCGTGGCGCAGCATGCCGCCGCACGAGCCCGACGCGGAGATGATCGGGGCGTCACGGTTGACGCTGCGCAGGTCGTTGGTCAGCTTGGACACGTACTTGCGCGCGTCGTCGTACAGGCCGTTGGACTGCAGGGCCAGGCCGCAGCAGCCGTGCTTGGGGACCAGAACCTCGTAGCCCAGGTGCTCGAGCACCATGACCGAGTGGATCGAGGTCTCGACCTCAAAGTACTGGCCGGCGCATCCGTGGAAGAAGATCACCTGGCCGCGCGTGCCGGAGTTCGGCAGCGGCTTGTGCTTCTTGAACCAGGACTCGAAGGTGCGACCATACGCGCGCGGCATGGGGGCCGAGCGGTGCACGCCGATGACGGCCTCCATCGCCAGGCGAATCGGCTTGACGTCGAGCGCCCAGTTTGCGATCGGGGCGACCGGGGTCATCATGGTGCCGATCAGGGAGGTGCGGCCGATGAGGCGGTCGCGCAGCGGAATGCCGTGCGCTTCCTTCATGGCGGTGCGGCGGTGGTGGATGATCTCGGTGACCTTCACGCCCTGGGGGCACACGAGCGAGCAGGTGCCGCATGAGGAGCAGTAGTCGATGGACTTGTCCACCATCTGCCCGTCCTTGCGGAAGCGCTCGGCCTGCGGGCCGGAGTACTTGGGGCCGGCGAACAGGTCGGTGACACGCATGACGGGGCACTGGGTCTCGCAGATCGTGCACTTGACGCAGGAGTCGAGGCTCGCGCGCAGCGCGGCGTCACCACTCAGGGCGAAGACGTCCTCTTCCTCCACGCCCGGTCCCATCAGCGTTGACATTTCGAGGGTCATTTCAGTTCCTCCACGATCGAGTCGACGGCCGCGAGCGCGCTGGCCAGCGCGATTCCTTCGCCGCTCTTTTCACGCCAGCGGGTGGCGCCGGCCAGGTTGCCTCCGGCCGCGTACAGGTTCGGGCACACGGGCACGCCTTCCTCGTTCAGGACGCGCATGTTGTCGTCGACGGCGAGTCCTGAGAGGAAGAGGGGCTGGTCCTCGCCCCAGAAGTCGGCGTGCAGGAGCTGTCCGGAGGCGCCCATGACGGGCAGCCCGCAGACGGTCTCTCGCACGGTGCCGTAGGAGTCCATGTCGAGGGCGCCGGATTCGAAGCCGCCGGCGGCCAGGATGAGGGATCGGGTTTCCACGATCGTGGAGCGTCCCGCGCTGGCGTACTCGACGGCGCTCACGCGTCCGTCTGCCGTGTGCACAGCCTTGATCGGGGATCCGAGGATGACTCGGCACTTGTCGGAGGCGATGCGGGTGAGCAGCGCGTTGAGGCGCATGCCGGGTACCGACGGGGGCTGGATCGGGATCTCGAAGACGGGGTGTCCGAGCTTGTCCGCTAGGTCACGCCATGCATTCGGATCGTCGAGGCCGAGGACGGCTGGCAGGCCGACGATCTCCCCCTCTTCGAGGAGGGGACGGATCTGGTCTGCCAGGCGCGCGCGGTTCTCCTCGCGGTCGAGGCTGCGCGCGTGGTTGGTGCCGGTCGAGTCGACCTCACCCTCGCGCACGACATAGTCGACGGACAGGGCGCGCGCCTTGATCGGGGCGCCGTCAGGGCCGTTCTGGCGCGTCAGGTTCTCGGCGACGAGGCCGGGGTAGAAGTCCTTGAAGCGCGCCAGTCCGACGATGGCGTAGCGGGCGCCTGCCTGGGGGATGCCAGCCTCCATGGAGGGCGGGATCAGGCAGGTGGGGCGCAGCGCGCCAACCCCGGTGGGAATGCGCACGTTGCGGGCCTCATCGCCGATGAGGGCGTCCGCGCCGACGAGGTCACGCAGCCACGCGACGGATGCGCCGACAAAGTCGGGGGTGACGTGGCTGTAGGGGTGGGTCGGGCGCGAGGCCACGTGGCCTTCGAGAGCCTCCAGGGGCTTCTCGACCGGCTCGGGGCGGTAGCCGAGGATGTCGACCGTGCCCGTGCCGAGCTGGATGCCACCCACACCCTTCGTGACGAGCGTGACGCTCAGTCCCGCGTCAGCTGCTTTGATTGCGGCGGCCAGGCCTGCCAGGCCAGCGCCGATAACGACGACGTCCCTCATCGAACGACCTCCTCGCTGGGTGCGGGCAGGTGCTCGACATCGAGCGTGCCCTCGTGGATCCAGGCATCCAGTGCGGCCTGCCTGGCTTGCTTGCCAAACATGATGGGCCACAATCCGATCCAGCGGTTCTTCAGGAAGAGACGCAGGAGGGAGTTGGCGCGCATCGAGTCGATGTCTCCGCGCTCGTGGGCGATGCCCGCGGCGCGCTGGGAGCAGAAACCACCCTGGCAGGGGCCCATGCCCAGGCGCATCTGGCGACGCACGTCGTCGAGCTGCCCCTTGGGCAGGGTGTCCATGACGTTTTCAAGCATGGCTCGCGTAGCCATCTCGCACTCGCAGATGATCTGCTCGTGGGAGGGGGATTCGTTGCGCGATTCGACATTGTCGAGGCGGTGACCGATCGTGTACAGGCGCTCTTCCTTGGCGGGAGGAACGGCCTCGTCGGCGGTCTTGCAGGCGCGCTTTTCGCCCATCTCCTCGCACATGATGTCGACGATGCGCTCAGCCATGAGGCGGTAGGTGGTGAGCTTACCGCCCGCGATGGTGAGCATGCCGTAGACGCCGTCGCGCGTGTTGTGGTCGATGATGCTCATGCCGCGCGCCATGTGGCGGGTGTCGGTCGCGGACACGCGCGAGTCCTTGACGAGGGGGCGCGCGCCGGCCCAGGCGTGCACGGCACGGGACTTGCGGAAGCCGGGAATCATGGCCTCGCCGGAGTCGAGCATCTGCTGAACCTGGTCGGCGGGGATGGAGAGGCGATCCGGGTCGTCGGCCTTGAGGTCGGTCGTGCCGATGATGCACACGGTGTGGTCAGGCACGAGGATGTCGCCGTCGGCGGGCCACACGCAGCGGTTGATGACCGAATGGCTCAACCGGTGGTTCATGGCGATCATGATGCCGGCGCCGGGAACGACGTCGACGCCGTGGCAATCCGCCATGGCGGCGATCTGTCCGGCCCAGGGGCCGCCGCAGTTGAGGACGAAGCCGCATTCGATGCGCACGTCCTCGCCCCCGCGCTCGTCGTGGACGATGACGGCGCTGATGCGCTCGCCCTCGCGTTCGATCGAGGTGACGCGGTGGTAGGTCAGGACCTGCGCCCCGTATGCCTGCGCAGAGCGAATCGCTCCCCAGGTCATCTGCCAGCCATCGACCGTGCCGTCCTGGACCTCGAAGGCGCGCTTAATACGCGGGTCCAGGCGCGGTTCGCGACGCAGCGCCTCGGCGATGGAGATTTCGGCGGCGGGCACCTTTGCAGCCGCTGCGCGGGCCAGGAACTGATCCGCGTATTCCTCATCGTCCTGGGCGGTCACAACGAAGAGGCCTCCGGTGGCCTCGACGGCGTTGGCGTTGATGCGCTTGACGATCTCGTTTTCTTCGGCGCACTCGGTGGCCGACTCAGGATCGGACGCAATGTAGCGGCCGCCCGAGTGGAGCAGACCGTGGAAGCGACCGGAGGTTCCCTGAGCGATGTCCGCCCGGTCGACGAGGACGGCTGAGAAGCCGCGCATGGCGACGTCGCGGACGACGCCGGCACCGGTGGATCCGCCACCGATGACGCACACGTCAGTGCGAAGTGTCTTCACCGTTAAAAATCCCTTCACCTCTTGATGAGGAAGTGCCTCATTGCTCTCTCCATCATGCCCCTACACGCCCCTTTTGCACGAATGTACACACCGCTGTGCACATATGTGCACAACGGGGGTGTCTCAAACTGACATCCGCACTCCCCCGCACAATTCCGCGAGAAAATGACGAATTACATCCCATGCCCATCACGTAAATACAATCGACGTGTCCCTCGTGAACACTCATCCCACGCGACCCCCGCCTCTCCCCCTAGAGTTAAGACATGACGAACACACTGCTCGCCCGAGTCCTCGACACCGCGAACATCGATTCGACGGTGCGCCCGCAGGACGATTTCTACCGCCACGTCAACGGCACGTGGCTGGCGACCCACACGATCCCCGCGGACCGCCCCATGGACGGGGCGTTCCACACGCTGCGCGACGCATCCGAAAAGTACGCGCGCGCAATCGCCCAGGACGCAGCCGATGGCACGCTGGACGATCCGGATGCGCACCGCATCGCCACGCTGTGGACTCAATTCCTCGATGAGGACACCATCGAAGCAGCAGGCGCCACTCCCCTCAGCCCAGACCTCGACGCCATCAACGCCTGCACCACCCACGAGGAACTCGCCCGCGAGATGGGCCGCCTCATGCGCGAGGGCATCGGAGGCCTCGTCGGCGCATACGTGGGCACCGATCCGCACGATTCTTCGCGCTACATGGTCTCCCTCGTCCAGTCCGGCATCGGCCTGCCCGACGAGGCCTACTACCGCGAGGACGACTACGCACCGATCCGCGAGGCCTACGTCGCCCACACCGCCCGCCTCCTCGACCTCGCCGGCATGGCAGACCCGGAGGGCGCGGCCGCGCGCATCATGGAACTGGAAACCGCGATCGCCTCCCACCACCGCGACTCCGTGAGCAACCGCGACCCGCTACTCTCCGACAACCCGACCCCCTGGGAGGAGATTGCCACCCTGGCCCCCGGGTTTGACTGGGACGCGTGGGCGGAGGGTGCGCGCATGCCCGTCACCGGCCTCGTCGTGAACGTCGACCAGCCCGACTTCCTGTCGGCTGCCGCCGCCCTGTGGGCCGACACCGACCTGTCCGTGCTCAAGGAATGGCTGAGCGCCTCGGCGATCGACTGCCACGCGTCGCTCCTGTCGAGCGTTTTCGTCAACGAGAACTTCGACTTCCACGGCCGCACCCTGTCCGGCACGGAGGAACTGCGTCCGCGCTGGAAGCGCGCACTGGGCCTCATCGAGGCCTACCTGGGCGAGGCCATGGGCCGCGCGTGGGTGGCCCGCCACTTCCCGCCCAACGCCAAGGAAGCAATGGATGCCCTGGTGCGCCGCCTCCTCGACGCATACGGCGAGTCGATCCGCGGCCTCGACTGGATGAGCGAGGACACCAAGGTCAAGGCGCTCGACAAGCTCGCGACCTTCAACCCCAAGATCGGCTACCCCGTCAAGTGGCGCGACTACTCGACGCTGCACCTGGACCCTGAGGCTACGATCGTTGAGAACGTTCGCGCCGCCAACGCTCACGCCACCGACCGCGAATGGGCCAAGCTCGGCCGCCCTGTCGACCGCGACGAGTGGTACATGACTCCCCAGACCGTCAACGCCTACTACAACCCCACGCAGAACGAGATCGTCTTCCCCGCCGCGATCCTTCAGCCTCCATTCTTCGACACCGAGGCCGACGACGCGGTGAACTTCGGCGCAATCGGCGCGGTCATCGGCCACGAGATCGGGCACGGCTTCGACGACCAGGGCTCGCGCTACGACGGGGAGGGAAACCTGTCGAACTGGTGGACGGATGAGGACCGCGCCGCCTTCGAAGAGCGCACGCACGCCCTCATCGAGCAGTACGACGCACTCACCCCGATCATCCTCCTCGAGCAGGGCGAAGAGTCGGAGGAGGGTAACGAGCGCACGCTCCCCCACGTCAACGGCGCGCTCACGATCGGCGAGAACATCGGCGACCTCGGCGGCCTGACCATCGCATGGAAGGCCTGGGCGGCCTCGCTCGCCGAGCAGGGGCTGACCCCGCAGTCTGCTCCCATCATCGACGGCATCACCGGACCGCAGCGCTTCTTCTACTCGTGGGCACGCGCCTGGCGCACGGCCACGCGCCCCCAGTTTGCGCGCCAGATGCTGGCGATCGACCCCCACTCGCCCGCCGAGTTCCGCTGCAACCAGGTACTGCGCAACCTTGACACTTTCGCCCGGGCATTCGACGTGACCCCCACCGACGAGATGTGGCTGGAGCCCTCTCAGCGCGTCACCATCTGGTAAAAGCGTGTCCCAGCCGACAAAATACGGCGCGCCCCGCGCAATCACACCCAACACATGACAACATAGGAATGTTGAGCGCAACAGCGCTCCCATTCCATCAACGGAAAGGCAACCCATGCCAGGCCTGAACCTGACTCGCGAGGAAGCGACCGAGCGCGCCTCGATCATTTCCTCTGTGACCCGCTACGAGATCTCCCTGGACCTCACGCGCGGAGACACCGACTTCGGTTCATTCACCCGCATCGAGTTCGACGCGCGCGAAGGCGCCTCCACGTTCGCTGACCTCGTGTCCAACAACGTCCACTCGATCACGCTGAACGGCAACGCCCTGGACCCCTTCTCGGTGCACCAGGACAACCGCATCGCGCTGGAGAACCTTGCCGAGCACAACGTCCTCGAGGTTGAGGCGTCCTGCCAGTACATGCACACGGGAGAGGGGCTGCACCGCTTCGTCGACCCCGCCGACGGCCAGGCCTACACCTACTCCCAGTTCGAGGTCCCGGACGCCCGCCGCGTCTACACGACCTTCGAGCAGCCCGACCTGAAGTCCACCTTCACCCTGACGGTCAAGGCCCCCAAGGGCTGGAAGGTCTTCTCCAACGCGCCGACCCCCACCCCCGAGGAAGAGGGCGAGGCCTGGATCTACCGCTTCGCAACCACCGAGGTCATGTCGACCTACATCACCGCGATCGTCGCCGGCCCCTACGAGGGCACGACGGCCACGCTGACCTCCTCCGACGGCCGCACGATCGACCTGGGCGTCTACGCCCGCGCCTCGATCGTCGAGCACCTGGATGCCGACGAGATCATCGAGATCACCCGTCAGGGCTTCGAGTTCTTCGAGGGTGCCTACGGCATCGCCTACCCCTTCACCAAGTACGACCAGATCTTCGTGCCCGAGTACAACGCGGGCGCCATGGAGAATGCCGGCTGCGTGACCTTCCGCGACGCCTACGTGTTCCGTACGCGTCCCACCGAGGCTCAGCTGGAGGCTCGCGCCAACACGATCCTGCACGAGCTGGCGCATATGTGGTTCGGCGACCTGGTCACCATGAAGTGGTGGAACGACCTGTGGCTCAACGAGTCCTTCGCCGAGTTCATGAGCCACCTGGCTCTGGCCGAGGCCACCAAGTACACCGAAGGCTGGACGGGCTTCATGGTCCGCAAGGACTGGGGCCTCAAGCAGGATCAGCTGCCCACGACCCACCCGATCACTGCCGAGATCCGCGACCTGGCCGACGTCGAGGTCAACTTCGACGGCATCACCTACGCCAAGGGCGCCTCCGTGCTGCGCCAGCTCGTCTCCTACGTGGGACGCGACGCCTTCTTCGCGGGCCTGCACGAGTACCTGACGAAGCACTCCTACGCCAACGCCACGCTGGACGACCTGCTCTCCGAGCTGGCCGCCGCCTCGGGTCGCGACCTGGCCTCGTGGTCGAAGGTGTGGCTGGAGGAAGCCGGCGTCACCCTCCTGCGTCCGGTCATCACGACCTCTGAGGACGGTACGATCGAGCGCCTCGAGATCACGCAGGAAGCCTTCTCCGAGGGCGCATCCCTGCGCCCGCACCGCATGGGTGTGGCCGGCTACTCGCTGACCGAAGAGGGCACGCTGGCCCAGGTCTTCCGCGAGGAACTCGACATTGACGGCGCCTCCACGGTGATCGAGGCCGCCGCGGGCATCGCCCGCCCGGACTTCATCCTCGTCAACGACGGAGACCTCGGCTACGCCAAGGTCCGCCTCGACGAGCAGTCCCTGGCCTTCGCAATCACCAACATCACCAAGTTCACGGATTCGCTGACCCGCGGCGTCGTCATGGCCTCCGCGTGGGACATGACCCGCGACGGCGAGATGCCGGCACGCGACTACCTGAACCTGGCCCTGCGGGCCGTTCCCGTCGAGGACAACATGAGCCTCCTGACGCTCACCCTGCGTCACATCGACGAGGCCGTGCGCACCTTCGTGGCGCCGAAGTACCGCGCCGAGGCCGCCGAGGACACGGGCCGTCGCCTGCTCCTCCTGGCTCGCACGGCCGCCTCCGGCTCCGACGCGCAGCGCATGCTCGTCGCCGCCGCGGCCCGCAACGCGACCAGCCCCGAGCAGTTCGAGGCCATCCGCGCCCTCTACGACGGCACCCAGACCCTGGACGGCCTGGACCTCGACGTCGACCTCAAGTGGGACCTGCTGATCGCCCTGGTGCGCGGAGGCGCCGCCACCGAGGAGGCCATCGCAGCCCTGGAGGCTACCGACGACACGATGACCGGCCACCAGAACGCGGCCGCCGCTCGTGCGGCCCGCGAGGGCGAGTGGATCAAGGCCGACGTGTGGGACAAGGTCCTCACCGACACCTCGATCCCCAACGACACCCGCTGGGCGATGATCTCGGGCTTCTGGGCGCAGGCGCGCACCAACCCGTCGGCATACGCCGGCTACGTGGGCGAGTACTTCGAGGCCCTGGCGGGCATCTGGGAGACCTTCACCTTCCACACCGCCGAGGATCTCACGACGCTGCTCTTCCCGAACGCCCTCGCAGGCTACGCCCCCGAGGTCGACGTGGTCGCCTCCGGCAAGGCCTGGATCGAGGCTCACTCGGATGCCTCCGCCGGCACGATCCGCATCATCCGCGAGCTCATCGACGTGTGTGAGCGTCAGATCGCCAACCAGGCGGTGGACGCGGGCTGATCCGTTCGTCATAGACGCCAGGGGGCGTGGCCGCGCGGCCACGCCCCCTTCGCTTGCTCCTCCGACAACACGCTGGAACAGAATGGCCAGCAGCCAACAGGGAGCTTCAACCTGTTGGGGAGGATTCAACCCGATCAGAAGGGGTTGAATCTTCCTGATCGGGTGTAACGCGACTGAGCAACAGGCCACCATGCGGGCATTGGTTGCAACAGCCATACAACCACCCGGTCCACAACCTCAGCAAACGATCGTGCTTCAGTCTCAGATCCACAGGTACGGAAAGCCTCCCGTTTCTTGGAGATCTCCAAGAAACGGGAGGCAGTTCGGTGAAGGACGAAGCCGGGCTAAGAAGCGGCGCGTCAGCGCTTGGCTCGACGCGATGCGACAACCGCACCTGCGCCAGCGATCAGGACCGCGACGGCTCCCACGCCCACCCACACGGAGGACGCACCGGTCGCAGCGAGGGCATCAGCGCGCGCCTGAGTCGGGGTGGAAGCATTCTGGGATGCAGGGGTGGAGGCCTGCGTCGGATCAGCACTCGGGGTGATGTCAACGCGAGCAGTCACCGTTCCCTGATCGTCGGCGGGAGCGTTCGTCTCAGGTGCAGCCGGGGTGGTATCACCGTTCGCGGGGGCTGAAGGCGCGGCAGACGGGTTGCCATCACCGTTGGCGGGGGCTGAAGGCGTGACAGACGGGTTGCCATCGCCGTTGGCGGGAGCGGAAGGCGCAGCAGACGGAACGGAAGGAGCCGGTGTCTGGCTGGGTTCCTGACCCGCAGAGGGGTTACCATCGCCGTTCGCAGGAGCGGAAGGCGCGGCCGACGGGGCCTGCTGATCGGGCGTCGGACCTGCCCCATCACCCACGGAGGGGTTGTTGCCATCCTGCGCGACAGACAGCGTCGTGCAACGCGTCAGGGCATCGCGATACTCGGTGGCGGTCAGGTAGCGGCCAGCGTTCTGCCCGCCCTGCAGCGTGACGCCGCCATCCTTTTCAGGACGCACGGCGGTCTGCGACGCAATGGACTCCGCGACGCGGTCAAGCTCAGCATCGATATCCGAGAGCGAGGCGGCGGGCTTGCTTTCCTCAGCCGAGGCCAGGTACTCGTCCAGAGCAGCCTGAGCGGCGTTGACAGATGCCTGCGCGTCGATCACGGCCTGCTGACGATCAGCGGAGGGTGCGGTGTCGGCGGGTGCGGGCGTTGAGGTCGCGGGCGCAGCAGATCCAGCCTTTGCGGGGAGGCTCGACACGTCGACGGGGAGGGCGACACCGGGAAGGGAACCCACCTTGTTCTGCCAGGAGTTGGCGCGCTGCGCGTCGCCGCCACCCGCGAGGCCGGAGACGTAGTTGGTGTTGTCGGCGTTGAAAGCGGCGCCGTCGAAGCCGTACGCGGACGCAGTATCGCCAGTCGTGTGGAAGCGCGACGCGTTGGGCGAGCCGCCGGTGACGGCGTAGAACTTCTGCGTGCCGTAGATACGCGTGAAGTTACCGTGCTTCGCGATGTGCACGCCGACGCCGACAACATTGTTCTGGGCCAGCATGTTCTTGTCGTGGCCAGAGGAGTTCTTCCACTGATCGAAGAGGGCGTCCGCCGCCTGCATCGGATTCTTGGAGGTGCCGTAGGCGCCCCACTTGTCGCCGAAGTTCTCGCGGTGGTTGTAGGCGATGTTCTCACCGGCGTAGGTTGTGTCACCGCCGTCGAGCTTGCCTACGCCGAAGTACTTGTAGTCCGGGTCGTGGTTGAAGTCATCGCTGTCCGACATGTGCTTGCTCCACGCGCGAGCGTCGGTAGTCACCGTATCGGAGACGACCAGCTCGGGCAGGCCAGCGTTGGCTCGGTAGGCGTTCATCTTCTGAATGATGAGAGCCTCGATGATGCGCGCCTGAGTGGCGTCGTCAACCTGGGACCAGTCAACCCAGTCGAGGCCACGGCTCGCAGTATCCGCTGCGGGCGCAGCCTCACCGGCGGAGGAGGTGGGCTCAAGGGCGCTCTGCTGGGCAGCCTCGAGTGAAGTCTGCGCATCGGCGAGGGCAGCTCGCAGCTCGGACTCACGGGCAGGGTCCAGGGCGGGAGTCGCAGAGTTACCCGCAGCCGCGGCGGCGTAGCTCGCCAGAAGTGGATTGTATTCAGCGGTGATGCGACCTTCCGCCCCCGACAGGGCGTTGCAGAACGCGTCGCCGGTCGTCGCGTTTCCCTCAGCGAGGGTAGGGATAACGACTAGGGAAGCCGCGATCGTGGTTGCAGCGAGGACCACGGACGTGTGTGTACGAGTGAGCTGGAACGACATTGACTACCGGCCTAACACGATGGAACAAGAACAGGTAAATCTTTCCACGCGGTACAGCATTTTTCAAGGTTTTTTCAGTAAGTCTTTACGGGTGAATCCACCTATTTTCAATGATTTCTCAGTTTGACAGATTTTGAATATCCCATATGCCGATACCGAAACGTTATATTTCGGATAAAACAACTGACCAAGCTGCAACCACAAGCATGACCGTTGCTCATGCAATAAAAAAATCGACATCCGAAATCGGATGTCGAAATTTTCTGTGGAGCTAGGGGGATTCGAACCCCCGACCTCTTCCATGCCATGGAAGCGCGCTACCAACTGCGCCATAGCCCCGTTATTTAGTTCGTCGCCGTGGCGACCTGATAAATAATAGCGAACCTTTCGAGAATCACGCAAATCCAATCGAGTGCCCCTCGTCACAACGCTCGAAAACCTCAAGATTCTGCGGTGACGAGGGGCCCGAGAGCCATCACGCCCCCAAAATGTCCTCACGAGAGCCGATGTTATGCGACGCCAGGCGCCACCCGCTGATCGCCGCGCTCTTAGAGGTCGACATCCCGACAGGCACGAGCTCCGACCAGTGGCAGTTATCGACGCCGCGCAGCCCATTGAAGACCGCCGGATCCAGGCCCAGCAGCGACACGATGCCACGCGCGATCGCGGAGCCATGCGAAACGACGATCAGAGACTGGTCCCCACGGCACGCCCGTGCCGCTTCTAGGACGGCATCGCGAACGCGCTCACCCACGACCTCGGAGCGTTCCACCTCGGCGAGATCACACTCCCCCTGCGCGCGATACTGCGCGTAGGCCTCGGGCTGCTCGGCGGCGATCTCCTCGTAGGTCTTGCCCTCGAAGCTCCCGTAGAAGCGCTCCGTGAGCCGCTCGTCGAGTTCCGGCCCTTCGCAGGGGTAGCCCGCGATGTCAAAGACGCGTGCGATGATCCTCGCGGTATCAACCGCGCGCCCCAGGGGCGAGCTCACGATACGCACTCCCCCGTCGTCGTAGCTACGCCCATCTTCGGCGGCAATCATGCCAACCTCGGCGCTCGGCTCGCACAGGCGGCTCGCCAGCACACCGGCGGCACCCGCCGCCTGGGACCTTCCGGCCTCGTTCAGGGGTTGATCGATGCGCCCCTGAAAGCGCCGTGCCAGGTTGAAGTCCGTCTGGCCGTGGCGCAGCAGGACGATCCGCGAGGCGCTCACTGCTCGCTCTCCACCCCGTGCGCGGCGGCACGCTCGGCGGCAGCGGCGCGGGCCTCATCGATGTCGACGTCAATCGGCACGGCCGGGCAGTCGCCCCACAGGCGTTCGAGCGCGTAGTACTCGCGCTCTTCCTCAGACAGGACATGGACGAGCAGATCCGAGTAATCCAGGAGCACCCAGGTACCCTCCGCACGCCCCTCGATGTGGGCGGGGCGGCGCTGATGCTCGACCCAGATGCGATCCATGATGTCCTCGGCAATGGCGCGCACCTGACGGTCCGTCGGCGCCGAAACAACCACGAAGGCGTCCGCGAGAGCGAGCTTGCTGGTCACGTCGACAAGCACCGGGTTGATGCCGCCGCGGTCGTGCGCGGCGCGAGCAACCAGGCTCGCCAGTTCTGCGGTAGCGTCGGGAAGGCTCACGTTTCTCCTTGGGTTAGGACCGATACAGGCCGTATTTGTTGATGTATTGGACGACGCCGTCGGGCACCAGATACCACACCGGCTTCCCCTCTTCGACGCGCGTGCGGCAGTCCGTCGACGAGATCGCCATGGCGGGGACCTCCAGCAGCGACACGGACTCGTGCGGCAAGCCGGGATCCGACAGGTTGTGCCCGGGGCGCGTCACGCCGATGAAGTGGGCCTGCTCAAAGAGCTTATCGGCGTCCTTCCACTGCGCGATCTGCGCCAGCGCGTCGGCACCCGTGATGAAGTAGAAATCCGAATCCGGGTATTCGCGCGACAGGTCCGCCAGCGTATCGATCGTGTAGGTCGTCCCACCACGGTCAATATCCACGCGAGACACGGCAAAACGAGGGTTCGAGGCGGTTGCGACGACCGTCATCAGGTAGCGGTGCTCCGCCGAGGTCACGCGTCGATCCGCCTTAAAGGGCTGCATGGCCGCCGGGACGAAGACGACCTGGTCGAGGCCGAAGACGTCCATGACCTCCGAGGCCGCAACAAGGTGGCCGTGGTGGATCGGGTCGAAGGTGCCGCCCATGATGCCGATCGCGCGACGACGACGCAGCGCGCGCGGGGGATGCTGGGGCGAGGCCGGGGCCGCGGTCGCCCCCGCCGTGGCCTCGGTGGTCTTTTCGATCGCCGCCTCCTCTGAGGCGGCCGCCGCATGGTTGTCCTGCGCGCTCACGGGCGAATCGTTCCTTCTCCCTCGTAGATCCACGTGGTCGTCGTCAGCTCCGCCAGGCCCATCGGGCCACGCGCGTGCAACTTCTGCGTCGAGATACCCACCTCGGCGCCCAGGCCCAGCTGACCGCCGTCCGTGAAGCGCGTCGAGGCGTTCACCGCGATAGCCGCGGCGTCGATGCCCGATCGGAACGCGCGCACGACGGCCACGTCGGATGCCACGATGCCCTCCGTATGCCCCGAGGAATAGCGGCGAATATGCTCAATCGCCTCGTCAACGTCGGCAACGACGCGCACAGCCAGGTCCATCGAGAGGTACTCGGTCTCCCAGTCGGCCTCGGTCGCGTCAACGATCATCTCCGCATCGATCGAAGGCTGGCCATCGACAACGGCCCGGGTGGCCTCGTCCGCGTGGATCGTCACGCCCGCCGTCGTCAGACGGGTGATCGCGGCGACGAGGAAACGCTCGGCAACGTCGGCGTGCACGAGCAGAGTCTCCGCCGCGTTGCACACGCCCACGCGCTGCGTCTTCGCGTTCATGATGATGGCCTCGGCGGCCTCCAGGTCAGCGGAGGCATCCACGTACACGTGGCAGTTACCCGTGCCCGTCTCAATGACCGGAACCCGAGACTCTTCGACGACAGCATTGATCAGCCCCGCTCCCCCTCGCGGAATCAGCGCATCGATCGCGCCACGCGCACGCATCATCGCTCGGGCACCCGCGCGGCCCCACGGATCCACCGTGGTAATCGCATCGGCGGGCAGGCCGACGGAGGTCAACGCATCGCGGCACACCTCGATGAGCACGCGATTCGAGGACTGCGCGGCGCTTCCACCGCGCAGCACGACCGCGTTGCCGGCCTTCAGAGCAAGCGAGGCAGCGTCAATCGTCACGTTGGGGCGTGCCTCGTAGATGATGCCGATAACGCCCAGGGGGACGCGTTCCTGCGTCACGCGCAGGCCAATATCGGTGCGCATGCCGCGCACGACCTGACCGATTGGGTCAGGTAGACCCGCGATCTCCCGGACGGCCTCGGCGATTCCCCGAATACGATCGGGCGTCAGCGCGAGGCGATCCAGCAGGCCCTCGCTCATCTGCTCCGCGCGACCGCGGGCGACATCTTCAGCATTAGCGGCCAGGATCTGGTCACTGCGATCAATGAGCGCAGCCGCAATCGCTTCGAGACCGCGGTTCTTTACCTGGGTCGTCGCGTTCGCGAGCACTCGCGCCGCAGCGCGAGCAGCATCCGTCACCTGGGAAATATCTGCAGCAGTATCCACCGGGCCATCATGGCACACGAGAGCCTGTCAAGCCGCGTCAGTCAGCGCTCAGCGCAGAAAATGCGTCGCCCAACACCGCCAGATCGTCGCGGTGGATGGCCGGCCTGGGATGCTCGTGACCCGCAGCCTGCAGTTCCGCGGTGCCCGACCCGGCGATCTCGGCCAGAGTGTCGGAGTCGTATCCCGACACTCCTCGGGCGACCAGACCAGTCGGGGAGGCCACATCGACGACGTCGCCGGCCTCGAAGTGGCCGAGCACCGAGCGTACGCCGGCCACCAGCAGAGACTTCTTGCCGACCGTGATCGCCTGGGCGGCACCCTCGTCGACGATGATCTCGCCACGCGACGGAGCCACGTGAGCGATCCACAGGCGCCGCGAGGCCGGACGCTCCTGCGACGGCTCAAACCACGTGCCAACCTTCTTGCCCGCGAGCACCGACTCCAGAGCATCCGCGGATGCCAGCTGCACGCCGATACCGCTGGTGGTCGCCAGCATGGCGGCCTGCACCTTCGTCGCCATGCCGCCCGTGCCCACGCGAGAGCCAGCTCCGGTCACGAGCACGCTCATGAGGTCGTCCGCGCTCTCGACCCGTTCAATCAGCTTCGAGCCCGGGTGGTCCGGAGGAGCCGTGTAGAGGCCGTCGACGTCCGTCAGCAGCACGAGGGCATCGGCCTTGATCATCTGGGCGATGAGTGCCGCAAGACGATCGTTATCGCCGAAACGCAGCTCGCGGGTGGTCACCGCGTCATTTTCGTTGAGAACCGGGACGACTCCGAGGCCGAGGAGACGCGTCAGCGACGCGCGCACGTTCGTGTAGTGATCGCGACGCATAACGTCGTCCGTGGTCAGCAGAACCTGGGCGGCATCCAGGTGATGCGCCTGGAAGGCGGCCGTCCACCGCGCCATCAGAAGCCCCTGGCCCATCGCGGCAGCGGCCTGCACGCTCGGCAGGTCCTTCGGCTTGGAGGTGAAGCCGAGCGGATCAAGGCCCGCAGCGACCGCGCCCGACGACACAATGACGACCTCGCGGTCCGCCCCGCGCCAGCGCGCCACGAGGCGCGCGACGGAGTCAATACGATTCAGATCCAGGCCGCCGTCCTCGCGCGTGAGCGACGACGAGCCGATCTTGACGACGATGCGAGAAGCCGCGGACACTCCACTCATGACTGATCCGACGCGTCGGTCCAGTGTCCGGCCTGGCGCTCCGTCCACAGCTCGTCACGGGCAGCGGTCTTGGCGTCCATGACCTGGTGGTACACCTCGCGGCGTTCCTTACGGCTCGGACGCGCGTTCTGGTCCAGGCGCAGGTCGGTGCCGCGCGAGCCCAGCAGCTCCGGTCCGGTCGTGAGGGTCGGCTCCCAATCGAAGACGACGCCACCATCCAGGTCACCAATCACGACGGTGTCGCCGGCGACCGCGCCGGCCTTCATCAGCTCGTCCTCGACGCCGGCAGCGTTCAGGCGATCCGCGAGGTAGCCCACGGCCTCGTCGTTCGCGAAGTCGGTCTGACGCACCCAGCGCTCCGGCTTGTCGCCGCGCACCTGGAAGACATCTTCGCCGTCCTTACGGGTCTTGCGCACCGTGATCTCCACGCTGCGCCCGACGGCCTTCGGGCGAATGACGGGACGGGCGGCCTCGAGGGCGGGACGCTTCGCGCGCTCCGCCTCGACGATGCCGGCCAAGGTAAAGGACAGCTCCTTGAGGCCCTCATGGGACACGGCGGAAACCTCGAGGACGGGCCAGCCGAAAGACTCAAGGTCCGGGCGCGTAATCTCCGCGAGATCACGACCGTCCGGGATGTCGATCTTGTTCAGGACGATGACGCGGGGACGCTCCATGATCGGCACGTAGCCCTCGACCTGCGTCAGGTCGCCCTGGTAGGCCTCCAGCTCGGCCTCGATGATGCGCAGGTCCTCAACCGGCTCACGATCGGTCTCGAAGGCAGCGGTGTCGAGCACGTGCACGATGACGGCGCAACGCTCGATGTGGCGCAGGAAGTCAAGGCCGAGGCCTCGGCCCTGGGAGGCACCGGGGATCAGGCCGGGAACGTCGGCGACCGTGTAGCGCGTATCGCCGGCCGACACGACTCCCAGGTTCGGGACCAGCGTCGTAAAGGGGTAATCGGCGATCTTCGGGCGCGCCGAGCTCAGGGCCGCAATCAGCGAGGACTTACCCGCCGACGGGAAGCCGACGAGAGCCACATCCGCGACGGACTTCAGCTCAAGGATGACGTCTCGCTCCTCGCCGGGCTCGCCCAGCAGGGCGAAGCCGGGCGCCTTACGAGCCTTCGACGCCAGCGCCGCGTTGCCCAGGCCACCGCGGCCACCTTCGGCGACCACGTAGCGTGCGCCCGCACCCGTCAGGTCAGCGAGCAGCTCACCCGACATCGACTTGACGACCGTGCCCTCGGGAACCGGCAAGATGATGTCCGCGCCGGTCTTACCCTGACGGAAGTCACCCATGCCGGGCGTGCCATTATCCGCACGACGATGCGGGCTGCGGTGGTAGTTCAGCAGCGTGGTCTCCTGCTCGCTCACCTCAAGGATGACCGAGCCGCCATTGCCGCCGTCTCCGCCGTCAGGGCCGGCCAGCGGCTTGAACTTTTCACGCTTAATCGAGGCAACGCCGTTACCGCCGTTGCCACCCATCGCATGCAGAGTCACGCGATCCACGAAGTCTGCCACTGTTGCTCCTGACGACTATAATGAATGTTGAAAAGGGCGCCCGGCAACGCCGGACGCCCTTTATGCGCGCGGTCTCAGGCAGAGACCGGCGAAACGCTGACGACCTTGCGATCGCGCTTGCGGCCGAACTCAACCGCACCGGCGCGCAGGGCGAACAGGGTGTCATCCTTGCCACGGCCAACGCCGTCGCCAGGGTGGAAGTGGGTGCCGCGCTGACGAACGAGGATCTCACCAGCGTTGACCAGCTGGCCGCCGTAGCGCTTCACGCCGAGGCGCTGCGCGTTCGAGTCGCGACCGTTACGGGAGGAACCAAGGCCCTTCTTATGTGCCATCAGTTGCTACTTTCTGCTCGTGGGAACGTCGGGTTCAGGCGATCTCGGTGATCTTGACGACCGACATCTTCTGACGGTGTCCCTGGCGCTTGCGGTAGCCCGACTTGTTCTTGTACTTAATGATGGAAATCTTGGGGCCCTTGGCCGAGTCAACAACCTCAGCCTTGACGGAAACCTTGCCCAGCTTGGCTGCGTCAACGGTGATGGCGTCGCCATCCACCAGCATCAGCGGCTGGAGCTCGATGCTCGAACCGATTTCTTCTGCCAGCTTGTCGACGACGACGACGTCACCGACGGACACCTTTTCCTGCCGGCCGCCAGCCTTGACGATCGCGTAGACCACGTTGGAGCTCATCTCTTCTCGTATTCGTAACCGGAATCGCGCCTCGAAACTGCCGAGGACTTGTCTCATTGTCATGATTCCGTTGGCGCTTGTTGCGCCGACGATCAAATTTAGCCGATTCGCACGCCGGATTGCAAGCCGGCACGGTCACGGGCGGGTGTGAAGTGCTGTGCGATTCCACACCCTACGCTCGGGGGAGGGATGATCGCCCCTCCCCCGGCGCCTGGAGCATTAACCGGCGTCAACGATGCCGGTCGATACGGCGCGACGACGGCGCTTGACGCGCGGTTGATCGCTCGCCTCGGGAAGCGCAATGTCATCGGTCGACTTGGTCGGCACCGCCGGAGCGCTCACCTCAGCGCGCGCGGGCAGGTCGATGACGACGGGGGCGGGAGCCGCGTCGGGCTCGACGACGCCGGTCGAGACGGCGGCACGGCGCTTACGAGTCTTGCGCGGCGCGGC
>ERZ809296.1551-NODE-1551-length-26231-cov-6.300581_pt1 | contig 26231 bp, 20 predicted proteins | sample MGYA00520511_ERZ809296 | MGnify/ENA primary metagenome ERZ809296 (study PRJEB31576, sample SAMEA3212662) | Homo sapiens | biome: human-gut; feature: human gut; material: fecal | place: Sweden | collected 2012 ... | reverse complement strand
GGGGCAGCCCCCGCCGAAAGGGCGGGCGCTGCTTCGGTCTATAGGAGGATTTAAACATGCAAATTGAAAAGAATGCTGTGGCGGGCACGCTTGAATCCAGCGACGCGCTGGTGACGGTTGAGCCTGCCGAGCAGGGCATTGAGCTGGAAATTTCGTCCAGCGTCATGAATCAGTACGGGCGGCAGATCCGCCAGACTGTGCTGGAAACCCTCGACCGCCTCGACGTGAAGAGCGGCAAGGTGACGGTCGTGGATAAGGGCGCGCTGGATTGCACGCTCAAGGCGCGTGTGGAATGCGCCGTGTTCCGCAGCTGCGATAAGAGCGCGGCGGGGATTCCGTGGGGAGGTGTGATCCAATGATCAAACGCCCGAAGCCGGAACGTTTCCGCCTGCGCCGCACGATGATGTTCATGAACGCGCAGAAGCCGGGACTGATTAAGGACGCTTATATCTATGGCTGCGACTCCATCATGCTCGATCTTGAGGACGCCGTTGCCGAAAACCAGAAGGACGCGGCGCGCTTCTCCCTGTATCACGCGCTGACGACGATTGACTACGGCAACACCGAGGTCATCGTCCGTATCAACGGTCTGGATACGCCGCACTGGCAGGAAGATATCCGTGTGTGCGTCGCGGGCGGCGCGGACGGCATCCGCATCGCCAAGTGCGAGAGCGCGCAGGACGTGAAGACGGTTGAAGAGCATGTGGCAGCCGCCGAGCGCGAGTTCGGCGTGGAAGTGGGCCGCACGCTGTTGATGGCTGCGCTGGAAAGCCCGAAGGGCATCATGAACGCCTACGAGATCTGCACCGCTTCCGACAGAATGCTGGGCTGCGCCATCTCCGGCGGCGACTTCCGCAAGTGCATGCAGACCAAGTTCCAGAAAGACGGCATCGATATGCTCGTCGCCCGCGGCCAGATGCTGATGGCGGCGCGCGCGGCCGGCGTGCAGTGCTTCGATACGGTGTTCACCGATCTCGACGATAACGAGGGCTTTGAAGCCGAAGTCCGCCAGAACAAGGCGATGGGCTTTGACGGCAAGAGCCTCATCAACCCGAAGCAGATTCGTCTGGTTCACCAGATTTTCGCCCCGACCGAGAAGGAAGTCGCGCAGGCGGAAGCGATGGTCAGCGCGTTCCGCGAGGCTGCGGCCGCCGGTATCGGCGTGTTCACGGTCAACGGAAAGATGGTTGACGTCGCCTTTATTCCGGGCGCAGAGCGCACGCTGAAGCTGGCGAAAGCCTGCGGCATGTATGAGGGGGATCTGGTATGAAAAACGCAGTTGGACGCGATATCCCGGAGGAGCTCCTTGTGAACGGCAAGGAGGTCTATCAGGGCAAAAATTATATGGACGGCAAGTATTTGCAGAAGGCCGCCCCGCGAACCCGCCGCTATGAAAAGCCGCAGGAGAGCAAGATTGTGGAAACGCTGGCCGACGCGCTGCGTCAGTGCGGTGCGAAGGACGGCATGACGTTCTCGTTCCACCATCATCTGCGCAACGGCGACTATGTTGTGAACATGGTCATGAAGGCCGCGATTGAGGAACTCGGCCTGAAAGACCTGACCATCGCTGCCACGTCTCTGGGCGAGGCGCACGACCCGATTGCCGAGTATATTGAGGAAGGCAAGGTCATCGGCATTCAGACCAGCGGCATTCGCGGCAGAATGGGCCAGGTCGTCTCCGAAGGCAAGCTCAAGACTCCGGCCATCATCCGCAGCCACGGCGGCCGTCCGCGCGCAATCGAGGCGGGTGAAGTGCATATCGATATCGCCTTTGTCGCCGCCCCGACGAGCGACTGCGTGGGCAACTGCCGCGGTATTGGCGGTAAGAGCAACTGCGGCTCGATGGGTTACGCGATGACGGACGCGAAGTATGCAGATCACGTGGTCGTCGTCACCGACTGCCTGGTGGATTTCCCGAACATGCCCGCGTCGGTTGAAGCGATCGATGTGGACGCGGTTGTGGTCGTCGATTCCATCGGCAACCCGAAGAAGATCGCCTCTGCGGCGGCGCGTATCAGCCAGAATCCGCGCGACCTGATGATGGCGGAAGACGTGGCGAAGGTCATCGCTTCCACGCCGTACTTCAAGGAGGGCTTCTCCTTCCAGACGGGCGTCGGCGGGCCGAGTCTGGCTGCAAACCTGTTCCTGGAAAAATATATGGACGAGCGCGGCATCAAGATGGGCTGGGCCATCGGCGGCATCTGCGGCCCGATGGTGGAGCTGCTCAAGAAGGGCAAAGTCGGCAAGGTCATCGATGTGCAGGACTTTGACCTCGACGCGGTCAATTCCATCAATCAGACGCCGAACCACTTTGAAATGAGCGCCAGCCAGTATGCCAACCCGGCGAACAAGGGCGCGTTTGTCAATAAGCTGGATTTCGTCGTTCTTGCGGCGTTGGAAATCGATACCAAGTTCAACGTCAACGTGCTGACCGGTTCGGACGGCGTGCTCCGCGGCGCGCCGGGCGGACATCCGGATACGGCGGCGGGCAGCAAGGTCTGCATCATCGTGACCCCGTTGGTGCGCGGCCGCATGGCGACGGTCTGCGAAGACGTTGTGACCGTCACGACGCCGGGCGACTGCGTGGATGTGCTGGTCACGGATTACGGCATTGCGGTCAACCCGCTGCGTCCCGACCTCATCAAGTGCCTCGACGATGCGGGCATTCCGCACGTTTCCATTGAATCGCTCAAGGAGAAGGCATACAGCATTGTGGGCCGCCCCGATCCGGTTCAGTTTAAGGACAAGGTTGTCGCCGTGCTTGAGGCGCGCGACGGCACCATCCTCGACGTGGTGCGCGAAATTAAGCCGTACACCTTCGAGGACTAATCTCTCCTCCAACATCCCATACCATTGGAGTTTCCCCATGATAGCGGAACGGGCGCGAAGCGATAAGCTTCGCACCCGTTTCGTTTGGTGTATACATTTAGAATGTATAAAGGAATGTATCGAAGCCGTTAAAAGGCGTTAATGCGATGAAATAACGCAAAAAATAATCCAAGTATTGCTGAAATATAAGGTTAAGATTATCCTAAACATATTTTTTTTCATATTTGCGTTATACCCCTCGCGCATATTATGATAATGCCACAAATAAACAGGAAAACTGCAACGATGAAACTTGAGCCGGTGAGCGAAAAACGGCTTGGGGAAAAAGGAGGGGAAAGTTGATGAAAATGTTCGCATATCCCGCAGCCGCGCACGCACCGCTGTTGCGCCCTGCGGCCTGTATGGGAACGGCCTAGAATTCCGGAAGCCTCAACCCAAAAAGAATTTCCCCGCTGCAAGGGGTAAAGGAGTGACAGCGCTGTGTTTGAACTGATTATCAACATTCTGCTCTTCATCTTCTTTGGCTATACGTTCTTTACCCACGTGCTGGAAGCGGCTGTGCCCGCGAGTGTCGCGCGCAATCCCTATGCGCTCCAGCCGGACGTCTGGCCAAAGGCGATTATCATTCTGCTTGAAATCTGCCTGCTGATCAACATCATCCAGATTATCAGAAAGAACAAAGGCAACCCGGAGTTTACGCTCGGCGCATTTGCCAAGAGCGTGCCGGCGTTCCTCAAAAGCAAACTGTTTTTCGGCATTGTGATTATGGTCGTCGCGTCCTTCATTCTGGAGACGGTCGGCTTTATCGTAACTTCGATGTTCATTCTGTTCTTCTACGGCCTGCTGATTGGTGAGAAGAACATTGTCCGCCTGCTGATTGCTTCCGTGTGCATCACGATGGTGCTCTACATCGTGTTCAGCGGCATGCTCAGTGTCAACCTGCCGCGCGGCACCATCGGCTTCCTGCGCAACTTCGCGCTGTCGCTTGAATCGATGGTCGCGGCGGTCAAGAATATCTTTTAAGGAGGCGACAATATCATGAGTATGGGACAACTTCTGGCCTCCGGTTGTGCGGCGGTCTTTAATCCGGGCATGTTCCTGATGGTCTGCGTCGCCATCATTCTGGGCACGATCTTCGGCGCGCTGCCGGGCGTTTCCGCCACGATGGCGGTTGCCCTCGGCCTGACCTTCACCTACACGATGGAACCGATTCCGGCGATTGTTTTCCTCGTCGCGATCTATTGCTCGTCCATCACGGGCGGCTCGATCACCGCAATTCTGTTCAAGATTCCGGGCGTTCCTTCTTCCGCGCCGACCACGTTTGACGGCTATCCGATGGCGCAGCGCGGCGAAGCGGGCAAGGCGCTGGGCATAGCGCTGTTTGCGTCGGCCATCGGCGGCCTGTTCTCCGCGATTGCGATGTTCCTGCTATCTCAGCCGCTGACGAAGGCCGCGCTCCAGTTCGGCCCGAGCGACCTGTTCGCCGTGACCTTCATGGGTCTGTCCATCCTGACGTGTTTGGACAGCGACCACGTGTTGACCTGCATCATCTCCGGTCTGCTGGGTCTGCTGCTGGCTTGCGTCGGACAGGATAAGATGTACGCGGTGCAGCGCCTGACCTTCGGCAGCCGCAACCTGTTGGCCGGCATTGACATGATCCCGGTGTTGATCGGTTTGTTCGCGGTGACAGAGGTCTTCAAGCAGACCGATCCAAAGAAGAAGCGCCTTTCCGCTGAGGACGGCATTTCCGGCGGCAAGGTCAACACCAAGATGCCGACGCTCAAGGAGATCTGGTCGATCAAGTGGACGATGCTTCGCTGCTCCGTGGTTGGCACCATCGTCGGCATTCTGCCGGGCGCCGGCGCGACGATCGCTTCCTTCATGTGCTACACGATGGAAACGAAGATCTCCAAGTATCCGGAAAAGTTTGGCACCGGTATCATTGACGGCATTGCCGCTTCCGAAACGGCGAACAACGCCGCGACCGGCGGCGCGATGGTTCCGCTGCTGTCCCTCGGTATTCCGGGCGGCAACGCCGCGGCGGTTATGATGTCTGCGCTGACGCTTAAGGGCGTCCAGCTTGGGCCGCTGCTGCTGACGAACCAGCCGACCTACCTCTCCGCGACCTTCATGTCCATGATCGTCACGAACATCCTGATGGTTATCGTCGCGATGGCGATTGCGAAGGTGTTCGCGCAGATTCTGGCGATTCCGTATTCCTACCTTGGCCCGATTATCATGATGCTCGCGCTCATCGGCACCTATGGCGACCAGATGTCCGCCACGAGCGTGCAGATCATGGTGCTTTCCGGCATTCTGGGTCTGATCGTTCGCGCCTGCCACCTCAACAGCGCGGCCATCGTTCTGGGCCTCGTGCTGGGCAGCATGTGCGAGCAGAACTTCTCCCGCGGCTACCTGATGGCGCGCGCGAACGTCCTTCAGATGTTCAACCCGGCGCTGCATCCCATCGCCTTTGTGCTGATTATCGTCTGCATTGTGATGCTGATCAGCCCGATGGTGATGAGCATGAGGAAAAAGAAAGCCGCGAAATAAAACAGCCACACCTGCAACTTCTTTATAGCAAACAGCGCCCGTCCGCAAGGAAGGGCGCTGTTTGCTGTGCTTCTTTTATCCCAATAACAGACTCATAACCGGCACGGTCGCCAACGACAGCAGCGTGGAATAGGCGATGGCCCGCGCGGCAAAACGGCTGTCGCCGCCGTAAAGCTCGGCCTGCATGGCGGTCAGCGTGCCGCAAGGCATGGCCGTCAGCAGATAAATCGTGCGCCATACGCAGTCGTCCAGATGCAGCGGACGAAGGAGGAGGAGCGCCAGCAGCGGCAGCACAATCAGGCGCAGCGCGGCGGCAATGTGATAATCCTTGTCCTTCAAATCGCCGGGGCGAATGCCGCAGACCCGCGTGCCGATGAGCAGCATGGACAGCGGCGTGGTCAGCCCGCCAACGAGCGACATTGTCTGCGAGAGAATATCGGGCAGGGTGATATTGAGACAGAAAACCGCGAAGCCGATGAACGCCGAAATGACGTTCGGGTTGAGCAGCACGCGTTTGAGGCTGATGTTCTGCCGCCCCTGAAACAGGCTCACGCCGACCGTCCACGTTACAAAGACAAAGGCGATGTTGTAAGCGACGGCGTAAATCATCCAGTCCGGGTTGACGGCGAGAATGATCGGATAGCCCATGAAGCCGCTGTTGGAAAACCCTTCCAGATTGGCCAGCACGGCGCGCTTGTCATGCGGCCGGTTGCGGAAGAGGAAGAGCGAACCGAGCAGCGCCGCCAGAATCGCGACGATGGACAGCCCCAGCGTCAGCAGAAAATTGATCAGCACGCGCGTTTCAAACGGGCGCTGCATGTTATAAACCGTCAGCACGGGCAGGGTGATGTTGACGACCAGCTGCGTCACGCCGCGAATGGTTTCGTCGGTGAAAAAGCGCAGCTTTCGGCAGAGCGCACCGACAAGGACGACGAGGAAGAGGATGACGACCTGAGAGGCGATGGACATGGGTGAACGCTCCTTTGTAAACAGAAAAAAGACGTTTTCCCACGAAAGGAAAACGCCGGGGGAAACTTAATCCCTGAGCGGACGGATGAGGATGAACGGGGTCAGCTCGTCGCCCTGGCCGGAGGGGTTATCCGCCATGGCGTCCTGAATCTGGTCGTCGGTCAGCGGGAAATGCGTGCCCTTGCCGAGCTGATTCTGGTCAAAGTCGTTCGCATCCATGACGACGGTCGGCACGCCCGTGGCGGCTTCCAGCGCGTCGCACAGCTCGACCGGGTGTTCCGGATTGATGACGCCCATCGTGTGATACACTTCAAAGGACGAATCCGGATAGAAGCCGTCGATGCCCGCCACACCGTGGCCACAGATCTTATAGAACAGGCCGCGAATGCCGAACGGACGGGTGATTGCGGAAACCGCAGCCGCGAAGAGCACGCGCGGCAGGCCGCAGATCTCGATGACAAGCTGCATTTTATACGGCTGGTGCATGCCGATGCCCGTGGAATTGTGCCCGGCGAACGGCGCAAGCGTTTTGGCCCAGAAGCCGGGATGTGTGTCTTCCAGCGTGCGCACGTTGTTGGTACACATGCCCATCACCTTCGCGGTGAAGGACAGGCAGTCGCCCGGCTGATACAGCGGCAGCACATAGCGGCGGACAAGCTCGGCTTGATCCTCGCCCGGCTGAACGAAGTGCGTGTGAATGGCATAGCGCTGATAGCGGCGGCCGTCTTTGCCGGTCAAAATGCCGCGGTCATAATAAACAACGCCGTCTTTTTCCTGACGCGTGGATTCCTGATTGCGTGAAGCGCCCATGTAATTGCCTCCTTGGCTGATGGTTAAGGCTATTTTGTCCAGAAAGGACAGGCTTTATCAGCATGGCTTCATTGTACACGATGACGGAGGGAATGTCAATTTTTCTCGGCTCAAAATGAGAAACGCCGCCGAAAAACCGGCGGCGAAAAGAGAATACGGATCAGAAAGGCGCTTCGCCCGGCGTAGCGGATTCCGGCGTGGGCATTTCCGTCGGAACGATTGTCGGTTCAGGAGAAGGAGATTTGGTCGGCGCGGCCGTCGGTTCAGGGGAAGGGGTTTCGGTCGGCGCAACTGTCGGTTCAGAGGAAGGAGTTTCGGTCGGCGCAGCCGTCGGTTCGGGGGAAGGGGTTTCGGTCGGCGCAGCCGTCGGTTCAGGGGAAGGGGATTCGGTCGGCGCGGCCGTCGGTTCAGGGGAAGGGGTTTCGGTTGGCGCAACTGTCGGTTCGGGGGAAGGGGTTTCCGTCGGTTCAACTGTCGGCGCTTCGGTGGGGAGATCGACAACGACGGGCGGCGTCCACACATGGCCAAGCGCCGCAAGCAGGGTGATTTCGTCGGGCGACGGATGGTTCAGGTCAATCCAGCGGGCGTAGAGCGTCAGGCTTTCATGATCCATTCGGTCAGGCATGGGAACGGTGCACGCCGAATCCAGATACCAACCGACGAAGCGATAGCCTTCGCGTGCGCCGGGATCGGGGCGCGGAATCGGCAGAGACGGCGCAACCGTGCGCGGCGCAACGGTGAGCGCGCACTGCGTATCGTAGGTGACGGTGTAGGTTTCCCCTTCCGGCTTTTCCTGGGTCAGGTGCGCGAGCAGCGTGATATCCTCATCCGGCATGAGCTGGGGCAGCTGAGCGTCCAGATCGGTTGCGGCGGCGCGCGTCCAGGCGCGAAGCGTGTAATCCGCCAAGTGGGGCATGGCGCTCAAATCGGGCAGAACGATGAAGTCGTTTTCAAACAGCGTCGTTTGCTCAATCGGGTAGGTTTCCGGCTCGCCGTCGATGATGTAGAGCAGGGTGAGCGTGCGAGGCGTTTTGGCCTGCCAGACGGCTTTCAGCGTGAGGTTTTCTGCGGGCATGACGGCGGGAACGTCGCTGCCGTCCGCCGTTGTCCAGCGGGAAAAACGCCAGCCGTGCCGATTTGGCCGCGGCAGGGGAGCGGAAAGCGGTTCGCCTGCGGCAAACGAAAGCAGATCGTCGGGCATACCGTACACGGCGTCGCCGTCCGCATCGAGGTCAAAGGAAAGCGCGTAGCGCGGAACCGGCGTAGGCGAGGGAGAAACTGTGGGGGTGGGAATCGGCGTAGGCGTGGCCGTCGGAGCTGGCGTCGGAGTCGGCGTAGGCGTCGGAGTAGGCGTAGGCGTCGGAGTAGGCGTAGGCGTCGGAGTCGGCGTAGGCGTTGGGGTTGGGGTTGGCGAAGGCGTCGGGGTTGGCGTAGGTGTCGGCGTAGGCGTTGGGGTAGGCGTTGGGGTTGGCGCACGCGTCGGCGAAGGGCTCGGCGTGACAGCCTGCCACTGCGGGAAGGCGTATACGTCAAAAGAAGGCATGACGGTCAACGGCCCCAGATCCTGGCCGTCCTTGTTTTCAAAACGCCATCCGGTCAGAACGTGCGTCGGATATTTGTTATATTCATAGAACTTGGGAAACGTGATGGTATCGCCGCCGCGAATATAGTAGATACTCCATCTGTCATAGCGGTCGGGAATGAAGAGCCGGCGGTCTTTCTTCCTGGTCAGGAAAACGCATGCACGTTGGGTGATCTCAACCCCCGGCTGAGAGGGATCGCGCACCGTGAGGTAAAGACTAAGCGAACCATGCGTGCGGCAGCCGTGAGCGGTCAGTTGATAACCGTACTCGGTTGGCGTCAACAGGAGAGAACCGCCGTCAAATTCAAACGGAACGCCTATTTCGACCGGGCCTGTGCCGACATCTGCAAAGAAAGACTGGGCGCTGACCTCCAGCGAATCTGGGGGAACCGGATTGCCGAACGGATCATAAAACGTGAATTGGAGGCTGTCCTGTTCGTCTTCAAAGACGGATATGTAGGGTGGCGAAACCTCGATTTGATAGAACCGATTGGTCAGCTCAGGGCCGGGAACCGGCGTGGGCGTCGGTTCGGGCTTCTCCGTGACAATCACCTTGACGGTTGTAACTCGGTTGCTCTTATTCGTTTTTGAATAGGTTTTTTCGCCCATCGCGTAGACCGTGATCGTCGTTTCGCCGATGGCTCTGGCGGTCACTTTGCCGCTGATCATACCGACGGATACGATGTCTTTATCGTTAGAAAAAAACTTGACGACGTCCGTGGAATTGCCCGGATGGAGGGAGGCGTTCAGCGTGAAGGCGTCATACAGATAAAGCGTCAGCGTTTCAGGCTCGACGGAAATGCGGCTTGCGCGCAGAAGAACCTTGAAGGTTTTGGTTGCGACGGTTTCGCCGGTTTTTCGGTCTTTGGCTGTGATGGTGACGGTTCCGGGGGCGGAAGGGCACAGGCGGCCCGTGGTTACGCCGATGGTCGCGACCGATTTGTCGCTTGTGTACCATTTGACATTGCGGCCGCTTACGGAAAGCGCATAGCTGTGGCCGGCAAAAATCTTGAGCGGCGCGTCGGTTCCGCCTCTGAGCGTGATTTTGGAAGCGGCGGACGCAAAAGCGGGAAGCATCGTCCAAACGATAAGCATCACAAAGAGCAGGGTAAAGCGGCGGTGCTTCAAAAGAATCACTCCCTCAAAACGGCGTGTTTTGTTTCATTGCGAAAAAGGCCGTCGCGTGGACGCGGCGGCCGGGGGACAATCATTCTTCCGTTCCTTCGTACAGCGTGAATCCGGAATCATGCGTCCAGGGTTCAAAGCGGCTGACGGGAACGGTCAGCGCCGCATCCTCAAACATCACGTTATCCTCCACGCCGTCCGAAAAGACCACGGCGAGATTCAGCGGAATCGAGAGGGTCGTTTCCGTGCCGTCGATGGAAACCAGACGAAGGGAGAACGTTTCGCCTTCGCCCGCGTTTGGAAAAAGCTCGTCGAAAGAATCGATGCCGTCGCGCAGAACGGACACGGTATACGTTTCGAGCGCGCCGTCTTCGTCGGCCGCTTCGGCGGCGTAATAGACCAGCGTATGCGTTTCAGCGGAAATGCGATAGGTTTCGGCGAGCGTTTCGCCGTCAAGCGCATAGCTCGTGACGGCGGTCAGCGTGCCATCCGGCTGTCTGACGAAGAGATAGGTTTCCTCGTCGTCAAACAGCGCAAGCTGGCCGCGAAGCGATTCGCGCGTTTCAGCCAGAACATCCGGCATTATGACGAGCGTTTCGGGATTAGCGCTGTCTGGGGCAAGGCGGAAGCCGTAATCGGGGCGCAGTTGGGTCAGCGTGCCGTCCTCATCCAGCAAGGTAAAGACCTCCTGACGAAGGTCGTTTAAGCGGTGGGACAGCACGGTGACGGACGTTCCTTCCCCGTCGGTGATCGTTTCGGAGATGATGAGGCTGTTGTCTGCGGCTATTGTCTGCGCTGCATTGAGCGCCGCGCCGCTGAGCATCAGCACATCCTCAGCCGAGGCGAACACGGGGAGCGCAAGCAGCGCGCAGAGGAGAAGCAGGAAACGTTTTTTCATGGTGAACCTCCTTGTCAGGCGCATTCGTCGGGCGTTGCGGGCTTGGGCGTGGCTGTCAGTTCAGGCGTAGGCGTGGCCGTGGGCACAGGCGTAGGCGTGGCCGTGGGCACAGGCGTAGGCGTAGCCGTGGGTTCAAGCGTAGGCGTGGCTGTGGGTTCAGGCGTAGGTGTGGCCGTGGGCTCAGGCGTAGGCGTAGCCGTGGGCACAGGCGTAGGCGTGGCCGTCGGCTCAGGCGTGGGTGTGGCCGTCGCTTCGACGACCGGGAACGCATAGCCCATGGCCAGCAGAATTTGAACCTCCGCCGGGGAGGGATTGGTTACGTTAATCCAACGGGCATAAAGGGTCAAATTGCTGTCTCCCATCCTGCTGGGCGCGGGATTTTGATAGTCTGGATCCGCATACCAGCCGACAAACAGATTGTTGCCGTCCCAACCCAGATCGTGGCGCGGGATAAATTCGCCAACTGAAACTTCGGCTTCAGCAGGAGCGGTGCCTAATGTGGTTTGATAAGAGACAATATGTCGATCATTGAGGGATGGCGTATCGTCAAGAAGTGTGAATTTAGCCACGAGCACCAGCGCGTGATCAGGCATGGTCTGCGGAACTGCATCAAGGCTGCCGTCGATAAACCATCCGTCAAAGCGCAGCGGTTTATAGCCTACATAGACAACACGATCGCTAAAGGACGGAAGCGGAATAAAATCGCCTGCATAGAGAGACTTGGACGAGTTGTTTTCAAAGTCGGGGTATGCATCTTGAATCAGTGTTGCATAGGATTCGTTGGACAGCGTATAGGTCACGTCAAAACGCTCGTTTTCGTTCAGCTTGGCGCTGATGATGACGTCATCCTTGCCCATGACGGTGTCGGGCCTGCGTCCGTCCTGCTGCCACTCGACGAACGTGTAGCCGTGAATGGTCGGCGGATCGAGCAGTTGAATATCTTTGCCTTCGGACAGCTCAACCGTCTTGTAAACCTGGTTCAAAATCATGAAGGTGACGCTGTGTTTCGTGGGTGTTGCCGTAGGAGTCGGGGTTGCCCACAGAGCCGTCAGCGTGAGGTCGTTTGCAGGCATAGTAGAAGGCACTTCCTTCCAGCCTGCAAAGGTATAGCCGTCGCGGGTGGGCTTGGGGAGACTGTCGGAATCGATGGCCGCACCGAATTCGAAGGTCACCGGGTCGCACGCCGAGCCGCCGTCGGAATCAAAGAAAATCTTGTAGCTGTTGACCTTCCACAGAGCCGTCAGCGTGAGGTCGTTTGCAGGCATAGTAGAAGGCACTTCCTTCCAGCCTGCAAAGGTGTAGCCGTCGCGCGTGGGCGTGGGCAGCTTAGTGGAATCAATGGACTCGCCGAATTTGAAGGAAATCGGGTCACAGGCCGAGCCGCCGTCGGAGTCAAAGGAAAGCGTGAACGTCGGCTCGGGCGTGGGCTTTTCGGCAGGCTTCACGGTAGGTGTGGGAGTCGGCGTAGGTGTGGGTGTTGCCGTCGGCGTAGGTGTGGGTGTTGCCGTCGGGGTGGGGGTAGGCGTCGGCGTGGGGGTCGGGGTAGGCGTCGGGGTCGGCGTCGGAGTAGGCGTCGGCGTCGGGGTCGGAGTAGGCGTCGGCGTTGCGGCGCTGCGCGCCCACTGAGCCGTCAGCGTGATATTGCCGCTTGGCATATAGCGCGGCACACGGCCGCCGTCATAGGTCCAGCCGAGGAAATCGTAGCCGTCGCGCGTCAGCCTTGGCAGAGCCGCGATGCGCGCGCCTGCCTTGAGCCGCCGCCTGCGAAGGGTTCCCCCTTCATAGCCAGAATCCATATAGAGGGTATAGACCGGTTCTGGCGTGACGATTGGCGTCCATTGGGCGGTGGCCGTCACGTCGCAGGCAGGCATAATGGCGAGCTGACCGAGGTCCGTGCCGATCGCCGTGGCGAAAGTCCACCCCGTAAAGGTGTAGCCGTCGAGGGTCGGGGCGGACAGACGCAGCGCCGCGCCTTCCTCGTTGGTCTGGGTGAAAAGGACGTTGCCGAAGCCGTCCAGCGCGGTCAGCGTATGCGTCGGCTTGGGGATGGGTTTGCCCGTCATCTGGAAAGCCACGCGCACGGAGGCGATGTTGCCGTTGCGCGGCTCGGTGGGATGGGGGACGGAGAGCACCACGATGTACACGCACCTCTCGCTGCCGCCCGTCACATCGATTCGATAGCCCGTTGACGTCGGGATGACGCGGATGGAAGCGCCGCCGCCGGAGAGGGTTTCATTCACGTTGAATGAGCCGGTGTTGAGCGTGGCGTTTCCGCCGACAACAAGACGGGGATTCACAGTCATATCGCCCATGGACATGGGGTTGCCCGCCTTGTCAACGGGGGTAATATCGACGGAAAAGCTCTCGCCTTCATTCAGCATCGTCGCGGCCGTCGTGGAGACGGACGCGCGCAGCCCGCCGAAAACGCCGGTCAGATTCGGCGTGGGGGTCGGCACGGGTTTGGCTTTCGTGACCGTGACCTTCACTTTGGCGACTTTGTTGTATTTGCTGCTGTTGGCCGTTGCCTTAGTCGCTTTGGCATAGACGGTAATGGTCGTTTCGCCGGCTTTTTTGCCCGTGACCTTGCCGCTGCTCAGGCCGACGGTGGCGATGTCTTTGTCGTCGGAATAAAAGCGAACCACGTCTGTGCTGTTGCTCGGCGTGAGCGTCGCGGCGAGCGTCGCCGTTTCGCCGACGGAAAGCGTCAGCTCGCTTGGCGAGACGGAAACGTCCGTGGCGCGCAGCAGCACCTTGAACGTTTTGGTCGCAACGGCCTTGCCCGAGTTGATGCTCTTGGCCGTGATCTTCACTTGGCCGGGGGCGACGGGCTTCAGTTTGCCCGTGGCCTGGCCGATGGTGGCGATGTTTTTGTTGCTGGAAACCCACTTGACGCTTGTGCCGGCCACCTTGAGCGGGTAGCTGTGCAAGGCGTAGATGGTGGACGGCGCGGCCGCGCCGCTTTTGAGCGTGATTTTAGACGCGGCCAGCGCAGAAGCGGGCAGCTGCATGCAAAATGCAAGTGTCAGCACGAGCGCGATCAGATGCAGACGATGTTTTTTCAAAACAATCCCCCCCTAATAAGCAAAAACCATGTAATTTAATTCTATTATAGCAAAGGCAAAATAAAACGCAAGCGATTTTGCACAAACGACGTTTTTTTTGCACGAAAAGCAGATCGCTTGACAAAGAAGCGCGCGGCGTTTCGCTGCGCTGATCGGCCTGGCGCTGACGGCCGCAATGGCGGTTAAGATGTTTGCGCTGTAAAAAAATCTAGTTGCAAAAACCCGTGCTTTGGGCTATAATATCCGCATACATCGGCGCGCCTTCGGGCGCAGAAAGAGAACAGACCGGTTTTTCCGCTCAAGAGAGCCGTCGGGCGGTGCGAGACGGCGCGGGGCACGGTTGATCCGCTCTTTCCATGCCGCGGGTGACGAGCCCGCGGGCAGACGGCCCTTATCCGTCAAGAGAGGCCATGAAAATGGCAATTTGGGTGGCAACGCGGAGCACTTCGTCCCATGCGGAAGGAGCGCTCCTTTTATTTTGGCGTGCAAATTTTCGGGGCATGCCCCGTAGAGAAGAAAGGAAGAACTGTCGTGATCGATATCAATCTGATCCGCAAGACGCCGGACGTCGTGCGCGAAAACATCAAGAAGAAGTTTCAGGACAGCAAGCTCCCCCTCGTTGACGAGGTGATCGAGCTGGACCGCAAGAACCGCGAGGCCATGCAGCAGGCCGACAGCCTGCGTAACCAGCGCAAAGTGCTCTCCAAGGAAATCGGCGGCCTGATGAAGCAGGGAAAGAAGGATGAGGCCGAGGCGACCAAGGCGAAGGTCAACGAGATGGCCGACGAGCTGGCGCATCTGGAGCAGCTGGAAGAGGAATATGCCGCCGAGATCAAGAAGCGCATGCAGGTCATCCCGCAGATCATCGATCCGAGCGTGCCGATCGGCAAGGATGACAGCGAGAACGTTGAAATCGAGCGCTTCGGCGAGCCGTTTGTGCCGGATTTTGAGGTGCCGTATCATGTGGATATCATGGAGAAGCTGAACGGCATCGACATCGATTCCGCGCGCCGCACCTCCGGCAACGGCTTCTACTACCTCAAAGGCGACATCGCGCGCCTGCACAGCGCCTGCCTGTCCTATGCGCGCGACTTCATGATCGACCGCGGCTTTACCTACTACATTCCGCCGTACATGATCCGCGGCGGCGTGGTCACGGGCGTGATGAGCTTCGCCGAGATGGAGAACATGATGTATAAGATCGAGGGCGAGGATCTCTACCTCATCGGCACGTCCGAGCATTCCATGATCGGCAAATTCATCGACACCATCCTCACCGAGGACGAGCTGCCGCAGACGCTGACCAGCTATTCTCCGTGCTTCCGCAAGGAAGTCGGCGCGCACGGCATCGAAGAGCGCGGCGTGTACCGCATCCATCAGTTCGAGAAGCAGGAGATGATCGTCGTCTGCAAGCCGGAGGATTCCATGATGTGGTATAACCGCCTCTGGCAGAACACCGTCGATTACTTCCGTTCGCTGGATATTCCGGTTCGCACGCTGGAATGCTGCTCCGGCGATCTGGCCGACCTGAAAGTTAAGAGCTGCGACGTTGAGGCATGGAGCCCGCGCCAGAAGAAGTATTTCGAGGTGGGCAGCTGCTCCACGCTGGGCGACGCGCAGGCGCGCCGTCTGGGCATCCGCATCAAGGGCAAGGACGGCAGCAAGTATTTCGCCCACACGCTCAACAACACCTGTGTGGCGCCGCCCCGCATGCTGATTGCGTTCCTGGAGAACAATCTCAACGAGGATGGCTCCGTGCGCATTCCCGCGCCGCTGCGTCCGTACATGGGCGGCAAGGAAGTCATCACGCCCGCGAAATAAGCAGGCCATGCCTGCGGCTTTTCCGCCTGAGTTTGCTGAAACATGCGGCATGCGTACACGCGGAAAAAAGAACGGCATAATAAGAAAGGGAGACCGCGAAAAACGGTCTCCCTTTTTAAAACGGATTGAATGGATTGAATATGAAAAGGGAAATCCAAGAACCTCAGGTTCTTGGCGGGCGGGGTAAAGCCCCAAAAGCGTTTCCTCAGTGGTGAATCACATCATCCGAGGCCTGAATCCGTTTCACGGCGTTTTGTCCCGCGTCGCTGGTCAGATAGGCATACGTCGTTTCCGGCACAAGCGGCCGAATGGCTTCAATCTGTCCGTCATGGATGAGCTGGCGGACGTGCGACGCGCTGATGGCCTCGCCCTGCGCCTGTGCGCGGGGGATGACGGCCAGCTCAATGCCCGCCTTGGGCAAAACTTCGGCAAGCGCTTCGTTGTACAGGCTGGTCGTGTGGGAGAACGGCTCTTCGCCGACGTAGCGCCGCGTCAGGTTGAGCGCGGCCGCGATGCGGGTAAACAGCGTGGCGTCCAGCTCGGCGTGGGTGCGGGTGACGATATCCGCATCCTTCAAGAAGTACGAAGGAAACGTTGCTGACGAAATCATGTAGCTTCCGGAAGACACGACAGAAACGTTGTCATACTTTGCGCATGCGGCTTTGACCATCGCCAGCCTGTCTTTGTAAGGCACGAGCGAGCGGTCTTCGCTGAGCACAAACAGCACAACGCGCTCGTTTTCCCTCGCCGCGCGCTCCGCCAGCGCCGCGTGGCCGAGCGTAAAGGGATTGGCGTTCATCACCAGCGCCGCGCCGGGACGTTCGCCCGCGTAAGGCGCAAGGCTTTTCAGATAGCGGGCGAAACCGTCGCGGCGGTTTTCCATGAACACGAGACGGCCGTCCACGCGCGCAATTTCAGTAAAGCCCAGCGGCGCAAAGAATTTTGCGCTGTCGATTTTGGTATACAGAAACAGGTGCGTGTTGCCGCGTTCAAGCTGCGCCTGAACCAGATGCGCGACGATCACGGCCATCAGCCCTTCGCCGCGGTGCGCGCCGTCCACGGCGAGACAGCGCAGCGTGTTTTCAAACAGCGAGCCTGTGGCGATCATCTGTCCGTCGTCATCATAAATGGCGGCGGAATAGGTTAAATTGCGGTCACGCTCGATGCCCTCGCGCTCAAGCAGCGCGTCCATCTGCGCCCGCGCGCGCTTGTTCGTCGGGAAAATCGGAACGGCGAAATATTCATCCATCATGGCGGTAACTCCTGAAATCAACTTGATAAGGGGATTATACCATGAAACGCCGAAAAGAGATAGAGGAAGCGGGCGGCTTGCGCGCAGAAAGCAATTCTGATAAAATACGGAGGAATGAAACATTTGGAGGGCAAAACAATGGCCGAACGGGTGACGGTGCCGGATATGATGAACGCGCGGGAGGCGCGCGCGCAGGCGCAGCGGACGCTGCTGGCGCGTTATCCCGGCGCGGCAGTGGTGTGTTTATGTATGAACATCGCCGGGCCTGTCAAGCGGACGGAGAACATCGAGCGGGCGTTCGCGTGGGGCGCGGCGCAGGTGAAAGCGGTGCTTGCGCCGTATGAGACGCTGTTTGACGCGGCCATTCATGAAAAGACCGGGCCGGAAGCGATGATCTGCGTGCGCGCGGAAGCGAAGGCCGTCAAGAAACGGCTCTGCGCGCTGGAAGACGGAGAAGAGCTGGGGCGGCTGCTGGATATCGACGTCATCGCGCCGGACGGCGGCAAGATTTCGCGGACAGATATCGGCCTGCCTGCACGGCGCTGTCTGCTCTGCGACAAGCCCGCGCCCGTCTGCGCGAGAAGCCGTGCGCACAGCGTGGACGCGCTCTTTGAGCGGGCAAACGCGATGATCGACGCGCATTTTGAGGCGGCGTTCGCTGCGCGAACGGCGGAAAACGCGCAGCGCGCGCTGCTCTGCGAGGTGGCGGTTACGCCCAAACCCGGTCTGGTGGACAGACACAACGCGGGCGCGCACAACGATATGGATGTGTTCACCTTCATCCACAGCGCGTGCGCGCTTCGGCCCTATTTTGAAAACTGTGCGCGGATTGGCCTTGCGCACCGGGGCGGGGACGCGACGGCGTGCTTCGACGCGCTTCGCGTACCGGGGCTTTTGGCGGAGGACGCGATGCGCCGCGCGACGGGTGGCGTGAACACGCACAAGGGCGCGATCTTTTCGCTGGGCATTGCGTGCGCGTCGCTGGGCATGGGTTACGGCGCTCCGCTCGATGTGCATGAAACGTTGATGCGCTGCGGCGCGATGACGGGCGCGCAGATGCACAAAGAGCTGGAGGCGGCGAAGGGCGGACAGGCGCGTACTTTCGGCGAAACGATTTACCAAAAAGCGGGCATTGGCGGCGTTCGCGCGGAAGCGGCGGGCGGGTTTGCCAGCGTGCGCGAAATCGCTCTGCCGAGACTTGAAACGGGGCTGTCCGCCGGGCTGCCGCTCAACGACGCGGCGCTTTGCGCGCTGGTCGCGCTGATGGCCAGTACCCAGGATACGAACGCCGTTCGGCGCGGCGGAGAGGACGGCGCGGCGGCGATGCGCGGCGAAGCGCAGGCGTTGGACGGCGAAATTGTGCGCGCGTTGGAAGCAGACGAGCTTCAACAAAAAATCGGCCGACTGAAAGAACAGCTGGCCGATTGGGATGTGCGCATGAGCGCGGCGGGGATCAGCCCCGGCGGCTGCGCAGACTTATTGGCAATGGCGCTTCTGATGGCGTTTTGCGAAGAGGACGAAGGGAACGGGGAGAACGAGGGGAACGCTTGAGGCTCCGCCTCAAACTCCGGCAGGAACCTGAGGTTCCTGCACCTCCCGCCTACCGCTTCGCGGCATGCCGCGAAGCGAGGACGGGGTTTGGGGTCTAAGACCCCAAGCGGGTTTGGGCGGCAGCCCAACGTAACCCAACGTTTCCCTCAATGTCACCCCAAAATCATCGTTTCCAGCGCTTTTGCGGCAATGCTCAAAGCCTGCCCGCTGCGGCGGGCCATCAGCAGATGGCGGGGCGGAATGGTTTCCGAAAGGGTCAGCCGTCCGATTTCCTGCGCTTGCAGCGCAGGCGCGGCAAACGCTTCCGGCAGAAACGCCATGCCGAGATCCTGCCGCACGAGAGGGAGAATCTGGTCGGACGTGGCAACCTCAATATCCGGAGAAAACGCGACGCCGTTTTCGGCAAACAGGTTGTATGCGAAGGCATAGCTCGCCGTTTCGTGCCCCAGACTGATGAACGGATAGGCCGCCAGATCGGCCAGCGTCAGCTTCTGCCCGCATAGACGCATCAGGGACGGGCCGCAGACCGGCACTTCCTCAAATTGCCCCAGCGGCTCGATGTGCAGGCCGCTCGTATCCTCCGTGGGCGAGGTGACGACGGCCACATCCACCAAACCGTTTCTCAGCGCAGCAAGCGCCTGCGGCGTGGAATGATTGGAAATGCGCAGACGAATGCCCGAATACGCCCGATGAAACGCGCCCAGCACGGGCAGGAGAAAGCCGTGCAGCGCCGTTTCGCTCGCGCCGATGGAAACCACACCGCTTTGCAGACTGCGGTCGCTGGCCAGCTCTTCTTCGCCCGCCTGAATCTGTTCGCAGGCGACGGAGACGCGCGCAAACAGCTTTTCGCCCTCCGGCGTGAGCGATACGCCGCGGTTGCTGCGCACAAAGAGCGTGCAGCCCAGCGCAGATTCCAGATTGCGGATTGTTCGGGTGAGGTTGGGCTGGCTGGCAAGCAGCACACTGGCTGCTTTGGTGAAGCTGCCGAACCGCGCGACGGTATAAAATACGCGGTAAGCGTCATAGCTGACGATCATGGGGAAACTCCTTCATGCGTTTTGGATATATTCAGAATATCATTTATATATTTTTCATATCGACGTATTTGTAGTATAGTCGGAGCGTTGAGCGTTGTCAAGCCTTGCGTTTGGACAGGAGGAAATGGATATGAACGATATGATCATTTGCATCGGCAGACAATACGGAAGCGGCGGACGCGAGGTCGGCGAAAAGCTGGCGAAGCGGCTGGGCGTGACCTGTTACGATAAACTGCTGCTCAAGCAGGCGGCGAAAGAGGGCGGCGTTTCGCTCGGCGAGGTTGAGCGGCAGGATGAAAAGCCCGTCAGTGCCAGCGCATTCCTTTCCGGCAACGTGTTTGCGGACAGCGCGAGTATCGGCGGCGCGTTTTATTCCCAGAGCCAGCTTGTCTACGACGCGGAGAAGAAGGCCATTCTGGACGCGGCGGCTAAGGGCGGATGCGTCATCATCGGCCGCTGCGCATCGTCGATTCTGAGAGATCGGAAAAACGTGCTTTCTGTCTTCATCTACGCGGATGAGGCGGATCGCGTGGCGCGCATTGCCAGGCGCAACGGGCTTGATGAACGCGAGGCCCGCGCGCGGATGCGCAAGATGGACCGCATGCGTAAGCGCTATTTCGATTTTTACGCCGATACGCAGTGGGGCGATCCGGAAAGCTATGATATGATGCTTTCCAGCAGCCATTACGGCGTGGACGGATGCGTGGATCTGCTTTGCGAAAGCTTACAGAAGGGGAACAGCCATGAATAAGGATTTGACGGTCGGCGATCCGGCGAAGGTACTTTGGAAATTCTGCCTGCCGCTTTTCGGCAGCATCATCTTTCAGCAGCTTTACAACATCGCGGACAGCTTTGTCGCGGGCAAATTCATCGGCGAAAACGCGCTGGCTGCCGTCGGCAACAGCTATGAAATCACACTGATCTTCATCGCGTTTGCGTTCGGCTGCAACATCGGCTGCTCGGTCATCGTCTCTCAGCTCTTCGGCGCGAAAAAACTGGGCGAAATGAAGACGGCGGTCTATACGACGTTTATCGCCAGCGCGGTGCTGTGCGCGCTGCTGATGCTGGCGGGCACGCTGGGCTGCAACGGCATGCTGCGTCTGATCAATACGCCGGAAAACGTGTTTGCGGATTCCAAATTGTATCTGGATATCTACATCATGGGTCTGCCGTTCGTGTTCTTTTACAACGTGGCGACGGGCATTTTCTCCGCGCTGGGCGATTCCAAAACGCCGTTCATCTTTCTGGCCGCATCCTCGACGAGCAACATCTTCATGGATATCCTGTTCGTCACCGCGTTCAAGATGGGTGTGGCCGGCGTGGCGTGGGCAACGTTCCTGTGTCAGGGCGTGAGCTGCATGCTCGCGATGCTGTTTGTGCTGCGCCGCCTGAAGAGCGTGGAGACCGAGGAAAAGAGCGCGATTTTCTCCTTTCCGCTGTTTTGCCGCATTGCGGCAATCGCCGTGCCGAGCATTTTGCAGCAGAGCTTCATCTCCGTGGGCAACATCGTCATTCAGGGCGTGATCAATTCGTTCGGTTCAAGCGTGATGGCGGGCTACTCCGCCTCCGTCAAGCTCAATAACCTCGTGATTACTTCGCTGACGACGCTGGGCAACGGCATTTCCAACTTCACGGCGCAGAACATCGGCGCAAGCAAGATGGATCGCGTGCGCGACGGCTTCCGCGCGGGTCTGAAGCTGGTGTGGATGCTCTGCCTGCCGATTGTCGCGCTGTATCTGCTGGGCGGACGCATGCTGGTGAATATCTTCATGAACGAGCCGAGCGAAGCCGCGATGGCCTCCGGCGTACAGTTTCTGCGGATTGTGTCGCCGTTCTACTTCTTGGTTTCCTGCAAGCTGGTTTCCGACGGCGTGCTGCGCGGTGCGGGGCTGATGAAAGAATTCATGGCTGCGACGTTCACGGATTTGATTCTGCGCGTCGGGCTGGCCATCGGCCTTTCCAAGGTGCTGGGCGTGACGGGCGTGTGGTGCGCATGGCCGATCGGCTGGACGATCGCGATGGTGCTGTCCGTGCTCTTCTATCGCCGCGGGCCGTGGGAGAAGCAGAAGGCTTAACTTTTTGAAGCGCTTTCCTTCGGGAAGGCGTTTTTTTTGACTCCTTCCGTCACGACTTCGTCGTGCCACCTCCCTCTAAGAGAGAGGCGTTTGGTATGCGTTTCCGCAAAAAACAAACCGCATTTTTAACGAGTGAAATTGTGCGCTTTCTGTGGTATAATAGAATCAACTTGGCGTGTCAAGCCGAAAGAGAACGTCAAAAAACAGGGAGGAAACGAATATGGAACTTAAAGGCAGCAAGACCGAAAAGAACCTGATGACCGCGTTTGCGGGCGAGTCTCAGGCACGCAACAAGTACACCTATTTTGCGTCCGTAGCGAAGAAGGAAGGATACGAGCAGATCGCCGCGATCTTCCTCAAGACGGCCGACAACGAGAAGGAGCACGCGAAGATGTGGTTCAAGGCGCTGGGCGAATTGGGCGACACGGCGCAGAACCTCGCGGCGGCGGCCGAGGGCGAGAATTACGAATGGACGGACATGTACGCGCAGTTTGCCCGCGAGGCGGAGGAAGAGGGCTTCAAGGCGCTGGCGGCGAAATTCCGCATGGTCGGCGAGATCGAGAAGCACCACGAAGAGCGCTACCGCGCGCTGCTCAAGAATCTGGAAATGCAGAAAGTCTTTGAGAAGGGCGAAATGACGATGTGGGAGTGCCGCAACTGCGGCCATCTGGTGATGGGCAAGAAAGCGCCGGAGGTCTGCCCGGTCTGCGCGCATCCGCAGAGCTATTTTGAGGTTCGCGCGGAGAATTACTGATCGGATGGGAACGTTTGGGGCTCCGTTCCAAACCCTGCCAGAAACCTGAGTTTTCTGGACTTCCCATATCCTCTATTGCTTCGCAATAGCAATGCGAAATTTGAAACAGACGAAGGGGCGGCCGTTGGCCGTCCGTTCTTTCAATCTGTGACAGGACGGTAGGCACACAGGAGGAACGACCATGGAATACAGCACTTTGGATAAGCTGGGCGTGCGCGTCTCGCGTCTGGGTTTTGGCTGCATGCGTTTTCCGCTGACGGCGGAGGGCAAAATCGATGAGCCGCGCGCGGTTGCGATGCTGGATACGGCGTACAAAGCGGGCGTGACGTATTACGACACGGCGTATTTTTACCATCAGCACACCGGCGAAGCGTTTTTGGGGCGCGCGATGAAGCGCTATCCGCGCGACACGTTTTATCTGGCGACGAAGATGCCGATGAGCATCGTCGAGTCGCTGGACCACGCGAAGGAAATTTTCGAGGGTCAGCTGGCCGCGCTGCAAACGGATTACGTGGATTTTTACCTGCTTCACGCCGTCAACGGCGAGCGCTGGAAGCAGGCGCAGGAGATGGGCATTGTCGATTTCCTGCTGGAGATGCAGAAAGCGGGGCGCATCCGCCACTTCGGTTTCTCGTTCCACGGTTCGTATGAAGAGTTTGAAACGATTCTGACCGCGCGCGACTGGGATTTCTGCCAGATTCAGTTTAACTATATGGATCAGGAGATTCAGGCGGGCATGCGCGGCTATGCGCTGGCGGAGAAGCTCGGCGTGCCGATCATCGTGATGGAGCCCGTGAAGGGCGGCAGTCTGGCGACGATCAGCGACGACATCACCGCCAAGTTTAAAGCCGCGCACCCGGATTGGTCGGTCGCCTCGTGGGCCATGCGCTGGGTGGCCAGCCTGAACAACTGCAAGATCATCCTCTCCGGCATGACGGAAGAGGATCAGGTTGCGGATAACCTCGCCACGTTCAGCCATCTTGAGCCGCTGGGCGAAAGGGAGCTGGCCGTGATCGAGGATGTGCGCGCGGCGCTCAAGCAGCGGGTTTTTGTCGGCTGCACGGGCTGCAAATACTGCATGCCCTGCCCGTTTGGCGTGGATATCCCGCGCAATTTCAAGCTGATGAACGACTATGAAATGTACAGCAACGAGTGCGCGCTCAAATCCGGCTGGAATTTCATCGACGAAGGCGCGCGGGCGACGGCCTGTAAAAAATGCGGCAAGTGCGAACGCGCCTGCCCGCAAAGACTGCCCATTCGGCAGAAGCTGGCGGAAATTGCGGAGAGAATGAATGAAAGCGGGCTGAACCCGCCGGTTTTTCCGCCGCAGTCCGTAAAGCCTTAAAGCTTTATACACGCGGGCAGACTTTACGCAATTTCTTCATGCGTAAAAAAATGGACTGCGTCAGCAGTCCGAAACGGGAAATCCGGGAACCTCAGGTTCCTGGCGGGGTTTGGGGCGGAACGCCAACGTTTCCGACGCCCTCCACGTTCCCCGTCTTCAAATAGTTTTCAATGCAATCGCATAGATCGGCGAGCAGCTCAGGCATGTCCAGCGGCTCGTCTTTCTTTTGGCCGTCGGGCGTGCCGGAGGTGATCCATTCGGGAATAGCGTTCGAGCTGAGATGCAGATAGCGTCTGTTTTTGCTCGCATAGAGATAGATATATTTGCCGCCGACGTTCGGCCCCCAGATGGCCGCGTCGCCGGAAATGGTTTTGATTTTCCCCATGTAGGGCTTGCCCAGCGGGGTATCCACATCCGCAAAGGCGTTGCAGATGGATTCCACCGTCACCCCTTCGGGACAGGCCAGCATTTTGATATCCGGGCTGTTGCGGTTGACGCTCTGCGGCGAGGCGGAGACACACAGCGCCAGCCCGCCGATGAGCAGCATCGTGCCCAGCACGATGGAATCCCGAACGATCAGCACCAGCCCCAGCGCGGCCAAAGCGACGCCGCCGACGCGGAAAAGGAAGAACCGCACTTTGCCACGGTCATCCAGCGAGGCGATCTCTGCCAGCTCGTCCTGAACCCACCAGACGGCACGCTCCGCCCACGTCGGCGCGTCCTCCGGCACAGCGCCGCTCTTGAAGAAACGGACGATATCCCGAATGCAGGCGTAGATCCACCAGACAAAGGCGATAAACGCCAGCGGCAGGGCGAACCAGATGCAGATGGTGGCAATCAGGCCGCTGTTGGTGCGGTCCGTGATATGCAGCGTAATCAGGAAAAACAGCGCGGCGTAGAGCACGAAGCGAAACCGCTTGAGACAGACTTTGGCGAGCATAAAACGCCTCCCTGAAGGATGATGGATAGGTTTCACATTCGACGGCGGGCGGCGGTTTCCTCTCAATTCTGCACGAAAAGCATTTTTTTTACACGAATGAATAGGACACCCTCTGCCCAGATATGATATAATAGAATAGAAACATATTCGTAAGAACGGATGACGAAGGGGAATGGACGTATGAAAAAAATCGTGACGCTTGTTTTCGTCCTGCTGACGCTGCTGACGGCGGCCGCCTCGGCGGAAAGCTATACGTAGGCAGATTTTGAATGGGCCGAGGCGGTTCAGGATCAATCCACGCTGACGCTCAAAGAACAGGCGAAGTATCTGGATATCGTGAAGCAGCGCCAAAGAGGCATTGCCCTGCTGGCGATGGGCGGGGCGGACACGCCTTTCCAGATTGCCAGCGCCGCGCAGCTGGCCGAGCTGGCGCAGTATGTCAACGCGGGGGACGCGACGTTCGTCTCGGCGCATTATGTGCTGACAGACGACGTGAACCTGTCCGCATACGGCAACTGGACGCCGATCGGCACGGAGGATCAGCCGTTTATGGGCGTTTTCGACGGGCAGAGCCACGTCGTCACCGGGCTGAAAATCGACCGGGCTGGAGAGGGCTGTCAGGGGCTTTTCGGTTATGTGAGCGGCACGGACGACGCGCACAAAGCGCAAATCAAAAATGTGGCGGTTCGGGACGCGCAGATTCGGGCACGGGCCGAGGTCGGCGCGGTGGTCGGCAGATACGGTCAATTTACCCAGGGCTTTGTCGAGCCGCTGGAAAACTGCGCGATGATCGGCGGCACGATTCAAGGTACGTCGGGAAGCATGGGGCAAAGCAGCTCTGTCGGCGGCATTGTGGGCCGGGCATGTGGCGAGATTCAGCGCTGCTATGCTACGGGCAACATCATCGGCGCGGATAACGCGATAGAATACGGCGGCATTGTCGGCGAAACATATAAGGCAGTCAAGGCCTGTTATTGGACAGGCCGCTTGAGCGCGTTGGGAAGCTATGCAGATGACTTCGGCGGCATTGCCGGCTCGGCCCGCGGCGCAGTGACAAACTGCTATACTACGGGAGATATCACGGGTTCGCTCGACAATGCCGCAACGCTCGGCAGCATTGTCGGATGCGCGTTGGACAGGGTGACCAACTGCTATGCAACGGGAAGCGTGAAGGGCTGGCGCGCAATCGGCGGCATTGCCGGACAGGCGTATGGCGATACGTATGCTCATGCGACGATTTCGGGCTGTATGGCATTGAATACATCTGTGGAGAGCAATCCTTTCTATTCGATCGGACGCGTTGCGGGCCTTACCGGACAGGAAAGCGTGCTTAACGATAACTATGCGTGGGATGGAATGCGCGTAAACGGACAAAAAATTCCGGAGGGTCAGCAGAGCGTTGAGAATGGCACGGATCTGACCTATGACGACACAAACGGCCTGAGCAGGCAGTTTGAAACGATTTTTGGCGGAAATTCCGCGTGGACATACGCCGAAAACGGCCTGCCGACGCTCAAAAATGTCGGCGGCACGCAGTCAAGCGAACTGCCGAGCTGGATGCTCGGCAGCGAGACCACGATTTACATCACCACGGCCCAGCAGCTCAAACAGCTCGCCGACGAGGTGAA